>Ga0326727_10016134_pt1 | contig 15840 bp, 10 predicted proteins | sample MB2enrmetagenome_FD_207643 | JGI IMG/M metagenome (GOLD analysis project Ga0326727, IMG submission 207643) | Lab enriched peat soil microbial communities from McLean, Ithaca, NY, United States - MB29MY | ecosystem: Environmental > Terrestrial > Soil > Wetlands > Peat | place: USA: New York... | reverse complement strand
CTCCTCCCGGTGCATGAGGTAGAAACCGAGCAGCTTGTCCCACGTTCCCGACCTACCGGACATTACGGCATAGCTCTTGAACGGGATATAGGGCACCGCGCCCTTGCTGCGGACCAGTTCGAGGTTGTCGTGGGAGGAGTAGGCCTTATCGGCCTCGACGCGCTCCACGTTGAAGTTCGCCGCCGTCGTTTTACGAACGCCCCCCATGCCCCAAACCGATCCGCTCACTACTCTCCGCAGACAAGTTGCCAACGCCACCCTCGATCTCTTTGGCGCATACCACCCACGGCTTTACCGAAGCGACAAGGTCGTCCGCGACGTGGTGTGGGGCATGATCGATATCTTCCCTCACGAGCTTGCCCTCATTGACTCGCCCATCTTCCAGCGGCTGCGTGGCGTCTACCAAACATCACTGGCACTGCTTACCTATCCGTGCGCTATCCATTCCCGCTTCGAGCACTCAGTTGGTGCCCTCGCCGTCGCGGACCGTGTACTCCGCGCCCTTGAGCGCCGAGCCGATGTCGGGATCACCGACCTCGATCGCCTTGAGGTGCGCCTAGCTTCCCTCCTCCACGATTGGACCCATGGTCCTCTCTCCCACACGTCAGAAGCTTTCTATAAGTCCAACCCAATCTTCCCTGCCATCCGTGCGGCCCACCCGCTGATGCTCGGTAGTGCGAGCGCGTCGGAAATCCTGACCTACTGTCTCATCACCAGTGAACCATTTGGCCACCTCTGGGAGGAGATTGTCGCCCAATATCACGCCACGCGGCCACACGGCCCTTTTCTCTCACGCTGCGATCGCTGGCGTATCGCAACAATGATCGTCGGTGCGGACGCCAACACCGAGAAGCCTGCGTCATCACCCCAGCCCGAGAACCGTTTCCTCCGCCAGCTCGTCAACGGCCCCTTCGATGTAGACAAACTCGACTACATTGCACGGGACGGATACTTCACAGGCCTCAACTTGGGGATCGACGTCGACCGCCTCCTTTGGGTCATGGACACTATTCAAGTAGACACAGATGACGACCGCCGGACGCGGGTGCTGTGTGTGGCCGCGTCGGGTGCAACTATACTTGAGCAAGTTGTCTTCGCTAAGATGCAACTGTTCTCCTCCCTGTATTACCATCACAAGGTGCGTGCCGCGCACCAAGCTGCCCTCCGGCTCCTTGCCGGCCTTGAGGAGGCGGGCATTGAACTCAACGTCCGTTCCCTCTCCGAACCCTCCACTTTTCTCTGTCTCGACGACTACGATGTCCTCCACGGGTGCTTCCAGCAAGCCAAGTCAAAGAAACCCGAACCAGAAGGCCTCCAACGCGCTCGTCGGTTGGCAAAGTCAATCAAGGAGCGCAACCTCCCGATGCGCGCTCTCGTACTTGCCCACCCAGCCTGGGGTAGCAACCCTTGCGCTGCCTCTGACGCTGAGCGTGGCAAATGGGTGCGAAAAATGATGGAACAAGGGCAACCGAATAGGTTTGCCGCCGAGGTAGCCGGCGCTGCGGGCCTAAGCCCCAATGATGTTTGGGTCGACATCCCTGAGGAGGTGAACCTTCAGGGAACCGGAGCAGAGGCACTCGTTAAGTTCGACGACCACACCTTCCTCCCTATCCAGGACATGTTTCCTATTAGTGGTTGGCTTTCTGCATACCAGTTGTACCGAATGGTCTCCTACATCTTCGCCGTGAGGGATCGTGAACGAGTTGGTCGCGCGGCGTGCGAGATTCTCGCCCGCGATTACGACATCACAGTTAGCAACGTTGCGTTAAAGCTTGCCAGGGTTTGAATCAGAACGAAGCACGCCCAGCAGATTGCGGCATGCGAATCCCCTCGCACGGCCAAGCTCTACCGCCGTTTCGTTGGCACGAGCTACGAATGCGAGCTTTTGTGCAGGATGGGTCAGGGAGGCTTTGCACATAAATCATCCCATTTCCCCGCTTTTTTGTGCAGCCTGAGTTCCTGCACAAAAAATCCTTCCTTTGCCCCACGCCAAGGTTCATTTGCGTGTCCCGACTTGGGTCAGCCGCTGCATAAAGTCGCGCACACGCGTCAAGGCATTTACCGCTGCCGGGGTGTTGTACATTCGCCGTGCGTGCGACACCTCCGTGCGCCAGAGCCCGTTGAAGTAGCTACACTGGTCCGCCAGATCAGAGTACATTTGCAGAGCCATACTTCTCTGTGGACTCCGCATCCCTGCCCGAAGCGCATCTAATTTCTTGTTGATAGCCTTGAGCACCGTCCCCCAGTCCTCGTGCTCAATGTGGCGGCCAGCGCCCAATTTGACTCGCAGATGTCGAGCGAGAAGCCGCAACCCACGCTCGGCTATCCGCATGGAATGGAATACGGATGCCGTTGGGCGCCCCAGCGCAAGGGCCGTGCTGGCCTCTTTAATCTCCTGAACGATCTCTTGTTGGGTGGCTGCCTCGGGAAGGTTCCAGTCTCGCAGCGGTTCATCATAGTACGGAACCAAGTCGCGGGGGAGTATAAGGATCGCCACATCCTTTAGCTCCATCAGCACGACCGTCTGCAACTCACCAAGCCGCCGCATCATCACGTGCTTGTCGCCCGAACGCACCCAGTCAAGGGCTAGTTCATTCATGAATGCCGCAGACCGTGAAAGCCCATTCTGATCAAACTCCCGTGCCGTTGCCCGGATAGCATCAGGGCCAGTCCACCAGGTGCTGAGCGTGAATCGTTGCGGCGTCTGCTCCCCCGTCTCGACATGCCGAAGGGCGTCCAGCGCACTTGCAGCCCCGCAGAGGGTGGCAAGCGTCATGAAGAATTCTGGCGTGAAGCGGCGCATCAGATCCCACAATGTTAGTAGCTCATAAGGGACAATGCTGGCTAGGCCTCTGCGTGTCAGTTCTTCCGGCAATTTGGTTCCATATGCCAGTTCTTGCACACAGCGCATGACTGGTATATCGGAAGGCCACCAAATGAAACCGACGCGTCTCATTCTCTTGGTTGTGATCATGATGCTCGCCATTGCATCACGACAGACAGCACTAGCTGGTTCCCTCACTGACCTCGACGCCAAATACGGTTTTCGAGACCTCGTATTTGGAAGCACCCTCACCAAGGACATGAAGCTCACTGAGGATGATGGAGACGAGAAGTGGTACAACAGGCCGCACGACGACCTGAAGATCGGCGCGGCCGTATTGAAAGAGATCTCCTACGGTTTCTATCAGAATCAGCTCATGTCCGTTCTGATTCACACAACAGGTTTCGTGAACAGCCGCGCCCTCCTTCAGGTACTGACCGAGGCATACGGGCAGGGCACTCAAGACAACAAGTTCAGCGAGGATTATTGGTGGCGCGGAAACCGTGTGCGTCTTGTCTATCGACAAAATCCCATCACGGATGACGCAACCATCATCTTCACGAGCTATGAGCTGAGTGCCAAGCAGAAGGCAGACGAAAAAGCGAAGGCAAAAAAGGCAGCAGAGGGCTTGTAACCGCCCGCCCGTACATACTGTCATCCTCATTTCCGGCAAGCCTTTGGCTCCCTGAGTATCTCCAGGAGCCGCGTTCGGTTCACATACCGAAAAGCAACTCCGTTAGTTCCGAAACGCTCGGCTGCTGGTAGCCTTGCCTGTTGAACCCACCAGCAGATAACCCCTCTCTCATTACCCGCCTCATCGCCTTTCCCCCACCCCCTTTAGGGGCACATCTATAGTGAAATCCACTATACAAGTCATGGCAAAATAGTTCTAGACAGCCCCTGTCTCTGCATGATATGGAAATGGGTAGAGGGAAAAGCGGGGAGGTGCGCGAGTGGTTCATACGGCCCGACTGCGAATCGGGTAAGCCCTTCGCGGCTTCGTGGGTTCGAATCCCACCCTCCCCGCTTCCCTATCAAGCACCCGCCACGTGGGGGCGTACTGCGGGGGCTTGGCGACCATGCAGACACTAAACCAAAAACACAGGGGAGTCGAGTCCTACTTTTTCGCCCGCTCGAATAGCTTCGGCCGGTCCCACCGTGGCGACTTGCATTTCGGGCACACAAGCGGCCGTTCGCCCGGCGTCCTTGGCACCCACTCGTGCCCGCAGCGGCACCGGCACCCCGGCAGCGCGACCATGACCATGCCGATCTCATCGTTTTTCTTCCCAGATGCTCTAGCCATTTCCCCTCCCTGCTATTTACCGGAAAATATATACCCTGGGGTATTGACTCGCAAGCCCCCAGGTAGTATATATTCCGTAGTAGATACCGAACGGGAGGTAACCCATGGACCCACGGCAAGAGAGAGGAATGGTGATTGCGGCAACGGCGCGGCTGACAAAGAAGGGTGCTACGTGGTTGGTGCCCTCGCAAAGCCAGCCCACCAAGTACGTCGTGGTTTTGAACGACGAAGGCGGGTTCTGCACCTGCCCCGACTACGCCAAGACCGGGCGGACCTGCAAGCATCAATGGGCAGTCCAGATCGTGATTAAGCGCGAGACGAACGCCGAGGGGGAGACCACAATCACGGGCGGCTTCCGGGTCAGCTATGCGCAACAGTCGTGGAGCGCATACAACGAAGCGCAGACGGAAGAGAAAGAGCTGTTCATGAAGCTCTTCCGGGAGCTGTGCGCCGGTATCGTCCAGCCGCCGCAGAAGCGTGGCCGCCCGCGCCTGCCATTGGCCGATATGGTGTTTGCCGCCGGCCTGAAGGTCTACCGGGGCAATTCCGCCCGCCGGTTCATTGGCGACCTGAAGGAAGCCCAGGACAAGGGGCTCGTGGCCAAGGTCACACACTTCAACTCCGTGCTGAACTACCTGGAGGACGAGCGCATCACGCCAGCCTTGCAGCAGATGATTTCCATCAGCGCCCTGCCGCTCAAGGCCGTCGAAACCGACTTCGCCGTGGACTCGACCGGCTTTAGCTCCACGCAGCTGGTCGGGCAGTGGAAGGGCGCCAAGTACGGCGAGAGGCACCTGCGGGTCGAACACGATTGGCTCAAGGCGCACTGCATGACAGGCGTGAAGACGAACGTGGTCGTTGCGGTCGAGATTGGCGATGCAAACAGTGGGGACTGCCCGCGCTTCCGCCCGCTGCTGGAATCCACCACCGCGCTGTTCGATGTGCGCCGCGTGCTGGGGGACAAAGCATACCTGAGCTATGACAACCTCGACTTTGCCGCCGAAAAGGGCGTGGTGCCGTTCATCGCCTTCAAGGACAACTCCACGGGCAACAGCAACAGCGAGACGTGGGACAAGCTGTTCCACTTCTACAGCTTCCACCGCCAGGAGTTCATGCACGCCTACCATAAGCGGTCCAACGTCGAGTCCACCTTCAGCGCGATCAAGCGGGTGTTCGGTGATTTCGTGCGCAGCAAGGGCAAGACGGCGCAGATCAACGAAGTGCTGCTCAAGATCCTCTGCCACAACATCCGCCAGGTCATCTTCGCCATCTACGAACTCGGCATCACCCCGGCTTTTCCTGCAAATGCGCTGCCCGCTTCGCTCTCACAGCCTAGTCCGTCCCTTCGTGTTCCGTTCGGGTCCATGGGTTGATAACGACAAATTCCTCATCACCTTCGACCATGTCCCTCGCCAAGTCGAAGTGACCATCCGAACGAGCAGTGAGGAGAAGCCGCCGCCACTTGGGACCGCTTTGCGTCCACAGTTGGATATCTACGCGCACCTCGCGTCCAGTAAGCTGCATGCCGGTGTCTCCACGTACCCAGTCCGGGAACCGTTGGCTCTCCTCGTCAACCGCTATAAACGTGTCAGCATAGCGGTCCTCTTCTCGTTGCACCCCGATGATCATGTCACGGGACCTCCCACCAACGATGCGGACGGGTGCACCGCTAAACGGCCCCCAAAAGTTTGGAGTAGGCTCTTCCGAGAGCCACTGTCCCTCTATCTGCAACGGTAGGGCACGGCACTCGTCTTTGTAAATAATGGTCGCGTGGACCTCTTCCGCGACTGGCGCTTTGCCACTGGTGTGCGGGACGTTTGTCACCCGCAAGACGAGTGCGTATAGGTCACGCGCCGTTTCGGGACTCTGAGCCAGCGCGGCGATCTGGTGATGAACCGTGTTGCCAGACAGCCATGTTGGCCAAGGCTGACAGAGCTTCCACGTCGCTTTGACAGCAAGTCGCGGTTCCGTACTGCGAAGTTCACTGATCGTAGCCTGCAATTCCGTGATTTGGGCGTCTCGTGCTGCAATGGATTCTGTAAGTTCGCGCTCCCTATTGGCTGCTCGTTGTTGTAATTGCAGCTCGCGCTGTGCCGCCGTTTCCCGGATCGTTTGCTGGTGTTCGGCGGCCTCCTGTTGTGAACGCTGCGCATCAGCCATAAGCTTTTGCTCGCGATCAATCGCGGTACTCTCGGTTTCAGCTTGGAGCTTGGCGGGGGCGGCATTGTAATGTTGCGCCCACTTGACCAGGGTCACCAGCATCCAACCGGCAAGAGCCGCGCCGATGCCACAAAGGATCGGCATCAACATAAACGGGCCACCGGTGAATAGGGCGATGACAGCCCCAACGATACCGCTGCAGGCAGTAAACAGTACCCGGTTCCAGAGATGCTTGTGCATCCAGGCGTGGGTGTCCGTCCGCGCCCGCTTTTGAATGTCTGCCCAATATTTGAGTTCGAACAGGTGGTGCCCCCTCTTGTGCGACAACCTTCCGGCAATATGCACACCCGCCCACAGGAGTGCCGCACCAACGAGCAGCCATAGCGCTTCAGGCCGTATTGCCATCGCAGTACCGACCATGTATTACAATTCCGATGCACCGCAAACAGTGGCCCACACCTGCCCAGAAATTCGGGCACTTGGCCTGCGGGCCACCCCAGTGATTTTTGTGCAGACCCCCGGTTATTTGTGCAGGAAGTCATTCTTGTGCAAAGCCGGTCAGGGAGGTAGCTTTTGTGCAAAGCCCCCTCCGGGAGAGGGTGAAGGTGAGGGGATGCCCGGAGGGAGAGGGGAATGGGACTTCGATTTTTGTTTGCACGCTGGCGACCGCCGCTGATCCGCGGTAAGGTCGCGGCATGGACAAGCGGCTCGAGGTCGCCATCGCCGCCGCCCAAGCAGCCGGTGAGGTCGCACTGCGATATTTTCGGACGCGCTTGACCGTCGATTACAAGAGCGACCGCTCACCCGTGACCCGAGCCGACCGCGAATGCGAACAACGCATCGTCGAAGTGCTGCGCCAGAGCTTTCCGGATTACGGCGTGGTGGGTGAAGAATTCGGCGAACATGGCGCTGCCGCGGGCAGCGCGCGGCAGAAGTGGATCATCGATCCGATTGACGGGACCAAGAACTTCGTCCGCGGCATTCCGTACTTCGCCACCCTCATCGGTCTGGAAGAGGATGGCGAAGTCACAAACGGTGTGATTTACGCCCCGGCCGTCGACGATTTGCTCTACGCGCAAAGGGGCAACGGTGCGTTCGATCGCAACGGTCGCCTCCATGTCTCTTCCATCGACTCGTTGAAGGACGGCACGGTCGTTTTCGGCGGCCTCGACATTTTCCGCAAGGCAGGCCGTTGGGACGGGTTCGAGCGGCTGGTGCGGGCATCCGGACGACAACGCGGGTTCGGCGATTATTTCGGCCACACCTTCGTCGCCCGTGGCCAGGCCGAAGCCATGGTGGAGCTGGATCTGAAGCCGTGGGACCTCGCTGCGGTAAAGATCATCATCGAGGAGGCGGGCGGACGGTTCACCGACTTCACCGGTGCGGCAACCATCTACGGCGGCGACGCCATTGCCTCCAACGGCCTGGTGCATGACGAGATCTTGAAGCTGGTTCGTTCTCCCACACGCGAGCGATCGAGTTCGTAACCATATACTGTGACGAATGAGGCGACTTCGTCGGACATCCCCTCACCCTGACCCTCTGGCGGAGGGAGAGGGGACCTTCTGAATACGTCACTGTAATTTTGAACAACTATACTTGGCGCAACCATGACGCGTAAGTCTCACATCATAGAAGGACAAGGGTCGCTATTCGGCAGCGCCGACACCCGCCGCAGCCAGCGTGACGCCGCGCCGGCGAAGGCCGCGCTGGCGAAGGCCGCACCAGCCAAGGCCGCGTCGGTCAGGGGCACGGGGCGCGACGCGGGAGCGCCGGTACAGCGCCGCTGGCGGATGCCGGAGCTGGAAGGCAAGACGGTCGCCGAGATCCGACTGCGCTGGCCGAAGCGGCTCACCCCGGCACAGGTGGCGCGGGTCGAGGCGGAGCTGGCCGCCTTGCCAAAAGCGCTGGCCAAGTTGGGGTTCGGCCCCGTTGCGGTGGAGCGCGCCTTCGTGCGCCGCCGGCGCTCGTGACGCCCTTGACGCTACCTCCGTTTCAGAATTCGGCAGCGGAGCTTGCCGGGTTTCCTCCTGTCGAAGGCGCTTGCAGCCAAAGAGCAAGTCTTCGCCGCTTCGCCGGTGACCGCTATGAAGGTGCTTCACGGTAGAGGTAAAATGGAGTACTAATCCCTCGCGTTCAAGAGGAAGAAGTTCCCCCATGAGCCGCGAGAAGTCGGGTCCTCCGGCCGCGCCGGTGTTGGAGGAGTGCTCGTCCCCAAGCCTGGTCGTGAATGACCGCGGCAACACCGTGCAGCCCGCTATTCAACAGCTCGAAAGCGAGGTGCGCGCCGAGCTGAAGAGCACGGTGGAAGATCTGGAGTCGGCCAATGAGGAGCTCAAGTCTTCCAACCAGGAGATCATCTCTACGAACGAAGAGCTGCGATCCGCGAACGAGGAGCTGCAGGCCTCCAGGGAGAAGCTCCAATCGTTGAACGAGGAATTGGGGAAGGTGGCGGCGTTCCCTGAAGAGAACCCTTTTCCCATCCTGCGCGCCGACGCCGCGGGGGCGCTGCTCTACGCCAACCGTGCCGCCGCCGCGTTGCTGGCGCAGTGGCATTGCCGCGTTGGCGAGCTGCTCCCAGCCGCCGTCCAACAAGCGGTCAGCGCCACCCTCGCTGCCGACGCGCCGCAGGAGCTGGAGATCCAAACCGACGGCCGCGACCTGTCGTTCGTGCTCGTACCGATCGCCAAGCGCGGCTACGTCAACTTCTACGGTCACGACATCACGGCACGCAAACGGGCCGAGGAGGCCCTGCGCGAGAGCGAAGCGCGGCTGAGCCGGTCGCAAGAGATCGCCCATCTGGGCAGCTGGGAGCTGGACCTGGTCTGCAACCGGCTGACGTGGTCCGATGAAGTCTACCGCATTTTCGGGCTGGAGCCGCAACAGTTCGGCGCGACCTACGAGGCGTTCCTCGAGGCGGTGCATCCCGACGATCGCGCTGCGGTGAACGCCGCCTATTCCGGCTCGCTGCGCGAGGGGCGGGACCGCTACGAGATCGAGCACCGAGTCGTCCGCAAGCCCAGCGGCGAAATCCGTACCGTGCACGAGAAGTGCGAGCATATCCGCGACGCCGATGGCCGCATCACCCGTTCCCTGGGGATGGTGCATGACATCACAGAGCAGAAGCGGGCACAGGAGGCGTTGCGCTGCAGCGCGGCCAGGTTCGAGCGACTCGTCAAGCTGGCTCCCATCCCGCTGTGCTTGGTCACGCAGGACGGCGTCCTAAGGTACTTCAATGACCGCTTCGCCCATGTTTTCGGCTACAGCCCAGAGGACATCCCTACGCTGAATGAGTGGTGGCAACTCGCGTATCCCGACGAACACTATCGGCGATGGGCCGTCGAGACTTGGGAAGCGGCGGTGCGGAAGGCGACCGAAACAGGCACTGACATCCAACCGATCGAGTACCGGGTCACGTGCAAGGACGGAACGGTACGCTTCGTCGTGATCTCGGGCGTCACGATGGAAGACAGCTTCCTCGCGACCTTCCTTGACGTCACTGGGGGCAAGGTGGCCGAAGCGGAGCGCGAGCGGCTGCTCGCCTCCCTAGAAGAAGCCGACCAGCGCAAGAACGAGTTCCTGGCGATGCTCTCGCATGAGCTGCGCAACCCGCTCGCCCCCATCCGCAACAGCCTCTACATCCTCGACCGCGCCGTTCCGCGTGGCGAGCAGGCCCAGCGTGCGCTGTCGATCATCAGTCGCCAGACTGCGTACATGGCACGGCTGGTCGACGACCTCCTCGATGTGACGCGCATCTCGTGGGGCAAGGTCCAGCTGCAGCGAGAGGTACTCGACGTGGGCGAGCTGGTCCGACGGACGGTCGAGGACCATCGGTCGCAGTTCACGGACGGTGGAATTGCGCTCGATCTTGTCATCGCCGCCGAGCCTCTGTGGGTCGATGGCGACGCTACACGGCTGGCCCAGGTGATCGGGAACCTTCTCCACAACGCCGCCAAGTTCACGGGCCAAGGCGGAGGGGCATACGTGTCGGCCGCACAGGAGAATGCTGGGGGCGGAGTGGTTATCCGGGTTCGCGACACGGGCGTTGGCGTGAGCCAAGAAGTGCTGCCGCGGCTCTTCGAGCCGTTCACGCAGGCAGGCAACACACTCGACCGGACTCGCGGCGGACTCGGGCTTGGCCTGGCGCTGGTGAAGGGACTGGTGGAGCTGCATGGCGGCAGGGTGGAAGCCAACAGCAAGGGACTTGGGACCGGTGCTGAGTTCGCCATCTGGTTACCGCTCGTCCAGCCCCCCGCTCGTCCCAAGCCGGCGGCCGCCGCAGGTCGCGCCGCAACGCGGCACCGCATACTCGTGATCGAGGACAACGTCGATGCGGCAGACAGCCTGCGCGAGGTCCTCGAACTCGGCGGGCACGAGGTTGCGGTGGCCTACGACGGCGTCGAGGGCATCAAGAAGGCACGCGAGTTCCGTCCGGAGGTCGTCCTCTGTGACATCGGGCTTCCCGGCGTCAATGGATTCGAGGTTGCGCGAGCCTTCCGCGCAGATGAGGCACTCAAGAGCATGTTCCTGGTGGCCTTGAGTGGCTACGCGCTTCCCGAGGATCTGCAGCGAGCGGCAGAAGCCGGCTTCGACCAGCACCTCGCGAAGCCGCCGAGCCTGGAGAAACTCGAGCAGATTCTTGCCGGTGCGCCGGCAGACCAAGCGCAATGCGTGCAAGAGGCCAGCCCCTTGCGGAGCTAGCCTCTTGTTATGCAGCTCTGCCCGGTGCGCAAGTAAAGGATCGCGGACTCGTCTGGCCAAGCGGCGGTCCGCAAGCTGGTGGAGAACTGCATCCTCGCCTGAAAGCCGTACGAGCCGAATCGGGACCGTATCTCAGGACGGTCCAAAGGGTGCGAAGAGTGTCCAGATAGAGGAGAATCGGTGAACGAAAAAACACTGAACTACTGAGGGGCGTGCTCAGTCCCGAATCCATAACACAAACAGGCCCAAGGCGACTGTTTTGACGCACATCGTTCGCTTCTGCTAAGTTGCGTCCGTTTGACCTGACGACCTTGCTGTGACGGTGTGAACGTGTTTGCTTCTCAGAGCCGCCGGGAAGGTGGCTGGCCCCGGTTGGACCGGGGTTGGATCATTGCCAACCACAAGCTGGTATCCTTTCACGCGGCGTTTCTCACCTCTCTTCTGAGCATCTCGGAGTCGATCAGCTCGCGGGCGGATGTCATCCGGCAGATGTTCTTCAGCGTTGAGGTGGTGATCTCAGCCGCCATCTGGTACGTGGCCTGGCACACCAACATTGCGCTCCACGAGATGGGTCACTACCTCATGGCCGTGCGCACCAACAACCTGCGCCCCGAGTTACTGGGCCCGGCTCAAGCCAGGATGGCGGGGGGTTTCCGGGCAAGGTGGCTCTTCTACCTCGAGCTTTTTCTCAAGATCCCCTGGGGTGCTGCTAAAGGGGTCACCAAGGAGGCTGGTAGCTACCATCCGGCCGTCAAAGCCCAGAACCTTGCTGTCTCGGCCGCTGGCCCCAACGCCAGCAAGCTGCTGGCGTTGGCCACGTTCCCTGCTGGTGTCGCCCTCATGATCTTCGGCCGCCTGGCGGGCATCGAGCCCGTGGTCGTTGGAGGACGCCTGCTCTTCACCGTCGGCGCAGTGGCCTTGTTCGACTTCCTGCTTTCGGATCCAGGCAAGTACAAGGCGTTTCGCGAGCGACAGAGAGAGGCAGCACGTAAGGCCAAGGGCGTGCATGAGGCAGCCGTGAAGAGCGGAGCTGACTCGGAGATGCTGCGTGACACCGCTCTGTCGGTGCGCATCAAGCGTAAACTCCAGATCCACCGCCTCCAGGAGGTCGAGTTGCCCAGCGGCAGGCTCGTCTTCGCCCCATGGGAGTTCAGGAACTCCATCATGGGTGGGAGACACACCGAGGACGTGGGCGGCAACCTCAGTTTCCAAGAGCTGATGTTCATCCCCCTCACAGCCAGGGACTACATCGAGGCCCAGCGCGTGACCAACGCGCTCCAGAACCGGGTCATTCAGATCATCCAGGACTCGGAAGGCCTCAACTTCGTGGGTGTCGGTCTTGAGGGGGGAGTCGTCGCATCCTACGCCCGTCGTGCGGGCGATCTCATCCCCGAGGAGCGCGCCCTCAAAGTGGCGGTACAGGCCATCGAGGAGTGTGGCTTTGTTCCGGACCGCGATGTCTGCCTGGCGCTCGATCCGGCCGCCAGTGAGCTCAGTGTGGCCTACCGTGAGGAAACCGGAGAGAAGGAGTGCATCGGGAAGTACCTCTTCTGGCGTGCCGAGGATCCGCGGGTGATGACGACCGACGAGCTCCTCGATCTCTACAAGCGATGGATCCGCGAATACCCCATCGTCTGCTTGGAGGATCCCTTCTCCGAGGACGACCCCGATGGCTGGAAGCGCCTCATGGCCGAGCTGGACGACGAGATCCTGATCATCGGCGACGATCTCGTCACCACCAAGGACACGTCCATAATCCGCGCTGCCGAGGAGGGGCTCATCAACACCGCCCTCATTAAGGCGAACCAGATCGGCACCCTCAGTGAGACGCTGCTGGCCACCCGCGCCGCCAAGGAGCACGGGCTTGCGCTTGTGGTCTCGCATCGATCCAAGTCGCCCAACGAGGTCATGGAAGCCGACATCGCCTTTGCGGTCGGCGCGCTCGGGCTCAAGTGTGGAGGCGGGAGCAACACCGAGCGGCTCATCAAGTACGGTCGCATCGTGGAGTTGATCCACATGGCCGAGAAGGGTGTACGCTCATCGCGGGGGCTGCCTGGCGACCTCGTCATCAGCGACATCAGTGCCCATGAAGAGCCCACCAACGCGGGGATTCCTACCCTCGGGGTGGTCATCCGACTCGACAATGGCACCAAGTTCACGGCGGCGACACCCCTCGGGACCTCGGCGGGAACTGACGAAGCCATCCATCTCGTCGACAGCATGATCGAGGCCGGCCCCATCACCCGGAAGCACCCGGACTTCTTCCAGTATCACGAGGCCGAGAAGGTCTACCACTTCCGGAACGGGCTCCGAGCGGAGTCGATATCGGCGAAGAACGACGACGAGCTGGCGGGGCTGTGGATGAGGGCGACGCGTTACGGCGGCAAGGGATGTCTCAATGCCGTGGCCAATGTCGAGGAAGTCATTGCGCCGTGCTTTCTCGGGAAGCGCATCTCGGATTTCAAGAGCCTCGTCCACATCGACCGTCAGCTTCTCGAACTGGAACTCGATCTGGCAGTCAAGCGCGGCAAGATCGCGCGCGACGCTCCCGCGGAGGAGCGCATCGCCGTCATGCAGCGCAAGGCGAACCTGGGAATGAATGCAGTTCTCTCCGTCTCCCTCGCCATGGGCCGGCTGCTGGCGGCACGGGGGGGCGGGGAACTCCCCGACGTACTCGGCGAGCTGGAGCCCAAGGTGGACCGCCGGTTCCTGTACGGCCTCAATGACGAGGCGGCTCCCGAGCAGGCCTCACGAACCACCTGACGTCGAGACCTACCGGTCGTCCGGAGCGGGGACGTTGAGGCCGGCCTCCTGGCAGATGTCCTCCAGCCTGCGGCGCGCCCAGGACGATTTGAAGTCGAAGAAGGTCTTGTAGGGCTTCTCGAGAAGGTCCAGAAGTTTCGGGAGCTGCGGGTCGCACCACTTCGTAACCGACTCGCGAACAGACGCGATGCTGGTTCCTGCCAGCTTCACGGGGACGAGCACCGCCACGCCCGCCGGGGTCAACTGGATCCTAGCCAGCCCTTCGCTGAGGATCCGCTTCCGGGCGCGGTTGATTCGCCGCTCGCCCACGGTGTGCAGCACCTGCATGTACTTCTCGAAAAGCAGCCACTCGTTCAGCAGGAGAGCAATCTTGCGCGGCCCGAATGAGCGCCAGAAGGCGACCGGCAGGGGAGTTGAGATGAATCGTCCCAGCATGAACGCGCCGGCGGCGAAGCCGAACACCTTTTCCCGCTCGCAACGATCCAGCGCCTTGGCGAAAAAGCGGATCTTCTGATCCACGGTCAGCATGCCGAAGACTCTGTGCTGATTGAGGTGATCGCCGAGCTCGCTGCGGAGCACCTCGTCCACGTAGAACTGCTCGTGACTATCGCACCACTCCCGCACGAACTGTAGGGCTTCCTCTCCCTTGCCGCGGAGTTCGAGGTTGACGAGGCGGATGAGCTCCCACAGGCTCGTCACCTGCTCCTGCTTGAGTCTACTGACGAGTTGGAAGTAGTAGCGGTAGGCATAGGCCATGTCCTCGAAGGCCTTCCGCTCCTCCTTCATAAGCTCCGGCTGCTCGCCCTGCAGGTAGCGGATGAAGCGGGCGGGCTGGAACCGAGCCTTCCCTTTGAATAAAGCCTGCCGACGCGACGATATGGTCACGAAGTCTCCCTCGTGGATCTCTACCCCCTCGGCGTTGACGAGGCGTCGGTCGGGCTGCAACGTGACGCCATCCCGCTCCAGGCTCAAGAGGGCCGGGGTGCCGAAGCTCTGGCAGATGGTGACCACGTGGATGGCGGCGGCGCTCAGGCTCAGGATGGCGTCCGCCTCTTGCATCACGACGGTGTCCGTGGGCGCAAACGTCTGCTTGCAGAAACAGACGCTCTCGCCGCGTCGCTTGGCCTTCAGGGCCTCCTCGGCAGAGAAGTACACGCGGGCGCAGATGGCGGAGCGAGGGAGAATCGAGATGCCCTGGCCGAAGCAGTAGAGCTCCTGGAAAGAGCGGTTATCGATGGTGTCGGACTCGATCTGCTTGACGTGGTACGGCTGGATCAGCTCGGTGACGCGCTTCCGGGAGATGATACCGGCCTTGTGAAGATCCACTGCCGAGATGAAGGCGGCGCGGCCGGTCATGCCGGTCTGGTTGAGCTGGAGGAGTGCGAAGAGCTCGGTGCAGGCGCCGGCCTCGGCGGCAAACTCGATGGTGACCGGGAACTGAAACTCCTGCTCCAGCTTGCGTACGAGGGGAGCGAAGGTGAAGACGGAGGGGAAAGCCTGGCGGATCTCCTCGGGATCGTCGAAGTCGGTCCGCGTCGTCGCCACCGACCCCGTCATGATATCCTCCCCGAAGGTCCCCATCGCGGTATCGAGCTCGAACCCTGAGCCGGTCATCGGATTGCGGCTATAAAGCACACCCACATAGGACCTCTCTTCCCTGACCGAGCAGACCATCATCTGCATGACGAGCGCTGGGTGTTGGGTCGTGCCGCGCGAGAGGGTGGCTAGGAGATCGGCGTTCTTCTCGAAATCGCGGTAGGCCTCCAGCGCGAGGAGGGCAACCTGATGGAATCCGTCCTGGAGCACTCGAGGATCGTGCCTGCGCACCCTCTCCGATGCCTGCTCGACGCGCCGGATAAGCAACTCCTCCGCATCCTCGGATGGCCTCTCGTCCGTTTCGCGGAGGACTGGGCCTGTCTCTTCGCCCAGGGCGACGAGAAGGTTCTTGAGGTTGTTCAGGTACATCATTTCGGCCGCACGGCGGCCAAAGAGTCTCTCCAGACCGGGCAGCGTTTTCTCCGTGATGCCCACGTTGAGGTAGGTTGGCATCAAGCCTGGGTAGTACCGGGGCATTGCGCAGCGCATGGCG
>Ga0326727_10016132_pt1 | contig 15843 bp, 17 predicted proteins | sample MB2enrmetagenome_FD_207643 | JGI IMG/M metagenome (GOLD analysis project Ga0326727, IMG submission 207643) | Lab enriched peat soil microbial communities from McLean, Ithaca, NY, United States - MB29MY | ecosystem: Environmental > Terrestrial > Soil > Wetlands > Peat | place: USA: New York... | reverse complement strand
CAACGTATTTCGTGAACACAGTCACGATCAGTCACGCCGGGGAGACCACTCTCGGCACCACGACCTACTCCACATCCACCTACGCGAACAATACAGGCGTCTACACGATGACCAGTACGTCCGATAACCTAAACGACATCCCTTCGAACGGGTGGACTGTCACAACCTGCACTTTCACACCCTAAGGATACACGCTACGGCAGGCAGGGCCGGGACGGATTTCCCCCGTTCGCCTCTTTTAAAGTCGCACGCGCTAGTAGCGCATTGTCGCTCTCTCGAAGGATCGGCTTCCAGTTCAACGACCTCCGGCGGCACATGATCATAGTCGGTGGGACCGGTTCGGGGAAGTCCAATTTGATCCTGAAGATGGCGCACTCCATCTTCTCCCCCGAGAACCAGGCGAACCACCCGTGCTCCGTGATCATCCTCGACCCGCACGGAGACCTGGGGATGGACATGGCCAGGAGCTTCCCCGACCTGACCAAGCTGGTCGTGCTCGACCCGTTCTACGTGCAATTCGGCCTCAACCCCCTCGCCCTCACCCCGTACAGGGACGAGGCGGCAAGGAAGAGGCAGATAACGACCAGGGTGGGCGAGCTGAAGACGTACCTGGCGGACGTGATGAGGTCGGACCCCGAGAGGGCGTCCAGGCTGAGCTGGATCTTCACCGGGGACCTGCACTACCTCTACTCGAAGGGCGACAACCCGACGTTCAAGGACTTCTACTTCCTCGTGGGGGACCAGTCCTGGATGAACAAGAACGACATCAGGGCGATGCTCATCGGGTCCGGCCTGGACGACAAGACGATAGAGAAGACGCTCGAGGGCATACTGACCCTCCGCGGGGGGGAGGCGTTCCCGCCGCTGCTCAACAGGCTGGCCCGCTTCGTCCTCCCGTCGGGGTCTCTCCCCGCCAGGACGTTCTGCACCAGGGCGAACACGGTGAACGTGTCCGAGTGGCTCGAGCCGGGGAAGATGACCGTGATCAGGATACCCAAGGTCCACGACATCCCCGACGAGTTCCGGGAGCTCCTCGCCGCGACGGTCGTCCTGAACGTCTTCTTCGCGGTGCAGAGCAGGGCGAGCAGGCTCGAGGAAGAAGGGAAGGACATGTCTTCCAGGACCCCCGTCTTCCTCTTCATAGACGAGTTCCAGACGGTGGAGAGGCTCCAGACCCTGGAGACGATACTATCCGAGGCAAGGAAGTTCGGCCTCTCGCTCGTGCTCGCGAACCAGTACACCGCGCAGCTCAGCAACGAGGCCCTCCTCCAGGCCATCATCCAGAACGCGGGCGTCATAGCCGTGGGGAGCGTCAGCGGGGACGACGAGAAGCTCTTCGGGCGCGTGCTGGGGGAGGGGTTCGAGGACGAGCTCGACAAGAACACCACGGGCACGTTCGCGATCAGGATAAGGCCCTATCAGATAGGGGGGCTCGCGAGGACCGAGAGGTGGCCCACGTCGAAGTTCCCGGCCTACGCCCGGACTCAGGACGTCGTGATCGACTACATGAAGACGGTGATGGAGACGAAGTACGGCGGCGCGGAGGAGCACAAGGACCTGATCTACAAGAAGGATCAGATGAGGGTGCTCGAGGAGGCGGGGAGGCCGAAGCTCAGCCCGCTGAGGTGGACCCTGGTCTGGTGGCTGTACAAGAACGCGGGGAACGACTTCGAGAGGACCGACGCGCAGCTCAGGAAGCACTTCTGGGACAGCTACGGGTGGAACTCCGTGCAGGTCCACAACGCGCTCTCGGACCTGATGGAGTACGGCTACGCGGTCGAGAGGACGGACTACATGAACAGCATCCTGAAGGGCAAGGACCCGCAGACCGGACAGCCGATCTACGGCGCCCCGACGACGCAGGACGAGAAGGAGAGGGCGAGGGTGGTCATGTACGCGCTCACCAAGCAGGCCATCGAGGAGTTCTTCTCCATCAGGATACACGGGCCGAGGGCGGGGACCGCGCTCCACCTGCTCGCGATACAGAAGCAGCTCGAGAATTACAGGGACAGGCTCGGCTACTGGTGCCAGGTCGACGTGGGGGAGAAGAAGGCCAAGAAACCGGACATCGCCGTCTTCAAGCGCGAGACCGGTGGGAAGACCAAGGACGCGAGGGAGGGGAGCCCCGACGTCTGGGACGACAACCACGTGATAGCCATCGAGGTGGAGACGAACCCGAGGAAGCACGACAAGCAAGTCGTCGAGAACTACGAGAAGAACGTCGGCAACTACTCGGAGCTGAAGTTCATCGTGACGCTGCCTGAGCACGTCGATGACGTGCACAATGTGCTGGCCGACAGGGACCCGGCGACGTACAAAACAGAGTACCAGGACGTCGGACTCGGGAGGGACAGGGTAGCCGAGCTCGAAAACACGCCGATAGAGGAGGGGGAAGGGAAGAAGAAGGAGGGTGAGGCCGAGAAGCTGGTCTCTCAAGCGCTGGAAGCGAAACCCGCCGGGCCGCCTGCCTTCACCCAGAAGGATGTGTGGGTCTTCCAGTACTGGAAGGAACACGGGAAGCCCGTGATGGGCGAGCCATACAGACAGAAGCTGCTCGCGGACCCGAACTGGAAGGACGACCCGATATGGGCGGCCGCCGAGGGGAAGGCCCTGCTGAAGACGTATCATGAGCGGGAGGGGATGGAGGTGTACAAAGAGAGGGAAGGCAGGGAAGAGGCCGCCTCGCCTCATAAGACGCAAACATCCCAGCCGACGCCGCCGCTGCCGCTAATCCAGTCCACATCGTTAGGGGCCATCCCGACATCGACCGCGGGATTCGTTCACGGCACTGCCGTACAGGCGGAACCATCAGGGCAGCAGCCAGAAGCGGTTTCTCAGCCATCCCCACAACCGGCAGCTGAGACGGCAGCAGAGACCACCACCAGCTTATCACCCGATGGCCTATTGACCGGCTCGACGACGCCCTCCGTCGGAGACCGGACAGGTCCCGAGACCCCAGGCCTTGAGACCCCAGGCTCCGCGATCCTCGGCCATGTCTCGAGCTCTGTCGTCATGGTTCCTGGAGAGGAGGGACCGAGCGGAGACGGGGCGGAGGAGGCCGACAATGAGGGGGAGGAAGAGGAAGAGGGAAGGGAGGTAAGACGACAAAAGACCGCCAGCCCGACTCCTGCTTTCAAGAAGAGGATGGTCCTCGTTCTGAACGTCATCCACGAGCGGGATTTGCACGCGAACTCCGAGGTCGCGGCGGCCATAGGATCCTCGCGGCGGCAGACGCTGAGGTACCTGAACGAGCTCGTCGACGGGGGCTTTCTGTCAGAGGACAAGAAGCAGTATTTTGTCACAGAGAAAGGGCAAAAAGTGTTCCAATAGACGTTTTGCCGTCATCCTCATCTGAGGCTAACGAGAGCCGGGGGCGAAATCCAATCTACTGCGCAGTGGTGTGGACTGTGAACTGGACTTTGGCCTCTGCATAGCGGAAGGGTGGGTGGCGCCTTCCCTTCAGAAGGCTGGTCCATCGCGAAGGATGGCGCGATCTCCGGGAGGTGCGAGGCAATGCGCCGGGGAACGGACATGGCGGCGGCAAGTTACAGGTGGCCGCAACGCCGCCCAGGAAGTCGGAAAACGCATGGCCGTTTCTTTCGGCTTAAAAGGAGACCCAGTATACTATCAGTACTACTAACGTAACATAGGCACCGACCTCCTAATTCGGCCACGGACCGCATTCCGCCCGTTCGGCAACCCCCAGGTTGCATTTTATTGTGCCATACTTGGAGCGAGATTTATGGGCAGTTCCTGTATTTCCGGCCATGCCCGATGCTAATATTCAATCATACCATAGTGAAATCGAAACACTTCCGGCCATACCCGCTACTTCCGGCCATGTCCGATCTCTGTTTTAGTCGTACCATAATGGGTTCTGAGGTAAGAGTGCGTTGCCACGCCCGAATCGCTTCGGGCAGGAAACACGCACCCTCCCTCCCAAACCCGGCGTGATACTTTCGCATCACCGGGCTTTCACCCCTACGTCCTCCGTCCTCTTCTTGTGCTTCAGGTGGATGGAGTTCCAATTCATCATGTTCATTAGTTCCTTAATCCGCTTAGGGTACCAGTGGAGTGAGTGTGTCGAAGACTTGGGCGTTCATCCCTTGAGATACGTTATTCTTGCCGTCGAGGCTGCCGTTCTGGTCTATTTCCTCGTGGCGGTTGGTTGGTTTACAGTGTTCGTGGTCTTGTTAGCTGTTGTTCTAGGGGGAAGCGTCTATTTGGTCATAGACTTGCGACGACGTGACGAAGAAGAGGTGAGGCACCTCCAGTCGGTTAACAGAGAGGGGCCCTAGGAACGCCTTCTTCCAATCAAGTTTACCCGAACCGAATTGCTGTTCATCTTGTTACTCTTCAACTTGGCGGGGCATGTTGTAGACGTACGGGTTGGACTAACCTGCCTGACGCAAATTCATGAGCGCCCGTAACCCAAGATTGAGCCCCAAAACGAGCACAAGATGCTCATGGATTTCGGTCACCCAGCTTAGTTTGAATTAGGTGTCTTTGGTACTCTGAAATGACAGGAGGCGCACAGAGTCTGCAAGTTCTCGGTGTGATGGATGATTGAGGAATCGAATTGCCCTTTGGGAACTGGCTTTACGTGGTGTGCCTGAAGATTGTCCCGACTGCCGCACTGGACACACTTCCATCCATCCCTCTCGAACGCCAGAATGCGGTTGGAGAGATAGATTTCGTCGTTGTATGGTGTCGTAATCGGCAGACGATCAGGCACGTCTATGATGGGATTCTCGTCGGTGTCTAGGGTCGAGACAGACTTGAGCTATGTTCCCGAAATTCTGCAGATATGACGACACGCAGCTGCAATACGTCGGACCGACGCCTTTCACCCCCCTGAGGGCGTGAAGAACCCGCTGCACTGCACCACGTGCAACAGAAACTATCCGGTCAGGGTCAACTGATCCTGCTGGGTAGTCCCCTTTTTCCGTCAGCATTCCCTCTTTTTTGGGCTCTGCTGGGTGCTACGCCAATGCACGCTCGAGCGACAATACTCGAGCAAAAATTGGTCTGTCTGTTCTGTCTGTCGTCTGGCCGGGGTAAGTCTGTGCCCGCCCGGCACGACGTGTTAGGAAACAAAACTTCTTCCGGACGAGTCTCCGAAGAGAGATGAAAGCGTAGGCGAAAAATAAGATGACCCTACCACTTTTGTCTTCTTATTCGAGACAGGAGAAGAGAGATGAGACGGGAGCTCCTGCCCCCGCCCCACGTCCCAGGCCGTTCTGGCTACCTTAACCACAGCCCGAACTAGGCTTGAGATAACAGACGTCTTCCGAATATTTAATCTTTTGAAAATTCGGGGCCGTCCGGGGTTCGGGGAGCAAGCAGGTCCTTTCGCCAAGTCCTCAGACCATCGTTCCCGAGGGAGCACGGCTATCCAGCGCCTACCCAGGCGGTGGTGAATCGGGTTCAGGCAGGAGGTTGTGTACCTTGAGTACCAACATGGGTTCTGTACGTGACGTACTGACCGATGCACACGGTCGCGCGTGCCAGCAACTGAGGGAGTCGTACGACCGCGGCTGTATGCCGGGGACGATGCCCGTCATCGCCGGGGACGAAGAAGAGGTGTCCTCAGAGTGACCGCCGGAAGCATCATCGAAGTGGCGAGCTCCGTCAAAGGGATTTCGGAGTACTACAACGGGAGGACCAGCGAGTTCCTCGGGTTCGGCGTGCCGAGCATGGAGGAGAAGTAGGTTGTCCAAAGACGGCAACCTGTATCGGGAGTCGGAGCTGACGGCAGAACTCGAGAAGAAGTTCAGCTTCGGCCCGACCTTCCTCATCCAGTTCCTTGTTCCTGGCCCACTTCGGTTCGTACCGGGCCAGAGCGATGAGGGGCACCGCTGGTGGACGCACACGGAGAGGTTCTCCATCGCGGAGGCGAGACAGCACCTGGCCAGGTACTCTTCGGACGGCGAGCAGGCTGGCTACACGCGCATAGTCGAATATGCCAAGGACATATTCGAGGTCGACCAGGCGGCTACCCTGTCAGCTGAGCAACGCAACCCTGGCCTCTTCGCGCCGCGCGGGTTGGCGCCGTTCGAGGTGGTGGCATAGATGCCATCTCTACTCGAAGAAATGGGCGGGGTCGTCGATGAAGTCCCGGAGATGTTCGCGGGCAAGGTCAGGTGCTCCGTCCACAAGGACGAGCTGGCCATCGGCATGACGTGGAAGCACGGGGACGACGAGTTCCACTGCACCGCGTGCTACGTGTACGAGAACACCGCGTGCACCAAGTCAACGAAAAGCCTGCTCGAGTGGACCAGCAACTTCGCCGGGGAGATCTCCCGGTTGAGGAGCCGCGTCGGTCTTCCCGAACTGAGTGCCAACGAACTCCAAGAAATCGTATCCAGGACCCACAGGCGGGTGGTCAGCGCGCAAACCGGCTCTGGGTTCCACGGCCGCAGGTTATGGAGCCTGCAGTCGATGCAGAGCCAGCTCGAAGCCATCGCGGCTGCATTGCAAGGGCTCAAGGCACAGGGGGAGGTGGGGTAGATGTCACCCCATAGGCAGCAGGCGAGTGCCCTCGGCTCGGACCCGGAGGACAGCGTCCGTTTCCTGCGGCACGTTCGGGAGGCTGAGGGCGACCACACTTACGGGTCGTGGCTGATGGCCGCGCTTGTGGGCATGTCAACAATGGAGGTGCGAAGCAGATGATGCAACAAATCGAGAAGCTGGCAACAGCAAGCATAACCTGCGGCGTACTCCAGGCTGACGGGGTCCTGGAGACCCTCCCGCTGCCGCAGACGGCCGTCCAGTTCGCGCACGCCGGGGTGGAAGTGATCTTCGTGGCCACGGCTGCCGCGCTGGCGGTCAAGGCTGCGGCGATGGCCTTTGGGCACTTCATGAAGCCCAAGTCTGAACGCTTCCAGAGCGAAGTGGCAGGCTGGCTCAGAGGTCTGAACTCAAATGACAAACTGAGGCTTGGATTGAGGCTGATAGCTGGCTCGGGCCCGGCAGCACCGATACAACAGGCACCCAGCGCGGCACCAACGCCCGCAGCGAGCCCAGCAGCACCAATACAGGCGCCCGCAGCGGCGCCAACGCCCACAAGTCCGGCAGTGCCAGCGCAGACGCCTCTTGCATCAACGGATAGAGGGGGTAAGCCGCCGTCCAGAGGCCAACAACTCCAGCCCGGAAGCATCTCCGTCGATGCCGTCCTCGGAGCGATGGGGGTGACGGCGTAGGATGGCCCAACAGCAGGTAGCAGCCCAAAGCCGGAGTGGGTACGTCCAGGTCCCGGCGCCCGACTATCCGTACCTGCTATCCTACCTTGAAGACAGGTTCGGCAGTCAAGTGAACCGGGCGGGGAACATCTTCTGGGCGACCAACGACGGCGGCGTGCCGAGGCAGGTCGCCTTCCTCGTCAGCGAAGGGATTCTCTTCCCGGGCAGGAGCATTCTCAAGCCGGAGAAGGCGACCGTCGGTGCGCTGGTGGCGCAGCAGAAGAAGAAGGGCAGGCGCGTCGTCGCCGAGACGGCGCTGGGCCACTGCGAACGGTGTCTGACCTACTTCACGCAGGACCTCCGCCGGGGTGAGGCGCCGGCGATGGAGCACGAGGCCGAAGGCGAGATGCACCCCGTCAGGAACATCGGCGTCCTCAGCTGGCGCAAGTATGTGCCCTGGCGGAAGCCCCTTTACCAGAGCACCGGTTGGATCAACCCGCTCGTCCTCGAGAGGGAGCTCGGGAAGTCGATGCCGCCTGAGCAGGCGCGCTGGCTGACCGACCTGCGGGTCACGGCCTTCAGGATGGGGAAGAGCGTGTCCGTCGAGAAGATCCTCGAGAAAGGGGAAGATGCCTTCAACCAATACGCGAAGGAAGCTGCCTTCGCCTTCAGGGACGCGGCGGAGGCGGAGATGTGCCCACACGTCAAGACGACGAAGCCGTTCGTACCATTCGCGGCGGGCGGTCCGGACCGGAGCCATGGCGAGATTGGAACAGCCACACCAGTCACCTACGGCTTCCAGACCTTCCTCAGCTGGAAGGTCGTCTTCGACGGCCACGAGCTGAGCTACGGCCAGAAGATGGAGGTGGCCGAGCGGCTTGAGCTGGTCTTCCCCTTCGGCCCCTATCAGAGCGACGGTCCCGAGCCATTCAAAGTCGGGCTCGTGGATGCGGCCGGCGCAGCCGTTGCGGATGCCGCGGTTCTTGGCGCGGAGGAAGAGCCGGAGCAGCCAGAGGCGGCCGCGAAGAAGGAGAAGGAGCACTGGCAGGTGCGGAGGAAGCAGTACCGGCAACCGAGGTCCTGGAGGGACAGAGACGCCCGCGGAGAGAGCATCCGCAGGGTCGCGACGCCCGGGGTGGTGGTGACACCGGTACCGAGCGAACGGCCGGAAGAGGAGCAACAGCAGCAACAGCAGCAGCAGCAGCAGCCCTCGCACCCCCAAGGTACCATGGCGGGATTGGAACAGGCTCGCACGGCCACGGAGGCGAAGCCGGACCCCGAGGAGGCCAGGAAGGCCTTCTTCGAGAGGTTCAACCTGGTCCAGGCTGACATCGAGTACGAAAGAGAAGACGGCGGCCTGATCAAGGCTACCAAGATCCTCCCCACCGCAGTGGGCATGGAGCGCCTGGAGTTCTTCAACGTCCAGCTGATGCCCCAGCGCCTGCCCTATGAGAAGGAGTGGCACCCGGACGCGATGCAGGTCGCCAGGGAGCTGGCAGAGGAGCTCGGGGGACGGGTCGTCGTGACGGAGCAGAGGTCGCGGGGCATGAAGTCCCTCGCGGTCAACGTCGCCGACTACACGGTGAGAGTCGCTTCGGAGCGGCTCTCTCCTCCCTCCGGAGGCGCCCAGTGAAGGAACGGCAACGGACCACCGGCTGAAACCGGCCGCAAATGCGACAAGTGCGGTCGGCTTCACCGCACACGGCGTCAGCAGAGAAGGCACCTGAAAGATAGAAAGAAGAAAGGAGGCGATAAGGATGGAACTTCACGACAGCGAGTTCATGACGGCGAAGGACAAAGCACTCGTCCTGAAGCAGTGGGAAAGGTTCCTGAAGAACGGGCTGAGGCAACAGGACTTCAGCGACAGGCTCTACAAACATCTCAGCCTGCACTGCATGTTCATAGCGCATTTCGACCGCTATGGGTTCTACGCGACGTACTTCGAGAATCCCGATGACACGGTCAGGTTCCTCGGCCAGTTCGATGCCGATACCGGTTACGGGTCGGTCGAGTACGGCAGGTCGGACCTGTGGATGAAGGGCCCCGACCATGCGGACGTGAACGGGGCGATGTGCGACGTCTTCGCGAGATACAAGGAGGCGCTCTACGCCACCCTGAAGGCGGCGGCAAAGGCGAAGGACCTGGGAAGTGCCAAGGCGCTCCTGGAAAAGCACGGAATCAGCATCACCATCCCTCAATAAACGAACGAGGAGGCGATTGCAGTTGGAAGAAACGGCGTTGGAAGGACAACAGCAACCGGAAGAGAAGCCGCAGTCCGGATTCCCCGACTACAAGAAGCTGAAGTGCCCGAAGTGCGGCAACACTACCAGCTTCGTGGAGTTCGCGATGCGCGAGACGAAGCAGCCCTTCACCGTGGACCCGGAGAAGGACGAGCCCGACTGGGAGGTGTTCGACTTCATAGACGACTCGCCCTACCCGGAGGAGGTCGTCTGCGGGAAGTGCTTCGAGGAGGAGCTCGTGACCGTGTGGAAGGCCGTGAGCGAGGGTGAGGAGATGACGACGAAGAAGGACAGGTACATGGACAGCACGCAAGGAGGTGCGCCAACTGAGAAAAGCGGCGTTAGCTGAGTACGAGAGACTCTCCGTTCTGGGGAGGTGCCCGGAGTGCAACGGACGGCTCGTGACCGCCGGGGGAGATGAGGAGAAGACCTGCTCATCTTGCGGAATAGTTTTCGGAAGGACGGATGGCGGGCAGCATCCCCCATCAGCGCGCCCCACGAACGGGACCGAATTGCTCGGCTCCTTCATCTCGAGAGGCGACCCGGCGCTGCGAGGCCCGGTCTTCGGCCAGTTCAGGCTGAAACCGAACGTCATCGGGCTCGGGCGCGACGGACCTGTCCTGTGCTGCTCGGGGCTGATAGAGAGGGTCTCCGGAAGGATGATGCTCCCAAAGGGCATCGTGGAGAATGCGGTCGTCACCGCCAGAAGGCTCCTGCCGGGAAGGAAGGCCTACCGCGCGACCGTCCCAGCGATCTCCGCCTACGCGCTGCTCTACGCGTGCAGGTCAGCCGGGATAACGCACATCGGCTACAGGGAGATACTGGCAGCATACTCAGACGCAGGCCACAGGATTGGCGGGGCCCAGCTGCTGAGGATCGGCATCGAGTCCTCTATCTCGCTGCCTCAAAGCAGTCTTGAGGACCTTGTGCGAGCTGCCGTCCGGAGGCTCCGGGCCAATGAAAAGGTGATTGAACGCCTCGACCAAGCGAAGTTCGGCGCCCAGGCGTACTTCCCCAGGCTCTTCGAACTCGCCAAGGAGATCGCAGCCAGGTCATCCGCCATTGGAGGGTTCAACCCGAGGACGGTGGCGGCGGCTTCGGTCTACCTTGCCAACCTGAGCATCGGCCCGAAGAAGATGGTGAGGCAGAAAGAAGCCGCTGAGACCCTTGGCATGTCAGAGTACACGATCCGCGAGTTCTGCATCCGAGCCAGAAAGCAAACCGAGGTAGGTGTCCAGCGAAGTTGGCCTGCGACAGCTGCCACGACGAGACCGAAGACCTCTCCGTAGCCTGCGAGCGCCCATGCCACTCGACCTACGCCCTGACGCTCGTTCGCAAGGCCCCTGATTCCTTCGAACCGGACTGAGCTGGCGAACAATCCAATGCGTTTCCTGGAAGAAAGGGCGGAGACGCTCGTCCTCCTCGACGATTCCAACACCGTAAGGATACTCGCGAAGGACCCCTACACCGAAGTCAAGTACAAGATGTTCGCAGGAAAGAGGATCAGGTACGTCGCGGCAGCGGCGGACGGAATCCACGCGGCCAGGATTCAGGAGAACGAAGAGTGCACGGAGTTCCTCTGCGAATTCGAGGGAAGGGAGGTCCACGTGAACGACATGGCGCTGATGGCGCGGGCCATAATCGACCACGCGACCAACGGGAACATCGGCCCGCTCGTCAGGCTCCTGAAGTGGCACGCGTTCCTGCAGGACCTCGGGCTGTCGGTCAGCACCAACTCAGCGAGGCTCGAACTCACCAGGGAGGGAGTCCTCCACGTTCCCAGCTCTGTCTCGGCCGAAGTGCTCGAGCGGGCGACCTATCACGACGGCTCAAGGGTTGTGAAGCTCCTCTTCACCCTGAAGGACAGGAACAGCGGGCTCTACCGGATGTTCAGGAACCACGAGTACGCCGTCGCGCTGGCGGGGAAGGACGAGACCGGGCAATTTTGGATGCACTTCACTCCCCCGGTCTACCGGAACAGGGCGATCGGCGACTGTGAAATCTGGCTGGCGGGAGGCGAAGCCGGGGACGCAATGGTGTCCCCAGCTCCGTGATGGACGGACAGACGGACGGATTGGAAGAAAAGGCGAAGAGGAGACTGACGAAGAGATTGACGGATGAGCACAGAAGGGAAAGGAAAGGAAAGAAAGCACTTGGAGGTGCGTAGAATGGACATTTTCAGACAAGGAGACGTAATCGTGGCGCCGAGCAGTATACCGAAGGGTGCCAAGCGGACGGGGGATGTGGTCCGGATAGCGAGCGAGACGGGCAACCCACACGTGCTGAAGGGCCAGGTCTTCTTGTCGGGAAGCCAGCAGTACATAGTGCTGGAGGAGCCGACCGAGATGACCCACCCGCAGCACGCGCCGCTGTCCCTCCAGCCCGGGTCGTATGAAGTCAAGACTGTAAGGGACTACATCGGAAGAACGCTGATGGACTGATCGGGGACAGAGCAGGATTCAGGGCGCTCCGCGCGCCCTTCCTTTTTCTTTCGAAGGGACATAGACATGGCACAAGAGATCAAGATATTCAGGCCGACGCTGATCGACGAGAAGCCCCTTCCCTTGGGGAGCGAGGAGTTCTCCTACGCCCCAAAGCTCCAGCAGGCATCCCAGGACGGCATGATCAAGGTCAAGCTGGAGGAAGAAGTGATCATCCAGAGGGTGTCGCACGACCTGTACGCCAACCCGCGGTCGGGGTTCAGGGAGTTCTACAACAACGAGGCCCGCGCGTGCAGGATGGCATCACGGCTCTACGGAGCGAAGCCTAGAATCGAGGTCACGCTCATCCCGTCCGAGAGAAAGCTCGTCATCCAGGGCGTGGACAGCCTCGGCATATCCCAGGACAAGTTCCTTCAGGTCTACTCGGTCCTGGGGAGGAGCGACAATTTCGACGGGTCTGAGATTGGAATGTACGGCTTGGGGAGGGCGAGCTACACCACAATCTCTGACACAGTCGTTCTTGAGACATTCTCCCGCGAGGACGGCACCACGTACGCTGTCCTAGGCAAATCGGGGATCGCCTACAACCTCCTCCCCAAGCCGAACCTCGACTCGCACGGTACCCGCGTGACGTTCGTCCTAGACCAGAAGGTTCCAATCTTGGACATGCTCGACTACATCGTCGACTGCACGGCCTTCTCGGGGATCGACACTTTCCTGAACCTGGCCGAGAAGATGGAGCTGCCCAGCTACTGGAGGTCGGACTTCCCGTCGGAGAAGGGAAGGTACACGCTCGGACCGAAGAGGTTCGACGAGCACCTCGAGCAGAAGGTCCGCAATGCGAACAAGTGGCACGAGGTTGTCAAGTACCTTCCCATACGCATCGAGGACGAGGATTTCGAGCTGTACGCGACCTTCGTCGTAAGGAAGGACTACAACGGCCTTGCCGCCACCGAAGAGTCGGACGAGAGGGAGGTCCGACTGCTTGGAACGCCGGTCGAGGCGACAAGGATAGACCTGCCCTTCTCAGCATGGGTCCTCCAGATCAAGGACGAACGCCGATATCCGCCGACAGCGGACAGGGAGAGGCTGACGGAGCAGTCGGCCAGGGCGATACAGCAGAGGGTGGAGTCGAGGATTCCCGAGGCGATAGCGTCACTGTGCGTGACATCGACAAGGGAATACAGCACCTCGACATACAGGGAAGTCCTGAAGGCCTACAGGTCGCTCGGGGTAGAGAAGTTCCTGCCTCCCGAGACCCTTGACGTCTGCAGATTCGTCAACCTCAAGGTCAAGTGCTTCGGTGAGCGGGAGAAGAAGGACGTTTCTGAACTCCTCGGGGAAGAAGGAACCCTGTTCTACCTTCCCACGTTGAACGGACGTAAGGTCGGGCTGATTCGCTCTGTCTTGCCCGAAGCCGTGGTCTTCAGGCTAGCAACGGAGAGGGACAGCGACAGCACACCTCTCGACGAGCGGGTCGACCTCCTGCTGAGGAACGGCGTGAGATTGGCGGACGAGTTCCTGAAGGAGAACAAGCCGAAGTTGAAGCCCCAGGAGATGCCCATGGGAGACCTGGCCATACACACGGCAGGGACCGCCAGCTTCAGCTGGGGAAGGTTCGAGACGGTAAGGAGGCACGTCTCCCGGGTGGAAGCGAGACCTCTGGACGAGATGACCGTCAGGATCCCGAAGGGGAAGATGCAGCCGTACCTCTGGCTGCTCTCGACCTTCAAGACCGACTACAGGCTGGTCAAGGACGAAAGAAGAATCGAGGGAGGCCGGACGCTCGAGGACTTCACCAAGGAGCTCGGGGGCAAGAAGGTGGTCACGAACCGCGGCAGGATGACCTTCGAGGAGATCGCCCAGGAGACGCACAAGCCAGAGCTCCTGCTCTACAGCGACCCCAGGATTGCGGCCAATTTCTCCGACCGCGAAGGGATGATGGTCTTCGGCGGGGACAACCTCCTCTTCGAGCTGGCCACGTTCCTCACTTGGAAGGGCGTCAAGTACGACACCGACCTCTCCGGCCATGCTGAGTTCAAGAAGCTCGAACCGGAGAAGCTCTACCCGAGCCACTTCGTAGGCTATGCGAGCTACGAGAAGCTCGGCGACTCGGAGATACTCTACAGTGTCATACACGTCGTGAAAGAGGTCAAGGACGGGCGCCTGCGAGAGCTCTTCCTCAACGCCGCACAGTGGAGCAAGAACGCGGAAGAGGTCGCGAAGATGAGGAAGGACGCGCTCTCCCTAGACCGCCAGATTTCCGAATAGCGAGCAAGCAAGCAAGTGGAGGCGAGAGATTGTCAAATCAGATTCTGACGCTTGAGGCAGTATACGACAATTCGGACAGTATGACGGATTACTTCGCCAAAGATACACCCTGCACCAGCTGGTATGTCTGCGAGTATCCTGGCAGGGCAGTGACCGAAGCCAAGATGCGAGCCGCCCTGCAGCGGCTCCCCGAATGGCTGCGGCGGTACGACTGGAAATGGCAGAAAGGCGAGAACTACTCGATGTCAGACCACCCACGCGGGCAGCTCAGAGCCGACGGACAGACAGGAATCTTGGTCTATGCGGGCTCCAGCAACTCGGGGAGGGAGATCAGCTTCCTCCTGTCGACCACCAGCGAGAGCATCTTCCTGATGAACAACAGGAAGGAGGTTCCTATTCCGGCAGCACTTGATGAGTTCAAGGCCCTCATCGTAAGGAAGGAGGAAGAGAGGCTGGCAAACAGAGAGAGGGCCCTGGGGAAGATAGGCTCGAACATCGTAGACGCAGCTGCCAGCGCTGGGTTTGCGCGACCCGGTCAAGCCAAGCCCGCAGACAAGACACCCGGAGAGCTCAGAGCCATCTTCGAGGGGATGAACGAGAGCGAGAAGGTAGGCGTAGCATTCGGCATGTTCCCGGCGAGGCTTCAGGGCCTCACGCACAACGATGTCGTGGGGCTGATGAGGCTGCGGGAAGAGGTTGGACCGAAGATGACCTTCGACGATTAGTAGAGGGGGCGCGCTGAGAATGGTGCATCGATTGCCTGTGTCCGTCCGTCAGAACCTGAAGAGAGGGTGATTACCAGATGGTGATGCGCGAGATGAGCAGGACCAAGCTCACGAAGAAGCTCAACAAGCTGCTGTACCTTGGGGGGCACGATGAGGCGCTGGAACTCATCCATAGGTACCCCACGCTCACCAGGGCCTGCATTCCGTACCTTGCGAGTGACGGCTTCAGGAAGACCATCAGGATGCTACTGGAACAAGGGAGGCGCCGGTGCAAGACGTCCTCGTCGACGGCCTGACCAACTTCTTCAACTTGCAGAAGGAACCAAGGGTGGAAGTCGCGCCGCTGAAGGGAGGGAAGAAGGGGCGGATGAAGAGGTACCTCCTTTCCGTCGAAGTGAGAGACGGCGAACACGAGTACCTGAGCTACGGCATCGTAGCCGCGAAGGACGAGACGTCGGCAGACAGGAAGGCCTTCGAAAAGGCGAAGAGGTTCCTGGGGTCGAGAATGAAGTGGAACGAAGAGAACCATTGCTTCGAACCCTCCGACGGCTCCGAGTACAGGATGATTGAGTATGGGATAGTCGGAGAGGCGACGCCCGATGCGGTCATGTCGAGGCTCTCCTGGTGAAAGGCGTGAGTCTTCGGACAGACGAGACCGCAAAGCTCCATCGGAAAGATAGAAGAGGTGAGGTGAGGAATTGAGCTTTCCGGCTGAAGGCAACGTTCGAACGGTGAGCGAGCTGGCTGTCGAGGCGTGCCGCCTCGAGCCTGAGCCGCTCAGGGCGATCTACGACTTCGTCCAGGCCGTCAGGCCGGACGTCCCTGAACACTCGATTCGCGCCAGGATTTACGAGGCCATGAAGAACGACAAGATCGTCCGGGTGATGGAGGGCGTCTACTTCGCGAAAGTGGGCCAGGCGCAGCTGCTCCTCGTGCAGGGAGACGCATGGGACGTCCTCAGGAAGCTAGACGAGAACTCGATAGA
>Ga0326727_10016131_pt1 | contig 15843 bp, 15 predicted proteins | sample MB2enrmetagenome_FD_207643 | JGI IMG/M metagenome (GOLD analysis project Ga0326727, IMG submission 207643) | Lab enriched peat soil microbial communities from McLean, Ithaca, NY, United States - MB29MY | ecosystem: Environmental > Terrestrial > Soil > Wetlands > Peat | place: USA: New York... | reverse complement strand
ACCTGCTCCCGCAAATCCTGAAGCGCTCGGCCCCTTCGTTCCATCCAATGGTATGATCGCCACTTCCCTGTGTGAGGTTACTCTATGCTCATCGGCAAACCTCCCGACATTCCCTCCTCGGAGATCACGCCTCGCAATCTCTTTGACCAGTACTACAGCCGCCGCCGCTTCCTACGCTCGGCCGCTTCGACGGCCTTGACCGCGGGCGCGGCCGTTGTGGGCGCCGAGCGGCTCGCCGAGACCGTTTTGCCGCGTGTTACCGCGCAGGCCGGCACAAAACTGCAAACCGTCCATAGCCCTCTGACGACCACCGGCGAAGAACTGACCAGCTTTGCGGACATCACCCAGTACAACAACTACTACGAGTTCGGCGTGAACAAGGGAGACCCCTCCAAAAACGCCGGCAAACTGCCCACTCGCCCCTGGACCGTGCGCGTGGAAGGCAAGGTAAAGCAGCCCAGGACCTTCGACATTGACGCTTTGCTCAGGCTGCATCCGCTGGAAGACCGCGTCTACCGCCATCGCTGCGTCGAGGCCTGGAGCATGGTCATTCCCTGGGTAGGCTACTCGCTCTCCGAGTTCATCCGCCAGTGCGACCCGCTGCCCAGCGCCAAGTTTGTCCAGTTTCTCTCTTACTACGACCGGAAGGTCGAGCCGTGGAGCTACGAGAGCACAATTTACTGGCCTTACTCCGAGGGGCTGCGCATGGACGAGGCGATGCACCCGCTGGCTCTGATGACCTTCGGCCTCTACGGCGAGGTGCTACCCAACCAGGACGGCGCTCCGGTGCGCATCGTCGTGCCGTGGAAGTACGGCTTCAAGTCAGCCAAATCCATCGTCGCCGTGCGCTTCCTCGACAAGCAGCCCCCCACCACCTGGAACGAAATGGCGCCCAACGAGTACGGCTTCTATTCGAACGTCAATCCCAACGTGGACCATCCTCGCTGGAGCCAGAAGACCGAGCGCCGCATTGGCCTGCCTTTCTACGCCCAGCGCCGCACCACTTTGATGTTCAACGGCTATGGCGACCAGGTCGCCTCGCTCTACAACGGCATGGATCTGCGCAGGAATTTTTGAGCGCGGGGAACCGCTAATTTGCTAAACTTGCTCGACGCGTGAAGCGCGGCAAAGCGGAGAATCCTTTCAATTCGCGCGGACGGCTCTGACTTACCGACGCACTAACTGCAAAATTGCTAGCTTGTCGGCTCTTCAGCTCATCGACTCGCTAACTTGCTGAGTTGCCAACTTGCTAACTTGCTAACTTGCCAAGCCTATGAATCGACCGCTTCTCATCACGCTCAAATTCGCCGTCTGGCTGGCTTGCCTCTGGCCGCTGGGCTGGCTCCTCTGGGGCGCGGCGACCAATAATCTGGGCCCCGACCCCACGGCCACGATTACCTTTGCCACAGGGCTGGCCACGCTGCGCCTGCTGACTATTTCGCTGGCTATCACGCCGGTGCGCCGCCTCCTGCCGCGCCTTGGCTGGCTGATCAAGTTCCGCCGCCTGCTGGGGCTCTTCGCCTTTTTCTACGCCACGCTGCATCTTGCGACTTATGTTGCCCTCTACGCCGGTTTCGATCTAAATGCCATGGCCGCCGACATCGCCAAACGCCGCTTTATCACCATCGGCCTCACCGCGTGGCTGCTGCTCGTGCCTCTGGCGGCGACCTCGACAAGCTGGTCGATTCGCAAGCTGGGCGGCAAGCGCTGGAACCGGCTGCACAGGCTGGTTTACCTGGCCGCTGTCTGCGGAGTGATTCATTACTGGTGGCAGGTCAAGCCCGGTGTGCTCACGCCGCTGACCATCACCTTCATTCTGGGTGTGCTGCTCGCGGCGCGTCCCATTCAGGCCTGGAATCAACGCCGAAGATCCCTCGCGGTCAGCGTCTGAGAGCCTGTCCAGCGACTGTGAGATTGAAGGGGACTGGCTTTAGCCCGTCCGTTGAGCGCAAGGTCGGGTTTCCGGCTTTAGCCGCCGAGGGAATGCAAATTGCCGCAAAAAACCTCCCTCAGAGGCTAAAGCCTTCACCTTTTTTCCCTTCGATGTACGGGCTAAAGCCCGTACCCTCCAGCTAAAACCGAGCTTTTGCATAGGTTCTGGGAGCGTTTTCCAAACCATCGTCGGCTCGCAGGCCCCTTTTGGAGCAATTGAGCCTGCCGTCCCGGTAGAATCGTCTGGTGGGCCTCGCATTCAACGTACTCTCAACCAACGCGGCTGGCGGGCGGCGGGGGCAGCTTCATCTGCCTCACCGCACCGTCGAGACGCCGGTCTTCATGCCGGTGGGAACGCTGGGCACCGTGAAGGCCGTTCCCCAGAACGTGCTCGAAGAGCTGGGTGCGGAGATCATCCTTGGCAACACCTACCACCTCTACCTGCGCCCCGGCCACGAGGCCATCCGCCGCATGGGCGGGCTGCACCGCTTTATCAGTTGGCCGCGCGCCCTGCTGACCGATTCGGGCGGCTTCCAGGTCTTCAGCCTGAGCCAGTTGCGCAAGGTCACCGACGAGGGCGTCCGCTTCCATTCGCACCTGGACGGTAGCAGCCACTTTTTCACTCCCGAGCATTCCATCGACGTGCAGATCGCGCTGGGCGCCGACATCTGCATGGCCTTCGACGAGTGCACCGAATACCCCGCCAGCCGCGCCCGCGCCGAAGAGAGCCTGCGGCTCACAATGGCCTGGGCGCGGCGCTCGCTCGACCACTTCCGCGTGCACTGCCATGAGGTTCCCTGGTTTAACGCCCCGGGTGCCCCAGGTGCCTCGCCTTTGGGCACCTGGGATCGTCCGCGCCGGCAGAGCTTGTTCGGAATTGTGCAGGGCGGAACCTTCCGCGACCTGCGCCGGGAGAGCGCCGCGCGGCTGGTCGAGATGGACTTCGACGGCTACGCCATCGGCGGCTTGAGCGTCGGCGAGCCGCGCGAGCTGACGCTCGAAATGATCGCCGAGGTGCTGCCGCTGCTTCCCGCTGACAAGCCCCGCTACGTAATGGGCGTCGGCTACCCGGATGAGATCGAGATCTACGCCCGCATGGGCGTCGAGATGATGGACTGCGTGCTGCCCACCCGCGCCGCGCGCCACGGCCTGCTCTTCACCAGCGAAGGCCGGCTGAACATCAAGGGCAAAAAATATTCAGAAGACCAGGGCCCGCCCGACCCGGCCTGCAACTGCCCGGTCTGCCGCCGCTACTCCCGCGCCTACCTGCGCCACCTGACGCACTCCGGCGAGTCGCTGGCGGGGACGCTGAACTCAATTCACAACCTGGCCTTCTATCTGGGGATTATGGAGCGAGTGCGGGCGCAGTTGCAGGCTGACGGTGCAACGGAATCTGCCAGGGGCGCAGAGGCCGTGGAAACGCGTCAAGCTGGGTTATAACCCGCTCGACGACTCCGGCCCAATCGCCGGGTTCCCGCTGGCGGAGGAGCCGGGCGGTCGGGTACCAGGGCGTGGTCTCAATCTTCTGCATCCAGCGCCAGTCGCCCAGGTGGGGCAGCAGAATCCAGGCCGGCTTGCCCATCGCTCCGGCCAGGTGGGCGATTGAAGTGTCGGTGGTGACGACCAGATCGAGCGTGGCCACGAGAGCCGCCGTCTCGGCCAGGTCGCGGTCCTGGCTGGAGCCGTCCCAGACAAATACATTGCCGGGCAGTTCGGCCAACTGTTCGGCGGCCGGCCCTTTTTGCAGTGCGATCCAGGTAATGCTGGCGACGTGCAACAACGGCAGCAGCGTGGCCAGCTCCGTCGAGCGCTGGCCATCGGCCTTGTAGCGGGGATTGCCAGCCCAGGACAGCCCCACGCGCAGGGGCCGGACCTCACGCGGCCGGACCTCGTGCGGCCGGACATCGGGAAAGCGCATTCGTTTTTCGTGCACGAGCGCGGCGTCGGCGCCCAGGTAGGCGCCCGTCCAGGGAACCGTTTCCACGGTAGTCCCGAAGACGGCCGGCAGGCTCATCAGCGGGCACTCGAGATCGAATTCGGGAGGCGCCACGCCCAACGGGGCGACCACCGCCTGTCCGGCGCGTACCACGGCCAGCGAGGCCATCAGCCGCTCAACCGGTTCGCGCACCTGCATGACGACCTGACCACCGCGCGCCGCCACCAGAGCCGCATAGCGGCAAAACTGAATTGAGTCGCCCAGCCCCTGCTCGGCGTGGAGCAGAATCCGGCGGCCTTCGAGTGCCTCGCCCCGCCAACGGGGCTGGCGGAAGATCATCGGGCTGCGGTGCACCTCGCGGAAGCGCCAGCGGGCCTCGTAGCCCGGCCAGCCTAGCTTCCAGTCGCCCATCCGCAGCCGGGTCAGCGACAAATTGTACTGCGCGCCGGGGTTGGACGGCTCCAACTCGACCGCCCTCTCCTGCGCTTGCAGAGCCTCTTTCATGCGGCCCAAGTCCAACAGCGAATTTCCACGATTGGAGGCGGCAGCGCGATGCCCCAGCGCCTCGGCCCGCGCGAAGACCTCGACGGCCTCATCGAAGCGCCTCTCATTGTGCAGCAGAATGCCGTGCATATTCACGGCTTCCAGGTGGGAGGGTTCGCGAGCCAAGGCCCAGCGCAGCCACTGCCAGGCTCCGGCCGGGTCTTGTTCAGAGGAGCGGAACTGGCACCAGGCCACCTGCGTCTCCACCTGCTCTGGATTGAGAGCGAAAGCCTTGCGCAGGTTAGCCTCGGCCTCGGCCGGGCGGTGGCGCTCGTGCTCCAGAATCGCCAGATTGACCCAGCCCGAGATCAGGTCCGGGCGCAGTTCGACGGCCCGCCGCAAGGCGGCCTCGGCATAAACCTCGCGCCCCTGCTCGCGCTGCAGGCTGCCCAGATTCATCCAGGCCGCGGCGAAGTCCGGGCGCCGCGCCAGGGCGCGCCAGTAGCGCAGTTCGGCCTCTTTCAGCCTTCCCATGCGCGCCAGCACAAAGCCCGCGGCAAACTCGGCCTCCGCCAGCCGCGGGCGCAGCGCCAGCGTCTGCTGGTAGCGGCTGAGCGCCTCTTCATAGCGCCCCATCATGGTCAGCGCATGGCCCAGCCCCATGTGGGCGCCTGCCAGCGCCGGCTGCTTGCGCAGCGCCAGTTCATACTCCTTTATCGCCGCCTCGGGACGGCCCGTGGCCAGCATCAATTATCCCAGCCCCATCCGCGCCAGCGCGTCCATGCCGTCCAGGCTGATGGCGTGCAGGTAGGCGCGCTCCGCCTCATCCCTGCGGCCGGCGGCCTTCAGCGCCTGACCCAGGGCCACCCAGGCCGTGCCCATCTTCGGCGCCGTGGCCAGTGCCGCGCGAGCCATCTTCACCGCGGCTTCGGATTGGCGGCTGGCCAGGGCCACCAGGCTCATGCCCACCAGCGCGCCCGGATTGCACGGGTTCTCGGCCAGCATGCGCTGGTAGCCGAGCGCCACCTCGCTGAGCCGGCCGGTCAATCCCCGCTGCGCCCCCGGCCGCGAACCTCGTTGAGGGGCCTTTGGGGAGTCCTGCCGCGCGCCCGGCAGCGAGTCCTGCTGCGAGCTCAGTTGGGAGTCCGATTGGGAGCTCAACGAGGCTTCCGCCAGCAGTCCTGGCTGAGAGTCCGGTTGAGAGCCTGTTTGTGAGCTTGCCTGTGTCGTCATACGGTTAGGGAATCGCCCAGCCGGTTCGCACACGGGAAGGAGCGTGCGAAACCCCTGGTTCCATCGCCTCAACCTGGACGCTAGGCCGGTCCTGCCCGGTACTCAACCGGAAAACCGGCAAGATGCGCGATTTACAGTGGAAATCTTTCCGCTTTTCGGCCTGTTCAGTTTCGGAACTGGATCGCCCGGCCAAAGCTGTTCACATCCGGCCCGTGTCATTCACGTCCGGCCAGCACGATTCAGATTTTGCCGGCGGTATTCGTAAGAATCTGTCTAAGAACTGTGCTCCGTAGGGAACGGGCTTTAGCCCGTCTGTTGAGTGCCAGATCAATGAATCGGCTTTAGCCGCTGAGGGAATGCAAATAGCTGCGAATCACTCCCTCCGGGGCCAAAGCCCCACCTGCTTCTGGCTTTGATGAAGCACGGGCTAAAGCCCGTACTTCATCAAAGCCCGTACCCTTCATTCCAGACTGTTTTTCCGACAGACTTTATAATCGGGCCGTCAGAGAAGAAGGGAGGTCCTACAGCGCCTCCCGCTCTTCTGACCGGCCTGCCAGGGTCTGTTCACACAATCAGCACCGTCCCTCCTGATCGTGTGAACAGACCCCGGTGTTCGCTCAGCCCGGCAGCACCAGCAGACCGCTTTCCAGCAGTTTTTCCGTCAGCCGGTCCAGGGCCTTGGGGAACTTGTAACAGATCGTCCGCACGCTCATCCCCAGCAAGCTGGCCGCTTCGGCCTTGGTGTATTCCTGAAGGACAATCCGGCTCAGCATCATGCGGTCCAGCGAGCCCAGCCGATTCAGGCAGCGTTCCACGTCGAGAACGAAGATCACCGCGTCCTCGAAGGTGCGGATGGGACGGCTGGAACACCAGCCCCTGGCAATCGGGTCGCCCAGGATCGACGGCGCCCTGCCCACCTGCATCGACGCATACAGGTAACGCCGCAACAGGCTTTCCGTGTGCTTGCGATAGAAGCCCAGGCTGATGACCGGCCCCTCGGACGGCGCTTTGGCGGCCGCGGCCGATTTGATGGCCCGTCTTTCCTCCCATTTTCTCCGTTCTTCGTTCTCTGCCCGCTGTGGACTGCTGACTGCGGCTGCTCCCCAAACCATCGGCAACTGAAGGGCGGCGCTCATTCGGCACCCCCGGCTGCTTGCGCCACTGCCCAGACCCTGACCAGTGATTTGCGGGCGGGACGTCCCCGCCGTTTGCGGCTTTCCGGCGTGGGAAAGTCCTTCAGCTTGGTTTCACATTCCTTGCAGTACACACTGCCTTGAGTCTGGGCGCGGTACCAAAGACATCCGCAACCCTCGCAAATTTTCAAATGCACGCGCAATTCCATGACGAACTCTCCGTGTTCTTGTTTTCTCCCGACGGTTTTGCTTTACCATCTGCATTCCGCGGGGTAGATAGAACCGGGTATGGCTGCTCAGGGTTCTAGTGCCCTGATGGGGGATAGCCGCCCAAGCTCTCTCGTTTCTTGTCATGCTCATGGCGCGCAGATCCTGGAATTTTCTCCGTCGGTCCTCCCCCGGACGCTTCTTGACGAGCGCTTCAGGACGGGAAACAGTGAGAGGAAAGATTTCTTTTCTTCCACTCATGTTCATAAGCCGCTGAAAGGGGCGAGTACTTGCCCTGTTTCAGCCTTGCGGCCATAAAACATTTCTCCCACGATTCCCACAGACCAATAGGGGATTAAGTAAAGCAAATCTAGGAAGAAGGCTCTCTTGCGTCAATCCATCCCGGAGGTTTTCCGCTCCATCGCTTTCCAATCCTTGGTTGAACGCCGAGAATGAAGGCCATTCGTCCCTGATAGGTTTTCAAGAGGAAAACGGAGACAGCTACCTCCGTTGCTGGTGGCAAATTTTCCACAGATGAACTTTACGCAGATGCACGAACGGCTCCGCTTGGAACTGCTGCGCAGGATACAGCGGGGGACGCTCAGCGTCTCGCTGCTTGCCCGCCAGACCGGTTACGGGCAGCCGCATCTGTCGAATTTTCTGCATACCCGGCGCCAGCTCTCGCTGGAGGCGCTGGACCGCATCCTGACCGCGCAGCACCTGAGCGTCAACGATCTGTTGCCCGCAACTTACAAACGCGAAGCCGTACCGACCGACGAAGAGGGCGGCTCGGTGCCGGTTGTCTCGCACGCTGCGGCGCTCTTCGAGCCGTACATCCGGCCCACGGCCGTGCAGAGCATGCTCTACCTGCCCACCGGGCTGCTCCAGTCGATCCGGGCCCGGGTCTTGAACCCGCGCCGCGCCTGGCAGCGCTTTGTGGCCGTGCGCGTCTCCGGCTCCGACGCCATGGCGATGGAGCCGCTTGTGCTGCCGGATGCCATCGTGCTGATCGATCGCCATTACAGCTCGCTGATACCCTACCGGCCCAACCGGCCCAACCTCTACGCGGTGCGGCATGGAGCCCATCTGACGCTGCGCTACGTGGATTTTGTCTCCAACCGGCTTGTGCTGCGCCCGCACAGCATCGCCTTCCCCGTTGACCTGGTTGAAATCGATCCCGGCGAGTCGCCCAGCGAGCTGATTGCGGGCCGCATCGCGCTGATTCTGAACGAGCCGTGAACAGACTCCCGTTACAATCAAAGCGTGACCAAACCGTCGCAAACCGAACTGGTGCGGATCCAGCCCGCGCGCCAGCGCCCCGCCGCCAAGCCCGCGTGGCTCAAGGCACCGGCGCCGATGGGTGAGGACTACCACGATCTGAAGCGGCTGGCCCGCTCGCTGCGGCTCAACACGGTCTGCGAGAGCGCGCAGTGCCCCAATATCGGCGAGTGCTGGCGCCACCGGACGGCGACCTTCCTGATTCTGGGCAATCGCTGCACCCGCCGCTGCGGCTTCTGCGCCGTCCCCAAGGGCCGTCCCGAGGCCATTGATTTCGACGAGCCGCGCCGCGTGGCCGAGGCCGTCTCGACGCTGGGGCTCGAGTACGCCGTCATCACCAGCGTCGATCGCGACGACGACCTGATGGGCGGCGCGCGCGCCTTTGCGCTTGTCATCGAGGAGATTCGCCGCCTCTCTCCCGGCTGCCGCGTCGAAGTGCTCATTCCCGACTTTCAGGGCAACCGGGAGGCCATCCGCAGGGTCGTCGAGGCCGGCCCCGAGGTGCTCAACCACAACCTCGAATCCGTGCCCCGGCTCTACCCCGCCGTGCGCGCCGGCGCGCGTTATGAGCGTTCTCTCGAGCTATTGCACTACTCCAAGACGCTAAGGCCCGGAGGGCTCACCAAGTCCGGCGTCATGGTGGGCCTGGGCGAGGAGACCTCCGAACTGCTCGAGGTCTTCGGCGACCTGGCCGCGGCCGGCTGCGGAATTCTGACCATCGGCCAGTACCTGCGTCCTTCGCGGGACCAGTTGCCCATGAGTAGGCTCTACACGCCGGGCGAGTTTGCTGAACTGAAGGCCGCCGCGCTCGAAATGGGCTTCCGTCACGTCGAGTCGGGGCCGCTGGTGCGCTCGAGCTATCACGCCCACTTGCAGTCGGTTACGCTCGCCTGAGCCGGGGAAATAAAGTCATTCTTTGCTTTGCTTGTTGGTCTGATGATGGCGTGGCTTTCTTGGAATCTGTCTAAAAACCTGTTTTGGAGTGAAGGGTACGGGCTTTAGTGAAGGGTACGGGCTTTAGCCCCTGAGGGAGGCTCTTCGCTGCAATCTGTATTCCCTCAGCGGCTGAAGCCCACAATTTTATCTTGCTCTCAACGGACGGGCTGAGGCCCGTCCCCTTCAAAACACATAGTTTTTGGACAGATTATTACTCCGCGCCCAGTTCCTGCACGATGGCCACCGAGGAGGAGGCGCCGAGGCGGTTGGCGCCGGCCTCGAGCATCGCCCGGGCGTCGGCCAGGGTGCGGATGCCGCCCGCGGCCTTCACGCCGCAGCGGCTGCCGGCCACGCCGCGCATCAGCGCCACGTCGGCCGCAGTCGCGCCGCCCGAGGCGAAGCCCGTCGAGGTCTTGATGAAGTCCGCGCCGGCCTGGATGGCGATCTCCGAGCCGCGCAGCTTCTCTTCCACATTCAGCAGGGCGGTCTCCAGTATCACCTTCAGCAGCACTTCGCGATGATGGGCGATGACGGCCACGGCGTGGATGCCATGCCGGACAGCCTGGTAGCTGCCGCTCTTGAGCAGGCCGATGGGGATCACCATATCCAGTTCGCGCACGCCCATGCGAATCAGCGAGGTCGCCTCATGGCGGATCGTCGAGACCAGCGAGGCGCCCAGCGGAAAGCCGACCACGGCGCCCACCGGAATGCCGGTGCCCGAGAGTACGCTGACGGCCGTCGAGGCCCACACCGGGTTCACCATGGCGCAGGCAAAGCGGTAGCGAATCGCCTCGTCGCAAAGATTCTCAATCTGGTGGCGGGTGGCCTCGGGTTTGAGCAGCGTGTGGTCGATTACGGAGGCCAGGGCCTGCCAGTTTGCCAAAGCTCGACCGGCGCATGCGGTTGAATCGAAGTTCCCGTGGTCGAACTCCAGATCCAAATCCTCAAGGGGGGGAATCGCTGTCATTGGGGGTATGCTCCTGGCCGGCGAAATGCCGCCCGCGGCCGGCGGCTCATCGTGTTCCCTGCCGCAGATGAGTATAGTTCCTGCCGGAGCCCGCCCCCAAACAGATAAACGCAATTTGCCCGATTTTTCACAGCCCAGCAGCCGACTCGCCGCCCACCCTGTCTGGCCAACCCTGTCTGGCTAACCAGGTCTCGCTAACCAGCCTTGGCCAATCCGGCCTTGAATCGATCACACGACAGCCCTGGCGCGCCTGTCGGCTTGAATCGGGCAAATTGCTCTAAATGGTCGCGCTACCTATTCGGGATGGTCGACCGTCATCAGGCAGATGTCGGGCAGGTTCCTGTAGCGCTCCGCATAATCCATGCCGTAGCCGATGACAAACAGGTTGGGAATGGAAAAGCCCACATAGTCGGCCTCGATCTTTTCCAGGCGGCGCGAGGGCTTGTCGAGCAGCGCGGCGATGCGCAGCGTTTTCGGGTGCTGACGCAGAAAAAACTGGCGCAGGTAGCTGAGCGTGAGGCCAGTGTCGAGTATGTCCTCGACAATCAGCACATTCTTGCCCTCAATGGGCTCATCCAGATCCTTGATCAGCTTGACTGCCCCCGAGGAGCGCAGTTTTTTACCGTAGCTGGAGGTGGCCACGAAGTCGAATGTTGCGTCGCCCTCGATAGCCCTGGCGAGGTCGGCCAGAAATGGCGCCGCGCCCTTCAACACTCCCACCATCACCAGCTTCTCGCCGTTCAGGTCACGGGTTATCTGGGCGCCCATCTCGGCGACGCGTTCGGCAATCTGTTGACGGGTAAAGAGAACCTCAACTCCTGGGGGAATCACGGTAGCCATGCAAACAGTAAACCCGAACCCTACGCCCCAAGGCAAGTGTGCCTGTGCAAAATTTGGCCACTAATTCTTTAAAATCTGACTCTTCGGCCCGCAAAAGCCGTCCATTTAGCCTTCTACCCTCAGCCGTCCAACCGGTTGAATTCTGTTGGCCGAACCCGCGAAAGCTGACTTCGGCCTGAAAAATCTGCCGGTCCAGCCTGCAAAACCTCCCGTGCAGCCCACGAAATCCGCCCGTTCGTCGGCTGAAACCTGCCCGTTCTGCTCCTCTGGAAGCTGTTCGTCTCGGGCCTGCTGAAGCGCTAAGCGCTCCCGGCTGCAGAGCCAGAGGGCGCGCCTTTTCGTTCTCGCGCCCGTCTATACTTAGGAAGATGATTCCCTATCTGCACCTCTGGAACCACGCCGTACCGACCTTTGGCCTGATGCTCTGGCTGGCCGCCGTGGCGGCGTCTTTCGTCATGGACCGCAGTTTTCGCCGCGCCGGCGTTACGGCCGACGCAGTGGGCATGGTGGCCGTGGCCGTGGTGGCCGGCATCGTGGGCGCCAAGCTCTGGCACGTCCTCGACACGCCTGCCGATTTCCGCGCAATGGGCTGGAGCGTGCTGTGGGATTCGGCCGGATTTGCCTGGTTTGGCGGGCTGGTTTTCGGCATTTCCGCACTGCTACTGCAGGGCTGGCGAGCCAAAATCGGCGGCCTGCGCACTCTGGATCTGGCCGCTCCGGCCGCCGCCATCGGCTACGGCATCGGGCGCATCGGCTGCTTTCTCTCCGGAGACGGCTGCTACGGCATCGCCATCAAGCCGGTTCACCTGTTGTTTTTTTCTTTCCGGCCATGGGGCATGAGCTTTCCCAACGGCATCGAGCCAACTTTCGTTCCGGTCTATCCCACCCCCCTCTATGAACTGGTCGCCGGCCTGCTCATCGGTGGCTGGCTGTGGTGGAGGGCTGGGGTCCCCGCGGACAGGTCTTCGTCCGTGGGGCGTAGAGTGAGGAAGTCACGAGTCGCTGGCGCCATCCTCGGCCAGTACCTGCTGCTGACCGGAGCAGCTCGCTTTCTGGTTGAATTTGTTCGCCGCAACCCCAAGGTTCTATGGGGCTTATCGAATGCTCAACTGGCCAGCGCCGGCTCCGTGGTGGCGGGCGTTCTGCTGCTGGTATGGGTCGCCATGCGGCAGGCGAATGGATCGGCCAAGGCTGTGGAGGCTGTGGAAAAGACCGCGTAGGGCCACATTTTCCCAGCAAAATCGTCAATCGAATGCGGGAATCGGCCACTGTCCTATTTCGCTACAGTCGTAAACGAACCTTTACTATAGCCGGCTGATAAAAGCTTGTGCTTCTTTGAGTTGCGGGAATAACCTCTCCTCATCCTTGAACTCGCGAGGATGGACCATGCGCCGCAGGCCACGCATTCTGACCGGGTGCTTCAGGTGCAGCATCTCGTGATAGAGAAGGTACTCGACGGCATAGCGCGGGCTCGAAGGCCGGTCGAAGACGCGGCTGACCACGATGGTGTTGTGGGCGGCGTCGTAGTGGCCCAGAGCCCGCCTGGCCACGCTCTCGCTCCAGGTCAGCTCGGGTCGGCCCAGCAGGCCGCTGAAGAACTTGGAGTTCAGTGAATCGAAGACCTCTTCAAGATTGAAAAAGCGGCCCTCGGGGCCGAAGAAGCGCTTGTTGCCGCGGGCGCCGCGAATCAGTTCGGTCTGGCGGGTGACGGCGGTGCTCGAGCAGAAGCGTTTGTAGCGCAGATTGTGCGCCGCTTCGATGGGCTTTTTGTAGAGCTTGGCTAGAAGAATGTGGGCGATGGCCCGGACCACGGACTCCGGCGCGCCCTCCAGCAGGTCCGAAAGGCTGACAAAAATCTTTCCCTGACGCAGCCGGATCGTGGTGTTCAGCGAAGTAAAGCGCCGGAAGCGAACCTCAATGGGAGGCATTGGCGCCTTGGGGCGCAATGCCCGGTACTCTTCCTGAAAAATTGGGATGAAATCAGCAGCCACTAAGTTGCAGATTAGCACAGGAGGGAGCAGGGAATCAGCGCCGCTTGCTCCAGAGCCAGGGCAATCGCATTTGAAATTTGAGCGAGAAATGAAGGGTTCGGGCTTTAGCCTGTACGTAAACAGCGCAAAATCTGTTGGGCTTCAGCCCCTGAGGGACAGCCTTTGTGTAGACTTGTCCTTGGTTTCGGCGTGCGCGTGGTGCCGATTCCACCAAAACCACAAGCTCGCACACGTACTGTCTCTCCCCTCAGAGGCTAAAACCCCTTTATTTTCAGCAAATTAACGTACGGGATGAAGCCCGTACCCTTCAACGATTCAAATGCGATTACCCTAGCCCCAGAGTCATTCAAGAAAATGTTCTAAAACCCCATGATGTTATAGCCGCAGTCCACGTAAAGGATTTCGCCGGTGATGGCGCTGGACAAGTCGCTGGCCAGAAACAGCGCTGCGCCGCCCACCTCGATTTGGTCGACATTGCGGCCCAGCGGGGCGCGGGTGGCGTGGGATTTGAGCATTTCGCCCAGGGCGCCCACGCCGCGCGCGGCCAGGGTCTTGATGGGGCCGGCGGAGATGGCGTTGACGCGAATCTTCCTGGGCCCAAGATTCCAGGCCAGATAGCGGACCGAGGATTCCAGAGCGGACTTGGCCACGGCCATCACATTGTAGTGGGGAACGACCTTTTCTGCGGCGTAGAAGCTGAGGGTCATGATGCTGCCCCCATCGCTCATCAGCGGAGCGGCGGCGTGCGCGACGGCAATCAGCGAATAAACGCTGACGTCGAGGGCGATGCGGAAGCCCTCGCGCGAGGTGTCGAGAAAATCGCCGTGCAACTCGGCGGCGGGTGCGAAGGCCACGGCGTGAACGAGGATTTCGAGCTTGCCAAACTTCTGCTTGAGCGTCGCAAAGAGGCTTTCAATTTCCTGGTCGCTAGAAAGGTCGCACTGGAATCCGCTGGCGCCGGGCAACTCCGCGATGAGGTCTTCGGCCTCCAGCTTCATGCGTTCATTTTGATAACAGATGGCCAGGGTGGCGCCAGCCTCATGCAGCTTTTGGGCGATGCCCCAGGCGATGGAACGCTTGTTGGCCAGCCCAAAAATAACGGCCGTTTTACCCGCCAGATTGATCATGCTCGTTGTTTTCCTCCAGGGTTCGCGCTTTGGGGAACCGAACCCGTTCTGTATCAAGAATATCAGCCGCGGAGGCCATTCCGGAGCGCGGGCTATAGCGAAACCAGAGCAGCTGTACCCAGGGGCGAGCCCGCCGAGCGGCTTATTCATCGAGAAAAAGCCGCCTTGAATACCGCTGGCTAGGGCACGTTTAATCTGGTTTCGCTCTAGCGGTAGAGCTGCATGGGTATGGTGGCACCGGTGAGGACGTCTTGATATTGCCCGGTCATATGGCGCTGGTCCTCCGAGACCTGGAGCGAGAGAATTCCGGAGCGGCCGGCCAGGTTGTAGCTGGGCAGCCGAAAGCTCCAGCCGTAGATTTGGCCCGTGGCAACCGCCTGGATGATGCCCGCGTTCACCTCCGAGATCGCCACGTAGTTGCCTTGCTGATTCACTTGATAGGCCAACCCTCCGGGACTGCTCCAGTAACCGGCCAGGTTGGGGAAGGAGGGCTGCTGGTAGGAGCTGGTGTTTTGCGCCTCCGGAGTCGCCTGGAGCGCCGGCTGCGGCTGGGAGCGCGCCTGCTCTTCCAGCGTGCTAATGCGCTGCGACATCTCCTGCTCGACGTTCTTGCGATCCTCCGGCGAGAGCTTGCTGACGTCCTGTGCGTTCACCATCTTCGCGCTCATCCCCTCGCTGCCAAAATGAATCTCCGAAATCTGGTTCTTGAAGACGAAGACAATCAGGAGAAACGCACCAAATGTGAGCCACAGCCCCAGTTTTACGGTGGATTGCGATTTCTCGTTCATAACCCTCCATCAAGCCCTTTCCCGCGGCTCTCTCAGCGACGCCCCCCGCTGCCACTTCTTGCGCGCCGCCACTCCCTCAAGCCATGCGCTCAGACGCGGAGATAAGAAGGTGCACGCTTTGGAGAAATGCACTTGAAACCGGGAAGCCCCAGCGGACCCGGGAGCGGAAAGCTCCATTTTGCCATAATTTTAGCCGCAATTTTTGCCGTGGTTAGCCGTTCATGGAAAAAACAGATTCGGCGGGGGCAAGGCGCGGGCGATTCCAGGTGCGAGGACAAATCGAGTGCGGCCTGGAAGGTGCATCCGCCGCGCAGCGCTCAGCCTCCCAAATCAATCAGCTCGACTCTTCCGGTGGGCTGGCCAAGAAAGCGGGAGCCAAGCCGCTCGAATTTTTCGACCGAATCGGTGGCGAAGCAGCGGACCTGGGGTTCGGGCAGTGCGTCCTGGGTGGCAGATGGGGTGGCAGCCGGGGCGGCGTGGCCGTTGAAGTGGCGCACGGCGGCCTCGGCGGCGGCTTCGGCCGAGTCGATGACCCGCATTCCCGCCGGGACCGCGCGTTCGATCAGCGGGCGCAGCAGCGGGTAGTGGGTGCAGCCGAGGACCAGCGTGTCCGGCTTCATGCCCTGGGTAGCGGCCTCGGCGTTCAGTTCCTCAAGGTAAATGCGGATGACCTCGGCCGTGACCGCCACCTGCGGTGGGGCAGACGCGGCTTGCGCCGCAGAGGCTCCAGTGAAATTCACGGCATCCGTCCAGCCCTCCTCGACCAGCGGCACCAGCAGCGGACAGGCCTTTTCCAGAGCGCGCAGCCCGCGAGCGCGGCAGGAGGCCGCGTAGGCGTGGCTCTGGACGGTGGCGTCGGTGGCGATCACCAGCACATCGCCCGCGCGGGAGGCTGCCAGGGCGGCCTCGGCGCCCGGCTCGATCACGCCCAGCACCGGCACCGGCACCGCGTCCTGAATGGCGTCCAGAGCCAGCGCGCTGGCCGTGTTGCA
>Ga0326727_10016128_pt1 | contig 15846 bp, 14 predicted proteins | sample MB2enrmetagenome_FD_207643 | JGI IMG/M metagenome (GOLD analysis project Ga0326727, IMG submission 207643) | Lab enriched peat soil microbial communities from McLean, Ithaca, NY, United States - MB29MY | ecosystem: Environmental > Terrestrial > Soil > Wetlands > Peat | place: USA: New York... | reverse complement strand
CAGCACCCATTCGGTGCGCCCATCGCAGTGCCAGCGCGCCGTCCCAAAAGCCATAAGCGCCGACCAGGCTACAACCTGCATCGCCTCCTCGAAAAGTCCGCCCGCGCTACGGACGGATTACGGGCCGAGCCCTCGCGCCGCTGCGCAGGCGCCACGCCCTTACCACACGCCCCGTCGAAGCTACTTCTTCGGCGCCGGCGCCGGCGGCGCCTTCTTCGTTGGCGGTGTCGGCACGCACGGCGTGGTCTTCAGACCATCCACCTTGGCCTTGTCGATCTCCATGGTGAGCATGAACGGGTCCTTGGTGAACGCCGTGGGTACGGCTTTTTCGAAGGTGATCTCGGCGCCCGGCGTGGGCTTGCCGCTGAGAGCCGCCTCGAACTTGAGCTTGACTTCCGGAGTCAGGGGCCCGGTACTGTTCGGCAACGGGAAGGCCACCGTGATCTCCTTGCCGCGGCACGCGCCATCCACCACCATGCCCTTCAGCAGCGGCCCTTCCGTATCCTTTAGCTGGCTGTCGAAGTAAGTCGGGTCGTTGGGATCGGTCAGCAGGGCCTTGATCTTCATCCACATCGCCAGCTCAGGGTTGTCCTTTTCGAATTGCGCCTGCGTTTCCAGGTCGACTTCGTTCTTGGTCTTGAACTTGAAGCCGTCCGGCGGGAGCGCCGATTGCTTCACCAGCGCTTTCAAATCGTCCAGGCCTTGGTTGCTGCCGTGGATGTTTACATAACTCTTGTCCGCAAAAGCCGGAATCACCGTGGCATCCGGCTGGGCGCCGCCCAGTCTGGGATCGATTACGGCCGCCCGCTCATATTCGTAGATAGCCTGGAAGACCTTGTCGGGAAAGTCCTTTTGCTGGCACTGGAGGGCCTGCGCCAGCTTGTAGGAAACGTAGGTATGGTCCGGATAATCCGCCAGCGCCCGCCGGTAGGCCGGCTCGGCGATGCCGGTGCACTCGGCCGGAACTCTGGGGTTCTTGGCCATCACCGCTTCGGCCTGATAAATCGTCAGCACCAGCAGCGTGTGATCGGCGGCCGCGTCCAGGTTGGCGTGGGTCTTGTCCCAATCCACCTGGGAAGTTGCCGCCGGTTTGTTAGCCGCAACGAAGTACGCCGTGCCCTCGATCTTAAGCCGCTTTGCCGCCGTCCGCCCGAGTTCCACCTGCGCCGCCGTGGGACTTGGAAGCGCCGCCGAACCGGCCGCGCCCGCCGCCACCGTCGTGGCAAACAGGAACGACAAGGCTTGCCGCTTGCCATCCTGCGGATCGTCGAAGACTGTCTTCAAATCCTTGGACATGAGCTGCCCCGCCAGATCCAGAACCTTGGCCGGCTGGGGCGGATTCATCATGCTGTAGGCTTGCACCAGCATGCCCGTGCGCACATCCTTGTAATCCGAGTCCGGGTACTTCTGGGCCCAGGTTTCCAGGTCCTTGATCTGGGCGGCTGGATTCTGGGTGTCCTTGAATGCCTGGTTGTAAAGGTCGTATTCGCCGTTGTCCTTGTAGTTGCGCTTGGTGGCGGCTGCCTGGCCACCCGCTGCGGCGCCACCGCCGGCGCCCTGGGCGCGGGCGAATGAAGCTGTCTCGGCGATCATCAATGCGGCCAATCCGGTGAAAGCCGCTATCCCGCTAACGGTTCTGAGCAATCTAAACACTTCCGGCCTCCTGGCAAAGTTCGGCTATCCACTCTACAGTAGACCGTCGGCGTCACATTCGCAAACCAAAAATGGAGTTGTACGTTCTACTGTTACGATAGAACCCTTGCGGAGTATAGCGGAACGCCCGGTAGTGTGCAAGCGGGGGCCGCAGCTTGCAGCGATTCCGAATCCGGCCCGATTCCGCCGTGTGCCTGGCGGCCGGACGGCGGCTGGAGGGCCCGGGCCGCCCCGGCTCAACCGGTGTGCGGGCTTCCCGGGTGCGGTCTATTGGGGCGCCGCCCGGCGCTTGTCCAGGCGCTTCACGAACAGCACGGCGTTGCCCCGCTCGTTGTAGAGCAGGTCGTCCACCATGTTGCGCGCCAGCAGAATGCCGAACCCGCCCGGCCGCTTGCCTTCCCCGGCGCGCACTTCCACGTGGTGAATCGGCGAGCCGGCCGGATTGGAGATGGCCGCGTGCGGCAGGAAGCCCAGCGAAAACCCCCGCCCCGGATCGTGGATGTGCACGATCAGCGAATTCGCCGTCCGCACCAGCGAGGCCCGCGCCCGCTTCTTCGGGTCGCCGTGGCCGCCGTGTTCCACCGCGTTCATGAGCAGTTCCCGAAACGCCGCCGCCACGTCCTCCCGCACCCCCGGCGGCAGGTCCCCTTCGATTTCCCGCACGAACTGGGTGGTCCGCTCCACCGCCTCCATCTTGCAGCCCAGGTCCAGGGTGACCCACTCGGGCCGCGCCGAAACCAGCCGTATGTCGTCCTTCCACGACGGCGTCCCCAGGGCCTGCAGCACCATGTCGGTAAGCGGTCCGGGCGCGGCGGGCGAGCGGAAGTAGCTGTAGGCGCGGTGGCGGATGGCGCCGATCACGGTGGCCGGGTCTGCTGCGCCCGTCAGGATCACCCGCGCCAGGGGCGCCGCGTTGCGCACCTGCCGCAGCAGCCTCAAACCGTCGAACCCGTTGCGGCCCGGACCAGCCACCACCACGTCGCAAGGCGCCTGCCGCAGGCTCTTCACCGCCTCTTTTTCGGTGGCCGCCGCCTCGATGCCGCACTCGCCGGGCTGGAGCACTCCCGCCAGAAACTCCGGCAGCGCGGCGTCGGAATCGACCACCAAGAGGCGTTGAGCGCTCACCGCATCTCCATAATCCTACTGTAATCGACGTCTGCCGCCCCGTGGCGGGGTACCCCCGCTTTTTAGCACCACCCCCGGCAGGAACCGGTAACCTGCCTGGTCCGGGGAGCATCTCACCTTAGGTGATGGCTCACATTGACCCTGCCCGTAGTGTATTCCGCCGTGGCCGGGCATTCCCGGCGCCGGCCGGCGCATCGCGATTCCTCCTGGTTCTGATAGCCCTTGGAGCGGTTTCAGCCCAGGTTTACCCCCGGGGCGCTGGTGTCCCCATCCCCACCACCGCACAGAAGGCGTCCGATTCGAAACAGCCCCTGCCCAACTACCGCGGCAAGCTCAAGCAGATGGACGACAAGACCATTACCCTGACCCTCCCCGACGACCGCGACCTCCTTTTTAAGCGCGACTCCAAGACCAAGTTTTACAAAGGTGGCGACGAGGTCAAGACGCCCGCCTTCGCGGTGGGCGACCAGCTTTCCATCGAGGGCCCGGTCTACGGAAGCGGGTACATGCTGGCGGTGAACGTCTACTGGGAGCGCGCCGCCGAAAGCGCCGCCTCCGGCAAACTTGGCGCCAAACCGGACGATTCCGTCCACGACGCCTGGAAGGACACCCCGGCCGCCCAGCCGCCGCCCGCCCGGCCCGACCCCAACGATCCCGGCCCGCCGACCCTGCGCCATGGCTCCCCCGCAGACATCAATCGCGAGCACGCCACGCCGGCGCCCGAGATTCCGCCCACCGGTCCGGTGAATCCCCCATCCCCGCCGCCGCCCGCGCCGAGCGGCGTCCCCGCCGGATTCCACGACGACGACGAGATTCCCATTTCCCAGCGCCGCGGCGACGACCTGATCCGCCGCGCCACCGATGCCGCCATGGAATTCACCGAGGCCCTGCCCAACTATATCTGCAGGGAGAACATGGCCCGCTATCAGAGCCAGACCCACGTCCCCGACTGGCAGCCCATCGACGTCGTCTCCACCGACGTGATCTACGAAAACCACATCGAGAGCTACAAGAACATCACCATCAACAACAAGCCGATAAAGAAAAGCATGGAGGAAATGGACGGCGCCTGGTCCACCGGCGAATTCGGCACCGTCATGATCAACCTCTTCTCGCCCGCCACCGCCGCCGACTTCCACTTCCGCAAGGACGCGCGCTCCGGGGGCGTGCCGGCCAAGGTTTACGATTTCAACGTGGAGCACGCCAACTCGGCGTGGGATGTGCATGTGCTCGGCCAGTCCTACCGTCCCGCCTACCGCGGCGCCGTATGGATCGACCCGCAGACCGCGCGCGTGCTGCGCATCGAGATGGAGGCCTACGGCTTCCCCAAGGATTTCCCGACCGACCACGTGGAGCAGGCCACCGACTACGAGTACACGCGCCTGGGCGACGCCCACCAGTACCTGCTGCCGGTGCATTCCGAAAGCCTGTCGTGCCAGCGCGGCACGGACCTGTGCAGCCTCAACAAGATCGATTTCCGCAACTACCGCAAGTACGCCGGCGAGTCTACAATCAAGTTTGGGGACCCCACCAAATGACACAACCGATTTCCCGCCGCGATTTGAGCCTGCTCGTTCCCGCCCTGGCCGCCGCCGCCGCGCGAGCCCAGACCCAGGCGCCCGCGCCCGCCGCGCTGGGCTTCATGGTTTACCACGACAAGCAGATCCCCTACAAGGGCGACGACCAGAAGAAGGGCCGCGAGTTCTTCAATGGAACCACCCACACCGGCTACCACATCGCCATGCACGAGACCATTATCGGCGCGGGGCTCCAGACGCATCCGCCGCACAAGCACGAGCATGAAGAGCTGGTGATCGTGATGGAGGGCTCGCTCGAGGTGCACAACGAGGGCCTGACCGAGGTTGCCGAGGCCGGCTCGGTGATCTACTTCGCGTCCAACCAGATGCACAACGGCCGCAACACCGGCGCCACGCCCTGCCGCTACTACGTGCTGGAACTGCGCGCCGCCGCGTAAGCCTCGCGCCCCGTCCGAGAAATCCCGCCCTTCAAATCCCCGCTCCCTGCGACCCCAGTTCGTCCCCCAACGAATTGACCGGCTCGCTGCGCTCCCGGAACAAATTCACGTCGCCGATGAACTGCCGCACGAACCCGTTCGCGGGGTGGTCGTAAACTTCCACCGGCGTTCCGACCTGCTCGATCCGGCCGTGGTTCATGACGGCCACCCGGTCGGCCACTTCCAGCGCCTCTTCCTGGTCGTGCGTCACGAACACGCTGGCGACGTGCAGCTCGTCGTGCAGCCGCCGCAGCCAGCGCCGCAATTCCTTGCGAACCTTGGCGTCCAGCGATCCGAACGGCTCGTCCAGCAGCAAAACCTGCGGCTCCACGGCCAGCGCCCGCGCCAGGGCGACGCGCTGCCGCTGGCCGCCCGACAACTGGTTGGGATAGCGGTCGCCCAGCCAGTCCAGTTGAATCAGCTTCAGCAACTCGTTCACCCGGCCGCGGATGCGCTCCTCGGATGGCCGCGCGGCCCCGCGCCGCAGCCGCAATCCGAAGGCGATGTTCTCGAATACCGTCAGGTGCCGGAACAGCGCGTAGTGCTGGAACACGAAACCCACCCGCCGCTGGCTGGCCGCCGCGTTGGTGGCGTCTTCGTCGTTCAGGTGGATGGTGCCGCTGTCGGGCGCCTCCAGCCCGGCGATAATCCGCAGCAGCGTGGTCTTCCCCGAACCCGACGGCCCCAGGAGCGCCACCAGTTCGCCCCGCTCGATCCGCAGGTTCACGTCGTGCAGCGCCTCGAACTGGCCGTAGGTCTTGCGGATGTGCGCCGCCTCGATGCTCATCGGCTCTCCCGCCCGGTCTTCCACTCCAGGAACTTCTTCAGGCCCAGCGTGATGACGGCCACCACGCTGAGCAGGGACGCCACCGCGAACGCGCCCGCGTAATTGTACTCGTTATAGAGGATCTCCACGTGCAGCGGCAGCGTGTTGGTCTCCCCGCGAATGTGTCCCGAAACCACCGACACCGCGCCGAATTCCCCCAGCGCCCGCGCCGTGCACAAAACCACCCCGTACAGCAGGCCCCACTTGATGTTCGGCAGGGTGATCTTGTAGAACATCTGCCAGCCGGTCGCGCCCAGCACCAGCGCCGCCTCTTCCTCCTCGGTCCCTTGCGATTCCATCAGCGCAATCAGTTCCCGCGCCACGAAGGGAAAGGTCACGAACACCGTCGCCAGCACAATCCCGGGCAAGGCGAAAATCACGCGGATGTCGCGCGCCGCCAGCCACTCGCCCAGCCATCCCTGCGCTCCGAACACCAGCACGTAAACCAGTCCCGCCACCACCGGCGATACGGCGAAGGGGATGTCGATGAGCGAAATCAACACGTTCCTGCCCTTGAACTGGAACTTCGTCACCGCCCATGCCGCCGCCACGCCGAAGACCAGGTTCAGCGGCACCGCGATCCCCGCCGCCACCAGCGACAGCTTGATGGCGGCGATGGTGTCCGGCTGGCGCACCGCCGCCAGGTAAACCGCCGCGCCCTTGCGAAACGCCTCCACGAAGATCGTGACCAGCGGCAGCACGATGAACAGTCCCAGGGCCCCCAGCGCCAGGGCGGTCAGCCCCCAGCGGACCACCGCCGGATCCTGCGCGGCATAGGACGGCGGGCGGATGCTGGAAGGCGCGGCGGGCGGCGCGGAGGAGATCGGCATGGCGCTCATCCCGTTTCCATGAACCCGCGGCTGCGCCGCTGCAGCGCGTTGACTCCCAGCAGTACCGCGAACGACGCCACCAGCATCACCGCGGCGATCGCCGCCGCTCCCGCGTAATCGTACTGTTCCAGCTTGGTCACGATCAGCAGCGGCGCAATCTCCGTCTTCATCGGCAGGTTGCCCGAAATGAAGATCACCGAGCCGTACTCGCCCAGCGCCCGCGCGAACGCCAGCGCGAAACCTGTCAACAGCGCCGGGCGGACGATCGGAAAAATCACCCGGCGGAAAATCTGCCAGCGGGTCGCGCCCAGGCTGGCGGCGGCCTCTTCCAGCTCCCGGTCGGCGTCTCCCAAAACCGGCTGCACGCTGCGCACCACGAACGGCAGCCCGATGAACGTCAGGGCCACCACCACGCCCAGCCGCGTGAACGCCACCTTGATCCCCAGCGGCGCCAGGTACCGCCCCACCCAGCCGCTTTCCGTGTACAGGCTGGTCAGGGCGATGCCCGCCACCGCCGTGGGCAGCGCGAAGGGCAGATCCACCAGCGCGTCCGCCAGCGCTTTTCCGGGAAACTGGTAGCGCACCAGCACCCACGCCACCAGGAATCCCACCACCGCGCTGGCCAGGCCCGCCACCAGCGAGGCGCCAAAACTCAATTCATAGGAGGCCACCACGTTGGGCGCCGAGATGGTCTTCCACAGGTGGCCCCAGCTCGTTGAGGCGGCTTTCAGAAATACCGCGCTCAGCGGGATCAGCACGATCAGGCTCAGGTACAGCACCGCGTAACTGAAGGCCGGCCAGAAACCCGGCAGGACGCTGGGACGCCGGAAGTTAGTTCGCCGCCGCATGCCAGGTAAGTCTTCGCCCGGACAAGTTACTTCCCCGCCGCATAGATCCGGTCGAAAACCCCGCCGTCCTCGAAGTGGCGCTGCTGCGCCTTCCGCCATCCGCCGAAAAGTTCATCGATCGTGAAGAGCTGCAACTTGGGGAAGCGGCCGGGATACTTGGCGATAGCCTGCGCCGAGCGCGGCCGGTAGTAGTTCCTGGCCCCGATTTCCTGCCCTTCCTCAGTGTACAGGAACTCCAGATAAGCCTTGGCGGTTTCCGTGGTTCCATGCCTGGCGGCCACCTTGTCCACCACCGCGACCGGCGGCTCCGCCAGAATGCTGACCTCCGGCGTGACCACTTCCAGCTTGTCGCTGCCCACTTCGTTGAGCGCCAGGAAGGCTTCGTTTTCCCAGGTGAGCAGCACGTCCCCGATGCCCCTCTGCGCGAACGTGGTGGTGGCGCCGCGGGCGCCCGAGTCCAGCACCGGCACGTTGCGGTAGAGCCGCGTGACGAATTCCTCCGCCTTCCGCTCGTCCCCGTGGTTCTTCTTGAGCGCCTGCCCCCAGGCCGCCAGGTAACTCCACCGCGCGCCGCCCGAGGTCTTGGGATTGGGGGTGATTACCGAGACCCCCGGCCGCACCAGGTCGTCCCAATCCCGGATGTGCTTGGGGTTTCCCTTGCGCACCAGGAACACGATGGTGGAGGTGTAGGGCGCGCTGTTATTGGGCAGCCGCGACTGCCAGTCCACGGCCAGCAGGTGCGCCCGCTCCGCGATGGAATCGATGTCGTACGCCAGCGCCAGCGTCACCACATCGGCCTGGAGCCCGTCGATCACCGACCGCGCCTGCTTCCCCGATCCGCCGTGCGACTGGCCGATCTGCACATCCATTCCGGTCTTCGCCTTCCACTGTCTGGCGAAAGCCGCGTCGATCTCCTGGTACAGTTCGCGCGTCGGATCGTACGACACATTGAGCAGCCTGACCGCCCCGCTGGCGAACGGAACCATCCCCAGCAACCCCGATTCCCCGACCGCGCCCATCCGCGAAAACGCGAGAGTGTTTTCGCACCGTCGGAGGACTCCCCCTTGTCCAATCCCGCAAGCCGCCGCTACTATCGCCGCCAGCATCAGCCGAGTGGATGTCATAATCAATCCATTATATATCATATGAAATTCACCTGGAATCGCAAAATGATCGCCTTCTCCGTGGGCCTGTTTCCGCCCGTGGCCGCCGTTCCGCCCCCGCCAAAATTAGTGTGCCCGTAATCCAGCGACGTCCGGAACAGCCGGTTCAGATACCAGTTCACCCCGCCCACCCATTCATGCGCCCGCCGGGCCGCCGCGGCGGCCGACGCGAACCCGTAATTGTACAGCCCGGGTTCCGCGCTGAAGTCTCCCACCCGCACCGCCAACTCCACCGCGCCCCAGCCGTGGTTGCGCGGATCCAGGTTCTTCCTGGGCGTGGGACTGCTGAACCCCTTCTTCTCGCCCGTCAGCAGGTACGCTCCCTGCACCTGCCAGGCGCGGTAGGCGATGTCCCGGCGAACCGTTCCTTTCTGCATGCCTTCTTCGGTGAGGCCGTACTCCGCCAGCAGGCCGAAGCTCCCCAGGTAGTAATACGCCCCGGGCGCCAGGCGCGTGCGGTGGCCCGCCTCGGCCACGCCCGATGCGAAGGTAATGAAGCTGTTCTGGCCGAACGACTTGTACGACGGAAGCGCCTCGCCGTCCACGCTGCCCGTCGAGGCCCCGATCCCCGCGCCCAGCCCCGCCAGCGGGTTGTGTGCGTCCGGCAGAAACGGCGTGAGGAAGATACGGCCGGTGAAATCGCGATGATTGCTCGCCGCCGTGTCCGACAGGCCGTTGTCGGGAACGCCGTTGAACACTCCCACGGCGTAGGCCACGCGCTGCCGCACCACATCGCCCGCGATCTGGTAGCCGATGTCGCGGCTGGGCGCCAGCAGGGTGGGCAGTCCGCGCTCCACGAAATTGGTATCGTCGTCGCTCTGTAGGCGCTCCAGCCCCACCGGAGGCTTGAACTTGCCCACCCGCAACCTGGCCCGGTCGAAGTACTTCAATTCCACGTAGGCGTCGTAAATGACCGTCTGCCCCAGGCCGAAGTCGGGCCGGAACATGTAATCGATGTACTTGTATACCGTGCCCGAAAAAGTGGGCCGCACGCGCCGCAGCAGCGCCGTATCCGTCAGCGACTGGCTGCCTTCGCCCAGGTAGGTCCGGTTGTCCACCTGCAGGTCCGCGCCGATCTTGAGGAGGAAGTTGCCGTCCCCCGACCGGATGGTGAACCCGCTGGTATCCGCCGTCACCGACGCGCCGGTCTTGGCCGTTTCGCCGACTTGCTGGAGCTTCTGATCCAGTTCATCCACCTTCCGCTCCAGTTGCTGGATCTTCTGGTCCTGCGCGTCGGGGCCGCTCTGCGCCGCGGCCGGCAACGCCATCGCCAACAATATATAAATACCGCCTCGTAACCTGATCATGTTCATGTCCTTTCTGAATGGAAAAACGGGGCCGCCGGGTTAACGAGAGAGACAACAACCGCGGGCGGCGGTTGGGACGGGCGCCAAGAAGGGCTTCGGAAGCGGGTTTGCCGTGAAACGTACCATTGTCTATTGAGATTAGTATAATTGCCGCGACGTGTCAATGCAAGCGCCGTTGTTACTCCAACTCGTCCTTGAAAAGCCGCCGTCCCGCCAGCGAAACCCGAAACCCGTACACCGCGATCAATGCCACCGCCGCCAGCGGCAGCATGCCCATGGGGGCATACCACAGGGAAAAATCCAGCGTGCGTGGAATGCCCATCAGAAAACCGCCCAATCCGACGGCGGCTATCAGCACCAGCAGCCCGTAGCGCAGCAGCACAAACACCCCCAGGGCGGTGTCCACCAGGATGATCGCCCAGTCCACCTTGGAATAGTCCGCGCTTGGGTCGTTGATCGCCGCCACCAGCACCACGCAGACCACCGCGGCGGCCCACTCCTTGCGCAGCACCACGCGCAACACGAACAACAGGAACAGCACCAGCAGCGGCCCGAAAAGCGAACCCGCCACCTGCAGCAACCCCGCGGCCGCCGTCATGCGCAGGCTGGCGAGCGGGTCCAGCCAGCCCATCCACGGCTCGCCGCCGTAGCCGTGCAGCGCCATCCGCAGCAGCCTGAGCGCCGCTCCCACGCACGCGAAGGCCGCCCCAAACAGCAGCCCCCGCCCCACCAGCGGATCGCGAATGCCTTTCACCGTGTAGCGCGTCCACGAGATCAGCACTTGCGGCCAGCGGCGCCGCACCCACGGCTCCAGCGCGGTGTAGACCACCCAGGCAAGCAGGGCGTTGACTCCGCCCTTGCACACCACCCTCCAGAACACCGATATCTCCGCCATGGTGGCTACGTGGTGGGATGCCAGTGCCGTGCCGCCCGCCAGGCCGGCGAAGTAGAGCACCGCCAGGCTCCACGCCCCCTGCCGGTCGCTGCGCCCCGCGCGGAAGTTTTTCCAGGCCAGAACCCCGGCCGCGGCCAGCGCCAGGTACACCACCACCATTTCCGCCAGGCTGCCCCCGGCCGTGTCCTCCGTCATCCTTTCCGGACTGCTCCAGGGGCCCACGATCCGGAAAAACACCGGACGCCCGCGCCACGCCGCCGCCTCCACGCGCAGTTTGCTCCCCGTGGGCGCATCCGTTCCCGTCCACGCCGCGCGCACATCCCAACCGCTCAACGGCGTCCATTCCGGCTCGGCCGGTTGAAACTGGCTCTGCTCCAGCCCGGCCGCGCGGAATAGCGCGCTCCAGTCGAACGGCGCGCCCGGAGGTGCGGCAGCCTGCTTCTGCGGCGGCACCACCTCCAGTTGCCGCAACTTCCCCTGGGGATCGGTCAACAGCCGCGCCATTCCCGAAAACTCCAGCGGCGGGTCGGTGTAATCGACCATGGTGTTCAGGCCGATCTGCGCCGTCATCGGCCACGGGTTTTCGCGATACCAGAAGTGAATGATGGGCGGCTGGCCCACCGCCGGGTTGCGCCAGCGCGCCGCCGCCACGTCGTGGTGCGTCTTCAGGTAGTACCGGTCGGGGTAGTCGTAATCCATGCCCCAGGCCGCGTCGGCCGGCTTGGCGGTGTATCCGAAACCTTCCAGCAGGTGCCGCGCATCGCGCGCCAGGGCGTCCGGCGGAACGTCGATGGGCACCTTTTCGGTAATCGAGAAACGCACCCCCAGCCAGCCGACGATCGCGATTCCCGCCAGCGCCGCGCCCAGCCACCCCAGCGCCACCCATGGATGCAGCCCTTCGGTTTCTCCCGCCGCCGCGATCAGTTCCGGCGATGGCGTCTCGCCCGCTATCAAGGCCGCCGCCAGCGGATCGCCCCCCGGCAGCGCCGCCGCCACCGCCAGCGCCGAAGCCGGGCGCCGCCGCGGATCGTGCTCCAGGCACCGCAGAATCACGCGCTCCGCAGCCGGATCCAGATCCTTCGCCACGCTGGCGATGGATGCCGGCGCGCCCCGCTCCTGCTGCTGGATCAGTTCCATCAGCGACGCCGCTTCGTACGCGCGCTTGCCCGTGAACACTTCGTACAGCAGCAGCCCCAGCGCGTAGATGTCGCTCTTCACCGTGACTTCGGTGCCCGCCAGTTGCTCCGGCGACATGTAGGCCGGCGTGCCGCTCCGCGCGTCGCCCTGCAACTGCTCGCTCAGGCCGGCCAGTCCGAAATCCATGACGATCACCTGCCCGCGCCCGTCGATCATCACGTTGGCCGGTTTCAGGTCGCGGTGCAGGACGCCCTTTTCGTGCGCCGCCGCGAGGCCGGCGCACAGCCGCCGCGCCGTCTCCAGGGCCTTGTCCGCCGGCAGCCGGCCGATGCGCCGCAGCAGGCTGGCCAGGTCTTCGCCATCCACGAACTCCATGGAGATGTAGTGCAGGCCCTCCACCGCGCCGATGTCGTACACCCGGCACACGTTGGGATGGGTCACCTGCCGCGCCATCCGCACTTCGTTGTAGAACCGCACCACCGCGCGTTCGTCGCGGCCCAGCGATTCCGGCAGGAACTTCAGCGCCACCGCCTGACCCAGCGTCAGGTCGGTGGCCCGGTACACCTCGCCCATCCCGCCGCGCCCCAGCAGTCCGGCGATGCGGTAGCGCCCCGCGATCACCGTACCCGGCAGAAATCGCCCTTCGTCCACGGCATGCGAGGACGGCGGCGAAGCCGCTCGCGGACCGGCCTCCATGGCGCTGGTTTCCTGCGATGTCACATCCACCCGGGCGGCGCACCATGAACAGAACCGCGCGGCGGCGGGCAATTCGCGCGAGCAGGAGGGACAGCGCGTCATAAGGAAAGATCAATCTTACCGCCTTACGCCGCAAGCCGGGCCGGGGTGCGCCTTGGGACTCGCGGTATCGACGCCATCGCTCGCCGCCGGCATGCCGCGTTTCATTCCGGGTTTTCCGTCCACCCGCGAAACCTCATGCGATTTCCTGGCGGGCCTGGCAGCCTGGCGAGCAACGGGGATTCCGGCGCGGACTTCCGCACGGCTTTTGAGGCAGTGGTTCGGGACGAAGGCTCAATACCCCGCGGCCAAAGACCCGGCCCGGGCAGCCAAGGGGGATTACCGCAGGTTGAACTTCTTCATTTTGTAACGCAGGGTGTCGCGGGTGACCCGCAGCAGGCGGGCGGCCTGGGTCTGGTTGCCGTTGGTCTTCTCCAGGGCGCGCACCAGCAGGTTGCGCTCGTTGTCTTCGAGCGACAGGCCATCGCTGGGGATCTCCATCCCCATGGGCACCGGCGCGGATGCGCCCACGTCGGGCCGGGAAATGGCCATGGGCAGACTGGGCGGCGTAATGAGAGAGGATTCCTCCAGGATCATGGCGCGCTCCAGGGCGTTGCGCAACTCGCGCACGTTGCCCGGCCAGTCGTGCATTTCGAGCAGCTTGGCGGCGGCCGGGCTGACGCCTTCGATGTTGCGCTTGAACTTGCGGTTGTAGTGCTCGATGAAGAACTGGGTCAGCGGGACGATGTCTTCGGTGCGGTCTCGCAACGGCGGAATGAGAATCTGGATGACGTTGAGCCGGAAATACAGGTCCTGGCGGAAGGCGCCTTCCTTGACGGCCTCCCGCAGGTTCTTGTTGGTGGCCGCCACCACGCGCAGATCCAGCTTGATGTCCTTCAGGCCGCCCAGGCGCCGGAAACTCTGCTCTTCCAGCACGCGCAGGAGCTTGGCCTGGAGCATGAGGGGGATTTCGCCGATTTCGTCCAGGAACAGGGTTCCGCGATCGGCCAGCTCGAAGATGCCGCGTTTCTGCGAGCGGGCGTCGGTGAAGGCGCCCTTCTCGTAACCGAAGAGTTCGCTTTCCAGCAGGGTTTCCGGGATGGCCGCGCAATTGATGGCGATGAACGGCTCGGACTGGCGCAGGCTCTGGTAGTGCAGGGTCTTGGCGATCAGGTCCTTGCCGGTTCCGTTTTCGCCCTCCAGCAGAATGGTGGTGGCTTCGCTGGCGGCCACGCGGCGCACGAAGTTGAGCACTTCCTGCATGGGCGCCGATTCGGCGATAACCTCGCGCTTCTGCGGCGCGGCTTCCTCGGTGATGTCCTTGATGGTGGCCACCACGCCGGTCAGGCGGCCCTCGGGGTCGAACATCTGGTTGGTGCGCATGACCACCAGGCGCTCCATGCCATTGCCGGTATGCAGGCGGACGGTGCAGTTGGGGGCGGCCGGGGCCTGGTTCAGACCCACCAATACGCCGCACCCAGGCTCGCACAACGAGCACTTGAAGATGTCCTGGCAGTGCCTGCCGAGCATCTCTTCGGACACCATGCCGAAAAGTTTCTCGGCCGCCCGATTGACGCCGGTGATGCGGAACTCCGGATCGTACAATACCAGGGCGTCGGAAAGCTGGTCGAAGACCGATTCCAAGACGCTCGTCTGCTGCCAACCTGGGGTGAGCTTCGACATTGAACTGGCGCTGACCCAATTATAACAGCCCGTTCTTGGGTTAATTGGCCCAACCCAGGACACAAGCGGGGGGAATTGCCCCCACCCAAGGGTGATATTTTCGAGGTAAACCCCGTGGAACCGGCGGTATGGCGGGGTGGCGATGCAATTGCTACTTCGCAGGATGGAGGCTTTATGTCCCGTTTGAAGATCGTGGTGCCTGCCGTCATTCTGGTAGGTGGTTTCCTGGTTTGCTCCGTGGCTTCGTACGGCAACAAGGATGCGGCGTCGGCGACCAAGAAGAGTTGCATTTATTGCCACCAGAAGGTTTCCGGCGACAAAGATGCCATGAAGGCCAACCTGACCGACGCCGGCAAGTATTACAAAGAGAAGAAGACGCTGGACGGCTACGTCGAGAAGAAATAGCCTTCGACGAGTGGAGGCGGGAATTGTCCACAATGCAGACAGTCCAGCTTTCGATCACGGACGGCCCGTACGCCGCGGCCGTCCGGGAAGCCCTGTCACGCAGTTGCGCATGGCACGTCGAATCCGTCGACCATGCCGACGCCACCCAGCAGTGTGTTCTGGTGCTGGACGAACCGGCTTTCGCCGGCCTGCCCCTTCCCTTATCCAACCCGGAGCGGATTGTCTTAATCGCCCACAAGAATCCGCGCGTTCTGGCGGAGGCGTGGGAAGCCGGCATTGTCTCCGTCATCTCCCCGACCGACCCCATCAGTACCGTTTTGCTGGCCATCATGGCGGCCGCCTTGCGTGTTGCGAACTTCCACGCTGGCGCCAGTGCAAGCGAAATCTGCCCCACTGCGGGTTCGGATGCTGCGCCAATTTCCCCATCGAAGCAGCCCATCGGGCCGAAACGTTGCAAAACTCAATAAGTTAGCGCCGATCCGACGTGGACATTGGCTTGCATTGCCATCGACTCCCGGGCAGCAGCAGGCGATAATGGAACACGCCATGGCACAATTGGAAGCAAGTGTCCGAGACCGGATCTGCGGCCGTAGCACTGGCCGGACCATGGATGGGCAGGGGGTCCGCAAAACCTGCCGCAGAAGCACGCACTCCCGGGCGGTCCCATGGGGATCCGCCGTCAGGGGACATTCCGAAACACCCGTCGGCCGTGCCCTTGCCCTCGTGGCTCCGGCCCGCGTTGCGAGCCGCGCCCATACAGGGAGCGGAGGCCGGCGATCGGACTGGCTGTTTTCCGGCCAGCCCCAACCCCCAAACCACGTGGTTAAGCCGAACATGGGAGAGTCGCGATGAACAGTCATTTGATGCCGTTTCTGATTGTCTGGGTGATTCTGGCGCTGGTGGTGGTGGTATTGATCGCCTGGCGCAAAGTGGTGTCAAGGCATGAGGACGATACGCTGCACGTGGGTGAACCGGAGGCGGTGCAGGATGGCGCGATCCGGGAACAGGTGGGCCTTGTCCAGAAGATTGAGCAGATCGACAAGTGGGGTAAAATCCTCACCATAATTGCACTGGTTTATGGCCTGATTCTGGCGGGCGTGTACTTCTACCAGATGTGGATTGCCAGTTCCAGCATAGGAGTATAGACGATGACGAACCGGGCACTTCCCTGCCTGGGCCTGCGGCTCGGTTCCGCCTTGTTGGGCCTTTTCCTGGGGGGAGCCGG
>Ga0326727_10016127_pt1 | contig 15846 bp, 8 predicted proteins | sample MB2enrmetagenome_FD_207643 | JGI IMG/M metagenome (GOLD analysis project Ga0326727, IMG submission 207643) | Lab enriched peat soil microbial communities from McLean, Ithaca, NY, United States - MB29MY | ecosystem: Environmental > Terrestrial > Soil > Wetlands > Peat | place: USA: New York... | reverse complement strand
CACGTTGGGGATCGTCACGCGCGCGTAGTCGATAAGCTGCTGTTCGATGAGCTCGTTCACGTCCCACTTGCTGCCGAACTGCTCGCCCACGGCGATCGGGACCTTCACGTGCTCGCGCAGTTCGCGATAGACGCCCGGGTTTTCCGAACGCACAAGGTCTTCCGCGAAATAGGGCGCGAGCGGCTCAATCAGCGTACTCAATCGCACCGCATCCGGGAAATCCAGGCGCGTGTGGTAATCGAGCGCCCAATCCCCGTCTGGGCCGACGCCCTCACGAATCTCCACGCAGTCGCGATAGGTCTTATCAACCATTTGATGCGAGTTGAACGGCTGCCCCGGCGGCGGGTCAGATGTGGCGTGGCGAAAGGCTCGGAAGCCCGCTTCGATGCACGCATGCGCAGTTTCCTTCAGGTTGCCTCGAAAGGGAAAACCGGTGGAATAGCACTCCACGTGGTCCCGCGCCACGCCTCCGAGCAGGTCGCACACAGGAACACCCAGAGCCTTCCCTTTGATGTCCCAAAGCGCCAAGTCGAGAGCGCCCAGAGCATCCAGCTTCTCGCGTCCGGCGGGGTAGAAGTAACCGCGGAACATCATCTGCCAAAGGTGATCGATGCGGGAAGGGTCCTCGCCAATCAGCATGGCGGCGCATTGTTCCAGCGTGTCCTTGCTGCCCCCTTCCCCCACGCCCGTAATCCCTTGATCGGTTTCAATCGTGACAATGTGGAAACTCTGGTTGAACGTGGGGCCGGAAACCGGATTCAGGTAGAAGCGAATGCGGGTGATTCTCATGGGCGGCGGGGTCGCGGCTTTCGCCGGCGAAGGGAGAGTCGCCAACCCTGCGGCTCCTCCCAAGCTTGCCATTTGTAGAAAGGAACGACGCCTCATATGCCCTCCGTTGAACGACCCGTGGCCCCGGATTGCGCAGAGCAAAGCTCTGCGGTGGTAACCCAGCCGAATGCGGTAGTCAGTGCATCACGAATCGCAGAGCTTCGCTCTGCGCAATCCAAATTTAGACCCCTTCAGGCGACGTCGGCGCATCGCCTGTGTCACACTTACTTCACCGGCGCCGGTAGCAGGTCGTGATAATTCGGGTAAGGCGGCTTGGGGTAAGCTGGAAGGGGATTTTTCTTCAGGAGATCGAGAACCACCTCCACCGCCCGCTCGAGTTGTGGGTCGTGCCCTTCGCGCACGAGTTTGGGATCGAGCTCCACTTCGACGTCGGGTGAGATGCCGTGGTTTTCCACCTCCCACTGTCCTTTCAATCCATAAATGGCCCAGCGCGGCGCGGTGATCGAACCGCCGTCCATAAGTTGCGGATAGCCGCCGATTCCCACCAGGCCTCCCCAGGTGCGCGTTCCCACCAGCGGCCCGACTCCGGCTTTGCGGAAGTACCAGGGCATAGCATCTCCGCCGGAACCCGCGAATTCATTGATGATCATCGCCTTCGGGCCGAAGATGGCCTCTTCGGGTTCGGCATAGGGTTCACCCTCGCGAGTCAGCACCTGGCTCATCACCGGACGGTGCAGGTAATCGATGATGTAGTCGGCCAACTGGCCGCCGCCATTGAAGCGCTCATCCAGCACCGCGCCCTGTTTCCCCACCTGAGCGAAGTAGTAACGATTGAAGTTGGTATAACCGGCGCCAGCGGTGTTGGGCAGATAGACGTAAGCCAGCTTCCCGCCGCTGAGTTCGTCCACCTTGCGCCGATTGCCCTCGATCCAAGCGAGGCCGCGCAACGCAGTTTCGCTTTCCACCGGAACCACGGTCACGTCACGTGAGCCCGAGCCGTCGGGATGAGGGCCAACCTTGAGGACGGTCTGCTTTCCCGCCGTTTCCTGGAATACGCTGTAAATCTCGTCGTTCGCGGTGAGGTCTCGCCCATTCACCGCCAGCAGGTATTCACCCTCCTTCACATTCACGCCGGGTTGAGTCAGCGGTGCGTGGAGCTGCGGGTTCCAATTCTCGCCATTGAGGATTCGCGCAAAGCGGTAGCGGCCGCTGTCAATGGCGTAATCCGCGCCGAGCAGGCCCACGCTCACCATCGAGATGTCCGGGTGCTTCCCACCTTGGACGTACATGTGGAGAACGTTGATGTTGCCGAGCATGTCCGCCAGGAGATAGTTGAAGTCGGCGCGGCTGGTGAGGCCCGCCAGAAAGGGCGCGTAGGCCTGCTCGGCTTTTTGGAGGTCGAGCCCGTGGAAGTGCGGGTCGTAGAAAAAGTCACGCTCGATCCGCCACACTTCGTGGAACATCTGTTTCCACTCTTCGCGAGGCACCACGTACACTTCCATCGCTCCGGTGTTTAACATGCCTTTGCCGGGCTGGGGCGGTTTTTCCGCCGGATTGATGAACCAGTGCTCACCCTGGCGGTAGAGCATCTTCTCTCCGTTAAAGGAAAGATCGAAGGCTTCCACGTGGTCCAAGAGGTTTTCAGTCTTGCGCGTCTTCAGCTCGAATCTTTGAACCGCGATGCGTGCCGGGCCTCCCTCGACTTCAACCAGGGGACCTTCCATAAGGTAAAGAACGCCTTCTTTCCCGGCAAACAGGCCGAGGTAATTCCGGGCGGGAATGGGCAAGGCCAGAATGCGCTGGCTGAGGCCGTCAAAATCAATTTGCACCTTGACGGGTTCCGGCTTTTTATCGCCTTCTTTGGATTTGGCCTTTTCGCTATCGGCGCCGGGCTTGGCGGCGTCATCCTTTTTGGCTTCCGGTTTTTCCTCGTCGCTTTCGGGAGCCAGCGGCGAAGGCAGGTCCTTGCGCAGCACGGCCACGTAAACACTGCGTGTTACCGGATGCTCTTCGCTGGTCATGTCGAGCCAGCCGGTGGAGAGGCCCATATTCGTGCTGGCGGTGAAATAGAGATATTTCCCATTCTTGTCGAAGACCGGATAAACGGCATCGCTCATGCCATCGGTCACCTGCGTGGCCTTCTGGCTTTCCAGTGAATAGACGTAGACGCCGCGCATGTGATTTTCGAGTTGCAGCGTATAGGTTAGCCACTTGCTATCAGGTGACCACTGCACGTCGAATTCCTGGAGGGGTGAATCAAAGCGGTCGGTGGCCACCTTGACCGGCGAGGGATGATCGATGTCCACGTACCACAGGTTCAGCCGCTTGTCATGGTAAGCAATTTTCTTGCTGTCCGGCGACCAGGTGGGCGCATAGAAAAAAGACGGCGGCTTGCCCAAGTCGATTTTCCTGGTGGCCCCCACGGCGCTTTGGTCGCGAATGTGCAACGCGTATTCACCGGACTCATCCGAGAAGTAGGCGATTGACTTGCCATCGGGCGACCACGCCGGGTCGCGTTCCGCCACCCCTGGGGTGTTGGTGAGATTCCGCACATCGCCTTTTTCCGCGGGCACGGTCAGGACTTCGCCGTGTGCCTCAAAGACCGCGCGCGCGCCCGTGGGAGAAATGCCCGCGCTCAAAATCTGTGGGGTGGTAATCTTCTGGAATCGTGGGCGGATCTGCGGCATGTCACCCGCCACGCGGATGGACACCTCGTGCGATTTGCCGGAATGCAGGTCGTAGATGTGAATTGAACCCAACTGCTCGTAGATAATTCCGCCCGGGCCGGCCGAGGCGGACTTGAGATCGAACCCATCATTCTTGAGGAGGGCTTTCGCCTGTTGCGACTTGGTGTCGAAAGAAAACAGCGTCACCGGCCCCTCGCGATCGGAGAGGAAATAAATGCGATCGCCAATCCACATGGGATCAAAATCGTTGGAGCCTTCACGCGGAATCCGCGTGATGCTGGAATCCGCGAGGTCGGCAATCCAGATGGGCGCGGCCTTCCCGCCGCGATAGTGCTTGATGGCGATGTAGGCGTCGATAGCGCCAAGACGCCGGTTCCAGGTTGGCACGTAAGCGAGGTGGCTTCCGTCCGGGGAGTACGAACCTTCCACGCCCATGGGCAGGGGAAGCGCGGTAGGGAAGCCTCCGGTGGCAGGGACGGTGTACAGCTTCTCGAATCTCGAATAGCTGCCGCGCGTGGTGCGGAACAGGATGTTCCGGCTGTCGTTCGTCCAACCGACGGCCACATCGGAGTCGGGATGATAGGTGAGGCGGCGCGGCTCACCGCCCGTGGCGGCGACCACGTAGACGTCGTCGTTGCCATCGTAATTGCCTGTATAGGCCACCAGGGTTCCATCCGGTGAGAAGATGGGATGGCTCAGGATTCCGCTACCGGTCACCAGGCGCTGGGCGTCGCCGCCCGCACGGTTGACAATCCAGATGTCTCCTCCGAATGCGAAGGCGATTTGGGTCTTGCTGAGCGTCGGGCTTTGCAGGAGCAACGGCCCGGAATCCGCCGAGAACGCGAGGACGGACGCGAAAATCACGAAGAAGCTTGCCAGCAGTAGACGTCGCATGGATTCTCCAAAGTTGAGCAGCGAGATTCCCTGAGCCGGCAGGGATACCCAAGCCCTGCTGACTCGGTGCGCGAGATTATCCCAGATTTTCTTCCCGGACTCTAGCTAGTGTTCCGTGACACCTAATTTTCGTGAGAATCCCGCCCCCGATCTTGAGGGCAGAGTTCCGTCTTGGAATTCACCTCGGCGCGGGTGCGGGCCCGTTTTCGGGCGTGACGTAGTTGATTGCCACAGAAACAAAACTGTCAATGTTATAAACGGTGAAGTGCGTGAGGGGATCGACGCCCCTCGACTGGGGACCCGTCAAGTGGTTCCAGTCCACCTCCGATAGCACCTGCTTCTGGCCGTCCTTGAACGTCCGCTCGTAAGTCAGCTTCTTGATAAAGCGGGCCACATCGTGGGGACGCGTGGGGTCCTGCGTTATGGAATCGGCAATGTAGATATACCGGGTAATGGGATTGCTGGTGTCCGGTTGGACGGGCAGGTTCTGGATCTCCAACTCGTACTCCTCGGCGATGGAATCCCCGCCCCAGTAGGGCTGCACGTCCTTGACCCTCAGCCACACCACCTGCTCCCTGGTGATCTGGCCGCTGATCTCCACGGTGTGGCCGCGGTCGTTGTCGGAGTAAGAGATTGTCTCCCCATCGGGAATGACCACGCTATCGCGAGTGCCCCATTCCTTCCACCCGCTGCCCCAATTGGCGCCGTTGGCGTGCACGATGTGGTCATAGGTGGCCCAGCCGCACGCTCTGATGGAGATGAGCTTTCTGATGCTGCTCTTGCTTTCGGCAGGCTTGGGCACACTGGCTTTCGCCACCACATTGCGGTTGGAACCAAGGACGTGGATGAATCCCCCGCCGCCGCTCCCACCATTTTGGCAGACTCGCGGACGGCCTGCATGCACCACATACGCGCCGGGGCCGAGGTCCAGGTTGGCGGAGTCACCCGCTGCGCACCACGCCGCTTGATAGAGGTCGCAATTTCCCCGCCGGAGGTTTCCACTGCGCAGGGTACGGTTGCCGGACATTATGGCGTAAGGAACGGAATTCTCACCCGCCTGCCAGTTGTACCAGAGTTCGATCCGGTCCACGTGCGCGGGCGCCCGGAGATTGAACCGCGCGCTATCGGTGTACCCACAGGCACTGGGATTCCAATTATCAATAAGCATCCGTCCCGCGCTGCTCGGTGCCTGGGCGCGGCCGGCGACGGCGAGAATCAGCAAGCAAGCCGAAAAGGCCCAAAGCCAACGGCTGGAGATTGAACAGACGTAGTGGTGCAGCATGATGGCCTCCTATGAACAGCTATGGAATGCGAGAGACGATTCGCGAACGGCGAGCGCATGTCAGGGCTCGCGGTGAGTCATAATCTCTGTTTCGACTACCTGGTCGGCACGCAATATAAGCCTAACCGGGGCCGAATGCAATGGCCGGTGCAGGCTCGATTTCCAGTTTAGCCACAGAGCTTGGAAACTCGTGTACAATGCGGTTCCCGATCGCCGTCAACGAGGAAGATTGCGATGAACTCACTGCTGCAAGCCCGTGCCGGGCGAATCGTTGCCGCCCTCGTTTCCGGCGTGCTCTTCTATTTTGTCTTCGGACTGAATCCCTTCTGGCTGGCGGCGTGGCTGGCGCCTATTCCACTGTTGCTTGCGGCGTTCCATGCCGGCGGGCGTGAGGCGCGCGCGCTGGCATGGTTGGCGTCGGCAATCGGCTTGAGTTCGGTATTTGCCTATTACGGGAAGACCACCGGACCGGTCGCAACCGTAATCATCCTTATTCTGCAAATCCTGTTGTGGGGGTTCATCGTTGGACGCACCCGCGCGGCGGTGGTTTCTTCTTCCCACTGGCTGACCCTATTTGTATACCCACTAATTCTCGCCGCAGCGGATACTCTCGTGGCCTTTTTCTCACCGCACGGCACGGCGGGCAGCATGGCCTTTGGACAAATGGGTTTCCTGCCCGTCGTGCAAATCGCCTCGGTGTTGGGCGCGCCAGCCATCGTTTTTCTGGTAAGCCTTTTCGCCTCCACCGTGGCGGTGGCGCTCTATCGTGGGCGAGAGATTTCTCGTCCCTGGTTGGCCTATGGGCTGGCGGCGGCCATCCTGCTTTCTGCTCTCGGGTGGGGAGCTTTCCGTTTGCACGCGGCCGCTGCGGGGCCGCCAGTTAAAGTGGGCCTGGTGTCCGTCGACGACTTTGTGGGCCCAGGCGTGCCCGCCAGCCGCGGCGAAGCAGTCTGGGCCGCTTATGATCAGACGGTCAGAAAGCTTGCGGCCCAGGGTGCCCAGATCATCGTGCTGCCGGAGAAGGTTTTTTACCTTGCCCCTGATAAGGCGGCGGAGCGACGGAAGCAATTTGCGGCGCTGGCCCGGCAAACTGGCGTGTATCTGGTGGTGGGCTTGCAACTGAATCAGCCCGAGCGCAAACGGAATGTTTCCTGGCTCTTTACCCCGTCGGGAGACCTGCTGGCAGAGTACGACAAACAGCACATGGTGCCGCACTTGGAAGGCGACCTCACGCCGGGTCACGAGAACATTGAGGTCATGATTGACGGCAAGCCTTACGGGCTGGTGATTTGTCGCGACATGTTTTTCACGAGCCTGACACGAGCGTATTCGCGGCTGGGCGTGGCGGCGCTGCTCATTCCCGCCTGGGACTTTTACGTGGACGCCTGGTGGGCTTCGCGCGTGGCAGCGCTGGGCGGCGTCGAGGGTGGTTATTCCGTAGTGCGTGCCAGCCGGGAGAGCTTCCTTGCCGTGAGCGACCGATATGGACACATCCTGGCGGAGAAGCGCAGCGATTTTTTACCCGGCACGAGCATCCTGGCAACGCTTCCTCTCGGCCCTGCTACCCCCACGCCGTACGCGCGCTTTGGAGATGTCTTCGGATGGCTTTGCGTGGTGGGCGCTGTCCTCGGAATCGTGTTGCCTCGCCGCGCGCGAGGATGATGTAGAGGCGGCTTTACGCCGCCACATGGCGAGGTCAACTCGCCGGGACGCCGCCACTGCTGGCTTGCGCAGAGCACAGCTCTGCGATTCGTGTCCCTCTGTCACGCTAAAACGCAGAGCTGCGCTCTGCGCAATCCGGTCAGGTGGCAACTCGCCCGCGACGTTGTAAGGAAAAGGAGGCTTCTTATGACTCGTAACCATCAATCCATTTACACAGACACGAAAGAGGGATCAGCCGATGCCCGCACGAACGGACATGAAGATGGCCGGTCGCTGGCGGGCCTGAGTCGTCGCAGCATGTTGAAATCCTTGGCGGCGTCGGCAGCCGCCAGTGTTCTGCCCTCTGCCTTGTTAGGAACGAGCGCGGTGGTCCGAAATGGAATGGCGGAAGGGCGAGACGAACCAAGGGTGCCCGTCAAGAATCCCGCCTGGTTCGGCTTCAATTTGTTGGAATACTTTTCCACGGACCCGGACTGGATGAAGTACTTTCCCTATAAGGACGATGGACTATTCCCGGAAGACGATTTCCGCTGGATACGCGATTGGGGTTTCAACTTTGTCCGTCTGCCCATGGACTACCGGTTCTGGACCGATACGAACGATATGATGACCATTCGCGAGAAGCACGTTGAGCCCATCGACCGCGCCATCCGCCTGGGAGAAAAATACGGCATCCACGTCAACATCTGCCTGCATCGGGCGCCGGGAGAATGCGTTCTGGACGGGATGGACGAAGCCATCACGGGCATTCACATCACCAAAGAGAAGACCAACGTGTACGAAGATGCCCGCACGTTGGAGGCATTTGTCCATCAATGGACTTACTTCGCGCAACGTTACCGGGGCATCCCCAGTGGGCGGTTGAGCTTCAATCTGGTGAACGAACCCAAGTACCGGTTAAGTCCGGCGGAGGAGGCTAAGCTCAAAACCCACAACCCCGACGATGCCTTCCGCCGCGAACTCGAGCAGCGGCATGAGCGCGAATACGTTCGCGTGGCCCGCGCCGCCATTGACGGGATTCGCGCCCATGACCCTGGCCGCTTGATCGTCACCGATGGATATCCGGGCGCGGCCTCCCCCATTCCGGAACTCTTTGACACGCGCGTCATGCAAAACTGCCATACCTATATTCCTGCACTATTGACCCACTACCAGTGCGAGTGGGCGCGAAGCTTCGTCCCCAGCAGCACTCCCTTGCCCACCTGGCCCCTCAAAGATCCCCATGGGCATCTTTACGACCGGACGGCGCTCGCTGCCATATTCCGCCCCTGGGCCGACCTGCCGCGGCAGGGAATTCCCATCCACTTCGGGGAAATGGGATGTTACAAGCACACCCCTCCCAATGTGGTGCTGGCCTGGTTCGATGACACGCTCGACGTGCTCAATGACTTGCACACCGGCTGGGCACTATGGAACTTCCGCGGACCCGACGGGATTCTGGATACGGAGCGCCCTGGAACTAAGTTCGAAACCTGGCACGGCCACCAACTTGACCGTCCGCTCCTGGACGTGCTCCAGAGGAGGATGAAAATCTGAAAAGCTGCATTTGGTGGGCGGGTCCCTGCCAAGGGGCACTGCCAACGGGCTTGACATCTCCCCCTTGGCCTCGGATACTACCGGGCTTTGTTTGCATATCATGTTTCCAGGGGGACGCTGGCCGGCGGCTGGATTCATCAGGGGGACGTGCATGAGCATTGAGCAGCAAGAGGTGGGAAACCTGAGTTACAGCCACGGTCTTGGCGCCTCGCCATTGTCGGGCCTCACCGTGGGCGAGTTGTTGGACCGCACTGCCGGCCGCTATCCCGAGCGCCCCGCCCTCATCGTTCGCCACCAGAATAAGCGCTACACGTATGCCGAATTCCTGCGCGAGGTCGAGCGCGCTGCGAGGGGACTTCTGCGTTTGGGCATCGAAAAGGGCGAGCGGGTGGGGATCTGGTCCACCAATTACGCTGAGTGGGTGATTACGATGTTCGCGGTCGCCAAAATCGGCGCCATCCTGGTGAACTTGAACCCCGCTTTCGGCACCGTGGAGTTTGAACACGCCCTGCTGCAATCCGGATGCTCGACCCTTCTCATAACCAGCGGCTTCCGCAAACGTCACTACCCCTCGGTCCTTTTCGAGATCTGTCCTGAGGCCGCCCACAGCGTGCCGGGAGCGCTGCAATCGGCCAAGCTGCCGAAGTTGCGCAATCTGATTTTTATTGGAGACGCCCCCGCGCCCCCCAGCATGATGTCCTGGAACGACTTGCTGCAAATGGGCGAAAGCGTTCCCGCCGATGCCTTGCCGGCTCGCGCCGCGACGCTGGAGTTTGACGACCCCATCAACATTCAGTACACCTCGGGCACCACCGGTACGCCCAAAGGCGCGCTGCTGAGCCATCACAACATTGTAAACAACGGCTTGCTGATTGGACAGGGCATGCGGTTCACCTGCCAGGATAAGCTGTGCATTCCCGTGCCCTTCTACCACTGTTTCGGCATGGTGCTGAGCCTCATGGTCTGCGTGGCGCACGGCGCGGCCATGGTGGCTCCGGCAGAATACTTCGACGCGCTGGCCACGCTTCAGGCCATCGCCGAGGAACGCTGCACGGCCGTGCACGGCGTGCCCACCATGTTCATCGCAGAACTGGAGCACTCACGCTTCCGCGAGTTTGACCTCACGTCGTTGCGCACGGGCATCATGGCGGGCTCGCCTTGCCCCATCAACATCATGCGCCGCGTGGTGGATGAAATGCACTGCTCGGAACTAACCATCGTCTATGGCCTCACGGAAACCTCGCCGGGCATTACCCAGACCACTCCCGACGACCCCTTGGAGCTGCGCGTGACCACCGTGGGCAAGCCTATGGCGCACACGGAAATCAAGATCATCGATCCGCGCACCGGCCGCATTGTTCCACGCGGAACCCCGGGCGAACTGTGCGCGCGTGGGTACGCCGTCATGAAAGGCTATTACCAGAATCCTGAAGCCACCCGCCAGACCCTCGACGCGGACGGCTGGCTGCATTCCGGCGATCTCGCCACCATGAACGAGAACGATTATTGCAAAATCACCGGACGCTCCAAGGACCTGATTATCCGCGGCGGCGAAAACATCTATCCGCGCGACATCGAAGAGTTCCTCTATACCCACCCTGCCATCAGCGAGGTACAGGTGATCGGCATCCCCGACCGCAAATACGGCGAGCAAGTTATGGCCTGGATCAAACTGCGGCCCGGCGCCACCTCCAGCACCGAGGCCATCCGGGAGTTCTGCAAAGGCCGCATCGCCCACTTCAAGATTCCCCGCTTCGTCAAGTTTGTCGATTCTTTCCCCACCACCATCAACGGCAAGACACAGAAATACAAGATGCGGGAAATTTCCATCCAGGAAATGGGCTTGGAAGAAGCCGCGCAAATCGCCACAGCGTAGGGGAGTAAAGAAGGCAGTCGGCCTTGTGGTAATATGCTTCCCCAACTTATGAACAACCAAATCGCTAGCATTCAAACTACGACCGTGGGGTCTTATCCAGTACCGGACTGGCTGACCGCAGCCCCCAGCCGGCAGGCGCGCCTCGATGCTACCCGCGTGGTCTTTGGCATTCAGCGGCAGGCGGGCATCGACCTGCCCACCGACGGCGAACTCTACCGGTTCGACATCAACCACCCGGACACCAACGGCATGATCGAGTACTTCGTCCGGCCCATGGGGGGGATGCAGGCGCGCTTGGGCCGTGCCGATTGCGACTCTTACTTCCGGATGAACGGGGTGGGTTGGCGTAACCAGCCCGCCGCCAAAGTCACGGGCGAGTTGGGCGGTGGCGCCCTCAATCTTATGGCGGACTGTGCCACCGCCGCGGAGGTGGCGGGCGGGCCATTTAAATTTACCGTCACCAGCCCGTACATGCTGGCGCGGCTGGTGTTGGATGAGCACTATCGTGACTTCTCCACGCTGACCCTGGCCATTGCCCACGTCCTGGCCGCGCAGGTGGAGGGGTTGCCCTGCGCCTGCCTCCAGGTGGATGAAGCCAGCCTGGTGGAATTTCCCCAGGACAGCGCTTTGGCCGCCCAGGCCATCAACATCATTCTCGACCGGTTCACTGGCCAGCGCGCTGTGCACCTTTGCTTCGGCAACTACGGCGGACAAACCATTCGCAAAGGCCACTGGGCTTCGCTCATTGCGTTCTTTAACGCGCTGCACGCGGACCATTTGGTCCTCGAGCTCGCACACCGCCCCGTGGACGACCTGCACGCGCTCAAGGATGTCGATCCTCGCATCAAGATGGGGATCGGCGTCGTGGACGTCAAAGTCAATCCTGTTGAAACCGCCGATGAGATTGCGCGCCGCATCGAGACCGCCGAAAAAGTTCTGGGCCCCGGACGCGTGGGATGGGTCCATCCCGACTGCGGATTTTGGATGCTCAAACGCTCCGTCGCCGACCGCAAAATCGCGGCGCTGGTGCAGGGGCGGGACAGGTATCTGGGAAAATAGGAGACAGGAGTCAGAGGTCAGGAGGCAGCATGAATGCGGCACCCTACTGACGCCTGATGCCTATTCTCTTGATCTCAGCTTTCACCCAGCGGGTTTGGGAACGGGAGCAGGTTTTCGACCGGGACGAAGGCGGGGCGGGTTTGGGGCGAGCGCCAGTTGTCGAGCATGGCGACCTGCTGCACGCAGGATACGGTGCAGTGCGGCGCGCAGCTCTTTTGGGTGTGGTACTCGTGCTCAAGGTGCTCGCGCGTGTACTTGGCCAGCGGGATGGCGGGGAAGCCGCGTTGCTGCGAGCAGTAGTGCACCAGGCCGTCTTCGCAAATATAGAGGTATCGGCTTCCGGCACGGCATCGCCAGTCATTTGTAACGCCGTGTGAAATATTCCTCTGAAATTGATTGAAGCGCGCGTAGGAGCGCTTGCCCATCTGCATGATCTCGGCGAAGAGATTCTGCTGATGCTCGCCCAGGGGCTGAAGCTGGCCGTCGTGATCGTGCAGGATGCCCACCGTGCTCGTAAATCCCAGTTCCAGCGCGCGGCGCGCCACGGTGAGCGCATCATCAGGTTTCCGCACCGGGCTGCCCAACACGGAGTTGATATTCACCTGGAAAATCGCATAGCGCGAGAGCATCTGGAGCTTGCGGTCCAGCACCTTCAGGCTTTTCTTGGAAACTTCATCAGGCAGGACGTTGTCGATGGAAATCTGCAAGTGGTCCAGGCCCGCGCGGTTCAAGTGCTCGATGCGTTGCGGCGTCAGCAGGTAGCCATTGGTAATGAGGCCCGCCAAAATTCCGTGCCGGCGAATGCGCCGCACGACTTCTTCCAAATGCGGATGCAACAGCGGCTCGCCTCCGCTGATGGTAACGATCGTGGTGCCGAGCGCCGCTAGTTGATCGACGCGATGAAACATCTCTTCCAGCGCGATGGGCTTGGAGAAATCGTCGAACTCATTGCAGTAGGTGCAGGAAAGATTGCAGCGGCGGATGGGAATCAAGTGCGCCAGGACGGGATGGCGTTTCGAGGCCAGCCCCCTGGCGATCATTCGCCATTCACGCAGGCGCGTGTTCACGAACCGGAGTTTTCGCCGCAGGGCCAAAGTCATTTTTTCATTCCCAGTAGGTTGGGGGCACTAGTCGTGCGCGAATTGTTGACAAAGTATTAATGCCCACGATAAGTCGATACTTGTCGAACTAGCTGCTTAAAGTTCTCCCGACCTAAGCCGAGAGAACCAAAGAGTTTAAGATTAAGAGATGAGGAGCAAACACACAACAAGCATGGTTCGAATTGTTAAAAATCAAACGTGAAGTGCATTTTTTGGATGTCCAGCGCCGACGCACCGTCTTGCCCACATTTCTCGCTGGGTTGGGAAATCCTCATTGAGCCATCGAGGCCGAACCCCGTCTCGCCCTTATTATCCAGAGTTGATCGGTCAAGCTGGACGGGTTTATTCGTCAAGTTGGACGTCCTAATGTCCGAGTCGCGGTGGCCAGCAACGTGCAGGTCAAAATGTCGGACGAACGAAGGGTCGGACAAATAGTCTCACTCTGGCGGATTTCCCTGGCACGTTCCCCTAGCACGTTCCCCTTGTCTCGGACATTCAGGGGGAGTATGCTGGTTATTCCTAGGTACCTCGCAACGCCCTGGCATGCCGGGGTGGGTAAGTCCGCCCGTCGACCATCGCTTCGTCCGAGACCCCCAGGCCAAAAACTCGTTTCGGGGAGTTAACCGTGAAAGCCATTCCGTTCAAGCGCGCCGCTCGCATGATTTCCCGGGGGACATGGAGTTTCCTGACCAACCGTCCGCTGGTAGTTTCCTTCGAGGTCACGCATTCCTGCACGGCCGATTGCCTGCACTGCGACAAAGGGGGCATCAAACCGGAGCCCGCGGGCCTGCTGCACGCGGCCGACTACCGGCGATTGCGCGCGGAGCTGAAGCCCCTGGCGGTGCAACTATCGGGCGGTGAGCCACTGCTGCGCCGGGACCTGGAAGACATTGTGCGCGCCGTCAAGGAGCCGAGCGGCCTGCCCTACACCATCCTGGTAACGAACGGGCGGCTCTTGACGGAGGAAAAGTATCTCGCCTTGCGCGCGCTGGGCGTGAACCAGTTCTCCATTTCGTTGGATTTCCCCGACGAGCGCCACGACACCTTCCGCCAGTCGCCCGGCCTTTACGAGCATCTTTCGAATCTGGTGCCCACGCTGGCCGCGCACGGGTTTGACGACGTCGCCATGAACACAGCCATCACGCGCGACAATCTGGGAGCGCTGCGCCCCATCTATGAGCGCGCCGCGCAGTGGGGCGTCAACATCTCCTACAGCGCCTACACGCCGTTGCGCACGCGCAACATGGACCACTACATCCGCTCGGCGGCCGACCTGGAGTTGCTTCGCCGCACGCTCGACGATCTGCTTGTCCTCAAAGCCCAAACCGGCCGCATCGCCAATTCCCCCTGGACGCTCTCCGGCATTCACGATTTCTTCCGCGACGGAACCATCCCCGGCTGCACGGCGGGCCGGCGCTTTATGGTGGTGACGCCGGACGGCGGCCTGCGCGCCTGCTCGATGTTTAATCAGACGTACTCTTCGCACCAGCAAATCCTTGAGGAATGGGTCCCCAAGAACACCTGCGGCGGATGCTACGTCTCCATCCGCTCCTACCTTGACGCTTCCTTCTGGACGCTGTTGAAAGATAATCTGTCCAGCCGCGTGTTTACCCGTCCGGGGCAGGCCAAGCAGTGCTGAGTCGAAACCGAGGCGACTTCGCATAAGCGCCAGCGGTCGATTGTAGTGCCGACCCCAAGACCGAGGCCCCCCGCTCCGTTCGCTGAATTTCGTTCATGTCATTACTGGAAACTGTCGATAACCGAAGCGGGGAAGTGTGTCACGCGGGGGGAAGTAGCACGGCCATCCTGGCCGTGACCCCCAAGCGGGCGAGCGACCGCTCGCCCCGGCTCTGCTCGCTGAATTCGCTCATGTTCTCACCGCAAACTGTCGATAAGCGAAGCGGGGAAGTGTGTCACGCGGGGGAGGAAGTAGCACGGCCATCCTGGCCGTGCCTGCGCACGAGCGCGCCCCCGATGGGTCGCGGCAAGATGCCCGCTCTCCCGCTCGTAGCACGGCCATCCTGGCCGTGACCCCCAAGCGGGCGAGCGACCGCTCGCCCCTGCTCCGCTCGCTAAATTGGTTCATCTTCTTACCGGAAACTGTCGATAAGCGATATGGCGAAGTGTGGGCCGCCCGGTTGATCGTGAAGGTGCATGGTTGCCCGCATTTCGCCCGGGGGGTGCCTTTTCTAGCCACTCGCAACTAGGCTCTAGCCACTGTTCTTGTCATCGGGCCATCGGATCATTTTCGATTGCCGATTTGCGATTTTCGATTGCGACAATCCGAAATCCGGAATCCGGAATCCGCAATCACACTTGTCACTCGCCCCTCGTCTTGGAATCGGATCATCAGGGCATCGGTTCATTGAGTGATTTGCGAGTTTCGATTTTCAAATTTCGCGTTTCCGTTTCCGGTTTGCGATTTTCGCGTTTCCAGTTTCGCGTTTCCGAGTTTCGCGTTTCCAGTCTCCAATTCAGAGGTTTGCGATTTGACTCATTATCTCACCTCATACCGCCGATAACGATGCGGGGGAGTGCGGGCGGCGCGGTAGGGAGAAAATGCAGCCCGGCCCAGCGCGGCGGGCCCGACGCCGCGGCCGCCGGTGTTGTAGGGCCGAAGTGCCTTCGGCCCCGGCCGAATGCTGTTCGGCCCTACGCGACGTGGCACGGGCGTCCCGCCCGTGTCCGGTCATGGCCGGGACGGCCATCGTGGCACAGCCACTCCTGGCTGTGCCGGAGGCTGCACCGCCATGGGCGGTGCGATAAAATGACACAGGCAGAAGTGCCTGTGTCACGGGCGCTTGGGTGGCGGCGTTGCCGCCCGCCTCTCGTAGGGGCACCCCAAGTGGGCATAAGCGTTAACCTAAGAATTTGAGTTTTCGTGGCAAGTGCTGTATGCTTGGGGCTCATGAGCCAAACCCAAGCATTGCTGGGGGAGTTCGAGGACTGGGAAGTGCTTTC
>Ga0326727_10016125_pt1 | contig 15847 bp, 12 predicted proteins | sample MB2enrmetagenome_FD_207643 | JGI IMG/M metagenome (GOLD analysis project Ga0326727, IMG submission 207643) | Lab enriched peat soil microbial communities from McLean, Ithaca, NY, United States - MB29MY | ecosystem: Environmental > Terrestrial > Soil > Wetlands > Peat | place: USA: New York... | reverse complement strand
GAAATAGGCGCCGCGATTGTGCAAGAAGATGCCCGTCCCGCGAGCCACGATGCCCGAGCCGAAGTTCATGAACAGGCTCTGGATCAACGAGACCGCGCGACCCTCGTCGTCGACGGCCACCACCGCGATCGTTCCGCCGCGGTCGGCGCGGGCCCGGCGCGAACGCGCGCGCGACGCGTCGAGCGACGCGCGCGCGGCGGCCAGCGAGGCGAGCGTCAGCCACTCCGCCGGATCGTCGCGCATGAAGCGCGGATCGGCGAAGCGCGCGTCGCGCACGTCGAAGGCCGACTTGATCGCTTCGATGGCCAGGTGCGTCCAGTCGAGTTCGCTTGCAACCGGCGCCACGGCGAGCGCGCCGAGCACCATCAACGCCACTCCCGCCTGCGAGTTCGGAGGATGCGCGTACGCGCCGGCGCCGTGCCAGGCGAGTTGCAACGGCCGCGCTACCTCGGTGCGCTGGCTCGCCACATCGCCCGACGTCATCGGATTGCCCAGCTCCGCAAGCGTCGCCGCAATCGCCTCGGCGACGGCCCCGGCGTAGAACGCGTCGGCGCCGCCGGCGCGAATTGCGGCCAGCACGTCTGCCAGCGGCTCGTTGCGGAGTACGTCGCCCGCACGCGGCGGCCCGTTGCGGAGAAAGAGGCTCGCGGCTTCGGAATCGGCCGCCAGCAATGCCGCATTGAGCGCGAAATACCCGGCCACCGTATCGGTCGCGACGAACCCCTCGCGAGCGAACGCCTCGGCCGGCGCCAACAACTCGTCCAACCCGCGGCGGCCGTGCCGCGCGGCAACATCTTCCCACGACCGTACCGCACCCGGAACGGTCACCGACTCGGCGCCCCGCACCGGCATGTCGTTCAGACCGCGCTCGCGCAGCGTCGCCGCATCGAGCGCCGCCGCGGCCGCCCCGCTGCCGTTGTAGGCGATCGTCTCGCCCGTGGCCGGTTCGTAGACGAGCCAGAGCGCGTCGCCGCCGATGCCGCAACTGGCCGGATAGACGACGCTCAGCACGGCGTTGGCGGCGATCGCGGCGTCGACGGCGTTGCCGCCGCGACGCAGTACGTCCACGCCCGCCGCGGTGGCCTGCGCGTGCGGCGAGGCCACCATCCCGCGCGTCGCTCGCGCCGTCGCGCGCAGAGAGTGACCGGAAAGGCTCATTGCGGCGTCCTATACCGCAAACGCAGGCCGGTCCTGGCGCCGGCCGAAACTCCGGAAGAGCGAAGCGCACAGTCGGGAGGACCATTGCTCGTCGTCGATCGCGTTCAACGTTCGTTCGGCCACGTTCGCGCCGTCCGCGACGTGAGCTTCACCTGCGAGCGCGGCGGCGTGCTCGGACTGCTGGGCCCCAACGGCGCGGGCAAGACCACCACGATGCGCATGATCTTGGGCATCTACCCGCCCGACGCGGGCCGCATCACCTGGGCCGGCAAACCGATCGACAAAGCGGTGCGCAAACGCTTCGGCTACCTGCCCGAAGAGCGCGGTCTCTACGCCAAAATGCGGGTAAGGGATCAAATCGCCTATTTCGGGCGCCTGCACGGCATCCAAGAGTTCGACGCCGGCAAGCGCGCCGACGAATGGCTGCGCCTGCTCGACATCGAGCGCTACGCCAAACGCCCGTGCGGCGAACTGTCGAAGGGCAACCAGCAGAAAGTCCAACTCGCCTGCGCCGTGCTCCACGAACCCGAACTGCTCGTGCTCGACGAACCCTTCTCCGGCCTCGATCCGGTCAACGCCCAGATCATGCTCGACTGCATCAACCTCTTGCGCCGGCGGGGCACGACCTTCGTGCTCTCGAGTCACCAGATGTGGCAGATCGAGTACGCTTGCGACGGCTTCTGCATCATCGGCGCGGGCGAGGTGCGGGCAAAGGGCACGCTCGCCGAGTTGCGGCGCTCCTTTCCCACCCGCACCCTGCGCGTGCTGCCCGACCTCCCCGAGATCCGCGCCGTCTTTCGCGCGCGCGGCCACGACGAACCACGGCTCGACGCCGACGGAACGCTGCGTTACGAACTGCCCGCGAGCACGGATTTCGGGGCCCTGCTGCGGGCCGCGGTCGCGGCCGGTCCGCTCGAATCGTTCGATCGCGAAGAACCGTCGCTCAACGAGATCTACGTGCGCGCGCTCGAGGGCGCGCAGCCTGCGGAGCCGGCCGCGTGAGCGAAATCTGGATCGTCTTCTCGGCCGAGTTCATGCGCAAGGTGCGCTCGCGCATCTTTCTCTTGGCGACGTTGGCCGGGGTCATCTCGATCGGCTTCATGATTGCGATTCCCTCGCTGATCTCGCACGTGGCCAAGTCCTCGAGCGACCAAATCGTGCTCGCCGGTCCCGAACCGCTGCGCGCCCAAGCCGCGGCGCTCTTGCAGCAGCATCACGACTTCCGCATCGTCTACCAAGCCGACAGTCTGCCCGCGCCGATCACGATGAGCCTGCTCGACAAACACGGCAAGGCGGCGGCGGCGGTCGTCGTCTCGGAGCGGGCCAAGCGCCTGCACCTCGACGTCTACCCGCGCGACGCCGCGATGTTCGACGAGGTGCAGTTTCGCAATCTCGTGCCGCTCAACGTCGAACTGGCCACGGGCGCTTCGGCCAAGCAGACGCAAAACGTCACCAAGATCGACCGCGCGATCCATCCGCTGGAGAAACGGTTCGCCGACGCGCGCAGCGCGACGTTCGCGCGGGGCATCGCCTTCGGCTTGGTCTTCATCCTCTACTTCGCGATCATCATCGCCAGCCAGAGCGTCATGTCGGCGGTTGCCGAGGAGAAGACCAGCCGCATCGCCGAGATCCTCGTCGCGACGATTTCGCCGATCAACCTGCTGACCGGCAAGACGCTGGCCGCCGCGGCGTTGGCCATCTTGCAGATCGCGATCTGGGTGGCGGGCGCCGCACTCGTGCTGCCGCACTCGTTCCTCACCGCGACCGCGAGCGACGCGAACGGCGCGTCGGCGGCAACCGGCATGAGCGGAAGCGCTGCGGTCGCGGCGGCTTCGGGACCGGTGCTGATCGACCCGACGGTTTTCGTGGCCTTCGCGCTCTTCTTCGTCTTCGGCTACCTGCAATACGCGACGCTCTACGCCGCAGCCGCCTCGTTGATCTCGCGCACCGAGGACCTCGGCGTGGTCACCACGCCGGTGATCTTGCCGGTGGTCGGGGCGTTCTTCATCGCTCAGTACGCGATGGTCGAGCCGAGCGCGCCGTTCGCGGTCGTGGCCAGCTTCGTGCCGTTCATCTCGCCCTTCGTCATGTTCACGCGCATCGCGATTTCGGCGGTGCCCGTCTGGCAGATCGTGGTGGCGATCCTGCTCAACGCGGGTCTGGTCGCCGGCTGCTTCTTCGTGGCCGGGAAAATCTATCGCGTCGGCATGCTGCTCTACGGCAAGCTGCCCACGCCGAAACAGATCTGGAACGCCTTGCGCGTGTAGCCCCGCTAACGCGAGCGCGGATCGAGCGCGTCGCGCAGGCCGTCGCCGAAGAGGTTGATCCCGAGCACCGTCAAGGCCACGGCCAGCCCCGGAAACGTGCCCATCCACCACGCCGTGTCGAGATACTGACGGCCGTCGGCGAGCATCGTGCCCCAGGTCGGAACGGTCGAGGGCACGCCCAACCCGAGATACGACAGCGCGCTCTCGAGAATGATCGTGCGCGCGACCTCGAAGGTGGCCAGCACGGTGATCGCCGAGGTGATGTTGGGCAGGATGTGCCGGCGCAAGATGCGCGCCCGCGACGCACCGCCGGCGACGGCAGCCTGCACGAAATCGCGGTCGCGCAGGGAGAGCGTTTCGGCGCGCACGATGCGCACGTACTGCACCCAACTGGTCACGCCGAGCGTCAGGATCACTGTCCAGAGCGACGGCCCGAGCACGCCGACCACGGCGATCGCCAAGAGGATGAACGGGAACGCCAACTGCACGTCGGCAACGCGCGCGATGACGTCGTCGAGCCAACCGCCCGCGTACCCCGCGATCATGCCCAGCGTGACGCCGAGCGTGCAGCCGATCAGCACGACCGACACGCCCACGATCGTGGCCACGCGCGCGCCCCAGACGATGCGCGAGAGCACGTCGCGGCCGAGATGATCGGTGCCCAACAGGTAGGCGCCGTCGCCGCCGAGCCACGCCGGCGGCTTGGCCGCGAGCGCGAGGTTTTGCGCGTTTGGGTCGTGCGGCGCGAGCCACGGCGCGAAGACCGCGCACAGCGCGACCAGCGCGACGATCAGGCCGCCGCCGAGCGTTGCCGGCGTGGCCAGCAGGCGCACGAAGGCGCGGCGGCTCGGCGCGTCGGCGCCCGGGACCGGCAACTCTGCGGCGGCGATCATTCGTAACGAATCCGCGGATCGAGCGCGGCGTAGGTCAAATCGACCGCGAGGTTGATCAACACGAACGACGCCGCACCCAAGATGACGACCGCCTCGACTACCGGATAGTCGCGGTCGAGCACGGCTTGATAGGCGAGCCGGCCGATGCCCGGCCAGGCGAAGATCGTCTCGGTGATGATCGCCTGCGAGAGCAGCGTGCCCAACTCGATGCCGATGGCCGTGACGATCGGCAGCCAGGCGTTGCGCAAGGCATGGTGCCACACGAGCCGCAGTGCGCCCACGCCCTTGGCCCGCGCCGTGCGCAGATAGTCGCTATGCAAGACGTCGAGCATCGAACCGCGGGTCAGCCGCATGAGGCGCGCGGTGGTGAACGCGCCGAGCGTAATCGCGGGCAGCACCAGATGACGCCAGCCGCCGATGCCGCTGACCGGAAACCAGCCCAACTGCACGCCGAAGATTAAGATCAGCATGATGCCCAGCCAGTAGACGGGCGTGCTCTGCCCGAGCAGCGCCAACACGCGCGCGGCGAGGTCGAGGCTGCTGCCGCGCTTTACGGCGGCCAGGACGCCCGCGGGCACGGCGAGGAGCACCGCGAGCGCGAGCGCGCTCAGCGCGAGTTCGGCCGAGGCGGGCACGCGCTCGAGCGCGAGCCCCAAGGCGGGCTCGCCGTGACGCAGCGAGAGTCCGAAGTCGCCGTGGAGCCCGTTCCAGGCGAAGCTCGCGAATTGCACCCAGAGCGGACGGTCGAACCCTTGCGCGTGACGGAAGGCCGCGATCTCGGCCTGCGTCGACTCGAGCGGCATCATCACCGTCGCCGGATCGCCGGTCAGGTGCAACACGACGAAGACCACGACCGCCACGCCCGCGAGCACGCCGAACGCGCCCACGATGCGCCGCAGAAAGAAGGCGCTCACCTCAGGCCGGCGCCGGGCTGTCGGACACTAGTTCGCGAGCGACATCTCGTCGACGGCCAAGCCCTCGTCGGCGCGGGCGCGCCAATGCAGCCGTTGCGACGTTCCGTAGAGGTCTTCGTATTGAAAGAGAAAGATCCAGGGCGCGTCGTCGTGGAGGATGGTCAGCGCCCGGTCGTAGAGCGCTTGGCGTTTGCCGGGATCGGTTTCGTAGCGCGCCGCGTCGACCAGCTTGTCGTAGGCCGGGTTGGCGTAGGTCGAGAGCCGCGCGCTGCTTTCGAAGAGACTGGTCAGCGTGTTGTCGGCGTCGTAACTATTGTCGCCCCAGCCCAGCATGTACAGCGGCGCCAACGCGCGCCGGCTCGTTTCGTTGACGTAGGAGGTCCACTCCATCGTCCGGGTGGTCACCTTCGCGCCCGTCGCGCTCAATTGGCCGGCGATCGCTTCGGCCAGTTCCTTGTCGCGATTGTAGCGGCCGACCGGCGCGTTGAGCACGAGTTCGAGTCCCTTGCCGTTGGGGTAGCCCGCGCGCGCCAGCAACGCTTTGGCTTTATCGAGGTCGTGCTGGTAGAACGGAATCTTCGAACTGAAGCCCGTAAAATTGGGCGGCACGGGCGTGGCGGTGCGAAAGGCGTGGCCGCCGAGCACGGTCGCGATGAGCGCCGGCACGTCGACGGCGTAGTTGAAGGCGCGGCGCACCAGCGGGTTGCGCTGCGGACCGGGCGCCAGCGTGTTGAAGGCGACGAACAGCACGCGCACGCTGCGCGCGCTCTCGATCTTGGTGGTGCGTCCGCCGCGCAACTGCGCTTCGTATTGCGGCGGCACGTTGGTGATCAGATCGGTTTCGCCCGTGCGCAGCGCGGCCACGCGCGAGGCCGCCTCGGGAATCGGCCGGAAAATCGCGTGATCGATCGGGGGCTTGCCGTGCCACCAGCCCCGATTGGCATCGAGGTCGAGCTCGTCGTCCTTGCGCCACGAACGGAAGACGTACGGCCCGCTGCCCATCGGATGTTCGGCTTGGTAGTCGTTGCCGTGCGCGCGCCAGTACTTGGCATCGACGATCGACACGACCCAGGGATAGCCCGGAATCGTCGCGGTCGGCTTGAAGGTCACGTAACGAACGGTGTACGGATCGGGCGTCTCGACGCGCGCGATCGTGTTGACCCGCGGCGCCTGTTCGGAGCCTTCGGCCGGATCCTTTATCTTCTCGACGCTGAACTTTACGTCGGCGCTGGTCAGCGGGTCGCCGTTCCAAAAGCGCACGCCGCGACGCAGGTGAAACTCCCATACCGTCGGCGCGACCTGCTTCCACGAGGTGGCCAGCCAGGGCACGAGCCTACCCTCGCGATCGTGTCGTAACAGGGTGTCGAACATGTTGAGGCTGACGTTCTGCGTCGGCGTGATCGTGCGTTTGAGCGGATCCATCGTCACCGGGTCCACGCCTTGCGAGATCGTCACCGTCGAGTCGGCAACCGCGGCCGTAGCCGCGCCCAACGTCAGAGCGGCCGTCAGAAACGCCGAGGCGGCGAGCCGCGATAGCGGGCGCTCGAACATGGCCCGAAAGGTTGGCAGCCGGGCTCGCCGCAACCTTGCACCGGTGGGAGCAAAGGAGAGCCACTGGCCCGACCTTCCGGAAGGGCGGTCGATCCGGTTGCGCGTGTACATCGGCGAACGCGACAAGCACGGCCACCAGCCGCTGCACGCGGCCATCGTCGAAGCGGCCCGCCGTGCCGGGCTCGCGGGCGCGACGGTGTACAAGGGCGTCGAAGGCTACGGCGCGCACTCGGTGGTCCACGCCGCGCGCGTGCTGGACATGTCGAGCGACCTGCCCATCTTGATCGAGTTGATCGACGAGACCGACAAAATTCGCGCGTTCATGCCCGCTCTGACGGCCATGATCGACGACGGATTAGTGACCGCCGATCCGGTCTACATTCTCTATCGCGGCGCGGGCAAGCGCAAGCGGTGATCGACGGGCGCACGCTCCTCGCCGTCGGCGGCGGCGCAGCGCTCGGAGGCATACTCCGTCTCCTGGTCACGCAGCTCGTCGTGGCGCGCTTCGGCGCGGGCTTCGGTCAGTACGCGACGATGTTCATCAACGTCAGCGGGTCGTTCCTCATCGGGATCGTCGTCGAACTCGCGCAGACGCGCGTCGGATTTCCGCCGCTGTGGCGCTACTTCTTGGCGACGGGCATCCTGGGCGGCTACACGACGTTTTCGACTTTCTCGTACGAAGCGTTCGTCCTGGCCTCCGACGGCCTGTACGCGAGCGCGACGGGCTACGTGCTGGGCAGCGTGGCCTTGGGCATCGCCGGCGCCGTCGGCGGCATCGCGCTGGTGCGAACGCTCAGCCAGTAAACGAACCGATGAAGGCGGCACATAGATGCTTTTATCCTTACGACTTCGTGACGCCTAAGGCAGGACTTTAGCCGAAGCGACCCAACGCACACCGTCCACCTTTGAGAGCGCCGCTCCTAGCGGCGCCCATACGAACCACGCGAGAGGGAAGTAATGGCGCAGAGTGCGAGCACCACTCCCAACCGTTGGCTGATCTGCCTGGCCGGAACGATCGTGATGATCTGCCTGGGCACCGTGTACTCGTGGAGCATCTTCACGCGGCCGCTGATCGCCAGCTATCACTGGACCAACACGGAGACCACCTGGTCGTTCGCACTGGCGATCTTCATGATCGGCATCGGCGCCGTCGTCGGCGGCCGCTGGCAAGACCGGGTCGGGCCGCGCACCGTCACCACGGTGGGCGTCGTGCTCTGGGGATTGGGCAATCTGCTCGCGGGGCTCGGGATCGGGACGCTGCACGCGCCCTGGCTCTATCTTACCTACGGCCTTCTCGGCGGCTTCGGCAACGGGATGGCCTACATCACCCCAGTCGCCACGGTCACCAAATGGTTCCCGGACAAGCGCGGCCTGGGCAGCGGTATCGTCGTGATGGGCTTCGGACTCGGCGCGTTCGTTTACAACCAAATCGTCAGCCGCGTCGGCGCGTTCGCCACGGCCGCGAAACACGCCACGGCCTACGCCACCGCGTTGGCGGCGCAGAAGGCCGGCACGCCGTTCGACGCCTCGGCGCTGCAAGTTCCGCCGGCGGACTCGGCGGCGATCGCCGCGGTGTTCGTCGTCTCCGGCATCGTCTTCATCGTCGTCGGCGGTTTGTGCGCCGCGCTGCTCTCGAACCCGCCGGCCGGTTACTCCGTCGCCGGTGCGGTCGCGGCCGCCTCGGCAGCCGGCCGCAGTTATACGCCGGGTGAGGTGTTGCGCACTCCGCAGTTTTATCTGCTCTGGCTGATGCTCTTCCTCAACGTCACGGCGGGCATTTTGGTGGTGAGCAACGCGGTGCCGATCTTCAGCGATCTCACCGGCGCCACCGCGGCCGTCGCGGGCCAGACCTACGGCCTGCTCGCGATCTTCAACGGACTCGGACGCTTCTTCTGGGGCGCGGTGTCCGACCGCATCGGGCGCAACCTCGCCTACGTCCTGATCTTCGGGCTCCAAGTCGTCGTCTTCTTCATCATGGGCGGACTGCACGACGTGGGCACGGTCTCCGCGGCCTTCGCGCTCGTGCTGCTCTGTTACGGCGGTGGATTCGGCACGATGCCCTCGTTCAACGCCGACTTCTTCGGGACGAAGTATCTCGGCGTCAACTACGGCATGATCATCACCGCTTGGGGCTTCGGAGGGTTGGTCGGACCGCTCATCGCATCGACGGTGAAAGACCGCACCGGCTCGTTCACCGCCGCGCTCCCCTACGTTGCAGGCATGCTGATCGTCGCCGCGGTTCTTCCCTTCCTGACGAAGAAGCCGAGCGGCCAGAATCCGCAGACCATTCCCGCCACGACCTAACCCGGGACGCGTCGCCCTCTGGTACGCCGTCTACCTCGTCGTTCTCGGCGGGGCGGCGGCGTATCGCTGGCATCTCTGGACGTACGGCACCGACACCGGAACCTTCGCCCAGGTCGTCGCCGATGCGTTCGGCGGCTTCCACGACGGGCCGGAACAAGGCACGCACTTTCGCTTCCACTGGGCGCCGATCGTCGCGCTGCTCTGGCCGCTGGTCGCACTCTTTCGCACGCCGCTGGTGCTGCAATTCGCCCAGACCGCGCTGATCGGCGCGTCGGTCTTTCCGCTGTACGCGCTCGGTCGCGCCTACCTCGCCGAGGCCGACGCCGCGCGCGTCGCGGCGCTCGCGCTGCTGTATCCGCCGCTGCTCGCGGTCGGCTTCACCGAATTCCACGAGGTCGCGTTCTATCCGCTGCTCGCGCTGGTGCTGGTGTGGGCCGCCGACCGCGCCCGCTGGGGCTGGTTCGCGCTCGCGGCGCTCGCCTCGGCGCTCGTACGCGAAGATGCGTGCATCGTGTCGGCGCTGGTCGGACTCGGATTCGCGGGCTTCGGCTGGATCGCACGGGAGACCGCGCCGGACGCTTCTCTCGGGCTGTTGCGCGGCGCCCCGCGCGAGCCGCGGCGGCTCGCAATCGCCGGCCTGGGACTGGCCGCCGCCAACGCGGCGGCGCTGGGAGTGTATTACGGCGTGGTCATCCCCCACGTCGGCTCGTGGGAACCGTCGCGCTTCTACGATTATCCGTTCGCGCAAGGGCCGGTGGCTCTCGTCGTCGCGCTCCTGAGCCACCCGGCGTACGCGACCCAACTCTTGGCGCTCGGACGGTTGACCTACGTGCTCGAAGCGCTGGTGCCGCTGGCGTTCTTGCCGCTCTTCTCGTGGTGGGCTCTGCTCGCAATTCCCGGCGCGGCGATCGTCTTGCTCTCGAGCGACGGCGTCGCCTGGCGCATGGGCTCGCACTATGCCGCGTTGTGGATCCCGTGGCTGCTCGTCGCCGCATTGGCCGCGGTCGTGCGCGTCGGCGCCGCCAATCCGGCACGCGCGCGGCGCTGGACGACCGTCGCGCTCGCGCTCTGCGCGCTCTTTCTCGTCGCCTTCAACCCCACGCACGCCGGACACTATCTCAAGCCGATCTACCCGACGGCGGACGCGCGGCGCGCGCTGGCGTTGGTTCCTCCCGGCGCCCGTCTGTTGACGCACGACGAATGGTTCGCGCACGTCGCGCTGCGCTATCCCCAAGCGACCGTGTTCTTCTGTCCCTACGTCGACTACGTCGTCTACGCCGACGACTTTCCCAACGGCTATTTTCAGAGCGACATCAAGCCCGCGCTCGCGCGCGAAGTGGCGAGCGGCCGCGCGCGCGTGATCGCGGCCTTCGGTGCGGTGAAGGTCTATCGACGCACGCCCAACCCGGGCGCGCGCGTCGGCACGTGCGTGACGCCGGGCAACACGCGCTATCGCACGCTCCGCGAAACGCTCGGCGACTGACGGTGAACGCCCTGCTGAGCAATCTGCTCGACCGTTTACTCGCCTCCGATCCGCCGCTCGCGCGGTTCCGGCTGGCCGCGCGCGCCACGTTGACCCTGGCGCTCACCGGCGGCATCCTCTATTTGATCTATCGGCACGGCGACATCGCGCCGCAGGTCAGCGTGCTCGGCGCGCTGGTGGGCATGTGGAACTCGCTCTCCGTGCAGAATCCCAATCCGGGAAAGCGCAAGATCGACACGCTCCTCGCGCCCTGCGCGGCGATGGTGACCGTCACGCTCTTGACCTATTTGCAGGTGTGGAGCGAGATCGCCGGCGACGCGGGCTTCATCCTGGTCGGCTTCTTTGCGGTCTGGTCGCGGCGCTTCGGACCGCGCGGCATGGCCTTGGGCAACGTCGCCCTGTTCGGTTCGCTCTTCAGCCTCTTCGTCAAAATCGAGCCGCCGATGCTGCCCGCCTGCATCGCCGCGCTGGCGCTGAGCGGAGCGGTCGCCTTTTTGGTGCGCTTCGGCGTCATCGCCGACGATCCGGGCTGGACCCTGCGAGTCGCCTTCGCCGCTTTTCGCGCGCGGGCGCGACTGGTCGCCGGCGCGCGCGACCGGCGTCAACTGCACCATCAAACGCTGCTCAACCTCAACGCGGTCAACGTCGACGAATTGCTGGCCGGCCGGGCGCTCGCGCTGCCGCCGGACGAGCGGCGCACCTTGCGCGAGCGGCTGCTCGGAGCCGAACTCACCGTCGAACGTCACGAGCCGGCGGCGGCGACCTTCGCCGCCCTGGCGCGCGAGATCGAGGCCGCCTCGCACGCGCGACGCACCGGGATCAGCGACGGTCAGGTCACCCAAATCTCCAACGTCCCGCCCGACACCGGCGGGCTCAAGCCCACGACGCGGCTCGCGTTGCAAGTCGCGCTGGGAAGCACGCTGGCCATGATCGTGGGCACGATCGTGCCGCCGCACACCTGGTTTTGGGCGGTGCTGACCGCATTCATCGTGTTCAACGGAACCGCGTCGGCGGGCGAAGCGCTGCGCAAGACCTGGGCGCGCGTGGTGGGCACGGCGATCGGCGTGGCCGCGGGCTTCGTGATCGTCGACTTCCTCAAGGGTCATCCCAAGATCGAGATCGGGCTCTCGCTCCTCGGCGTGTTCCTGGCCATGTACATCTTCCGCGTCTCGTACGGCTTCATGACCTTCTTCGTCACCGCGACGGTGGCCATGGTTTACGACGTCGTCGGCCGACCCACCGCGCAATTGCTCGACGCGCGCCTCGTCGAAACGATCCTCGGCGCGCTGTGCGGCGGGGCCGCAGCGACGCTCGTCTTTCCCTTGCGCACGCACGACGTCGTCGAGATCACCGCGCACGAGTTTGCGGCGCGTCTGCGCGCCTCGCTCGACGCGAGCCTCGCCGCGCTCGGCGGCGCTTCGGCGCCGGGCGACGCATTGGAAGAAGTCCGCGCCTTCGACCTGCAGTTCCAGCAACTCGTCGCGCGACTGCGCCCGCTGCGCGGCGGACTCTTCCGCAACACGTGGCAACCTGATCCGCGCGAGATGCTCGACGTAGCCGAGGAGATCGCCGTGCTGGCGCGCGTCATCGCCTATCGCGCGATCGCGGCCACCAACGACGGCGTCGCTACCGACGGCGCGATCTCCGACGACCGCGCCTTCGCGGCCGCGCGAACGCGCCTCGACGCAGCGCTCGATTCCGGCGATGCGCTGGCGGGCTTGCACGCCGCGTTGCCCACGATGCGCGAACTGTGCGGCACGGCCGCCGGCCCGTGAGCCGGCGCGACGCGCTGTGGCTCGTCGCACTCGTGGCGGCCGCGATCGTCGTGCGCTTGCCGGGGCTGGGCACGGGTCTGTGGCGCGACGAGGGCAGTACCTACTTCGATGCGACCGCGCCGACGCTCGCCGCGACGTTGCGCGAGATCCGTTTGGCCGAGATCAACCCGCCAGGCTATTTTCTGCTGATGCGCGCCTGGCTCGCGATCGCCGGCACCAGCGACGTTACGATGAAGCTGCCCTCGCTGCTGTGCGGCGTCGCGCTCGTTCCCGCCACGTACGCATTGGGCCGGTGCATCGCGTCGAACGCCGCCGCGCTGCTGGCCGCAGCCTTTGCGGCCTGTGCCACCACCGCGATCGATCTGTCGACCGACGCGCGGCCCTACGCGCTGGCCGCGCTGCTCGCGGCGCTCGCGACGGCGGCGGCCTTTCGGGCGTTGGCGCCGAACGACGACGCGCCGCACCTCGCCACGCTCGCGGGCTACGTCGTCGCCGCCGTCGCCCTGGCCTACGTGCAGTACACGGGCTTGCTGCTGGCCTGCGGGCTCGCCTTCGGCGCGACGATCGCAACGCTCGCGTTCCGTCCGCGCCTCCGTCTGCTCCCCTTCCTCGGCGCAAACGCGATCGTCGCGGCGGCGTATCTGCCGTGGCTGCCGGCGCTCGCGCCCGGAAACCACGTCGCCGCTTCGTGGCTGCAACCGATCGGCGCGGGCCAGCTTCCGGGACGGATCCTCGAACAGTTGGGCTACGCGTTGCCCGTCGACTTCATGCGCGCTCAGTACGCGCTCGCACTGCTCGTGGCGTTCCTCGTCGCGCTCGCGCTGCGCCGCGTGCGTCCCGAAGTCGCCGCCGGAGCCGTCGCGCTGCTTGCGGCGCTCGTCGTGGAGACGCTGCTGCTGCTGCGCGAGCCGCGCTACGTCTTCGTCTTCACGCCGCTCGCGAACGTCTCGATCGCGCTCGCGCTCGTCGCGCTGGTCCGCGCCGGCGCGCGCTCGAACCCGGCACGCGCGCTGGCCGCGCTCGTCGCCGTCACGCTGCTCGCGGGCGTCCCCGCGCAGACGCGCGCGTACGCCCGCAGGCTGGGCGATCCCGAACGGTCGGGAATGCGCGCGATCGTCTCGACGTATCGCGCCTATTTGGGTCCGGGCACGCTGATCGTGGTAGCTCCCGACTACCTCGGACCGTCGCTCGGCTATTATCTGCGCGCGATTCCCGGCGCGACGCTGACGGGGGTTCCCCACGGCGACCATCCCGAACGCTTTCGCTGCTGCGAGGATGCGTGGCGGGCGCCGCTGCTGGTCGCCGACAGCGAACGCGCGATCGCCCGGCGCGCGCGCGGGTTTGCGCGCATCGCGTTCGTCTACGATCCGGACGTGACGGACCGCGGCGACGTACCGTACTCGCGCGTGCGCGAACTACGCGATCGTCTTCGCCTGCGCTACCGCTTAGTCGCAGAGGGTGCGAGCCGGCGCGATTTGGAGCCCGTGGCGATTGCGATATTTCTCGTGCCGAAGCAACGCTGAGCGCAGTCTAACCTGCCGCCGCGCCCGATCGTCCGGCGTTGTAACCACCAGGCCCGATCGCGGTCCGGCGCTTTTACGCGTGCGCTCCTAAGGAGTCTCCTTGAACAGATCGATCCTGAGTGCTTTCGCCTTTGGCGCGGGCACGTTCGCACTTCTCACCGCAGCCGCCCCGGCGACGGTGCTCTCGCCGACCGTGGTGGCCGACGTGCCCCACGTCGCGCTCTCGGATCTCGGACTCGCCCCGGCGAACGGGCGGATCTCGATCGCGTTGACCTTGAACTATCGCAACCGCGCGCTGCTCGATCAAATAACGGAACTGCAGATCGACGAAACGTCGCCGCTCTTCGAGCACTGGCTGACCCCGCAACAGTTCAACGATTCGTTCGCGCCGACTCCGGCGCAGTACGCGCAAGTCGCTCGCACGCTGCAACGGGCGGGTTTCACGATCACGAACTCCTACGCCAACCGGACCGTGATCGACGCGACGGGCACGGTCGGAGCGGCCGAACGTCTCTTCGATACTGAGATTCACCAAGTGATGCAGCCGGGCGTGGGCCGGCGCTACGCCAACGTGCGCCCGGCCGTCGTCCCCGCCGAACTCGGCTCGCTCGTTCTCAACGTCGACGGTCTGCACGACCTGCAACTCGTCCACACGCACATCGCCACGGTGCGGCCGCACGGCGGCGGGGGCGTCAATCCGCAGGCTGCCGGCGCGCCGCTCTACGGCCCCACCAGCAGCGAGACGGGTTTGGCCGGATTCGGGCCGCTCGCGTTCTCGCAGGGCTACGATTTGCCCGAGCAGCACGCCGTCGGCGCGGGCTATTACGACGGCACGGGCCGCGCCTCGGGCGTGGTCATCGACGCCGACTTCCTCGATAGCGACCTGTCGACGTTTCTCTCGTACTTCAACGTCACGCGCGACGGCCCGGCGACGAGCCGCGTGCTCGTCGACGGCGGCCCGCCGTCGGGCGATCAGGACGGCGATTCGATCGAGACGACGCTCGACGTCGAGACGATCGTTTCCAACGCACCGGGCACGGCGCTGTACGTGTACGAGATGCCCGCACTCTCCAATCAAGACATCACCGACTCGTACAACAAAGTCGTCTCCGACAATCTCGTGGACACCGCAAACTCGAGCTTCGGCGGCTCCGAACTCGCCATCGGCAAGACGACGGTCGAGGCGTGGGACTCGATCGCCGAACAAGGCGGCGCCCTCGGCATCACCTTCCACGCTTCGTCGGGCGACAGCGGTTCGGACGGCGGCGCGGTCGAGGCACCGGCCAGCAGCCCGCACTTCGTCGCCATCGGCGGTACCGACCTGAGCGTCGACTCGAACGGTAACTACACGGGCGAGACGGGATGGAGCGGAAGCGGCGGCGGCGTCTCGCACGTCTTCCCGGTGCCCAAGTATCAGAAGAGCATCACCGGCGTCCTGAAGACCGGCCGCAACGTTCCCGACCTCGCCTTCGACGCGGATCCCTACACGGGCGCGGCCTATTACTACGGCGGCTCGTGGAACACCGCGTACAACCCGCTCGGCGGAACCTCGCTCGCGTCGCCCATCTTCGGGGCGTCCCTGACCGAGACCGACGAGGTGCTCGGAGCGCGTACCGGACTGGCCGCGGTCGACATCTTCGCGTTCTTCAAGAAGAACGGCTACGGCACGACGACGACCTACTTCCACGACATCACCAGCGGCAGCAACGGCGAGTACCGCGCCGGCACCGGCTACGACCGAGTGACCGGCATCGGTTCGACCGATGCGTTCAACCTCGTCGCCGCCTTCGAGAAGAAAAAGAAAAAGTAGAAGCGGAAGCCGCTTCGGGATGGGCCGGACGAACGTCCGGCCCATCTTCGTTATCCGGCCGGGTCGCGCGGACGCAAGACGGGCTTCGGATCGTCGGCCGAAGCGCGGCCGGCCTCGAGCACGCACTTCCGCAGCACCAGGCCGCCGTACAGCGTGAGCGCCGAAGCGG
>Ga0326727_10016123_pt1 | contig 15848 bp, 14 predicted proteins | sample MB2enrmetagenome_FD_207643 | JGI IMG/M metagenome (GOLD analysis project Ga0326727, IMG submission 207643) | Lab enriched peat soil microbial communities from McLean, Ithaca, NY, United States - MB29MY | ecosystem: Environmental > Terrestrial > Soil > Wetlands > Peat | place: USA: New York... | reverse complement strand
GCCCTCCGGTCTTCGAGCGATGGCGGAGAATCCCCCCACCTCCAGCCCAGCGATCCCTGTCGCGCGCGTCTTCGCCACCGTGGGCCCGGACCTCGTGGAGGCGATCCGGGTGGCGAAGCCGAAGCGGGTGATCCTTCAGGTCCCGGGGGGCCTCGTCCGCAACGCCCACGACCTCGCCGCACGGTTGCGCGAATCGACCGGAGTTCCGGTCGACCTCGCGACCCGCCCCTGCTTCGGGGCCTGCGACTTCCCCTCCCGCGACGAGGCGCCGCGGGCCGACCTGGCCGTGGTGCTCGGACACGCGCCGATCCCGAACGTCCCGCTCCCGCGCCCCACCTTCTTCGTCGAGATGCGCGAGTCGGGGGGCGACCCCGAGAAGCTCGCCACGATCGTGGCGCAGGCGAAGCTTCCCACCCGGCTGGGTCTCGTGGCCTCGGTCCAGCACCTCGACCTCGTCGAGCCGCTGCGGTCTGCCCTCGGTCGTCGAGGATACGACGTTCGCGTGGGGACCGGGGACCGTCGCCTCGCGTTCCCGGCCCAGGCGCTCGGCTGCAACTACACGGGCGCGGAGGCGGTCGCGGGCGAGGTCGATGCGTTCCTCTTCCTCGGGACCGGTCGGTTCCACCCGATCGGTCTCGCGTTCGCGGTGGACCGTCCGGTCCACGCTCTCGACCCCCTCCAAGGCGTGCTCGAGCCACCGATCGACCGCGGGGCCCTGATCCGGAAACGCCAGCTCGTGGTCGCCGGGGTCCGGGACGCGCGCCGCTGGGGGATCCTGGTGTCGACGTTCGCCGGGCAGAACCGCAGCCCGACCGCGCTCGCGCTCCAGGAGCGCGCCCGGGCCCGCGGGTGGGACGCCGAGATCCTGCTCTTCGACCGCCTGGACGGCCGGGACCTCGAGGGACGTGCCTTCGACGCCTACGTCAACACCGCCTGCCCCCGGATCGCCCTTGATGACGCCCCCCGAGTTCCTGATGGCGCTCGGGGAGCTACCGCTCGAGCCGTACCGTTTCGATACCTACCACTAACGCCGCAACTCGAAAGAACCGGGACGGCGGTCCTGTTTCCCGTGAAGTGGTTCCTCCTGGGAGCCGTCGCGGCCCTCGCCGCGGGCGTCGCGCTGGTCGCCCTGAGCGTTGTGGAGGGAGGCGCGAGCGTCGCGCTCTTCGTCTTCGTTCCAGTCGTGTCGGGCTCGTCCGTCACCTTCCTTCTCGGGGTAGCGCTGCTCGTCGTCGGTTTCCTCTCGCTCCCGTTCGCCCTCGCCGAGGGATGGGACGAAGCCGCCCCAGCCCTCCCCTCGAGCGGGACCGCGCCGTCAGAAGGTCAGGGCGGCGTCGGGGGGGTCGTCCTCATCGGGCCAGTACCGATCGTCTTCGGGTCCTGGAAAGGGATCTCCCGGCGGACCCGGTGGTATCTCGCCCTCGCCGGGGCGGTCCTGCTCACGATCGCGTTCGTTTGGTTCGTGCTGTTCCTACTGTTCCTGCGGTAGGGCCCCCCGCCGCGGCGTGGGCCACCTTGAGGAACATCCGGTGCAGGCGGGGATCCCCGGAGAGCTCCGGATGGAACGTGAGTCCCCAGATCGGGCCGGAACGGACCCCGACGACCTCGGTCCCGTGCCAGGCGAACGGCGTCACGTCGTCGCCGAGCGAGTGGACCCTCGGGGACCGGATGAACACCCCGGGGAACGGGCCTCCCTCGAGCCCCTCGACGCGCACGGGCGCCTCGAACGACTCGCGCTGGGAGCCGTAGTCGTTCCGGCGGACCGCGACGTCGAGGACACCGAGCGTGGGGGGGTCGAGGCCCGAGAACCCGGGAACGAGCTCGCGCGCGAGCAGGATGAGCCCGGCGCACGTGGCGAGCACCGGAAGGCCCGAGCGGATCCGGTCGTTGAGGTGGTTCCAGAGGCCGGCCTGGACCAGGAGCCGGGCAATCGTCGTGGACTCTCCCCCCGGGAGCAACAGGGCGCCGACCCGGCCCAGTTCCTGGGGGGTACGGACCGCGACAACATCGTCACCCGGAACGACCTTGCCGAGCGCGCGCAGGGTCTCGGGAACGTCGCCTTGTAGTGCGAGGACGCCCACCTTCATTTGCGCTTTCGAAGCTCCTCGATGACCGTCTTCGCGCGGTCGAATCGAATCTGATGGTCCTTCACGAGCCGCTCGACGACCCGGTCGACCTCGTCCGGTTTCGCCCCGGCGCTCACGGCGAGGTTCCGGGCGTGCAGCTCCATGTGTCCCCGCTGAATCCCTTCCGTCGCGAGGGCGCGAAGGGCGGCGAAGTTCTGCGCGAGCCCCACGGACGCGAGCACCGACCCGAGCTCGCTCGCCGACTTCACTCCGAGGACCTTCACGTTCGCCTTGGCGGTCGGGTGCACGGCGGTCGCGCCTCCGACGAGCCCGACCGGGACTGGGATCTCGATGGTCCCGACCAGGTTCCCGTTCGGGTCCTTCTCGTAGGTGGTGAGGGGGAGGATCGAGGTGCCGACGCCGGTCGCCTTCCAGGCGGCAAAGGAGTGCGCGCCCGCCTCGATCGCCCGGAAGTCGTTCCCGGTCGCGACCACGACCGCGGAGACGCCGTTCATGATCCCCTTGTTGTGCGTCGCGCAGCGGAACGGGTCCGCCACGGCGAGGGCGTAGGCGTCCAGGATCGAGTCGACGACCTGGGGACCGGTGCTGGTCTTGGTCTTGAGGAGGTTCGCCGGGAACGTGGCGTGGGCCCGCGCGAGCCGGTGGACCGCGAGATTCGAGATGATTCGGAGCACGGGCCGACCGCCCGCGAGCCGCCCGATCTCGGGCGCGAGCGCCTCGCACATCGTGTTGACGGCGTTCATGCCGCCCGCGTCGCGCGCGTCGACGAGGAGATGGGCGACGACCATGGTCCCGCGCGCGGAGGGGACGATCCGGACCTCGAGGTCCTTCGCACCACCCCCGTACTGGACGAGCACCGGGTCCTTCGCGTTGGCCGCCTCCAGCAGCCGGTCGCGCGCGTGAAGGATCCGGTGACGCGCGGCCTCCGGATCGGGAACGTCGAGGATTTGGATCTGCCCGATCATGACCGGCGCCGTCGTCTCGGCCGTGAAGCCGCCGGCTGCCCGGACGACCTTGGCGGCGTTGGAAGCCGCCGCGACCACGCTGGGCTCCTCGATCGCCATCGGGATGAGGTAGTCGAGGCCGTTGATCCGGAAATTGGTCGCGACGCCGAGCGGGAGCGGCATGACGCCGATCACGTTCTCGATCATACGATCGATGAGCGCCGGGTCGACCCCCGGCGGGAACTCGAACGACCGCGCTTCCTCGGGCGTCAGCTTCGCCCACTTCTGGACGAACGCGCGACGCTCCGCAACCGTCCGCCGGTAGAATGCCGGGACCTCCGAGGATTTCTCTTCCATGTTTCACTCCTGGGCCGACGGCTCCGCCTCCGCGTCGCCCATCGGGGACTTTCCCGCCTTCGCCCGCGCTACAATGACCTTTGCGGGTCGCAAGAGCCCGCCGAAGAACCGGTACCCTTGCTGCACGACCTCGGCGACCGACCCGTCGGGATGGGCCTCGTCCGCCGGGGCCTCCCCGATCGCCTCGGCCTCTTCGGCCCGGAACGGTTTGCCGACCGTGGCAACGGGCTCGACGCCCTCGTGCTTCAGGAAGGTCGTCCACTCGTGGTCGAGGAGGTCGAGGCCCTTGCGCATTGGGTCCGACGTTGGCAAGCGTGCGAGCGAGTCGCGGGCAACCCGAAACGCTTCGATGATCGGGAGCAACTCGCGGACCAGCCCCGCTCGGGCCTGTCGGGAGATCGATTCGCGGTCGCGTTCGACCCGGCGCCGGAAATTGTCGAAGTCTGCGAGGAGATACTTGTAACGGGTCGCCCAGTCCCCGGCGGGCTCGGGCGAAGCTTCGACCCCCGGTTTGGCCGCTCCCCCGCCGTCGGTGCGGGGAGTCCCGGGAACCTCAACGGTGTCTTCGGGCATCGGGGTCGGTCGGTCGCAGGGTGGCTGGCCCTAATGAGGCTTGTTGCGTGGGCGGGAACCCACCCGGTTTCGGTTTCGGTGAGAGCCTCACGGTGCCGTTGGTAGCGGGTCGGGGGAACCTCCCGGCGTCCCTCCGGGAGGCAGGAAAACGGGCCTTCCGGAGGCCCTGCCCCAGCGGTCGGAACCACCCGTTCCCGGGGGGTCGGTACGGGGTCATTTTTCCTCCGAAACCCAAGCGTTATAACGCATGCCCGGCTCGGTAATTTCGGGTCAATTTCCACCCAGATTTACGATGGCGGAACAGTCGGTTAACGCCCCAGTATACGACGCCAGTTCCATCCAGGTACTCGAGGGGCTTTCGGCGGTCCGACGGCGCCCCGGAATGTACATCGGTTCGACCGACGCGCGGGGTCTTCACCACCTGGTCTACGAGGTCGTGGACAACTCGATCGACGAGGTCCTCGCCGGAGCGTGCGACGAGATCCAGGTGACGCTCCAGACCGACGGCTCGTGCTCCGTTCGGGACAACGGCCGGGGCATCCCCGTCGAGATCCATCCCAAGTACAACCGGCCCGCGCTCGAGATCGTGATGACGGTCCTGCACGCGGGCTCGAAGTTCGACCGGAACACCTACAAGGTGTCGGGCGGGCTCCACGGGGTCGGCGTCCACGTGGTGAACGCCCTCTCCGAGTGGCTCGAGGTGCGGGTCTCCCGGGACGGCAAGGAGTACTTCCAACGGTACGAGCACGGCGCTCCCATCGCGCCGCTCAAGGTCGTGGGCAAGTCGGAATCGACCGGAACGGACGTCCGGTTCAAGCCCGACAGCACGGTCCTCGAGACCACGGCGTTCGACAAGGAGACGGTCGCGCGCCGCTTGAAGGAGCTCTCGTTCCTCAACCCCGGCGTCACGATCCTGTTCAAGGACGAGCGGGACGGGTTCACCGAGAAGTATCACCACGCCGGCGGGATCGTCGAGTTCGTCGAGGACCTGAACAAGGGCGCGAACGTGCTCTTCCAGCCCCCGATCTCCCTGCACGCGAAGCGGGACACCACCGACATCGAGGTGGCGCTCCAGTACAACGATGGGTACAACGAGACCGGGCTCGCGTTCGTCAACAACATCAACACGGTCGACGGCGGCACCCACGTGATGGGCCTCCGCTCCGCCCTCACCCGGACCCTGAACGACTACGCGCGCAAGCGCGGCTTCGTTAAGGGCGACAAGGAGGGCCTTACGGGCGAGGACGTTCGGGAGGGGCTCACGTCGGTCCTGTCGGTCAAGGTCCTCGAGCCGCAGTTCGAGGGCCAGACAAAGGCCCGGCTCGGGAACTCCGAGGTGAAGGGCCAGGTCGAGACTGCGGTCAACGAGAAGCTCGCCGAGTTCCTCGAGGAGCATCCCGCGGTCGGCCAGTCGCTGATCTCGAAGGCCGTCCAGGCCTCCCAGGCGCGCGAGGCCGCGCGCAAGGCCCGTGAGCTCACCCGCCGCAAGGGCCTGCTGGAAGGAGGCGGACTACCCGGCAAGCTCGCCGACTGCCATTCCCACGACCCCGCGGAGTGCGAGCTCTTCCTCGTGGAGGGGGACAGCGCCGGCGGGACCGCGAAGCAGGGACGGGACCGGGAGTTCCAGGCGGTCCTGCCGCTCCGAGGCAAGATCCTGAACGTCGAGAAGGCCCGCCTCGACAAGATGCTCGCGAACGACGCGATCCGCGCGCTGATCACGGCGATCGGGATCGGGATCGGCGACGAGCAGGACCTGACGCGCCTTCGCTACCACAAGATCATCCTGATGACGGATGCCGACGTCGACGGCTCGCACATCCGGACGCTCCTGCTCACGCTGTTTTACCGGAAGATGCCGGAGCTCATCACCGAGGGCCACGTCTTCATCGCGCAGGCGCCCCTCTACCGGATCCAGAAGGGCAGCCGCATCCAGTACGCCTACTCCGACGACGAGCAGCAGAAGATGCTCGCCGAGCTCGGCGGGATGAAGGGCGTGACGATGAACCGGTACAAGGGGCTCGGCGAGATGACCGCGGAGCAGCTCGCCGACACCACGATGAAGCCCGGGATGCGCACGCTCCTCAAGGTCACGGTCGAGGATGCCGGTCGCGCGAACGTGCTCTTCCAGATCCTGATGGGCGAAGAGGTCGAGCCGCGCCGCCAGTACATCCAGGACCACGCGGTCGAGGTCACGAACCTCGACATCTGACCGGGGCGAACGCCCGCGCCCTCGTGGGTCTGAGGGCCGTGGGGTCGGCTCGGAGAGAACGGCTTTAACGCGGGACCCCGTCCGGGCCGGCGTGGGGCCCCCGGACTCTCCGCGGTCGACCGTGTTCCGAGGGGGGCTTCTGGTCACCCAGGACCCCCAACGACGCGTGGTCCGAGGTGACCTTCGGGTCGAGGGCGGTCGGATCTCCGCCGTCGGAGACGTGGGTACGGCTCCAGCGGACGAGGAGGTCGACGCCTCGGGATACGCCATCGTGCCCGGGTTCGTCAACGCCCACTCCCACGTCGCGATGAACCTCCTCCGGGGGATCGCCGACGACCGGGAGCTCGCGGGATTCCTCGAGACCCTCTTCGCCGTGGACGCGCGTAGGACGGAGGCGGACGTCGAGGCCGGGGCGCGGGCGGGGATCGCCGAGATGCTCCTCTCGGGAACGACCTCGTTCCTCGACCTCTACTACTTCGAGGACGCGGTCGCCCGGGCCGTCGAGTCGCTCGGGATCCGAGGCTTCCTCGGCTGGGCCGTCCTCGACCCGGATCTCACGACCCAGAAAGGGGTCCCGGTCGAGAACGCCCGGGCGTTCATCGGGCGCTGGAAGGGCCACGCGCTCGTCTCTCCCCTCGTGGCGCCCCAGGGCGTCTACGTGTGCGGTGAGGAGACGTGGCTACGCGCCCGCGAGGTGGCGGAGACCGCCGGGACGCTCGTCCACTACCACCTCGCCGAGACCCGCCGGGAGGTCCACGAACATCAAACGAAGACCGGTCGGCGCCCGGTCGTCTGGCTCGAAGAGATCGGGTTCCTCGGCCCTCGGTCGGTCGCCGCGCACGCGGTGTGGCTGACGGGAGAGGAGATCGGTCTTCTCGCGAAGCGGGAGGTCGGGATCGCCCATTGCCCCAGCTCCAACCTGAAGCTCGCGTCCGGTGGGGTAGCTCCCGTGGTCGAGCTTCGGGCGGCGGGGGCCACCGTCGGGCTCGGCACGGACTCGGTCGCGAGCAACAACTCCCTCTCGATGCTGCGCGAGATGCACCTCGCGGGGCTGGTCCAGAAGAACCAGCGCTGGGACGCCACCGTCCTCTCGGCCCGGGAGCTCCTCGACCTCGCGACCGTCGACGGGGCCCGCCTCCTCGGGCGAGCGGCCGACCTAGGCTCGCTCGAGGTGGGCAAGCAGGCGGACCTTTCCCTCTTCCGACTCGACCACCCCACCTTGTTTCCGGCGCGGCCGGAGGCGATCGTCTCGCACCTCGCCTATTCGGCGTCCGACGAGGCGATTGATTCGGTCTACGTCGCCGGAGTGCCGGTCGTCCGCCACCGGACCCTGATTCGGGCGGACTGGACCACCATCCGGCGGGAAGGCGAGGCGGCCGCCGAGGCGCTCTGGTCGGCGAGGCCCACGGGAGCGTAAGCCGGGCCGCTCGCGCTCAGCCGTGCGAAAGCGTGTCCGAAAGACGCGCGGCGAGCTTCCAGGCGAGTTCCTCGGGAGTGCCTTCGACCCCGAGCTCCCGGAGCGAGGTCAACCGCGATAGAGCGCTCGCGGAGAGCCCGAAGAGCTTCCCGAGGAGCGGCCGGTCGAGCTCGAGTGGGACGATCCCGCTGTGGAGGAGGGCGCCCCCAGCGAGATGCTGGGCCGCGCCCCCCAGGACCTGCTCCTGGTGGCCCAGGACCGAGCCCCGGGCGCTCAGGAGGCAGTACTCCGGGTCGGTGCCGGGAGGGTCGACCCACTTCGTGACGATGCCTCGCTCCGAGAGGAAGCGAACGATGCCCTCTCCCAGGCGCGCGTAGGCTCGGACGTAGTCGTTCCCCACGCGCGGGTCGGTGCGGGGAAGAACGATCGACCAAGCGAGGTCACCGGGGGCGTGGAGAAGGCCGGTCCCGCCGGTCGTGCGTCGGACCGCTGGGACGCCGCTCTTTGCGGCCCGGACCAGGTACGCCGCATCGGCGTGGACCCCCACTCCGTAGGAGACCGCGCGGTCGGTCAGGACCGCCGCCCTCACCGCTGGGACCGCGCGCCGAAGGATCGCCTCGTCCGTGCGGATGTTCTCGGAGCAGGTGACGCGGACGTCGACCCACGTCGTGAGGCCCGGACCGCCCGGCGCCTTTCGCGCCGGCCCTCCCTCGCCGGAAATGGCCCGTCCCTCCCCATCCGGGGGGGACCTCATAGGCTAAGAAGACGCCGTCGCTGGCGAGTCCATGGCAGAACTGACGGAATTCCGTCTGCACGCCGGGGACCCTGCTCCCGACTTCGAGCTGCCCGGGGTCGATGGAAAGACGTACCGCCTCGCGGACTACGCCGACCGCAAGCTGATGCTCGTGGTGTTCTGGTGCAACCACTGCCCGTACGTCCAGGCCTGGGAAGGCCGCATGGTCGAGATCGGCCGGCACTACCAGCCCCTGGGGGTCGGTATCGTGCTGATCAATTCGAACGACGCCCGTGCCTACCCGGAGGACCGGCTTGAGTCGATGGTCCAGCGCGCGGCCGAGAAGAAGTATCCGTTCCCCTACCTGCAAGACGAGACCCAGGACGTCGCGCGCGCCTACGGCGCGCTCGTGACCCCCCACCCGATGCTCTTCGGGCCGGACCGCAAGCTGCTCTTCCAGGGTCGCATCGACAACGACCACCAACACCCTGAGCGCGCGAACGAGCGCTACCTCGCCCGGGCGCTGGACCAGGCCCTCGCCGGGAAGCCGGTCGATCCGGCTGCGCTACCGGTCGCGGGCTGCACGGTCAAGTGGAAGGTCTGACCCCGGTTTCGCACCGGAGGGCCGGCTCGGCCGGCCCCGGCGGGCGCGCACCTGGACCTTTCTTGCCTCGAACGCCGCCCCGAGGGTGGGGTCGACCGCCTTTCCGGCGTGGTCGAGCCTTGCCGCGATGGCGACCTTTCCCGCGAGGGCCCGCGCGAGCTTTCCCCGCTCCGCGCGCGGGGCGGATTGGATGGCTGGGTGGAGGAAAAGGAGCCCATGGCGAGGAGGCGGGGCGTGGCCTCGTAGATGCTCGAAGAACGCCCGCTCCGCACCGAGCACCTGCACGGTGCTGGACGGCAGGCGGGCGAGTCGGTCGAGTCCCCCGGCTTGCGCCACCATCCGTGCCGCGAGCTCGGGACCCAAGAGGGCGGTCAGGTTCGGGGTCCGCACGGGCGAGGACGCGCTGACCGCGTCCTGGAGCGCGCGGCGAGCATCGGCCACGGAACGGTAGAGCTCGCCCAACTGGCGCCTCGCCTCTAGGAGCCCCGGGTCGGCCGGACCCAGGTCGGGTCGCGAGGTGCCTTCGGTCGCGGCCCGGGCCGCCCGCGCATGGTCGCCCGGGTCGAGCTCGGGGAAATCGCGAGAGACCCAACTGCCGAGGCGCTCCCCGATCAGGTTCCGGACCCGGTCAAGGTCGGCCCCGGCTCGGACGGCCTCCTGGACGTGGATGGAGGAGTCCCAGGACGCTTCGAGGGCGCGCTCCGCCTCTTGGAGGAGGGCGGTCCCAAGCAGCGACCGGTCGGGCATCGAGGTCCCCGCCGGCACGGCAAGGGGGGCTTTCGGGTCGTAGCGAAGGCCGTGTTCCGCGAGGCGGCGATCGCGGGTCCTCCACTCGGATGTCTCGGCTCCTCGCAGGAGCTGTTCCTCTTCGGGGGTGAGATGTCCCTCCCTCCGTTGACGGGCGCGTTCTGCGAGCAGGGCGGGGTCGGTCGGCGCCGGAACGGCCTGCACGACCTCCTCCCCGTCGAGGAGGAACGTCCCGAACCAGGTCGTGACGACGCTCTTCACGAACCGCCCGAAGCCGCGCCCCATAAATAGGCCGGCGCGGGTCGCCGCCACCAATGGCGGAGACCCCTTCCCGCGAACTTGTCCATCTTGAGCGAAAGGGAGGGACAGTGCTCCTGACGCTCGACTCCCCTCCCGTCAACGTTCTTTCGATCCCGGTGGTCGGGGCCCTCTCGGCCCGTCTCGCCGAGGCGGAAGCGGACCCGGAAGCCCGCGTGGTGGTGATCGCGAGCGCGTTCGAGAAGGCGTTCGCGGCGGGCGCGGACGTCCGCGAGATGGCGCCGCTCGACCCCGAGACGGTCCGCGTCCACGGTGCGCGAGGGCAGGCGCTCACTCGTCAGATCGAGCATCTGCCCTTGCCGGTGATCGCCGCGGTGCGAGGTGTCGCCTTAGGCGGAGGGTGCGAGCTCTGCCTCGCGTGCGACTTCATCATCGCGGCCGAGGACGCCCAGTTCGGCCAGCCCGAGATCAACCTCGGCATCATGCCCGGCTGGGGCGGGACGCGCAGGCTCCCGCGTCGGATCGGTACGGCCCGCGCCCGCCGCTGGCTCATGACCGGCCGACCCGTTCCGGCGTCGGAAGCCTTCGCTCAGGGCCTTGTCGACAGGGTGGTCCCCCGCGCGGAGGTCCTCCCCGCGGCGTTCGCGCTCGCCGAGGAGCTCGCGACCAAGCCTCCCATCACCCTCGCCGCGGTGAAGTATGCGATCCTCAACGCGGTCGACCCGCACGTCGATGCCGGCCTCGCCTACGAGCTCGACCTCTGGGCCCGTCTGTTCGGCACGGAAGGACAGAAGGAAGGGATGCGGGCCTTCCTCGAGAAGCGTCCTCCCCCGCCGCCGACGTCGCGACACGACTGGGAAGCCGCTTCTGCGGGCTTCCCGTGGGCGCGGGGCGTGAACCGACGGTCGATAGGAAAGCGGAATAAGGACGAGACGTCGAGACAGGACTGACGCCGCGGTGGCTCAGGTTGGCAGAGCGGCTCCTTGGTAAGGAGCAGGCCGAGGGTTCAAATCCCTCCCGCGGCTGATTCTCCCCGACATCCGCCCCGCGAACGCGTGCGGAGGGACCCGCCCAGACACGTCAGGTCCGGAGCGTTGGGCTTAGACTACTTTCGACGAGACCGAGACCACGGGCCGCGAAGCGCGAGATACATTGCAGCTCCGACACCGACGCAACCGACGACAAGCCCCAAGAAGAAGGTGACGACGATCGGACTGAATATCGACCCGGACGAAGAAGAGGATGCAGACTGGTGTGCCCACAGGTCCATCGTGTGCTGCGAAGTCAGCGTCAGGTTGGTGCCGAAGAGTGCGAGAAGTTGAACATTGAACTCCACAAAACCGCTCGATGGGGCCGTGTAGGTGTGGAGGGCCGGATTTCCAACGACTGGGAGCGTGCCGTCTCCAGGAGACCAGATGGTGATGTTGTTCGGGGGAGCCCCTAGGAACGTGGCGAAGAAGCCGCCGGACTCGGCGCTTCCGGTGTAGTTGTAGTTACAGCAGTCGGAGAGCTGGTCGGGCACGACCATCGGAAGAGAGTGAGGTCCCAAGGCGATCACCGTCATCTCGGAAACGTCGTACGCGGTGGCGCCATTGATCGACTCTGTCGCGTTCATGGACATGAGATACTCACCGGGCTCCGAGTAAGTGTGGGACGTGGAGGCGTTCCAATTGAACGAGCCCGATGGGAACGAGTATGTCGCGTCCGGCGAGCCGTCGCCGAAATGGAAATCGAGCGCGCGGAGCACCACCATGGGGCTGCCAGGACCACCGTACCCGCCGACTCCGTACTCCACCCTGAGCGGTGCGAAGCCCTGGTTCGGCTCGCCGGAGATCATGAAGTGATACTGCGTATTCGGGGCGGTACCCGCGACCGCCGTTCCAGAATACACCGAAAAGCCTGCCCAGGCGATTGACTCGTTTCCGCCCGAGTCGGTAACGGTCAGATGTAGGATGTAGTAGCCCGGATACTGGTAGACATGAACCACATTCGCAGAAGAATTGGGGGAAGATCCATCCCCGAAGTCCCAGCGGTATGAATATGGAGAGTCGCCACCCACCACAGAGGACTGAAGCGAAAGTGTGAGGGGTGCGGCGTTCAGAGTGTTCGTGAGCTCGAAGTAGAGACCATCGCCCACGGCAGTTCCGGGTGGGAAGATGATTCGCGCGACCAGGGACTGCTGAATGGCGTCTGCCTCTGCCATTGCCGGGCTGCGGCCCAGCGCACCCACGGGGAGAGTGTGTTGCGACGCGACGTGATATGGGAAGACCGCAACCAGGAGCGCGATGCCGACGGCAATGAAGCCACTCCATAGTCCATGCTGGGACCACACGCGTCTGTCTCTCCGGCGATTCGCCCGCATCGGCCGCCTAGAACCCGATGGAGCCAATCAAAGTTCCGAACCGACGGCGACTCAGCCGCCGAGAAAGGAACGAAGGGGCTGGGTGGGATTCGGGTGCAACGGACGTCGCGACCCGCCGGGGGTACAACCGGGTGCGAAGGGAGTCGAACCATAGTGCCGTTCCCTCCCGCGGCTGATTTCCCCCGGAATCCGCCGTACGAGCGGATGCGGAGGGACCGGTCCCAGAAATCAGGCGAACGGTACCGTCCTCCGACAGAGAAGGCTGCCGAAATATCTACCTCGGCAGCCCCATCTTCCGGTGAAGTGGGAAAGTGCCCGCGAGCCGATGACGAGAGAGGGACGTGCCCGCGAGGTCGAGTTTCCCTTCCACCTCAAGGTTTTTGGACCGGGACCGGGAACTCTTTGGGTCGAGTCCATGAGCGAAGAGCCGGAAGCGCCCCGATTCCGAGAGCATCTACACGAAATGCGCGAAGCGTTGACCGGCCTCAGCCGGGACGTCAAGACGGACGTCGCCGACGCGCCTCACGTCGCTCGGGAGGGCACCAAGAACGCCCTCGCGAGGGCCGCGGGGGTTCGTCGCACGCCGCTTCGAGAGTGGAGCGACCCCGCGCCCTCGGAGAGCAAGTAACCCTCCTCGGGCGGCAGCGGGCCGCGGTCTCTCGGGCGGAGCTAGTCCGACTGCTTTTTACCGCGGCAACCTGTCCTGCCCAATCGTGCGGGTCGTCATCACCGGCGGAGCGGGTTTCATCGGGTCGAATCTGACCCGGTGGTGGATCCGAAGTCATCCGAACGATTTCGTGACCGTCTTCGACGCGCTGACCTACGCGGGGCGACGCGAGTCGCTCAACGACGTGGAACAACACCCCAACTTTCGATTCGTTCACGGAGATATCCGTGACCCCGCCGCCGTCTCGGCGACCCTCCGGGACGCGGACGTCGTGATCCATCTTGCCGCGGAATCGCACAACGACCGAGCGGTGAAGGATCCCATGCCCTTCGTCGAAACGAATGTGGTCGGTACGGCCACGCTCCTAGAGGCGTGTCGTCGGCTGAACATTCCCCGATTCCACCATGTCTCCACCGACGAAGTGTTCGGCTCGCTCCCCCTCGACTCTCCCCTGCGGTTCACCGAGACCTCTGCCTATCAGCCCCGAGGTCCTTACTCGGCGTCCAAGGCATCCGCCGACCACTTGGTACGGGCCTGGCACGAAACGTTCGGTCTTCCGGTGACGTTGTCGAACTGCTCCAACAACTTCGGGCCATATCAGTTCCCCGAGAAGCTCATCTCGCTGGCCATCACTCAACTGCTCACGGGGGGCAAGGTTCCGGTGTACGGGGACGGTCTGAACGTCCGCGACTGGATCTTCGTCGACGACCATTGCTCTGCGCTGGACCTGATCGTCCACCGCGGGAAGTTGGGCCAAACGTACCTCGTATCCGCCCGAATGGAACTCTCCAACATCGAGGTCATCCGGCGGATCCTCCGGCACCTGGGGAAGGGAGAGGATTCGATCGAGTGGGTGCCGGACCGCCCCGGGCACGACCGTCGGTACGCGTTGGAGGCGCAACGGCTCACCGACGAGCTCGGTTGGCGCCCCGCCCATGATTTCGACCAAGCCCTGACCGAAACCATTGAGTGGTATCGCCGCAACCCCGCGTGGTGGCGTAGCCTTCTCCCTTCCGCTCCACCGGTGAACCGATGACGTCCGACCTTCCGCGCCTGCGCACGATCTCACCTGAGGCCAGCCGGATCTCGTCCGTGAACGTCGTCCCCCGGACCCTGCACGGAGACCCACGGGGGTTTCTCCTGGAAACGCATCGTCGAGATGACCGATCGGTAGAGGGAGACCATTTCGCCATGACGTACGTCTCGGTCACCGTCCCCGGAGAGTTCCGGGACCGCGACCGCTGGCACATTCACAAGAGACAGACCGACCGATTCGTGGTCGCGCTAGGAGAGATGATTTTAGCCCTATACGACCATCGAGAGGCGTCTCCCACCCATGGCCGAATCGAAGCGATTCGCATGGTCGGCGCTCCCTACGACCGGCTTTCTCGACCGACCAAAGAGGACGTAGCGACGTTCCTGGTATCGGTTCCTCCCGGAGTCTGTCATTGCATTGGCAATCTCTCCCGCCATCCCTTCGTCCTGGTCAACTCGCCGACAGAGCTCTACGACCCCGCGGACGAAGGCCGGTTGCCGTTTGCCGGCGTCCACATTGACAGCCTCGAGGGACCATTCGATTGGACCCGGGTTGCGATCGAGCCGCCGAGCCCATGACCGACCTCCTAGTCTTTGGAAGCAGTTCGTTGGTGGGTTCCCACTTCGTGGCTACGACTCATCATCGTGTGATGGACATGGGCCAGATCGACCCCCGCGTGGAGAAGCTTCCCGTGGTGGGGTTTGCCCCCATCGACCTCACGGACGCGTCGCGTGTAGAGGAGGCCGTGCGTCGTTCGAACGCCGAGGTGGTCGTGAATTTCGCGGCTGCGACCGACGTTGATCGGGTCGAACGAGAGCGCCCCCGCTCCCCGGAAGAGGCTCAAGGACCGGCGTTTCTGATTAACACAGTGGCTCCCGAAGCCATGGCACGGGGGACCCGGGAGACCGGCAAGTTCCTCGTCACCCTGTCGACGGATTTTGTCTTCGACGGAGTAGACGGACCATACTCGGAGGATGCCGAACCGATGCCCTTCTCCCCCAATCTCTCGTGGTATGGTTGGACCAAAGGGGAAGGCGAACGACGGGTCCGAGCGATCGACCCTGGTACGGCGGTCGTCCGTATCGCCTACCCGTACCGGGCCTCGTATTCGGGCAAGCTCGACTTTGCTCGCAGGATCGTCGATGGACATCGACGGCGCGCCCTTCCGCCCTACTTTTCGGACCAGCAGATCACTCCGACGTGGGTGCCTGATGTGAGTCGCGCCTTGGAGTTCTTAATCGAGGGGCGGAAGGCCGGAGTCTTCCACGTAGCCTCTCCCACGGTCACCACTCCCTATCTGTTTGCACGCGAAATCCTCTCCCGCCTAGGCGGCGCACCGGAAGAGCTCGCTGAGGGGTCGTTAGCGGAGTTTCTTCAACGGCGCGGGGCTACCCCCCGACCACGGAAGGGAGGACTGACCTGTCGACTGTTGCTCGATCAAGGGGTGCCTCTAACCACTTGGCAGGACGGAATCCGCCTCTTTGTCTCTGAAGGGGGAGGAAGTTGAAGGGACTGGTATTGGCAGGAGGACACGGCACGCGCCTCCGCCCTCTCACCTACACGGGCAACAAGCACATGCTGCCCATTGCAAACCAGCCCATCCTATTCTTTGGACTACGTCACCTGGCGAACGCCGGTATCAAAGACGTCGCGATTATCCTCGGACCGATTCAGGAAGGGATTCGAGAAGGGGTCGGCGACGGGCGAGCCTTTGGGCTCCACGTCGAGTACGTCGAGCAGGGTGAGCCCAAAGGCCTGGCCCACGCGGTCCTGTGCGCGGAAGAGTTCCTCGGAGAGGATCCTTTCCTCATGTACCTCGGCGACAATCTTCTCCAGTCTGGGGTGAGCCCCTTC
>Ga0326727_10016122_pt1 | contig 15848 bp, 15 predicted proteins | sample MB2enrmetagenome_FD_207643 | JGI IMG/M metagenome (GOLD analysis project Ga0326727, IMG submission 207643) | Lab enriched peat soil microbial communities from McLean, Ithaca, NY, United States - MB29MY | ecosystem: Environmental > Terrestrial > Soil > Wetlands > Peat | place: USA: New York... | reverse complement strand
ATTGCCGCTTCCTGCGTGAGCAGGACGGTGAGCGCCTTGCGCGCTTCCTGGCGGATGGTATTGCGATCCTCCATGAACCCGACCTCGTCAATCTCGGCCAGGGTGTCGGCCACGGTGTGGGCCAGCTTGTTCAGCTTGTCGGGGCTAATCCTCATAGCACCGCCTTGTACTTCTTGGTCAGCTCGGTCTTCACCTTTTTGAACATCTCGGCGTATTGCGCGCCCGATTTGCGCATCTCCTCGGAATACGCGTCCAGAATCACGCGCACCTCCTCGTTGATGCGGTCTTCCAGAGACAGTTCCTCGACCATCGCGTCGTTGACGCGCGCCTCGGTAGCCTTCAAGTCTGTGGTGGCTATCATCTTGGCGTCGATGAGGTGTTTGACAGTCCGGCGGGCGAGATACCCTATGTAATCGCGCGAGAAGATCATGGATTAGGCTTTAGAATATCGCACTGGACCGCATCCTGTACACCCGATTGCGCAATGCGCTCCAGAGCCTCGTTCAAAAGCTCAGGTTGACATCGAGATTCGCGCTTCCGCCCGCAGCCGGTAACGCCACACCCGTGCTCTGCCTCGCACTGCCCGCGACGAGAACCGGCGCTGAGCCAGCGCTGCTGATGGCGTCGATCTCGTAGCTCAGCACAACTGCGCCTCGCGCGCTTTCCATCGACCACGAAAACGGAATCTCCGCCACACAAGTGGCCGTCGAGCCGGTCACCGTGGCCAGCCCCGCGGCAGCCACAGGAAACGCGGCAGGCTGCGAATTCATCAGGTCCTGCCCGCCCTGATAAGGCGCAATCCGCGCCCGGCAGGTGATAGTGCTCCCTGCCGGCAGCTTTGAGGCAATGTTCAGATGAAAGGTGATCGAGTAGACCCCGCTCACCGCCGCCAATGCGCTGTGCTCACGCGGAACGCTGGCAGAGAGCCCATTCTGCACCGCAAGCAATGCAAAGCAAACCAGCAACGAAATGTGGACGCGCGCCATGGTGACCCTCCATGCCGCGATTATCGGCACGCCGGTAAAAGAAATGAGAGAGGGTGAGTGACGAAAGTAAGCCGAGCCAAGTGTAGATGATGGCACCAGAACAGGTAAGTTCCTGAAAATTCCATTTCTATCAGGTTCTATTGTTTTCGATTTGTCATGGTCAGTCTACCGCAGGCAAAGATCAGGCCCGCCAAAAAACCTGGTGGGCCTGATCTGCATTGGTCTTGCATTTACCCTGTTTCCCGATGGCAAAACTCAGCCAACTGGAGCCTTCAAGGCGCCGCTCTGCCGCTGCGCACGCACCCCAGCCTCAGCTAAAACGAAACGGTAACGGCGATGGGATAATCCGGGTAATTACGGTCATACAGATAGTACCCGTCACCGGTGTTGTCGAGGTACACATCGTCGGTCTCATACCAGTTCGGGCCCCAGGATTCCGGCCACGGGTCCATGATCGTAACCCAATAACCGTCGTACTGGAAGCGCGGCATCCCGCCCACGAATACCAGGGGAAGGCCGTAAATGCGGAAGAAGTGGTCTCTGCCGAAGTAGAGCCTGAAGCGGGCGTCTGGAATCCGGTAGCCGTTATAGCCGCCGCGCTGGCCCCAGCTTCGATGTTCGTCTTTCCACGATCCGGCGCGCGACTGAACAAAGCCATTGCGCACCTGCTCCTGGTGTTGCGGAACACCGCTGTGGTGAACGCCGCCGTACGTGGGGCCGTTTGACTGCACACCGCCGTGGTATGCGCCGCCATAAGTCTGTTGCGGTCTTGCCTGACTTTGCGAAGGTCTGGCAGCCTGCTGCTGATGCATTTGCTGCGCGGGCCGCTCCTGCTGTGCTGGCCGTGCTTGCTGCATTTGCTGCGCGGGCCGGGCCTGTTGCGCTTGCGGCGCCGGTCTCGATTCGTGCTGGGCATTCTTCTGCTGATCGTGTTGGGCATTCTTCTGCTCATCGTGCTGGGCATTGGCAATCGCTGCGGCTCCGAAAAGCAATGACAGTACCACTGCACTGATTACGCTGGTTTGTTTCATTTGGGGATGCTCCTTTCAAATGCGCTTTGCGCACTGACTCTCAATTCTTCCGCCTGTTTCACGCAGAAGCAGGATACACCTGGCATGTGGCATCGCGCTGCCCTCCGGGGAATAATATTCGGCTCGCAGAAAGGTCCAGGCCGGGAGTTATCCTCGATGCGGGCAACTCGTGCTGTTCAGGCATTCGTCCGCGATGCGCAGCCGCTCCACCGGGCGTCCGCCAACCAGGTGCTCGGCCACAATCTCCGCCGCGTCCTCGGGCCTCACATTGCCGTACCAGACCGCTTCGGGATAAACCACCACGGTAGGCCCGTGTTCGCACTGGTCCAGACAGCCGGATTTGTTGATGCGCACGCGACCGCCTAGTCCGGCTTCCTTGGTCAGTCTTTGCAGTTCGGCGTGAAGATCGCTCTTGCCGTCGCGCGTGCAGGAGGGCCGCGGCGCGCCCTCGGGCCGTACATTGTGGCAGACAAATACATGACGCTCAAATGCGGGCAATGGATCTTCCTCTTCTTCCGCCTGATGAATTTCCAGAATATTGTGTCACAAACCAGAAGTGAAAGGTATACACTGTCCGCGTTCTGGAAATTACACATGGAGTTACAAGGAATAGCGCGGGGGTTTGCGCAAGTACGCTGTTCGAGGGAACGAAAGTGAAGAAGACGATACTGCTGTCCTTATCTTGCCTGCAGGGAACGCCGCGCTCAAAAGGAAAGCTAACCCCTAAGACCGCGGTTCTCTTCTTTCTGCTTTTCGTGTTTGCCGCGCTCGCCTACTCGCAGGGAGGCGCGAACGAATGGACCTGGATTGGCGGAAGCAGTCAGCTAACGGGCTGCGGGAATGATTTTTGCTATCCGTACGGAGTTTACGGCACGTTGGGAACACCTGCAGTCGGAAATATCCCCAGTGGCCGCGGTGGCGCTTCGAGTTGGGCCAGCAAGGATGGGAAGCTATGGCTCTTTGGAGGCCAGGGCAGAGCTTCTAATGGAGCAATTGGCGATTTAAACGACATGTGGGAGTTCAATCCATCCACAAGCGAGTGGGCATGGATGGGCGGAAGCAGCACAGCAATCTGTTATCCACAGGGAGGGTGTGGCCAGCCCGGGGTGTACGGAACATTGAAAACGCCCGCTGGCGGGAACGCGCCCGGCGGTCGGTTTGGGGCATCAAGCTGGACCGATAGCAGCGGTCATTTCTGGCTCTTTGGAGGCATTGGCTACGATGCAAACGGAAACGGCGGCTATCTCAACGACCTATGGGAGTTTGATCCTTCCACTAACGAATGGGCTTGGATGGGCGGAAGCAGCACAATGATCTGCGACGCGAATGGAGAGCCTGCGTGTGGCCAACCCGGAGCGTATGGCACGTTGAAAACGCCCGTTGCCGGAAACGCTCCCGGAGGCCGCGAGGGTGCTTCAAGCTGGATCGATAGCAAAGGCCGTTTCTGGCTCTTTGGAGGCATGGGTTTCGATGCCGAGAGCAATTTGGGCTATCTCAACGACCTTTGGGAGTTCAACCCTTCCACAAACCAATGGGCATGGATGGGCGGAAGCAGCACGATGAACTGCGGAACATCTGGATGTGGCCAAGCCGGAGTGTACGGTTCGCCTGGATCGCCGGTTGCAGAAAATATTCCCGGAGGCCGCCATGAAGCTATGTACTGGACCGATGGCAGCGGTAACTTATGGCTTTTCGGGGGAGAGGGATACGATGCCAGCGGAGCGTGGGGCGAACTCAACGATCTTTGGGAGTTTAGCCCTTCCGCGAACTATTGGACATGGGTTAGCGGAAGCAGCACCCTGCCAGGAACACTTCATGGCAGGGTGGGAGTTTATGGGACATTAGGAGAGTCGGCCACAGGAAACAGCCCTGGCAGCCGCAATAAAGCCATTAGCTGGACCGATGACGCAGGCCATCTCTGGCTTTTTGGAGGAAACGGCTACGATGCCAACGGGGATTTGGGCTTTCTCAACGATCTTTGGGAGTTCAATCCTTCTACAAGCGAATGGGCCTGGATGAGCGGAAGCAACATAACGACCTGCATTTCGGACTCTTATGCAGAACCAGAATGTGGCCAATCTGGAGTATACGGTTCGCAGGGAACGCCAGCTTCCGCGAACATCCCTGGGGGTCGTTTTAGCGCTTCGACTTGGATCGACGGCGATGACAATCTCTGGCTTTTCGGAGGGGAAGGCCTCGATTCAGGATCAGGCACTGGTAACCTCAACGACCTCTGGAAATATCAGCCAACCTACTCTGTGTTGACGGCAACTGTGGCCTCAGGTTCCACGGCTAGCTATCCTTTGAACCTGCCCTCCGACGTAATCAACGTCTCCGTAACCTGCCAGAATCTTCCCGCAGGAGCGTCTTGCAGCTATTCCGCAAATACCAATGCACTGACGATTACAACCTCATCGACCACGCCAGCCGGGAAGTATCAAGTCACGGTGACCCTGACCGAAACTATCCCCGGCGCTGCCACAGCGGCTATTCTGTTGCCGATTCCGCTGCTTCCTCTTGTGTTCTTGAGAAATAAGCTGGCTGCGCGGGGCCTTTGGTTCGCTGTCTGTTTGGGGATGGTTCTGTTGGCTGCGACGGCTTTCAATGTCGGGTGCGGCGGGGGCGGGTCGAACGCCACAATTACTCCCACTCCTCAGACTCACCAGGTGACGAGTTCGGGAATAGTCAATCTCACGGTCCAGTAGAAGTCGTTGCAAATAGAGAGGGATTCGCGGGCGCTGGATTTTATCATTAGCGCCCGCGGCTTTTCCGCGGCGAAGTTTTCCTCGCCTTGTGCCGCGCACCCCGAGCGCGTCTGCGAAAATAGATATTGACTATGAGCACAGACAACCTCCTTCCGCTGAAAGACGACATGGTGGCCTTTATCGAAGGCCACGGACTCAAACGCCTGCCCGGTTACGTCACCGAGGATATCCCCTCCATTGTTTGGGAGGGCCAGGAAAACCCCGACGCATGGAAAGACTTTGTCGAGATGGCCAAGCTCGTTGGCGCTCCCTTCGTCACCTTCAGCGAAATGACGCTCGAGGCCGAGGAACTGGACGCGCTGATCGAGGAAGCCAGCGAGATGAACTTCCCCGATGATGAACCCACCGAACTCGTCGAAGCAGAATGGCTGCGCAAGTACGCCGGAAAGCTCGGCTACATCCAACTGGGCTTTGTCTACCAGGGCCTGGTGTTCCTGCACGAAACCACTACCGAGTGGTACGAGCGCTTTCAGGCGCTTCTGGAAGACCTCGAAGCCTTCCAGGATATCCTCATCCACGACCACGAGCACGAAGACGAGGACGAGTAATCACGGTGGGCGCGCTGGGCGTTGAAGTCAGCGGGCAGCTTCCGAGGCAAGCCTCGCCGCGGAAGCTCCTTCGCCAGCGCTGGACCTTCGTCGAGCCGCATCCGGCCGAGGCCGCCGCGCTGGCCAAATCCGCCCGTCTGCCGCAGGTGCTGGCTGAGTTGCTGGTGGCCCGCGGCGTCACCCAGCCTTCTGAAGCCTTCGCCTTCCTCAATCCCGAGATAGCCCAGCTTCACGATCCATCCCTGATGCTGGGCATGGACGCGGCTGTCACGCGGCTGGAGCGGGCCATCGCCGCCCATGAGCCGGTCTTGCTCTACGGCGACTACGACGTGGATGGCACCACCGCCGTCGTGCTGCTCAAGACGGCCATCGAGATGCTCGGCGGGGTCGCCCGCTTCCACGTGCCCCACCGGCTGCGCGAGGGCTACGGCCTGCAATCGAGCGTGCTCGAAGAGGCTTACGCCGAGGGCGCGCGGCTCGTCATCACGGTCGATACCGGCATGAGAGCCTTTGCCGAGGCTGAAACCGCCCGCAAGCTCGGACTGGACCTCATCATCACCGATCATCACCTGCTGGCTGCCGGCGACAGCGTGCCCGCGGCGCTGGCCATTCTCAATCCCAACCAGCCTGCCTGCCCATACCCGGAAAAATTCCTCTGTGGCGCGGCTATCGCTATGAAGCTGGCGCAGGCGATTCTCGAACGTCGCGACCCTGCCCGCACCCGCGAAAAATCCCTGCCAAGTTTCTTGAAAATGGCGGCCATCGCCACTATCGCCGATGCCGTGCCGTTGAAAGGCGAGAACCGCGTCATTGCGGCTTTGGGATTGAAACAGTTGCGCCGCCCCGCAGGAACCGGATTGCGCGCGCTCTTCCAAGCCGCGGCCCTCGACCCTGCCGCGAAGCCAATCTCCGCGTTCGACGTGGCCTTCCGCCTCGCACCGCGCATCAACGCCGCCGGCCGCATGGACGTAGCCAGCGAGGTCGTCGAGCTTTTCACCACCCGCGACGCGGCTCGCGCCGCCGATCTGGCCGCCAAGCTGGAACGCCTCAATCGCGAGCGCCGCGAGACTGAGGCCGAGGCTCTCACCGCCATCGACGCCATGCTCGGGGACGACTCCGCGCGAGGCGCAGAACTGGCCGCCGACCGCCTGCTCGTCATCGACGGCGATGGATGGCACCGCGGCGTCATCGGCATTCTCGCTTCGCGTGTCGTCGAGCGCACTGCCAAACCTGCCATCGTGATCAGCGTCGAAGATGGCGTGGCTCACGGCTCCGGCCGCTCGGTGGACGGCTTCCATCTGCTCAACGCCATCGAAAGCTGCGCCTATCTCTTCACCCGCTTCGGCGGCCACGCCTTCGCTGTCGGCTTTGCTCTGCCCTCCGATTCCCTGCCCGAGCTGAAGCGCCGCCTGCGCCTTTACGCGGATGAACACTTAGCCGCTCGCGAGCCCGAGCAACTGCTTCGCATCCACGCCGAGCTGCCGCTGGACCGCATCACGCCCGTGCTTGTCGGCTGGCTGCGCAAGCTGGAGCCCTTCGGCCACGGCAACCCCGAGCCGGTCTTCGTCGCTCGCCGCGCGCGCCTGCTCAGCCCACCGCGTGTAATGAAGGAGCGCCATCTCCGTTTGGAACTGGCGCAAGATTCCATTCAGCCTCGGCCCCGGCCCGGCGCAAGTGGCGCACTGCGCGCCATCGGCTGGGATCAGGCAGCCCGCGCCGCCGCGCTCGGCCTCGCACAGGGTAGCCTTATCGATCTCGCCTATCGTATCCGCGAAAACCAGCACCCGGAGTTCGGCGGCCTCGAAGCCGAGATCGCCGGAATTGAATTGGCGTGAAGGCCTAGCTCCGCGCGTCGCTGCTGCGCTTGCGGAAGACCACCTTTAGTTCCCGCCGCCAATGCTCGGTGAGCGCGATCAGCTCCCACTCCACCTGCGGAGAAAAATAGCGCAGCACCGGCTCGTTGGCGGGGTGAATGCGCAATGCCGGCGCGGCCAGCAACAGTCGCGGTTCAAGCGGCGAAACCTCCGCCCCTGCAAAGTATCCCTGGCGCTCGAAGGCCGTCATCGGCCTGCCGCCCTCGTTGCCCGCCGCAGGCTGCCGGTCACGGTTCAGCGCGCGCACGCGAATCCAGTAGTCCAGCGCCTGCAACGGCAGGTGCAAATCCTCATCGGCCTTCAGCTCGATTACCGCCAGCCGTCCGTTGCGGTCCAGTGTGAGCAGGTCCAGCAATCCCCGGTCGCCTGCCGAGAGCGCGGGAACCTGCGAGTAGAGCAAGTCGCCGCGCAACCCCGGCAGCAACTCGACAATTTCACTGCGCAACCGAGCCTCAAGCCAGCGCTCAGGTTGCAGCCGGAAGAGCGGGTCGGTATGCGTGCCGTCGCTGTGGCGGCTTAAAAAGAGCCTGGAAAACAACTCGCGGCAAAGCGGTTCATTTTCCGGCGTGAGCGGCGTTTCGTTGGCTCCCGCGCCAAAGCTGATCTCGTCTTCTCGCGCGAATGTGTTGGCCGCAAAGCCCTGCCGCACCCGCGCAAATTCGAGCCCATGCAGCAGCAGCCCCACCTCGGTCGGCGAGCTGGGCCGCACCTCGACGCGCTCCCTGGCCGCGGGCGGGACCAGGGCAAGCAGCTTATCGATTCCCACACGGCAGCGCTCGATGGCCGTCTCAGCGGAAAACGCATGAACCAGCCGCGACTCCAGATTTCCGATGTCGCGAAAGTCCACAGCGGTAATCTCTTCGCTGCGCTCGTCGAGCGTGAAAAGCTGAAAATCCGCGGCTGCATGATTCAGCCAGGCCATGCGCTCGGCCGTGGTTCGCCACGCTCCGGAGGGCACTATCACTTTGAGCCCACCAAAGTGCCGCCGAGCGTCCCCGTGCTGGCGGCAGTGGTCCAGCCAGAGAATTCCCAGCGTCAGCACGCCGTCAACGGTCGATCCCGACTCCGCTTCGCTGACGCCGATTACCGCCTCAGCCGCTGTCCCTTTGAGCAAGCGTCCGCGCACATAAGCCGGCCCGAAGCTGTGCTCCAGGTCCATCGCCGAGCGAAATCCATCCACCTTTGCCCCGATGAAATGGCGCGTCAGCACGCGCTCCAGCAGCCGTTGATAATTGCGGCGCGCGGCCTCGCGAGCGGTTGGCGTGCGGCGGTCGCTCGAGGGAACCAGTTCAAGCGTCTGCGGCCTTGGAGCGCCCATGCGGCGTGTGGCCAGGCGCAGGCATTGCGCACGCTCTTCCACGCCCGCCACTGTCCGCATCAGGTTGCGCTCTTCGCTCCACAATTGCAGCAGGCAGCGCCCGTGCTGTTCGCTCACCGCGTAGCGGGCTGCGCGCATGTCGAACAGTACGCGGCCATCTTCCAGCAACGCGGCTGCGGGATGGTCGGCCAGATATGTTTCGATTTGCCGGGCGAGCCGCTCGGCAGACGCATTCTCAGCGACAGCTTGCACGCGTTTTCTACCAGGCCATGCGCACGCGCAGGCTGGTAATGTGCGCGGTGTGGTGGCGCGAGTGCCAATCGTACAGCGCCAGCGCGTCCGTCAGACTCTGCCGGCCACGCTCGGGATGCACGTAGCCCTTGCGGAAATCTTCGTCAGTGAGCTTGTCCAGCAGCGCAACCCAGTTGCCGTGCAGCACCTCGACAAACCCGAGCGAGTTTTCGACGGGCAGCGCGCGGCTGTCGGGCAGCCTTTCCCACGCAGCCTCGTCGTATGGCTTGATGGCGGGCCAATCTTCCGTCAGCGCCAGCTTGAAGCGAATGTAAGCATTCGCGTGGCTATCGCCGACATGATGCACCACCTGGCGCACGGTCCAGCCGCCCTCGCGGTAGGGCGTTTCGAGCTGAGTCTCGTTCAATCCGGCAATAGCGGCCCGCAGGCGCGAGGGGAGCAGGCGCAGCGTTTCAATGTGCGCCGCGCGAATGCCCACCATGCTGCTGGCTGGCGGAATGAAGGGGCCAATCGGATAACGGAGGCTGTCCAAGTCTGTCATAGCTCACACCTTACCATGTTCTCCGGCCGGTATAAAACCACGTTCATTCATCACGCCGCAGCGCCGCGTTCGGAGCCGGGTCCGCTACGCGTGGTGATGGTGATGGTGGTGGTGGGAGGTGTGGACGGAATGGTGGTGGTGATGATGATGCGCGGCGAACGCCGGGTTGGCAAACACCATCAGCAACAATACGGCGGCAAAAATTCTCTTCATGAAAAAAATGTACCACGAGGACGGCTCCAGCGGTAAAGCAGGATTGCCCTGGCATCAAGAGAGGAACCGCCCGCAACCGGCCAGGGCGTAAACTGAAAAATACGATGAGCATACCGGCCGTTCCCCCGCCCCCGAGTCATCAACGCTACTTTTTTGACAAGTTCGGCATCACCGAGCGACTGCTGGAACGCTGTCTGGGCGAAGCGCTCTCGGCAGGCGGCGACTATGCCGACCTCTACTTCGAATCCGTGACTGCCACCGCGCTCGGTGTCGATGAGCAGATTGTCAAATCCGCCTCGCAGGGCGTCAGCGCGGGCTGCGGCATTCGCGTGCTCAGCGGCGAGCGCACAGGCTACGCTTACACTGACAACCTCAGCCCCGAGCGCCTGCTCCACGCCGCGCGCACCGCCGCGCTCATCGCCTCCGGCCCCGCGAAACAGCCCGTGCAGGGATTCACGGAGCCCTCCGCCGCTGACCTTTACCCCGTTCCGTTGGGCGGTTACGATCTGGACCTGGCCGCACGACTCGAGTTGATTCTGCGCGCCGACCGCGCCGCGCGCGCCTTTGACCCGCGCATCGTGCAGGTCCGCGCCGGCTACTCCGAGGAGCTGCGCCGCATTCTGATTGCCGCTTCCGACGGCGCACTCGCCAGCGACACCCAGCCCCTCTGCCGTCTCAACGTCTTCGTCATCGCCAAAGAGGACGCAGTCACCACCAAGGGCTCGGCGGGCGGCGGCGGGCGCGCGGGCCTTGAGCAATTCACAGGAAGCAAGAGCCCGGGGAGCCTGGCGCGCGAGGCCGCGCGCGGAGCGATTTTGCAGCTCGGCGCAGTGGCCGCCCCGGCGGGCGAAATGGAAGTGGTGCTCGGTCCCGGATGGCCGGGAATTCTGCTCCATGAAGCCGTCGGCCACGGTCTGGAAGCCGACTTCAACCGCAAAAAAACTTCAGCCTTCAGCGGACTGATCGGCCAGCCTGTCGCCAGCCCCAAGGTTACCGTGGTGGACAACGGCGTCCTCCCCGGCCGCCGCGGCTCGCTCAACGTGGACGACGAAGGCACCGCCACGCAGGAAACCGTCCTCATCGAAGGCGGCATCCTGCGCGGCTATCTCAGCGACAAACTCTCGGCCCGCCTGATGGGCGCGGTCAGCACCGGTTCTGGCCGCCGCGAAAACTATCAGTCCATCCCCATGCCGCGCATGACCAACACCTACATGCTGGCCGGCGACGACTCACCCGAAGACATTCTCCACAGCGTCAAGCGCGGCCTCTACGCAGTCAACTTCGGCGGCGGCCAGGTGGACATCACCAACGGGAAATTTGTCTTCTCGGCCTCGGAAGCCTACCTCATCGAGGACGGCAAAATCACCGCCCCGGTGCGTGACGCCACTCTGATCGGCAACGGCCCCGAGGCGCTGAAGCACGTCTCCATGGTCGGCCACGACCTCAAGCTCGACGAAGGCATCGGCACCTGCGGCAAAGACGGCCAGAGCGTGCCGGTTGGCGTCGGCATGCCGACGATCAAGCTCGACAAAATGACCGTCGGCGGCACGGGCAGGTAATCGTATCGCCGCTCCCAAGGAGTCGCCAGCTGCAATAGCTTCGGGGCCGCGGCTGTGTGCTGCGAAAATCGACGCCAATCACTCGCCGACCGGAACAATCAACTAAACCCGCAACTTGTCCTTCAAACGACCACCCCTGTCGCGTATCATGGCGGGTATGAATATTCAAGCGATTCAGGCCGCCATACGCGACGCCGGCCAGGACGGCTGGCTGTTTTACGACCACCATCACCGCGACCCCATCGCCGGGCGAATCCTGGGTCTGGACGAAAAAGCGCACGTCACACGGCGCTGGTACTACTTTGTGCCTGCCGCGGGCGAGCCGCGCAAGCTGGTGCACCGCATCGAGCAGGCCCGCCTCGACGCGCTGCCTGGAACCAAGGCGATGTATTCAAGCTGGCAGGAGCTGGCCGCCGGCCTCGAAACGATGCTGGCCGGAGCGCGAACGCTGGTCATGCAATACTCGCCCAACAACGCCATCATGTACGTCTCCATGGTCGATGCGGGCACAGTCGAGTTTCTGCGCGGGCTGGGCAAGCAGATCGTCAGCTCCGCCGATCTGGTCAGCCAGTTTGAAGCCACTTTGAGCGACGAGCAAGTCGCCAGCCACGTTACCGCGCAGCGGGCCATCGATGTCATTCTGGCCGAGGGCTGGAAGCAGATCGGCAACCGCTTGCGGCCCGGTTCCGGCAAGCCGGGAGCTTACACCGAATTCGACCACATGCAGTGGCTCAGCGAAGCCATGCGCCGCGAGGGACTGGTTTGGGACGACGGCCCTAACGTCAGCGTCAACGCCAACTGCTCCGACTCGCACTATGAGCCCACCGCCCAGCTTTCCGCGCCCATCAAAGACGGCGATTTTCTGCTCATCGACATCTGGGCGCGGCCCAACAAGCCCGGAACCATCTTCTACGACATTACATGGACCGGAGTGGTGGGGCGCGAGCCATCTGAACGCGAGCAACTGGTCTTCAATACGGTCGTGAACGCCCGCGACGCGGCCATCCATGCGGTCGAGAGCGCCTTTGCCGAGAACCGCGCGATCCACGGCTTCGAGGCTGACGACGCGGCTCGCGCCGTCATTCGCGCAGCCGGCTTCGGCGAGTTCTTCACCCACCGCACCGGCCACAACATCGGCCAGGAGCTGCACGGAGCCGGAGCGCACCTTGACAATCTGGAAACCCACGACGTGCGGCTTCTGCTGCCCAACACATGCTTCTCGGTCGAGCCGGGCATCTACCTGCCGGAGTTCGGCGTGCGCAGCGAGATCAACATGCTCACCCGCCCCGGCAAGGCATGGGTCACCGGAAAGATTCAACGCGAGCTAGTGCGGATCTGAGATGAGCCGCAACTGCGAAAACAGGAGAGATTCAAGCGACAGTGCTTGCAAGGAATTTGCGGCAGCGATATGCTGCGCGCAGGAGTAGTGTCATGACGGAGGCCACAGCTTTTCCCTATGAAACCCGCCTCAATATCCTGCACGGGCCAATGGAGGTTATTGGCGTAAAGGCCCTTGCGGATGCCTGTGAGTACAAGTGGTTCAATCAAACGCTCTGCAAAGTGAATGAATCAGTCGTCCGCATGGCCGTAATCGAAGGCGAATACCACTGGCATAAACACGATGAGGATGACGAGTTCTTCTATGTTGTGGAAGGCAAACTGCTGATCGATATTGAGGATCGGGTTGTGGAGCTTGAGCCAGGGCAGGGCTTTTTGGTTCCAAAGACCGTGGTACACCGCACGCGCGCTCCACGGCGAACCGTGATCCTGATGGTCGAGAATGCGGGAATCATTCCCACCGGAAACTGACCGGTGGTCCGCGCTGGCCCCCGCCCTCGTGCGGTATAGTCAAAAAGGAATGGCAACTGAAGAAAACAAGAACGCCGCGTCGGCAAACGGCTCGCAACCGGTATCGCAACAGGGTTTTGTCTATCTTCCCTTGATCGTCGGCTGGCTGGTGCCCGGCGGCGGGCATTTTCTGCTGCGCAAGTGGGGCCGAGGCGCGCTGCTCGCCGCCTCAATTCTCACCATGTTTGGTCTGGGCATCGCTATGCAGGGCAAGGTCTATGCGGGCGGGCACGAGTTTCTCGACATTCTGGGACTGGCCGGCGACCTGGGCAATGGCCTGCTCTACTTCGTCAGCCGGATAGCGGGCTGGGGCGCGGACCAGGCGATGGTGACCACCGCCGACTACGGCACGCGCTTCATCGTGGTGGCCGGCCTGCTCAACGTGATTGCCGCCGTGGACGCGCACAATCTTCGCACCGGGAGGAAATCATGATCTTCCGGCCTACTCATTTTGCGGCGGTTTTGCTCTTTGCTCTCTGCGCATCCATCGTCTTCGGCATTACCCAGCGCGAGACGCCCCGGCGCATGGTCCGCTACGGAATTTATTGCTTTGTGCTCTTCGTAGCCTCGGTCATCGCGCTCAGTTGGATAATGTATTTGATTGCGCGGTGAGTTTCCCAACTGAAAATCGGCGATTTCGCGCTCTTGCAACAGAAAAACGCCACAGACATGAGGCCTTTGTCCGTCAATTACCTTTTTGATTGCGCCCAAGGTCACCATCAAGGCATTTAACCGTCCTAAATACATGAATACAATAAGCTTATTGTCGCCGCTCGATTTTTCGGCTTGACACACAGTTTCGAATAGCTCAAAGTATGAATGTCAGCGTCCGAATGGGACGGCTTAGGCCGTGCACTGACCCCGCCGGAAGATCGGTCCCCACCTGAGTGTAGGGATTCAAAGAGGCCCCCAATTAGATGTTCTCAAAGGAGACCCGCGCGGGGCTCCTTTGAGTTTTAGCCCTTCTATTTTCAGAACTACTAATTTTATTCCCTTGATTTCCGATTCTCTTTCAAGCCACGCTTCCCCGCTGCCACACGGCGGCGTCGAATTTATGCGTGCAGTCGAAGCCCTCGGCACGGTAGAGCTCGATAGCCTCTCTGTTGGCTTCCGTGACGGTGAGCGAGATTTCGCTGACACCCTGGCGCAGGAAGCAGGAAGCAGCCAGCGTGAGCAACATGCGGGCTAGGCCCCGGCGGCGAAAATCGGGATGGACGCAGATCTGCGTGATGTGGCCGCACTGCGGACTGACCCTTGACGCCAGCACCAGCGCCGCCATCTCCCGGCTCGCGCGATCCACGATGATATGCGAAACAGGCGCGGCGAAGACGCCGCAGCCGGAATATCGGACGATATTGTTGAGGAAGCGCAGCGAACCGTGAGCCGAGCGGTACTGGTCGTTGACCACACCGTCGGGATGGCCGCTGTAAGCCGCTGCAATCAGATTCGCGGCGGCCGACAGGTCAGCGTCGCGCCATGGACGCAGTTCCAGTCCGCCGGGCATATTCATGTGCGGCCCTGCAAAGAAGCCTTCCAGCGGCCGCACCATGAAAAGCCTCCGGTAAATCTCAAACCCCGCATCCAGAAACACGCTGGTGTGAGAGCCCGCGGGGTGCAGCAGCAGTTGCGATTCCACGCGGTCCACATGCGGCGAATTCAGCAGCAGCTCAAGCAGGTGACGAAGCAGCATCTCCTCGATTTCATGTGCTGTCAGTTCGCGAGTTCGAACGCCGCCGGCCTGAGCCTCAAGAGCCGGGTTTTCTTCCTCGCGCGCGCCGGGCAGCGAAAACAGATCCCCGATGACCGCCTTGGTCTCCTCGTAAACGCAAAACGTATAGCCGGTTACCTGCCCTGCCTCCACGGCCGCGTAGCCGGGCAGCATGCGGTTGTCAAGATACTGCATCAGCAGGTTGGCCGAGACCCGGTAGTCCCAATGCAGGCGCTTGCTCCATAGCTCGCCCTCGGCCTCCAGCACGGGCCGCAACACCGGCGCGGCAAAGTGCCGCAGGTCGAGTATCTCGATGGGCGCGCCCGACGCCATGGTTCCCCTCTTACCCCAGTGAACAGTGGATAGTGGTCTGTAGCCCCTGAAGAATCACAAACTGCATCCGCTGAGCCATTCTTGAAACCTACTGTAGCCAGTTACTTGAGAAAAACTGTTCACTGACCACTGATCACTGTCCACTGATAACTGACAGTTTACCGGCTGCCCACCCTATACACCACCAGCCCCTGCTCCGGCCAACTGAAAAGTTGTTCATACGGCCGGCCTTCGAGGTACTCCTCCAGCGCCGCCTGGGTATGCAGGTCCACTCCCCCGCGCCCCGTCACCCGCGCCACCAGCAGGTGCTGCTCCTCCGGCACGCCGCTCTCCTTGTAGTTGACCACCTCGCGATTGCGATAGAACGAAAGCCCATACTCGGTCTGCGGACGGACCAGAAAGACAGCCACGGTTTCATCAGCAGGCGCGGCATTGGCCAGCCGTTCGGCCAGCGGCCGCGCGGAATAGGCGTCATCCAGCAGGTGAATCACTCTCTTGGTCTGCCCAATGGCGGGAATGCCGAAGAACGGGCCAATCCCATAGAGAAACAGCACCAGCACCACCAACACACCGGTCGTCACCAGGCGCAACTTGGCCACGCCGAAGCCCCTCACCACCACCAGTATCAGCAACGCCGCGCCGAAAGACGCCAGCACCGCCACTACCAACGCGCGCAGCGGCGGCATCTCTTGTCCGTGAACCACAAACCACGGCAGCAGAAATGCAAACAGCGTCATCACGCCGCACAGTACCGCGTGGCCCAACAGCACCCACCGGTTCAGTCCCAACTGCCGGCGGCGGAAAAGATAGTCCCCCGTAAGAATGGTGATAGGCGGAATCGAAGGCAAAATGTAGCCTGGCAGCTTCGACTG
>Ga0326727_10016121_pt1 | contig 15852 bp, 10 predicted proteins | sample MB2enrmetagenome_FD_207643 | JGI IMG/M metagenome (GOLD analysis project Ga0326727, IMG submission 207643) | Lab enriched peat soil microbial communities from McLean, Ithaca, NY, United States - MB29MY | ecosystem: Environmental > Terrestrial > Soil > Wetlands > Peat | place: USA: New York... | reverse complement strand
TCTCGCGAAGCAAAACGGCCGGGGGTGATGGGAGAGAAATTCCTATGACCAAACGGGTCAAGGATCTTCTCCTACAAAAAGCGAAGGGGCTTTCTTCCCTCTCCGGTCCCGTCTTCACCTACCAAGGCAACCCGGTCGGAGACCTGAAGCGCTCTTGGGAGACGGCGCAACGGGATGCGAAGCTTCCGATTCGTTATCGTTTCCACGACACCAGGCATACTTTCGCAACCAGGCTCATGGAAGCGGGGGTCTCCCAGGATGCCCGCATGGTGCTCATGGGGCATGAACCAAGAACCGTTCATTGGGGTTACATCCACGTGGAGCTGCCGGCGAAACGGGAGGCGATCCGGAAGCTGGAGGAGTGGCGAAAGAAGCGGGAGAAAATGAAATCTTGAGATATGAATAAGCCCGCGCCACCGCGGGCTTATTTCTTCTCAAAGACAGTCGGCCGTCGCGAGTGAATCAAAGCTTGAACCACCGCTTTATCTTCTTGACGACCAGCTTTATCCAATTCTCCGGAACTCCCAACATGCGGCACATGAGAGAGTGAGTGTGATACACGAGAAAGACAACAAATGCAGCAATAGCGAGCCGGGTTTCGAACAAAATCACTTGAGCGAACGTTTGTGGGAGCAAATCAACGTCTTGCTGGAAGAACATGATTCAATCTCCTTTCCCGATCGTTTGCAGTTGAGGCTGTGGCTCGCTCTGTGGCAGCTTTTTCAGCGGTGCTTGTTCGTATGGATCAGATACTATGGCGGCACCTTTAAGACTCCGAATCCCATTACGACTCAGAGCGGCACATACTGCTCGCAGAAAATCCCCCGTCAGTGGTTCTTCTTCATCCAAGCGAGACCTCCCTTCGGCGAAGAAGCAGTTTTCGCAGCACGACGAATCAGTCGGGCCAATTTCGATTCAAATGTTTTGGATTTTTGGGGGAAGGAAGGGCGGGAATTTAAATAGTTAATAGCGGCTCGGTCGGAGTTTTGGGCACTGGCAACGGGCTCTAATCTCTTTCGACAACATCCCGGCGGCGCCGGCGGCCTAATCTTCTTCTTTGGCCGCCAAGGCCGCTTTCGACAATCACGGAAGTGTCGAAGTAACTGAGACATCCGGGTCCCTCCTTAAAGCAAAAGACTCCAGAATTTCCCTGCACTCCTCCTTCATATCATTTCACTCGATTTCCCGCAAGGGAAATTAAGCATTGGTTTTCCACATATCTAGCTAGTTTCCCTCTATTTACATCCCTGGCGCCCCATGATTGACAATGCCTGGGGGTGCCTCATAATCATGATAGCAATTGGATTACAAGATGTTGTGCCTCAACCGAGTCAACCACAACATCTTGTGCAAAGGAGCGCAGCTCCAGGAAAATTCAGGCGGAGGGAACAGCATTGGTAGTCATCCAAGGAGTGAGGTTCTACTCTGTTGAGGAGACCGCGACTATGCTTGGCGTGACCAAGCGGACTCTCTACAACTGGAAAAACCAGTCCGAGCAAAGCGGGACTAAACATATCCCCGTCCTTCGTCCCGTGACGGCCCCGAATGGTAGGAAGTACTACAGAGAGGACGAAATCATTACCGCGTTATCCCAGTGCTGGGGAATTCAAGTGACTCCGGCGGAATTGCACAACGGACAGGCTCTCGCGAATGCCTGATCCCCGAAGTTCTGTATCGATTTTGACGGAGCCCATTAGGAGCTCCGTTTTCGTTCGAGACGGGAACGCTACTGTAGCGGATTTTGTCACCAAAAGTTCCACAAAGTTCAATAAAATTCACCGCACTACTGATCTCGATCCGTAAGTGTTTTGTTTTGAAAGCTGTGGAAGTCTGTTGATCTACTACAGTCCCGGAAATGGCATTTTTCCGACTACGAATCAGTAGGCCGGGAGTTCGAATCTCTCCGGGCGCACCATTTAACCTAAATTCCATCTTAGACTTACAGCCTGCGTCCGATTCTCGCCTTTTGCGGGGAATTGTGGAGTTTACACAATTCTGTGCCCACCTTAGAGATTTCCAGAGGCTCCCTCTATGGCATCCCTCCCGGAAAGATGCTGACAGGCAATGTACCTGTTCGCGGTGACCTGACCCTGGAACCTGAAAAGCCGCCGTGCGCATTCAATTCGGTTTCCATCGCCGACACTGAACGGCGAACCGGTATCGAGCAGAACACACCTACCGTCGATCAGGGTAAACCGAACTCGATGCAGAGGGGGTGATGTCCGGACTCCCGGCCGTCGGGAAGGAATCCCAATCTGCCGCTTCTCAAAACGCCGTTCCCGGAAGGGCAATCTGACTCGGCGAAGGCGGCTGTTCCATGGGCTCGACTCCCCAATTCCCGCCCACGGTGGCCGCTGTTACCGCCGGTCCAGAATGCTGTAACCTGTCCTGATGAAACTGGCCTCCGACCGCCGTGCGATTCCCGCGTTTCTGCTCGTCACGTGGACCGTCAGTTCCCTGTTCTATTTCCTCATCATCAAATCCGCGGGCACCAACGCCGCGAGCGGAGCCTACACCGCCGGACTGATGTGGTGCCCCGCCATCGGAGCATTGCTCGCCTGCAAGTATCTCGGCCGCCCTGTCGCCAGCCTCGGCTGGAAGTGGGGCCAAACCCGTTATCAGGTCATCAGCTACCTCATTCCGCTCGGCTATTCCACCTTTACCTACTCCATCGCCTGGTTGGCTGGCATCGCCGCGTTCAATCCTACACAGACTGCCGGCGCCTTCTCGCAGTTTTTCGGTCTCGGTCCATTGTCCAGACCCTTCGGTATCGGGCTCTATTTCCTGGTTGTCGCAACCATCGGTGTAATCCAAAACTGCGCCACCACTCTGGGCGAAGAAATCGGCTGGCGTGGTTTCCTCGTGCCCGAGTTAGCCAAACGCTTTTCATTCACGGCAACCGCTGTCCTTTCCGGCGCAATCTGGGCCTTGTGGCATGTGCCCATCATCGTCTTCGCCGGCTACAACATGGGAACCGGCTGGTATGGTTTGGCCATTGTCTCCGCCAACATGATCGGACTTTGTTTCGTCCTGACATGGCTGCGCCTAAAGTCCGGCAGCTTGTGGACCGGCGTCATTCTGCACGCTTCCAGCAACCACTTCATCCAACAGTTCTTCGACCCCATGACCGCGTACACCGGCCATGCGAAATACATCCTCGGAGAGTTCGGCATCGGGTTCACCCTTGTAGTGGCAGTGCTGGCCGCCTATTTTTGGATGCGCCGGGCGGAAGTGGCCCAGGCCCAATAGGCAGCCGTGCAAGCACGGCTTCTCAACGCTGGCCGGTGCAGACTGTCAGACACTTTCCCTTGCCCGTCGTGGATTGTTTGGTCCCCGGACGGTTTGAGATCGCTCCTCGTGTACCCTGCAGTCCTGCGGGAACGCCAGCGTGTGGCATGAGTCGAGCTAACTCCTGGAGCAGGCGGTTATTCGCCAGAGGACACAGCAGACAGGGGAGCTGAGACGCTTCAGGGGTGGAGAAAACCATCCATCGAAGGGATGAAGACAATCAGCATCATCTTCCGTAGCATTCGTTGAAGCCAAGCTTCCCTCGGTCTCTCATTCGGTTCAATGCTTCAATTGCGGCCGTCTTCGAAGGTCTCTTCCGGAGGTTCCATCCATGCGCAAGCTCGCATCGATCTTGTGTCTGTTCATGCTCTGCATCGCCACAGCAATGCAGGCGCAGCTTCCTAGTGCAACGCTCTCAGGAATTGTGAAAGACTCCCAGGGCGCCCTGATCCAGGGTGCGCGGGTGATCCTCACCAGCACTGCACAGGATACGGAACGCGAAGGCCTCACCAACTCCGACGGCTCATACGCTATTCCAGACTTGTTACCAGGCGAGTATCGCGCCGACGTGAGTTCCAAGGGCTTTGCGACTGCACAGTACTCGGGTGTGGTTCTAGAGGCCGGGAAGACCTTTACACTCGATTCTACGCTGACTCCCGCAAGCCAGGTGACGACGGTCAGCGTGACCGCTGCCAGCCAGACAGTGGACCTGGCGCAGTCCATGCTGCAGGGCCAGATCACTGAGAACACCATAGAAAGCATTCCGCTGAATGGCCGCAACTTCCTGGAGCTTGCGTATCTCATTCCGGGCAATCGACCTGCACCCACATTCGACCCCACCAAGACCAACACGCTGGAGGTGAGCTCCGCGGGCGGCTTTGGACGCGGTGGCAACATCACCATCGACGGCGGCGATAACAACGACGAAGTGGTGGGCGGGACTCTTTCCAATCTTCCCGAGGATTCGATCGGCGAGTTTCAAATCGCGACGGCTCGCTTCACTGCGGAGGTGGGCCGCTCAGGCAACAGCATCATCAACATCATCACGCGGTCCGGATCGAATACGTTTCATGGATCGGCATTCATGTTTGAGCGCAACCGCAATCTGCAGGCGCTGCCGGCTACATTCGCAGCGGGCCAGGCGACCCCGCCATTCGATCGGGAACAATACGGAGGATCGGTGGGAGGGCCTCTCAAAAGGGACAAGTTCTGGTGGTTCTCCTCAGCGGAGTACCGCGATCAGAACGCAGCCATCCAAACCGGTACACGCAACTTCACAACCGACACGATCGAGGACACGGCTGCCGCAGCGCCCTTGCGCGATCTGCTCATCTCAAACCGCGTGGACTACCACCTCAACGAGGCCAACAGCCTGAGCGGGCGCTTCAGCTTCAATCGCTCCACCGACACATCGCAGGCGAGCGCATCCTCCGCGACACCTCTCAGCACCGCCGCGGAACGGCAAAACTCACTGAACCGCTTCAACTCGACCGAGGCTGCCTGGACGAGCGTCCTGAGTCCGCGCCGCACCAACGAGCTGTCGTATCACTACGACAACTTCTATAACGACATTCCTCCCTACCCGCACGACGCCTCGCTGACCGATCCGGCCCTGAACCTGACCAGCGAGCTGATCTTCCCCGACCTCGCGGATGGAGCGAACTTCAACCTTCCCCAAAGCACGTTTCTCAACCGCTCTCAGGTTCGCGACGGGCTGACCATGACGATTGGCAAGCATGCACTCAAGGTTGGCGGCGAGTTTCAGCACTATACCGCGCATGGCATCATCAATCCCTTCGGGAACGGAACTGTTTTTCTGGTCTCGGACTTTGGCTTTGCAGATCTCAACGGTGACGGCGTGGTCAATGACCTCGACATTCCAGTGGCCGTCGCCATCCATAGCACCGCGCCCATAGTACCTGTCCCGATTCCGCAGGTTGGAGATAGCTACACAGCTGCTTTTGCGCAGGACGATTGGCGCGCGCGCCCGAATCTCACCTTCAATCTGGGTCTGCGCTGGGAGTACGACTCCGATCTCACAGGCACTAGCAGCGACCATGATCCATGCCCAAACCTGACCAGCATCCCCACTCAACCTTGTGTCTGGATGGCGAATGTGATCGACCTGAAGAAGCATCCCGATACCAAGGACTTCGGGCCGCGCGTCGGATTTATCTTTGATCCGTTCAGCCACGGCAAGACCGTCCTCCGCGGCGGCTATGGCATCTACTACGACCGCATCATTCTGGAAACAGGCGCCGAGGAGCGCGTGCAAAACGATCGCGCGCTCGCCGTCCAGCAGTATGCAGGCTCCAGTTGCGTGATCCCCGGATCGGGAGCGCCGGCAAGCCTCAACCTCTGCTTCGCGCCGGGCGCCAGATTCGCTCCCGGCAGTCCGACCATTGCCAATGCCTTCAGCGGCCCAAGCCAGGTCGGCGGCGTTGGCATCATCGCCATGGGCCCTGACTCGCACCATCCCCTCTATCAGCAGTTCTCTCTCGGTCTCCAGCAGGAAGCCGGCAGAGACTGGCTTGTCAGCGCCGACGGCCTCCACGTTTTCGGCGATCGCCAGTTGATCGGGAGTTTGCTGCGCACCACGGACTCGACGTCGGCCGACATCAGCTGCCCCGGCAAAAATGTGCCCTGCACTATTACCGATCCCGTTACTGGCATTTCAGACAACATCACGCTGATCCAGTCCGGCGCCAAGAGCTGGTATGACGGGCTTCTTGTCAGCCTGGCTCATCGAGAGTCGAAGATCGGCAGATTCGGGTACCAGTACAACCTGAGTTATACCCTTTCAAAGACCATCGATTACTCAGACGACGATCAGCTCACCAACAACAATGCGGATGAGCAGGTGAATCTTGCCGAAGGCACTTCCGGCCTGCGCAAGGAAAAGGGTTACGCGCTCACCGATGAACACCAGCGATTGACCCTCTACGGAGAAGGCCAGCTACCGTATGGTTTCTCGCTCGCTCCCATTTACACTTACGGCTCCGGCGTTCCGGCAGACACGTTTTTGCCCAGCACGGCAATCAATGGGGCCAGCGGCGCGCGCCTGCCGCTGCTGCCACGCAATGCTCTGGGACGCGAAGTGAGAAACAGCAACCAGTTGAATGCCTTGATCGCCAAGTGGAATGCATTGCCTGCATGTCCTGGTGCCTATCCCTGCCAGGCCGGCGGTCAAATTGACAAAGTACCTGCGAATATCGGCTTTTCCAGCCCGTTCAGTTCGCTCGATCTGCGGCTTCGCAAGAAACTCTCGTTTGGCGAACATCTCTCTCTCAGCTTGATCGGAGAGGGGTTCAACTTGGCGAATCAGGTAAACATTCGCGGATCGAATACGGCCAACTTCTCAGGCCGCAATATCTCGATCGGCGCTTACCAGGCAAGCGCTCCTATTCAGACCAACTTCTTCTCGCCCGTCAGCGTGGCAGGCGGTTTCTTTGGTTCGGGCGGCCCGCGCGCCTTTCAGTTCGCCTCACGCCTGGAGTTTTAGCTGGAGATTACATGGCGTTGCCGGAATACGAATCCATCGTACAGGCGGCCCGGGAACTCGAGCCGCCTGTGCTTACGAATATTCCGCTCATCGAGGAGAACGAAGCCACCGGCGAGGTGGCCGCGCTGTTTGACCACTTTCGGACTCACTTTGGCCGGCCCGACGTGCCCGGAATCCTGAAGTGCTTTGCGACTCATCCACCGCTATTGCGGCACATGATGGATCTGTCGGAACACCTGATTTTCTCCGACGGCTCACTCGGCCGGAAGCACAAGGAGATGATCGCCACGTTTGTCTCCGCGCAAAACTCCTGCCCGTACTGCGCAGACAGTCACGGCTTCTTCCTGCGCGCGCATGGAGGCAGTGCCCAGGCGCTGGCTGCGATACAAGCCGGCGACCTGTGCTCACCGGAACTCACTGCGCCAGAGCGGGCGCTGCTCGCCTTTGCGCGAAAAGTCAATCTCAGCTCGCACGAGATTTCCCGCGAAGATGTGGATCTGATGCTTGAGTCCGGATGGAGCGGACTGCAGGTTGCCGAGGCCATCCACGTGACAGCTCTGTTCGCCACCTTCAACCGCGTAGCCAACGGATTTGGGTTGGGATCGCAGGGTCTGCTTGCACTTTACGATCGCGGTGCCTGACTTCACCATCGTTATGATTACGATGGCCGGGCTCCCGGAGATCTGGTCAGCAGTCCAACGTCGATTACCCTTCCATTCTCTGCCGCGCCTACACTCACCCTTGCACAAGTGCTGCCTGAGCCGGAGGGTCCGCTTGCTTTGCGGCCAGCCGGGAATCCAGGGCCACCTCGTTCCGGGACCTTGGGGCGTCTCAGCGAATCGATCCTGGGTAGCGCGGATCAGGCAGACTGCCACCTCTCGGTCGTTGTGTCTCTGTTCGAATTGAGACTCGGCGGCTCAGCTGTTAATTGGCAGGCACGCTCGAGTTCGCCGATACATGCGTTCTTGGGGCGCCATGAATCCCCTATCCCGGCCCAAACCGTCGCGCCCGCTACGGTTTGAACTCCGCGCTCGAATCAACCTCCAGCACAGCCTGCACGGGAAGCTGGTCGCTCGACCCGCCGGCCAGCACGCGCACCTGTTCCTTTTCCACCCGCCAGGCGTGCCGCACCGCATCCCAGTAGGCCAGATCGCGCGGCTTCAGCTCCAGCGTCACCGCTTGCTCCGCGCCCGCCTCGATCCGCACCCGCTTGAAACCCTTCAGCTCCTCCTGCGGCCTGTCGACCATGGAGCCCACGTGCTGCACGTAGAGCTGCACTACTTCGTCACCGGCGCGCTTGCCGGTGTTCTTCACCTTCACCGTCACTTGGACGCTGCCGTCCGCGGCCACTTTAGGCGCGCTCAGGCTCAACCCCTCGTAGGCAAAGCTGGTGTAGCTGAGCCCGTACCCGAAGGCGTAAAGCGGCTTCTTCTTGCTGTAGAGGTAGGTCTCGCCGTCGAGCAGGTTGTAGTCCAGGATAGGCAGCAACTGGTCGTCGCCGGTGGGCCAGGTCTGGGTCAGACGCCCGGCCGGCGAATAATCCCCAAACAGCACGTCGGCCAGGCCATGACCCTCCTCTTCGCTGTTGTGAGTGATGTGGACGATGGCGGGCAGGTTCTGCTGGCTCCAGACGATGGCGTAGGGGAAGCTGGCCCGCAGCACCTCGATGGTGCGGGGATTGGCGGCGAATATCTGCTTCACCAGCTCTTCCTGCTCCAGCACAATGGTCTTGCGGTCTACATCCTCCTTGCCATTGGAGGGGGTGGGGCACTGGTCCCAGCCGGCGTTGCATTCCGGGTGATTGCCCACCACTACGATGGCCACGTCGGCTCGCCGGGCCAATTCAGCGGCCGATGCCGGGTCGGAACCGTCGGCAAATAGCACCTTGATTCCTTTGCCCGCAGCCTCGCGAATTCCTTGCAGCGAGCTAACCGCGTAAGGCGGCGTTCCGCTGTACCAGTCAAGCAGCACCTGGTCTGCCCAGGGCCCGATGACAGCGATGGATTTCAGCTTGGTGCGATCGAGAGGCAGCGTGTTGTTCTCGTTCTTGAGCAGCACCACCGACTCATCCGTCGCCAGCCGCGCCAGCGCCTTGCTTTGGTCGCGCTCCCAGGGCGGCAGCGCGCCGCCGGTCTCGCGGCCAATCCCGGCGTAGGGGTCAACACCCGGTGGGTCCAGCTCGCCCAGCCGCAGGAAGAGCCGCAGCTCGTTGTGCAGCGAGGCGTCTATGTCGGCCTCCGTCAGCAGGCCGTCTTTGAGAGCCTTGCGCAGGTCGTCGATGTAGGTATCGAGGAAGTTGTTGACCCCCGCCTTCACCGCCGCGGCCACGCCGTGTTCCTTGTCGGGAAAGGCTTTGTGCGAGGTGATCAGCAGCCCCAGCGCGCCGCCGTCGGAGCAGATCAGTCCATCGTTGCCCCACTCCTTGATCATCACGTCCTTCAGTACCGGATGGATCAGCATCGGCGTGCCGTTCCACGCGTTGTAGGAGGCCATCACGGCCCGCGATCCGCCCTCTTCGAAGCCCCTGCGGAATGGTACGGAGTAGTATTCGCGGAACAGCCGTTCATCGAAGTTCGACGAGGTATGGGTGCGGCCGTTTTCGTTCTCGTTGGCCAGAAAATGCTTCATCAGCGAGGCAGCCTGCCAGTGTTTGGGGTCCGGCCCCTGCAGGCCTTGCGCAAAGGCCACCGTCAGGGTGCCGACCAGAAACGGATCCTCGCCATAGGACTCCTCGGTCCGGCCCCAGCGCGGATCGCGGCTGAGGTCGGCGTTGGGCGCGCGAATCACAACTCCGCCGCGTTCGTAGACCGGGTTCTGGTAGGCGTAGCGGGCCTCATAGCCCTCAAGGGTGGCAACCTGTTTCAGCAGATCCGGGTCCCAGGTGGCGCCCAGCCCTTTTTCCTGCGGAAAGGTCGTAGTAGGCATCGGCTGCTTGCCGCGTCCGCCCCATCCGGCCGGTCCGCCCAGCGCCAGCCCGTGCAGACCCTCTACCTGGCCGGAAAAGGCAACGCCCAGGCGCGGAAACTTCGGATGGTCGGACATGAGCGTGATCTTCTCTTCCAGCGTCAGCCGGCCCAGGAAATCGTCGATGCGCCGATCGTCTCCCAGCTTGGGATCGCGGAATGGGTAATCGGCCTGCGCACAGGCCACCCGCGCCAACCCCGCCACCATTGCCAAACCCAGCAAACCTCCCGCCAGACCGCACGCCCAGTTCCGCAGCCGCATCGCCAATCCCTCCTCGTCAGGAACAGCGAAGATTACCACAGCGGAGCCGCGGATGTACGGTGGTAAATCGCTTGAGGAGAAGATTGCCCGGCGCACAAAAAAAGGCCCGTCCAAAGTAATGCCGGGACGGGCCTGCCTGTTGATTGTTGGTACGCTCGCCGGCTCTCACCATTGAACGACTGTTACCATGTTGGTCCCTGCGAACCAATTCCGCCATTCCAATTAAGCGTCAATTCTCGCGGAGCGCCGTACCGCTGCAGTAACAGCCGCAGCGCATTACCGATGAGCGATGTGCGGTCAGGTTGGGCTATCGAAGAGGCGCGGCGCCAGCGCCAACCCTCTCATTCCTTGCAACCTCATGCGAGTTTCCCAAGCCGGAACCGATGTGCGCGCCTATAAACAGAAAGAGCGGAACGCATCGGCGCTCCGCCCTTCCGGGTAGCTCGAATTTCAAATCTCAGTACAGCCGGAAGTTGACCTCAATGGTGATGGGAACCGGCACCGGGATCTTGCCGTCTTTCATGGCCGGCTTGAACTTGTATTTGCGGATCGCCTCGATGGCCTTTTCGTCCAGGCCCATGCCCAGCGGCCGCACGATGTGGATATTCTGCGGGTTGCCCTGCGCATCCACGATCAGGCCCACGAGGACGACGCCCTGGTACTTGGCCCGGCGCGCCTCGTCTGAGAACTCGGCCTCCACGTCGTTCAACGCGACCGGCGCCGAAATGCCGCCGCCGACGTGATACAGCCCGCCACCTGCGTTACCGCCGGTTCCCGGCCCGTAGCCATTGCCGGTTCCCGAGCCGATGCCGCCGCCGTAACCTGAACCGATGCCAGTGCCGCCGCCCTGCCCATTCGAGGCCAGCGTCACGTTGGCCGATTGCGTCACCCCGAGGTTCGGCAGCGTGGGATTGTCAGGCAGCTTCAGGTCCTTCTGCACGTCGATAGCCGCCGGCACCGCCAGCTTGGGATTATCCAGCGTCTGCACCTGCGGAGGCGTAATCGGATCCTTGATGCGTGGAGGCAACTTGCCTTTGATGGGATCGACAATGTCGTGATCGCCGCCGCCACCGCCGCCGCCTGCCGCCGGGCCCTTCGGCCCCTCAAGTTTGAAGTCGCCGACGTCGATAGGGGTGACGTTGGTTGGCGCCTTGACCGCTTCGACAATCTTTCTGACCCCAAAGAACAGCAAACAGGCGAGCAGCGCAAGATTGAAGAAGCTGGAGATCCCGATGGCCCACGGGTTGGGCTTCACCGCCATCCGGTCCGGGACCGGAATCGGCGTCGAGGTCAGCTCCAGCGGCGGCAGCTTGACGGGGAAGAAGAAATCGCGGACATTCTCGTAGAGGTCCTGCCAGATGGGCTTTTCTTCGAAGGCTCTTCCCAGGAAGGCATCGAGCCCCTTCACGTCAACGAGGGCTGCGGCCTGCGATTCCGTGCCGGGTTGTGTCAGCAAATCGTTTGCCATAGTTGAAGCTGGCCCTGTGATTCCGGGCTCGACGGTCCGGACCCTTCCCGGCTCCCAGCCCATCCTTCCATTATGCTCGACTTCGCCCGTTCTTGTCTCGGTTTCCGTGGTCTGGCGGCCGATGGTTTCGAGTTTTCGGGTTTCCCGATTCCGGGGTTCGCGCTCCAGAATCTCATTTTCGGGCGGGGTCATGGTTCCCATAAACAATAGACGAGGAATGGCCCCAGTTGTTACCCAATATTTCAGGACCCAACATTTACACTAACGTTAGTAGAAGCAAAACAGATTCAATGGAGTCCCGATGTCCCCAGCGCCGGAGTTGAAGGCGACGCTTACCCTGCCGCAGACTGCCTTCCCCATGAAGGCCAATCTGCCGCACAATGAACCGCTTCGGCTGGCTCGCTGGGCCTCCATGCGCCTCTACGACGAGCTGCGCAAAGCCGGCCAGGGCCGTCCAGCCTACCTGCTCCACGACGGTCCGCCCTACGCCAACGGTCCCCTCCACCTGGGGCACGCGCTGAACAAGGGGCTGAAGGACTTCGTCGTCAAATCCAAGTCCATGGCAGGCTTCGACGCGCCCTATGTGCCGGGCTACGACTGCCATGGCCTGCCCATCGAAATCAAGGTCGATGAACATCTGGGCCGCAAGAAGCTGGAGATGCCGGTCCCTGAGGTGCTCGACGCCTGCCGCGTCTACGCGCAGAAATACGTCGACCTGCAAACCGAGCAATTTGAGCGCATTGGCTGCTTCGGCCGCTGGGACAAGCCCTACAAAACCATGTCCCGCGTCTACGAAGCCCGCACCCTGGAGGCCTTTTACGGCTTCTTGGAAAAGGGTTTCGTCTACCGGGGCCTCAAACCGGTCTACTGGTGCATCCACGACCACACCGCCCTGGCCGAGGCCGAGGTGGAGTACGAAAACCACACCAGCCCCAGCATCTACGTGCGCTACCGGCTCACATCGGACCCGGCGGCGATCGACCCGGCGCTTTTCGGGCGCGAGGTCTACACCATCATCTGGACCACCACTCCGTGGACCCTGCCCGCGTCCATGGCGGTCGCCTTCCATCCCGACTTCGAGTATGTAGCCTTGGCGAAAGAGGGACCGGACGCACCCGTCTACATCGTCGCCGCCGAGCTGGTCTTTCCAGTCGTCGCGGCCTGCAATCTGGGCGTAACCACCGAATTAGCCCGCTTCAAGGGAAGCCAGCTCGAACACGTCACCTTCCGCCACCCATTTCTGGAGCGCGATGTCCCCGGCGTGCTGGCTACCTACGTCACCGCCGACCAGGGCACCGGCGCGGTGCATACGGCGCCCTCGCATGGCGCGGACGACTTCTACACCGGCGTGCGCTACGATCTCGATCCCACCTGCCGCGTCGACGCCGCCGGCCGCATCTCCGTGGACCCTGCCGCCTGGCCCTTCGCCGCGCCGCCGGCTTTTGAAGGCAAGAAGGTCTGGGCCGCCAATCCCATCATTGTCGCCATGCTGGAGGAGTCAGGCGCGCTGCTCGCCTCTACATCCCTCGAGCACTCCTATCCGCACTGCTGGCGCTGCCACCATCCGGTCATCTTCCGCGCCACCGAGCAGTGGTTCATCGCGCTCGATACGCCGGTGCGCCGCGCCGACGGCTCGGAGACCACCTACCGCCAGCTCACTATCGAGGAGATCGACAAGGTCGTCTGGGACCCGTCCTGGGGCAAGGAACGCATCACCAACATGATCGCCACCCGCCCCGACTGGTGCATCAGCCGACAGCGCATCTGGGGCGTGCCCATCGCGGTGTTTCTGTGCGCGGGATGCAATCAGCCGATCCTCGACGCGGCGCTCAACCGCACTATCGTTGACCTGTTTGAGCGTGAAGGCGCGGAGGCCTGGCATACCATTGCCGCCGCGGACTTGCTGCCTGCCGGGACGTCGTGCGCGCACTGCGGCGCAACGAGCTTTCGCAAGGAAACCGACATTCTCGACGTGTGGTTCGACTCCGGCACCAGCTGGTTTGCCGTGTGCGAGGCCGATCCGGATCTGAAACCCGCGTATACCGCCTTCCAAGAAAATGAGGGCGTGCCCGTCCTGTACCTGGAGGGCGGCGACCAGCATCGCGGCTGGTTCCACTCCTCGCTGCTGACTTCGGTGGCTCTGCGCGGCCGCGCGCCGTATTCGCATGTCGCCACCGTCGGCTGGACGCTGGACGAGCAGGGCCGCGCCATGTCGAAGTCGCTGGGCAACGGCGTTGATCCGGTCGACATCGCCAATCGCATGGGCGGCGAGATCGTCCGCCTCTGGGTCGCCTCCATCGACTTCCGCGAAGACATGGCGGCCAGCGAAAACCTGATGCAGCGCTGCGCGGAGATCTACCGCAAGCTGCGCAACACCTTCCGCTTCCTGCTCGGCAACCTGCATGGCTTCGTGCCCGCGCGCGACCAGGTCGCCGAGGCCGATCTGCTGCCGCTCGACCGCTACATGCTGGCCCGCACCCGCGACCTCACCGAAAAGATTCGCGACTGGTATGCAGCCTTTGAGTTTCATCGCGTCTACCACGCCGTGAACGAGTTCGCCATCGTCGACCTGAGCTCGTTCTATCTCGACGTCTTGAAGGACCGCATGTACACCTTTGCGCCTTCAAGCCAGGCCCGCCGCTCCGCGCAGACCGTGCTGTGGAAGATCACCGAGACACTGGTGCGCCTGGTCGCGCCCATCCTCAGCTTCACCGCCGACGAGGTGTGGGACTACCTGCCAGAAGTGGACGGCCGCGAAGCCAGCGTGCATCTGGCGCTGTTCCCTGACCCGGTGGAAGTCTTCTCGGAGGACCCGGCGCCGCTGCTTGAGGAGTGGAAGCAGCTCTTCGCCGTGCGCGACGCAGCGCTGGTCAAGCTGGAAGAAGAGCGCAAGGAAAAGCGAATCGGCAAAGGCCTTGAAGCCGAGCTTCAGATCGCCGCATCAGGCGAACAGCTTGCACTGTTGGAAGGCCACGCCGCCGGGCTCAAGGAAGTCATCAACGTCTCCGGCGTCAAGGTCGTACCGGGCAGTGAGTTGGAGATTACGGCCCTTCCCGCCAGAGGCCACAAATGCGCCCGCTGCTGGAATTTCATGCCGGAAGTCGGCCCCTACGGCATCTGGCAGAACGTCTGCACCCGCTGCCAGGGCGCTCTGAATGAGATGGGCATAGAACCTCCGCAGCCGGAGGACGCTTCGTGAAGCTGCCCCGCCGTCTGCCGTGGCTGCTCGGCCTCTCTGCCCTCATCGTCTTCGCCGACCGCGTCACCAAGACCTGGGTCGAGGCCCACATTCGCATCGGCGGCGCTATTCCTGTGATTCCCCGCGTGCTGCGCATCACCCACTGGACCAACGATGGCGCAGCCTTCTCGCTCTTCGCCGACTCGGCCTCGCCCCACCTCGTGCGCTGGGGATTGATCGCCATGGCCAGCCTGGCGGCGCTGGTCGTACTGGTGGCGATGGTCCGCCTCGGCGACCGCTTCACCCTTACCACCATTGCCCTGGCGCTCATCCTGGCCGGAGCGCTGGGCAATGTGCACGATCGCATCGTCTACGGCTCGGTAACCGATTTCATCGAGGTTCACATCTTCGCGTACCACTGGCCCGACTTCAACGTAGCCGACTCCTCCGTCGTCACCGGCGCGTGTCTGCTGCTGCTCGATTCGTTTCGGCCAAAGAAGAATCCGGCGTCCGAGCCGCAATAGCCGGCGTGCCCTCTTTGGTTTCTTCGCGAATCAAGGGTGACTCACCACGGACCCGCCAACTGCGGCACCCTCACCTGCCCGTGGAACCCAATCCCGCACCCTCCCGCATTCGCAACACCCACCCCGCTGCCCTACAATGGATTAGTCCGGACATAACCTCTGGGAGCGGTTCAAATTACCAGCCATGCATTCGATCCACGGCTGGACGGCCAGGCAGTGAAGGCCATCCCCAGATTGCCGGACAACCCCACGAGGATTGCATGAGAATTCGCTGTACCGCCCCATTTTTGTGTTCGACACTTGCCGCAACCACCGCGCTTTCCATCCTGATTCTGACCGCCGCCTCAGCCGCGGACGCTCAGCGCCTTCCCCAGACCGTGGTTCCCGAGCACTACACGCTCTCGCTCACGCCCGACCTCAAAGCTGCGACCTTCAGCGGCGTTGAATCCATCGACGTCAACGTGACCGAGCCTTCGAATGCGATCACTCTGAATGCCGCCGAGGTCGCCTTTCAGAGCGTGACCATCGTCGCCGGCGGCCAGACCCAGACGGCCACCGTCTCCCTGGACAAGGACAAGGAACAGGCGACACTTGCCTTCCCCGCCAAGCTCCCCGCCGGCAAGGCAACGCTTTCCATCGCGTACACCGGCATTTTGAATAACGATCT
>Ga0326727_10016120_pt1 | contig 15852 bp, 21 predicted proteins | sample MB2enrmetagenome_FD_207643 | JGI IMG/M metagenome (GOLD analysis project Ga0326727, IMG submission 207643) | Lab enriched peat soil microbial communities from McLean, Ithaca, NY, United States - MB29MY | ecosystem: Environmental > Terrestrial > Soil > Wetlands > Peat | place: USA: New York... | reverse complement strand
CTATATCCGGCCGCATCAGGGAATCGGCGGAATGGTTCCGGCACAATTAGCAAATATCCCAATTAACCTGACCGGCAACAGATGGGAAACTATGATCGGGTTGGCAGCAACAAAATAAAAAATTTTAGCAACCCGTCGCTCCGGGGCTCATTTTATAAGTAAATGTTTCCACTTTAACCGGGTATTCGGTTGCCATATACTCACCGGTATCTCCCAATTCCTTATGATTTGTAATGGCGAAATACACAATTGCGAACGGGAATACTAGGAGGAATATCACGGCGAATAAAATAACTAGTGTAGGCGTAACGATCAGTTTTCCCTCTTTCTTGGGTCTGAATAAAAGGGAAAAGTCAACAAATATAACTACCGCCGAAATTACACTTGCCAAGATAACAAATCCTATAGTCCCCACTCCGATATTGAAAAAATCCTTTACTATTATAGTTGCCACTACACAAATTGCAAAGAGAGTAATGAGATATGGGATCGAATGAAGAATATTGCTAATCTCCATCACAATCTTTTTCTGGATTCCTTCTGACATTTGCAATCACCCTTAACTTAACCATGAACTTTCTTATAACCAAATTTTATAAATCTATCTCTTCATTTCATTAATGACCAATGTTTTTTGAGTTGAAAATAAATCAAAAGTGCCCATAATACAATGCCAAAACCAGTTGAAATTATATCAACTGTATCAAAAAAAGCACTATATGGATTATTTACCGTTCCGAACGTTGCAAGGAAATGTAGGATTCGCCATACAATGATTAATGTAGCAACTCTCAACCCCTCACAAATAACAGTTACAATAAAAAAACGAGTTTTTTTCTTTGATAATGCCTCCTCCTCGTCAATCTTTTCAGATTGAGTTTTTCTTTTTGGCTTAGAGGAGCCCATAAAAATAATATAAGGTTTATTAATCTCATAAAGTTTTGTAACTGAGTTTCCCTCATTCACCAACCGCCACGCATCACTTAGTCCCAAATGCATCAATCAACCGCAGACGCATCAGAACCGGGTCGGGGGGGCTTTGCACCTAAAGTCACTTTTTGACCCTACTTTAGGTGCAGGCATTAGACTTTAGGTGCAAGATTCAATATATCCATTAAAACAGATTATTTTTCAATACGCTGATGATGATGTTTTTTAGAAATATAACAACAATAAGTATACCCCCAATTACCATTAACGGGACTCCGGACTCATATATTAGTTCTCCGGGGTTTGCATTTGAGAACAGGGTAAAAAGAAATCCACCATAAATACATAAAAATCCAATTGCAAGACCTGTTATAGAAATTATTACATCTGTTTCATTTTTAGTTTCATGTTTGCGATCATCACAATCATCAGGGTTATCATCTTCATTATGATTATCTGAATACATGCCAATCAAAAATAGTGGTGTTGCTCTTTTTATATTCTGCCTTTTACATGCAGGAAATCCGGTGAGATACCATTCTCGTACATCTCATGAATTACAACCGTCAGATTATAGGCGATAATCTTTGCCAGAAGTTCATTGACCTGTGCAACTTGGTTCTTTGATTTCAAAGTCTCGCCGAACTTCCTCTTAATCGCCGCATTGGTTGCCTCCACGTTGCTTCGCTTGTGGTAGTGTTCCATGAACTCCTCTTGGTTCATTTTGAAATAGTGATACATTTTATTCCAGAGTGGGGAGCCATGTGATCTGCCACTAGCGGTTTTCAGGAATGGGATGTAAGCATTTGCGTTAATTTCGGCTACAGCAGCGAGGTTGTCGCGTGATGAGTATGCTTTGTCAGCCGATATTTCCTTAACATCGAAATTCTTTGCCGTTCCATTGAGAAGTGTCCTGAATGGTTTGGTGTCGTGGACGTTATCGGCAGTTATCACAATTTCGGTTACGATATTAGTCTTTACGCCGGTTGCTAAGTGCGCCTGATGGCTGGCGCAACCGTTGATGGAGTGAAAACCTCTACACCTTCCATTACACTTCTGGATCACGGTGGCAATAACATAGATTTACAATACATTTCCGTCTCTATAAATGGTATAAATGAAAGTGATATCCGACCAGAACAGGGAATGACCCACGTGGTCGTCAATGCTGAAGGAATATACCCGGTCCAGGATGTAAATAATAATCACGTTATAGCTATCGGGCATTTTGAAGATGGGGAAACAAAGGTTCTTGTAGATACTATTGTCTAAAATCATCTGTTTCATTTTAATCGTTACACCAGAACGCCGTAATCCCGGTAATGCCTCCAGATTCAGAGGAAAAAAGTCTTATTGGTATGATGGTTCTTCGACGTTACCTATAATTATTGTAAGTCCTGTGCAGATAAGGAATGTGAATACCCCGACAAGCAAACTTAATTCCAATGCCAACGGCGCCACCTGACCTGTGATAGCGTTATACAATAAAACGGATAGCGAAACGATTGCGATTACAAACCCGATCAACGCGAAATAGGTAAAGAGTGTTCGTATTTTAACCATATCCATTTCATCCTTGGGTCTCCGTCTGTAATCATATACCAATAAAGGTATCGGCAGGGGTAGTTCTTACGAGATTCTTTGGTTACTCTTCCTCGCATTTGAACTCAATATCATCCCCCATATGTTCCGATCCCCAGTCACAAAGTTCATCGAGGATCGGGATGAGGGACAGTCCGGTTTCCGTAAGCGAATATTCCACCTTCGGCGGTACCTGGGCGTAAACTTTTCTGGTAACAAGACCATCTTTTTCAAGTTCACGAAGTTCTTTTGTCAGCATCCTCTGGGTAATCCGAGGCTGCACCTTGTCCACGATCTGGTTGAACCGTAATGTTCCGTCCTTGAGCTGGTAGATAACCAGCGGTTTCCATTTTCCCCCGATCACATCTAGGGTAGCCTCAATTGGCCAGCTGTATTTGTATTTTTTCGGCGTGGTTTCCATTAGTATCAAACCTGTAAGTATGTCACATATATGTTTGTACGCACTATTTATGTCATACATTCTTGATATATACTACAGTAACACGAACGATACTAAGGAATCTGAACTAGCAGGAGGTAGGGAATGAAGGTAGTACTCGTAAACGGAAGTCCACACAAGAAAGGATGCACACATACTGCTCTGGCAGAAATAGCAACAACACTCAAAAAAGAGGGTATCGAAACGGAAATTTTCTGGATCGGAATCAAGCCGCTTGCTGGTTGTACTGCCTGCAAGTCATGTGCCAAGAACGGGCGATGCATGTTTGACGACACGGTCAACGAATTTCTTGACATCGCAAAAGATGCCGACGGCTTCATTTTCGGATCGCCGGTGCATTTCGCTGCAGCATCCGGTGCGATCACTTCTTTTATGGATCGCGCTTTTTACACTGATATGCAGTCAGGCAAGCAGACGTTTTACTTAAAACCGGCAGCCGCAGTTGTTTCCGCACGCCGGGCAGGGACAACAGCCACCTTCGACCAGCTCAACAAGTATTTCACTATCTCAGAGATGCCCGTTATCTCGTCCCGCTACTGGAACATGGTCCACGGGGCAAAGCCGGAAGATGTGAAAAAGGACGAAGAAGGACTACAGACCATGCGCATCCTTGCACGGAACATGGCATTCTTCCTGAAATGCAAAGAGGCAGGGCTTAAAGCCGGTGTGCAACTCCCGGTGCGGGAAGAAATTGTTTTCACGAACTTTATCCGGGATTGAGGAGGACCGTGTATGGATACCACAAAAAATTTACCTGAACAGGCAATCTTCCCCAAAGGGGACAAGGTTGTAAACGACCATTTCATCGGAACCGCTTGGCTTTCCATGCTTGTTCCCGATGACGGGACATATCATTGTCCAATCTATAATGTAACGTTTGAGCCGGGTGCTCGGAACAACTGGCACAAACATCCCGGCGGGCAAATCCTGCTTGTCACGGGTGGCTGGGGTTACTACCAGGAAGAAGGAAAACCGGTGCGGGTCCTTTCTGCCGGCAGTGTAGTAACAATCCCTCCCCAGGTGAAACACTGGCATGGCGCTGCGCCGGACCACTGGTTTGTCCATATCGGAATCACGACAAACCCGGAGCTCGGAGATGCCGAATGGCTGGAACCTGTAACGGATGATGCATATCCGGGATTGATTAATGCAGGGGAACCACACGCTTGAGGAACGGGGTGAAAATGAACATTACTAATGCAAAATGCCTGGTCGCGTATTTTTCCCATTCCGGAAACACACGGTTGATCGCCCACGAGATACAGGCGCATGTGGGTGGCGATATCTTTGAAATTGTTCCGGTAGATCCATATCCCCGGGATTATGATGCGGTTGTGGCGAAGGCACGCAAGGAACTTGATGTGGACTCCAGACCGACGCTGAAAACAAACGTAGAAAACATGGGATTGTACAACGTAGTTTTCGTTGGCTATCCTAACTGGTGGGGTACCGTACCCCGGCCGGTTGCAACGTTTCTGGCGGCATGCGATTTTTCCGGAAAAACCCTTGTACCGTTTTGCACGCACGAGGGAGGAGGTCTGGGGCGAAGTGTTACCGATATCGAAGAACTTTGCCCGCAGTCAATTGTCCTGGACGGTCTTGCCATCCGGGGCGGCGATGTAAGAAATGCTCACGATAAGATATCCGTGTGGCTGAAGGAAATCGGTCTTGAACGAAAAAGGTGAATGAACATGTTATACAGGAAAATGCCAAAGAACGGGGACAAACTTTCTATCCTTGGATTCGGATGCATGCGTCTTCCGACAAAGGCGGATGGATCGATAGATGAAGAGCGGGCAACAAAGCAGGTACGCTACGCAATCGACCACGGCGTAAACTATGTTGATACAGCCTGGCCCTATCACATGGGTGCGAGCGAACCCTTTGTGGGTCGTGCCCTTGCCGATGGGTACCGCAAAAAAGTAAAACTCGCCACAAAACTCCCTTCTTGGCTTATCGAAAAGCGTGAGGATATGGATACGTTCCTCAATGCCCAGCTGGAGAAGCTCCAGACCGATCACATCGACTATTACCTTGTCCATGCGCTCGTCGGTGAACTGTGGGATACTGTCGAGAAGTTGGGTGTAACCGAGTTCCTCACAAAAGCCAAAGCCGATGGCCGCATCGGGAACGCCGGGTTCTCCTTCCACGGTGCAGCAGCGGATTTCAACCGGATTGTGGACGCCTATGATTGGGACTTCTGCCAGATCCAGTACAACTACCTGGACGAGAAGAACCAGGCAGGAACAGCCGGCCTGGAATATGCTGCCTCAAAAGGACTCGGCGTTATCATCATGGAGCCTTTACGGGGAGGAAATCTTACAAAAACAGTACCCTCTGCGGTACAGGATATCTGGGACGAGGCCTCAACAAAGAGGACCCCTGCAGAATGGGCGCTCCGTTGGATCTGGAACCATCCTGAGGTCACCGTTGTCCTCTCCGGCATGAATGAGGAGACACAAATTGAGGAGAACCTCCGGGTAGCTGGCGAGGCGTACCCGGGTTCCCTGACAGAAGCCGAACTGCAGCTGGTAAAAAGGGTAGAGCAGAAATATCGCGAGCTGATGAAAGTCGGCTGTACTGGCTGCCAATATTGTATGCCCTGCCCGTCCGGAGTTAATATCCCTCTGTGCTTTGAGCACTACAACAACCTGACCTTGGCTAACAATCCCGACGGCGAAAAATTCATGTACGCTGCACGGCTGGGTGGTGCTGTGGCGCTTGGGACACCTGAGTTTGCATCCCTGTGTGTCCAGTGTGGTCAATGTGCTGAAAAATGCCCCCAGCACATAGAAATACCGGTAGTGCTTGAATCCGTTGTGCAAGAACTAGAAGGACCCGGCTTTGAGGAGAGGGTGGCTATGGCAAAGCAGATGTTCAAGCAGACCTGAAGGTTTAATTCTTCATTTTTTAACGATACCCTTGTTTTAATTCGTCATAATGGATCTACATTGATAATCCGAAAACATCGCAAAAAGAAAAAAACGAAAAAGATTATTGTACCTGGGCTTCGGCTAGGTCACCGATAACCGGGAGCTTGAACTTCTCGCCTTGGTATGCCTTGATGATAAGGACTATCCAGAGAATCACAGCGATGAGATCAATGAGGAGTACAATCATTCCGATGAAAGGGATCCAGCCGAGGACGATAATCACGATAGTTAAACCAAGGAACGTTATGGTCGATTGCATTGCATGGAACTTCACCGTCTTGTTCTCCTTCTCCATGAGGAGGAAGATAATACCGGTTAACCATCCAAGTACATACGTTAATGCCGATGCGACGTTCTCATCAAGACCAAAAGTTGCTTTCTCCATAGTTTTCACCTTAATATATAGGGTATGAGTCTATATCCTATATTAAGATGTATCACAGGACTTTTTGTGGTTTTGAACATCTCTGCCGCCAGGGATGAATGACTTCATTTCCCTCTATAATGTGCCTCTTTCCGAAAACTGTTATGGTTAAAAATATAACAAAAATATATGACCCAGCATGAGGAGGCACAATTTTTAGCAGAGCTATTCGGCACGCCTTCTTTTTTTGTAAAAGGGAAAAAAGCCATCAGGCGACTGTTTACCAGCCGGTCTGAGATTACGTATATGCGAAATCATTTAATCAACGAATATAAACTGCCCTTCGAAGAGCATATAAAACCTGATGCTCTGGATTATGAGGATGCCTGGTCTAAACATATGATTATCGATCATTTTGAAGAACGTATCAAAACATTACCTGATGACGTGATTATAGAGCTTTACGGTTTATATGGTAAAGCACAAACAATGAAAACCCAAAAGGAAAGAGATGCTGCGAACAAGAATATCGTTCATCTTCTCGATCTCAGTTACAGCCTTAACGGGTGGTTCAATATAGAAAAAATGGGGGCACGTAGCAGGAAAAAGCGGTTCTGACCGGTAAAAAGAGAACTGTGAATGAATGCGAAAGAAAATTGCGAAAATGGTTATAGGCAGTTCAACGGAATACTATTCTTGGGGGGCTCCCCGAACGTGTCAGCAGACGGGAGAGTATCCCCCAAGAATAATCCTTCCACCAGTTATGGTAAATACTTATTGGTTTTTAGATTTCTCAAATGCAGCAACCAGATTTTCGATTGCGCTAAAACCGCCAAAGGCCGCTTAGCTTCTCAACCAGAGGATAAACCCGACGATATTCATCGCAAGAATAAGACCGATCATGGAGAGACCGGGAAAAAACCAGGCCGTATTATCAATAAGAAGAAATGCCGCCCAGAGCAACCCGGCCCAGGATATTATGGTAAGAAAAATCATTTGCCGGAAGTTTTTCATCCCAAACGCTTTGATGGATGAACTTGTATCCTTTTCGTTGATATCTAAATGCATGTATCAGCATTAAGCCTTATTTGTGGGTAAATATTCAGTTAAAATAAAAAAGTTAAAGTTATATTTAATATTATTATATCCTGATACAAATGGTTGAAATATATACGAATGCTGCCGGGACAGTGACAGAAACGGATCCGGCTGTGATTCTGTATATCGTATTTGTTATCATCGTTATTGTCATCATAACGCTCATGTGCCTTTGGCTCAGGAGACAAAAGCGGCGATAACCTCTCTCTTCTGTATTCCCTATACCATTCCTATTTTGTTTTACAACCACACGAGGAATTTCTTCCGGTGTCCTCTTTTTCTCTCAATACCTGAACTTCCTTTGAAAGTCTTCGTAGTTCATCTTCCAATGCTCTGAATCGTTCTTCAATTTCCGGTTCCATATTTTTTCTCCTTGCGCAGTACAGTCATCACCGAACGTATAATAGGTAGTGACTGGAGTGTTTTACCGGTAATTCAGTGAATACTCATCTCTCACGTCGAGAAACTACTTCCATACTGAATGTTTTATATAATACAAAGAACCAGTTGTTCACTATGAAACCGCTGTACCTCCTCCCCATCCTCATCGCATTTGTCATAGTAACAGGATGTACGGGCCTACCGTCTTCGGTGTCTTCCCAGCAGCAGCTCACCCTGAATCAGCAGGCACAATTTGCGAATAATGAGTATGCTTTTACTGCCGGAATTAATAACATTCAGATACAGAATAACCAGACCATAATTGTGACGATAACGATAGCAAATACGGGTTCAAGCGGGATGACCATGTCCGTTTATCCCACCTTAAATGACCCTGTCGGCCAATCGTATCCCGGCACGGCGATGTTTTATAGCCAGATCTATCCCAATCACCAGTCGACGCAAAAGGGGACCATCCTTATTCCCCCGGGCGAGCTTGCACATCTTACGCAGGGATCGACGCTCGATGTCAAATTCCAGGGTACTTCCCCGATTCCGTTTGAAACCGCATGGAGCGTTGATCTCTCCCACCTGCCGTCATAGATAATGGTCCTTGTTTCTGGATGGCTGTTGACCACGAAAATAACGATAAAGAGTATTACCTTTTTTAAAATCCGGTATTAACCGTCAAAATAGATTGGGAAGGTATAATTCCCGTAAAAATAAAAACAGAAATAAATTGTCGGTGCCTCATCACTGGTATCCCCGGTAGTCTCAACTTCCAAGAGAGATCGAGATCGGAATGCCAAAAAACCGTGGCAGGTGTTAATCATCGGCATTTTGGAGTGGTAAACGTGGTTAAATCAATCGGACTGTTCTCTAACCGGATCCTGTTTATGCTGGGTATTGTTGGTATTGTGGCTTTAGCAGCAGGTATCGGTATGCCAGTTTGTGCCGGATCCGTCCCTTCGTTTGTGACGCAGTGGGGGCCATCGTATGGTAATGGCGTGGAAATGTTCAGCAATCCTTCCGGTATTGCAGTAAATGCATCCGGATACCTCTATGTAGCTGATGAAAATAATAACCGCATCGAGGTTTTTTCGCCGACGGGGACATTTGTGACCGAGTGGGGACCTTCGTATGACATTGACAACGACAAGTTAGCTGCTCCACAAAGTATAGCGGTAAGTCAGACGACGGGGAATGTTTACGTCGCTGATGCAACTGCTAAACGGATCGTGGAGTTTACGCCAACAGGGACGTATGTGCTGCAGTGGGGGAAGTTCACGCTTGGCGATGGCTACAGCCAGTTCAATAACCCTATGAGTGTAGCCGTGAGTCCCAAAACAGACCATGTTTACGTGGGTGATGACGATAATCTGAATAATGCCCAGATCCAGGAGTTCACCGCGAACGGCGGGTACCTGGCATCCTGGGATTCATGGAGTAACGGCGCAAACACGTACCAGTTAAGCTCCCCGTCATGTATCGCCGTGAGTCCCACAACGGATAATCTCTATGTAGCTGATGCTGGGAAACTGAATCAGGTTGAAGAGTTCACGCCTGCCGGGACGTTTGTTACGTCATGGAATTCATGGAATAATGGTGCCAGTTCATTTGTGAGCCCACAGGCCATTGCAGTGAGCCCGACGACGGATGATGTCTATGTTACCGATCCGACGTCGCCACCCCAGGTTTATGTTTTCACTTCATCTGGGGCGTATGTAACCGGATGGGGACCATCGTACGGTAATGGCAACAGCGTATTCATGAACCCGGCAGGCATTGCGGTGAACGCAAATAACAATGTCTATGTGTCTGACGGATGTAACGGCGGTTCCTGTAATAATATGATCGAGGAGTTTTATTTCCCGCCGTCAGCTGCAACCGCTGCAGGGACCGCGGCATCAGGACAGGCTTCATCGGGATCAAACGTGCCCGCCGGTGCCAGTCAGACCCGTTCAGGACTCGATGCAATTCCGGTTGTCGGAGCGCTTGGTGTGTGCGGGGCTATCCTCCTGTTTAAAAAGAACACACATTAATTTTTTTGAGCAAACCTCTCAAAAGTGGATGTGAACAAATGTATCTAAAATTAGGGAAGTTTTCTGGGGAATATAAGGATCTCTCCTGACGCACGTAAAAAAAAAATATTTCGTTAAACCCGGGAAGAAAAGTGATTAGTATAAGATTTGTACCGGGGTTATTAAGGCGGGGACGGTACGGGTAACCGTAAGTGCTGCACCTTCAGGTGGCATGAGTACGACGGTAAACTGGGTATTAGGTGTCGTTGTATACGGCATCTGGATTGCCAGAATAAATTGCTCGTTTGGATTTAGTATCTCACTGGTGTCAGTTGACGCATTGTTGATCTTTTGTGCAATACACCATGATCCTGTCGTAGTGGAAGGAGCGGCATCGGTATGCCATACCTGACTAATTAACGGCCCTCCACAGTTTTCTCCACTGTAGGTAAGGTTCGGCCACCGGCTTTGACCGTCATTGTAAGAGACAACCATCTGGGATATGTCAATAGGGGTATCTCCGGCCGTGAGACCGAGAGTCACATTAATGTACGCAAGACAATCATTGTTCGGTCCATCACATATCCAAGTGTCATCCTGCAACCCGTATACATTCCCTATCAGTTCAAAGCTCGAACTAGACTGTTGGACGCCGGTATGAATGGTTGACTGTGCAGTCTGTGACGTGAAAAAGCCAGCGCCAAGCGCAACGTATGAGAACACCGCCGCCACGACAACGAATGCTATGAGCACGATTGCAGCCTCAAGGCCGGTAAACCCATTTTCATCATCTGAATGTGCGGCAGTCATTGACAGTACTTATTTAATATAAAATAAAAGAGTATCTATAATTTAACTGCCATAGATAAATGTTCGTCTGTATCAAAAAAGCTAACGTTTCAGGCGATGTTAGATTTATCTGTGTTATAAGGATATATCTTTCAAAAAACGATACTCAAAGATGTATCAGGTGGTCGTGTTCTTCCTGACCAATGCCTCAACGTCCTGCCTGAGTTCTGCGGTACGTTCGCGAATGGTATCGAAGGATCGCCGCTGCCAGTAGATGAGGTTTCTCAACTCTTCAGCACGTCGCGCAATCTCATCATCGACTGCATTTTTCCCGTTCAGGTACTCGACCTGGTTGACCATGTTTACTGCCTGGTAGAGGATCTCACGTTTTCCTTTCGCATAGAGAAGGTCCCAGGACTTCTGCTCGGACCGTTCAAATTCAGCACCGTCAAGTGTGCCTTTGACTTTTTCGAGTGCAGTCTCAAAATGCCGCCAAGTGATCCTGACCGCGTCGAGAGTAAGGGTGTCAGCATCCCCGGCACCATGCTCCTCAGTCAGCTCATCGATGACTGCCGCCTTTGCCTCCCGAACCACCGCTTCGAGATCAGCGCCGACAAAAAACCGGGTACTTGCTGCCAGTTCATCAATGCTTACCTCCGGACTGAGGAGATCACTAATACCTTTGAGGTATGTTGCAAGGATGGCTTTACGGCCCTCTTCATCCGGCGGCGAGATATACAGGTGTTTTTCCAGTCTTCCCGGGCGCAAAAGCGCCGGGTCAAGCAGGTCAGGGCGGTTGGTCGCACCGACAACAAACACTTCTTTGAGTTCTTCTACGCCGTCCAGTTCGGTCAGGAACTGGCTTAAGACACTCTCTGTGACATGCGTGGAATCATTGACGGTCCCCCTTTTTGGGAAGAGTGCATCGATCTCGTCAAAAAAGATGATGCAGGGTGCCGACTGCCGCGCTTTCCGGAACGCTTCCCGCACATGCTTTTCAGAATCGCCTACCCCTTTTGAGAGCAGTTCGGGTCCCTTTATGGATATAAAGTTAAGCTGACGTTTGCTTGCGATACCTTTTGCAAGCAGGGTTTTTCCTGTTCCGGGCGGGCCAAAAAGCAGGATACCTTTGGGTGGTCTGTAATCCAGTTTTTCGAAGATGCGGGGGTAATGCAACCTTCCTTCAATGATCTTGATGAGCGTGTCTTTTGTCTCATCGAGTCCCGCAATATCGTCCCATGAGACGTCAGGTACTTCGATAAGGACCTCGCGGAGTGCGCTTGGCTGGACAATTTTTCTCGCAGCATCGAAGTCGACCTTGGTAAGCCTGAGCTGCTCGATCACTTCGTTGGGAATTTCCTTGTTAATATCGATGAGGGGGATGATCTTCCGGATGGCGTTCATCGCCGCTTCTTTTACCAGAAGAGCGATATCGGCACCGACAAACCCGAACGTCGTCTCCGCAAGGGCTGCGATATCCACGTCTTTTGCAAGCGGTACGCCCCGGGTATGCACCTGGAAGATCTCAAGCCTTCCTTTCTTGTCGGGAATGCCAATCTCGATCTCACGGTCAAACCTCCCTCCCCTGCGCAGTGCAGGATCGATGGAATTGGGGAGATTCGTTGCCGCAATGACGATTACCTGGCCCCGGCCGGCAAGACCGTCCATGAGGGCAAGCAGCTGTGCCACGACCCGGCGTTCCACTTCTCCCTGAACATCCTCACGTTTCGGGGCGATGGCATCGATTTCATCGATAAATATGATGGATGGTGCATTCTCTTCGGCAGTGTGGAACTTGTCGCGCAGGGCTTTTTCACTGTCCCCGTAAAACTTGCTCATGATCTCGGGGCCTGAAAGCGTGCTAAAATGGGCGTCGACCTCGTTTGCGACCGCTTTTGCGATAAGGGTCTTTCCTGTTCCCGGCGGGCCGTAGAACAGGACACCTTTAGGTGGTTTGATCCCCAGCTTCTCGAAGATCTCAGGGTGACGCAACGGAAGCTCGATCATCTCCCGGACCAGCTGGAGCTCACGTTCGAGACCACCGATGTCCTCGTACTGGATATTGGTGATTTCCCGTTTCCCTTCGTCCGGGTTAAAGGCCTCATCCTTGAGTTCGATCTCTGTAGTATCGGAGACGATAGCAATGGTCCCGGGGGATAATTTCGGGAGGACCCGCACGATAAAAAACGTGATGGAATTGCCGATGATATCTTTACGAAAGCTCTGCCCCTCGAATACCGTTTTTCCCCGCAGGGACCCGGCAAGATACCTCTCGCCCCCGACCAGTTTGGTCTGCTGTGCTGGCTGGATCACTACCTTTGTGGCATAGACGGCCTCGGATTTACGGATCTTCACTTTTTCGTCGATGCCGGCATTTGCATTTGCCCGGAGGCTGCCGTCGATGCGCAGGATGCCAAAACCGATATCCTCGGCAGAACCCGGCCAAACGATCGCCGCCGCGTGCCGTTTCCCCACAATCTCTATGACGTCCCCGGAGACAAGCTCCAGTTTCTTCATCACATCAACGCTGAGCCGCGCGATACCGCGACCGGCATCGTTATGGGCAGCCTCTTTAACGGTTACCTCAAAAAAATCTGTCTCTGCCATGAAAGTCCCGTGACGCTTTTCATTCCTTTGGTTTAGCGTGGCTGCCTATAATAATACCCGTCGTGGCCAAAATCGTAACAACGCCTCATTTTCTTTTACGCAAGTTTACTTGTTTCCATAACAAGCCAGATTTAGTCCAGAAATGTAAAACCGAGCCTTTATTTTGTTCCTTTGCGGTACTGCTAAGGTATGAGTATTATTGCAGATGCCAAACGCGGCATCGTAACAGATGAAATGAAAATAGTCGCAGCGCAGGAAGGAGTCACCGAAGACTTTGTCCGGCGCAGCATTGCTGAAGGTCATATCGTTATCCCGGTCTCACCGTACCGTAAAGTAAAGATATGCGGTATCGGGGAAGGTCTCCGGACCAAGGTGAACGCCTCGATCGGGACCTCTACCGATATTGTCAATATTCCTGAAGAGATTGAAAAAGCACGGCAGGCCGAACTTGCCGGTGCCGATACCCTTATGGAACTCTCGACGGGCGGGGACTTTGCCGAAATAAGAAGGCAGATTATTGCCAATACCACGCTCTCTGTGGGCAGTGTTCCTCTGTACCAGGCATTTATTGAAGCGGTCAAAAAGGACGGCGCCGTCATTCACATGAAAGAGGACGACCTCTTCCGCATCACGGCAGAACAGGCAAAACTGGGTACAAACTTCATGGCGATCCATACCGGTATAAACTGGGAGACCGTCAAGAGACTAAGAAACCAGGGCCGGCATGCCGGGCTCGTGTCCCGGGGCGGCGCATTCATGACGGCATGGATGCTTCACAACGAGAAAGAGAACCCCCTCTACTCAGAATTCGATTACCTCCTGGAAATCATGAAGGAGCATGAGGTTACCCTTTCGATGGGTAACGGAATGCGTGCCGGGGCCATTCACGATGCAACTGACCGGGCCGGTATCCAGGAACTGCTTATTAACGCCGAACTTGCCGACAAAGCGCATGCAAAGGACGTGCAGGTTATTGTTGAAGGGCCCGGCCATGTGCCAATTGACGAGATTGCCACAAACGTCCAGCTCATGAAGCGGGTCACCAACAACAAGCCGTTCTATATGCTTGGGCCGATTGTGACCGATATTGCACCGGGCTATGACGACCGGGTCGCGGCTATCGGTGCAGCCATTTCATCATCTCTTGGTGCCGATTTCATCTGCTACGTGACGCCCGCTGAACACCTTGCCCTTCCCACACCCGCCGAGGTGTATGAAGGAGTCATGAGTTCGCGAATCGCAGCACATGTCGGCGATATGGTCAAGCTCAAGAAGACCCGGGCGGCAGACCTCGAGATGGGCCATGCCCGCCGCGATCTTGACTGGAACCGCCAGTTTGCCGTTGCCATGAACCCGGCCCGGGCACAGCAGATCCGGTCGGAACGCATGCCTGCCGATACTGATGGCTGCACGATGTGCGGGGACTTCTGCGCCATTAAGATCGTCAACCGGTATTTTAAGTTCTAACTCCCCTCTTTTTATCCAAAAATTTTCAGGTCGGAATACAGGCAGGATTATGCGATCCGGTAGCCAATACAACCGGTACGAGCCATAAGGATGGAGAAATGGCAAAGACCAAGCAGGAAATTCGTACCGAAGTAAAACAGCGGCGGCTGGCACTGACACCACAGGAGCGAAAGGAAAAGAGCAGGTGTATCTGTGCTGCCCTGCTTTCCCTCCTCGACGGCACCGGGCCGGTTATGGTCTATGTCGCAAAGCCTCCGGAAGTGGATACAAAACTGCTGATCACCACGCTTCTTGCCCGGGGTACCCGGGTCATCGTTCCTGTCATTGAGCGCAAAACCACTACTCTGCGTCTTTCGTACCTGGAGGACCCTTCCGTGCTTGTCGAGAGCACGTTTTGTGTCCCGGAACCGGTTGGCTGCGAAATCCCGGCCAGGCCGGATGAAATCGGGATTGCAATCATCCCGCTGCTTGCCTTTGACCGGCAGGGAAACCGGCTGGGGTATGGTGCGGGGTACTATGACCGGTTCCTTGCGGCACATCCCCGGGTAAAAACAATAGGAATCGCATTTGCCTGCCAGGAAATGCCGGAACTTCCTGGGGAGCCCACCGACATCAGGATGGACAGGATCCTGACTGAATCCGGTCTCATCCCTGTGCTGGAAAACAAAGATCACGAACACTAAATAATCCCGTCTCAAAATGATTCGTAACGGTGATGATATCAGGCTGAATTTTGGCGGGTTTATCCCGCTTTCTACGGTAGACTGGCGGGGGAGATCGGTATGCACCGTCTTTTTCCGGGGCTGCCCGGTCCGGTGCACCTATTGCCAGAACGCCGCTATCCTTTCCGGGGAAAATTACCGGGATACTGACGATATTATCGAGCTTATCAAAAGCTCGAAGCTGGCGGTGAGCGGGGTGGTTTTCTCGGGTGGAGAACCGACATTGCAACGGGATGCATTGATAGCACTTGCCCGCGCTTCCAAAAAATGCGGGATATGCACCGGTATCCAGACAAATGGCATTTTTCCCGACGTTCTTGCCACGCTTATTAAAAGCCGGTTGCTTGACCGGGTGGCCCTTGATATCAAAGCTCGCTGGGCGCGGTATAATAACCTTCTCGGAGGAAATTATGTAGAGAACGTGCAGCGTTCCCTTGCCTTGTGTACAGAGGCCGTCCGCACCGGGGCGCTATCAGAGTTCCAGGTCGTCATAACGCTC
>Ga0326727_10016118_pt1 | contig 15854 bp, 9 predicted proteins | sample MB2enrmetagenome_FD_207643 | JGI IMG/M metagenome (GOLD analysis project Ga0326727, IMG submission 207643) | Lab enriched peat soil microbial communities from McLean, Ithaca, NY, United States - MB29MY | ecosystem: Environmental > Terrestrial > Soil > Wetlands > Peat | place: USA: New York... | reverse complement strand
TCCTCGTCGTCATTCCAAGGCGGCGTCGAGCCGCCGCAGTCCAAGGTGCTTCGCACATTGTCCCTGACACCTGCCCTTAGTGATTGAACATGAATTCCTCGCTCGTCAACATGGCCCACGTTAAGTCGTTCAGGACGGCGCGGCGCGTGTCGTCGGCGGTTTGCCCCTTCTGCTGCTCGGCCGAATTCAGCGCGCCGACCAAAGCACTGCGCTCCTTGTCGCGAGGGTGGCGGCTGAAAGAAGCGAGGTAAAGGTAATCCACAATTTGATCGTCGGTGAAGCCGAGCTTGAGCAGCATATCCACAGAGCTGCCGGGGGCGCGCAGCTTATTGTTCAGCGTATCGCCGTTGAAAATGTGAAGCGCCTGGGTAACCGTGGGCACGGAGGTGCGCTCGCTCTCGCGAGTCTGTGCCCGCACCGGCCGGCCAAAGGCGGAGAGGAAGTAAGACCCCACTGCCGAATCGGGCAATTGCAGGGCGCGCGTTCCGGCGGGGTACCCTTCGAATTTTTCCGGTACCTTGGTGACCTCGGAATAGGCATCCAGCAAGACTTCCGCGGGCAAACGCTTGATGACGTAGTGCGACCCGAATTTGTCGTCGTCGGCATTTTCCTTGAGCGGGGTGGAGGAAGCCTGGTAGGTGGCCGACTGCATGATGGTTCGAATCAGGTGATCGACATCGAAGTTGTGCGCCACGAAGTCCTTCACCAGGTCATTCAGCAACTGGTCATTGGTGGCCGGGTTGGTGTCGCGAAGGTCTTCCACCGATTCCACCAGTCCGCGCCCCATGAAGTTGCGCCAAATGCGATTGACGATGTTGCGCGCAAAGAAGGGGTTCTGCGGCGCGGTGAGCCACTTGGCAAAATAAACGCGGGTGTCGCCGGGAGTGCTCTCCGGGAGCGCGCTGGCGTCCAGAGGTTTGGGCGGCAGGGGCATCATGAAGCGGTCGTCCATGAACTCGCCGGTGGGCGCGGAATAAACGGTGACATTATTGAGAATCTGCCCAATGCCAGGGCGCGCGGTTTGACTGGAATAGGTTTTCAGCCGCACGCGCGCAAACAGGTTGGCCATCCCGTAATAGTCTTTTTGCGTCCACTTGGCCAGGGGATGATTGTGGCAATGCGCGCAGGTGATGGTGATTCCCAGGAACGCCTGCGCCACATTTTCCGTGGTGTCGAGCGGATCGTGGTGGACCACCCAGTAATTGGCCGCGCCATTCTCAATGCTGTTGCCGGTGGCGGTCATGATTTCATAAACGAATTTATCCCACGCCTTGTTGGCGGCAACGCTGTCGCGGATCCAATCGTAATAGCTCCACATTTCTTCGTTCGACAGATGGTTGCTCGAGACCAGCAGCATGTCCGACCACTTGTACGCCCAATAATCCACGAATTCCGGCCGCTTCATGAGCGCGTCGATCAGCCGGTCACGCTTGTCGGGCGAAGGGTCCTTGAGGAACTGCTCGACTTCGGCGGGACTGGGCAGAATGCCGGCGGCGTCCAAATAAGCGCGACGTATGAATTCCGCATCGCCGGCGGGGGGCGAAGGCGGAATGTGCAGCACCTCGAGGTGGCGCAGGATGTCGTTATCAATGTAATTGTGCCGAGGCGCCTTGGTGAAGACCGCCGCTTCCAACTTGTAAGGGAAGGGAATGCGCAAGCGCGAAAAAGTGACATGGCTCTGGTACCAAACCGTCACCGGGGCTTCGCCAAAACTGTGCATGGTGACGTGGCCATCATTGTCGACGGTGGCCACGCCTTCGTTGCCGCTGTCATACTTGGCCCAGCGCGTCACGTCTTCCTTGCGGCCGTCGGAGAATGTGGCCGTCACGATGAGTTGCTGTTCAGTGCCGGGACGCAGCGACGCTTCCTGGGGGGAAACTTCAATCTGCGTCACCCGCGCGTCAGAATCCTGGGGAGCGGGCATGCCCTGGGCAATCCAACCGGAAATAACCTGATACTCGGGCGAGTCTACCGCGAAGCGCTTCCCGCCGCCGTGGGCGATGGTGAGCGTGGGCTTCAACAGGATCAAACTCTTGGCGGGCTCAATACGGTCCGTGCGCCGAGCGAGGGCCTGGTGAGTCAAGATCAAGTAATCGCTCTGTGCATCGTAGCCGCGCAACGACAACTTGAAGCCGTTCTTTCCGGCGGCCGCGCCATGACAGGGACCGGAGTTGCACCCCATTTTTGTCAACACCGGCTGGACGTCGTTGCGGAAGCTCCACACGGCCGGCGCGGTGAAATTCTTTATGCTGATGGGAAGGGTTGCACGTTGGCCTCGGAGGGTCGCAGTGATGGCCGCCTGGCCGTCGCTCTGGGCGATCGCAAAATCATTGCTGATTCGCGCGACTTGGGGATTCGAGGATGCGAGGGTCGCTTGGGCTGTCAAATCTTCCTGGTGGCCGTCCGTGAATGTCCCCTCGACAATAAGTCGCTGACTGTAATGGGAGCCAGAAATGGCGATGGCGTCGGGCAAAATGTCGATTTTGGCCAGGGGAACCTGGGGGTAGGCTTGGTGGTCGGCGACCGGGGAGAGTCTGGTCCCACCGCCCTGCGGCACCTTGTATTCACCACCGGGGTGAAAGGGAGCATCCTTCTGCATCTGCGGGGAGGCGGCATTTGTCGACTGCTGAGCGTTCGACCCGTGGCCCGCATAAAACACCATGAACGCACATACGAAAATAACGACGAGCAGAAAACGACGCGGATTCATGTTCCCCCGAAAAGCAGCGACGAGTGAAGAGTGATGAGCGACAAGTCAGAGGCGCCTTGCTCTTCACTCGTCACTCTTCACTCGGCACTTTCATTCATACCAGCAGTTCATCAATCGGATCAAAGCCGTGATCGACGAGGCGGACCACGCGGCCTTGCGAAGTCTTGAGCTCGGTATCGATGGGGATGCCGAGGCACTTGTAGACCGTTGCCGCCACATGCGCGGGCATGACCGGCCGATCCTTGGGTGCGCCGCCGATATTGTCGGACGCGCCCACAATCTGGCCTCCCTTGATGCCGCCCCCGGCCATGACGATGGTCCAGCACTGCGGCCAGTGGTCGCGGCCTCCGGCGGGGTTGATTCGGGGTGTGCGTCCGAACTCCCCCGTGGCTACCACCAGCGTGCTTTCCAGCAAGCCCCGGTCGCTCAAATCTTCCAGCAGCGAACTGTAAGCGTTGTCAAACATCGGCCCCACCAGGTCGCTATAACATTGGATGGGGCTGAAGGGAGCGGATCCGTGAATGTCCCAGGTGATGTCGTTGAAGACGGTCTCAAACATGTTCACGGTGACAAAGCGCACGCCGCGTTCCACCAGGCGGCGCGCCAGCAGGCACCCCTGGCCGACGCGCGTCATGCCGTAGCGCTTGCGCACGTCTTCCGGCTCCTGGGTCAACTCGAAAGCCTCGCGCGCCTTGGCCGAGGTCATCAGCGTGTAAGCCTGGTTGAAGGTGGCGTCCATCAACTTGGCGTCCTGGTTGGTGTCCTCGAAGTATTGCACCGACTGGTCGATGACCTGGCGCCAACTGCGCCGGCGATCGACGCGCACCGCCGAGATGTAATCGGGGGGTAGCATGTCCGGCACCTGGAAATTGGCGGCGGAGGGGTCCGCGTTAAGGACGAAGGGGTCGTAGGCTTTACCGAGGAAGCCGGCGGAGTCACCGTGCGGCAGATTGCCGCCGAGTTCTCCAATGATGTACGGAATCAGAACATTGGGGGGCATGTCGCCGCGCGGGCCGCGCTCATATCTCAGTACGGAGCCGTAATTGGGCGACTCCAAGCCTCCTTGGAACAAACGCCCCGTCTGCATCATTTGGACGCCGGTGTCGTGGACCGCCGCCCCCGTGTGGTACATAGACCGCAGCAACGCGAACTTGTCCGCGTGCTTGGCCATGCGCGGAAAGATTTCACAAATCTCCATGCCGGGAACGTTGGTCTTGATGGGCTTATAGGGACCGCGAATGGAGGCGGGCGCGTCCGGCTTCATGTCCCAGGTGTCGAGTTGGCTCGGCCCGCCGACCAGCATCAACTGAATGCAGTTGACGTCCTTGTCGTTACGAACCGCGCCCGAGGCTTTGAGTGAAAAAAATTCGGGCAGGGTCAAACCCATCAACCCCAGCGCCCCGGCGTGGAGAAAGTCGCGGCGCGTGACCCCATCGCAAAAATGACATTTCTTGTCGGCATCCAGCCTAAACATGTTTTCGCCTTTTAAATCCCAAGTTACGGCCCGGCTTGCTCCACGGCAGGAGTGTGCTACGGGGGGCCCATCCGGCGGGTGGAGCAGACCGCTGCTCGCCCTCAGCGGGGTTGGTTAGTGGATCAGATGCCCTGTCTGGCGCGGAGTCGTGGCCGGCGGCCTTACAGACTCCATAATGTATGAAGGCAGAAACGCCCAAAATCGTTGCCAAGGATTTTCTGCCTCGATCTGATGCTCGCCCCGAGCGGGAACCATTATACCGCATCGGATTCGCGCGGGCTTGAGGAAATTAGCGTACGGCGGGGCCGGCATTCTCCAGGAGTAATTGGTGGGCAAAAATCAGAAAAACGCTGGAAGTCCAGGTGTACGCTGGGTCTCGCAGACCCGCGCCGGTGATGGCATCGAAATTTTCTGACATCCCATTCTTCGCGACCATGCGGCAAAACCTTAGCCGAAGGTCATCGGCGAACGCTTTCTCACCCACTTCGTCCAGGCCGGCAGTGATAACCATCATGGCAGGGGCCCAAATGGGGCCGCGCCAATATCCGTCCGGCAGGTAATAGGGGCTTCTCAGGTTTTCTGTCGCCAGACCGTTCTCAGTCAGGAACTTGCCCTTCTCTTTTAAGCCAGCGACAAGCTGCGCAAGCACCGGCTTCGGCAATCGGTTGCCCAGAATAATGGGGAGATAGAGGATGAGACTCTGAGAGGGATAATTGGCGTGGCTTCCCGACTGCGGAGCCACAAACGCATTTTCCTTCCAGCTACCCGCCAGAAGTTTGGCCAACAGATCATCGGCGCGCTTCTTCCAACTCCGTGCCTCATCGGGCTTGCCGAGGGTGCGGGCAATGTCTGACAGCGCATCCATCTGGACGATGAGATACGCTGAGAGGTCGGGCGCTTCCACGGGCGGACGCATCAGGAAGATGGTGGAGTTGTCCCAGCCCGAGTCGTTGCCGTGTTCGTATTCCGGAATTCCGTCATGGTCGATGTCACGATACTGGAAGTACCAGTTGGTCCAACGGCTGAGCGGCTCATAGACTTTGGCTAATTGGTCCGGCCCAATGAATTGAGTGCGCTTCATCATCCAGGCGAGCGCCCAACCGTGGATCGGCGGTTTGGTGTGCAGCCAGGAGACCGCCTGGTCGTCCATCCAATCCGGGAATGCGCCCTGTGAATCCTGATTGTCGAAGAGAAGCATGATCTGGTCCCAGGCCAACTGGGGATTCCCTTCGACAAGGGCCATGGCGTTGAAGCAGTTGTCCCAACTCCAAAGTCTCGACATCCAGTTTTTGGACATGAGCATGGCCGGCCGGGTGAGGTGACCCTCGGCGGCCACCACGCTTTCCCAATTGACGTAGGCGGCCAGTTCCGCAGCGGAGGCGAATTCTTCGGGAACCTCCGGCATCTCCCCAAGCCAATGACGATATTCCCCGCGCAGGCTCTCCAGGGCATCGTCGAAGCTCATTTGATAGGGCTTGGTCGGCTCTACTCCGGCGATTTCCTCCAGCACGCCTTGAAATTTTCCGGACGCCGGGTCAGGCAGAAAATCCGCCACCACACGCTCCGCGTGCGTGCCCTGCCATGGCGCGTCAACAACCAGGCTTCCGGTGCGCGCAGTGAGCCGGAACTTGAGGTGGTGGGTTCGACTGGTCACTTGCCACTGTGAGGGTGCGAGGGGAAAAGCAAAATCGGAATTGGGCGGAGGTATGAGCAGGCGAAATCCCACGCCGACCCCCCGGACCAGGATGACGGCGGGTTCCGCCATGCAGATTTCCACATAACCTTCCGGCGCCTCGAGGCGGAGCAACGCGGGCGAGGCGACTTCCTTGTAGGGGATGGGAATGGTGCTACGCAGAAGCTCGACGCGAAACAGCTCACTGGACCCACCCGATGGATGCAGATCGCGCAGGTAGAGGCCTTCGGGAAGACGCGGCGTACCCTTCATATGGGAAAAGGCAACATAGGAGCCATACCGGCTGAACGGTACCTTGCTAACATCAAATTGGATGTTGCCATCATACGGGTGCGTGGGTGCAGTGGCCGCAAGTCCGCTGGCGATTCCACAGGCCAGCATCAAGAGATATGCAACCAACGGACCTATCCGCGACGTGCCTGGCCGCTTCATGGGCAATCTCCTTGTACGGGTTCCATGGGATGGATTTTGAAAGCTGCCGCCGGCGGTTCCCGGGCAGGTTACGCCTCAGCCCATTGCTTTTTGATGTAGGCAAGCGCGCTCGCTAACTCCGCTTCAGTATTATCGGTCGCGCGGAATTCCATATTCAGCCATCCCGAAAATCTCCAGTCTTTGAGCGCGCGGAATCCCGGCCGGTAGTCGAAGGGCAGCGAGCCAGGCGCTGTGCGCGCCTTACCATCGGCAAGGTGACAGTAGACCGTGTATTTGCCGTACTGCCGCAAGGTGGCGGCAATGTCTTTCTCCTCCAACTGCATGTGATAGAAGTCGCTGATCAGCTTGAAGCCGGGCGCGCCCACGGCTTCAATGAAACCGGCGGCCTGGCTCTGGAGGTACATGAAGTGAGTTTCCTTCTGGTTGCAGGGCTCGAGCATCAGGTTGACGCCCGTGCGTTGAACGTCCGGCGCCAACTCCTTGAGTTCGGTCACCAACAATCGCTCTTCAATCTCCCGCGGCGTCATGATGGGAGAAATATCCTGAAAGCGATTGGGTCCAAAGGTGGGGACTTCCAGGACATCGCTGGCCCCCAGCGTGCGGGCCATCTCCAGGCGCTTGCGGTCCGTCTCCACCGCCTGGGCGCGAGCCTGGGGGTCCGTGTCCAGCAGTTTGATGGAGCCGGTGATGGCGCTGACGGCGATCCCGATGCCGGCGAGTTGCTCCTGAAGGGATTCCACCGGCTGGTTGAGCCATTCTCCGCCCAGCTCAATGCCGTCATAGCCCAACTTTTTCACCAATTGCGCCCGCTCGCGCAAGGTCAAATCTTTGGGCAGGGGGGTGCGAACCCCGAAGCGCACGCTGCCCGCCTCGGGCTTGGTTTGAGGGGCGCCCGCCGCCAGCGCCACACCTCCCAGGGCCGTGCCGCACCCCGCCAGAAATTCTCTTCGACTCACCCCGATAGCTTTTTTCATAAACATCATCCTTAGAAGCAATCTTGATGGCGCAGCCTTTGTGGGCAGGTCCGCCTTTTGCGCCCCTATTGTATAGACCCCGAAGGGGCAAAACAACTGCCGGGGTGCACGATGTCGTACAATGTCACCATGCGAGGTTACAGAGCTGATTTGGCTCATATCCACGACGTCGGTTTCAGCGACTATGCGCTGAAGGCAGCCCCGGGGTTACTGCGGATTCTAAGCGCCTGCGGAGTGAAGGAAGGATTGGTTGTCGACTTGGGCTGCGGCGGCGGGCATTGGGCCCGGGAACTTAATCGCGCCGGCTACAGGGTTCTGGGAGTTGACCAGTCACCGTCGATGATCAGGCTGGCGCGCTGGAAAGCGCCGCAGTCGAAGTTCAGGGTGGCATCCTTCCTCACGGTGGACCTCCCGCCCTGCGATGGGATCACGTCGATCGGAGAGTGCCTGAACTACCGTTTTGACGAGAGAGGCAGTCGGGATGCATTGGTTCGCCTGTTCGATCGTGTGTATCGGGCGTTGCGCCCGGGTGGCGTGTTTGTGTTCGACGTTAACGGGCCCACCAGATTTCGCAAGAAGACGCCGCAAGAAAACTGGCGGATAGGGCGCGACTGGGCTGTGCTGGTGAACACCACGGTGGATAGGGAAAAGGAAACGCTTTGCCGTCGAATAACCACTTTCCGCAGGGTCGGCAAGCTATACCGGCGGAGCCAAGAAGTGCACCATCTGCAACTCTATCGCCCTTCCGATCTCCTCAGAGCTCTCGCTCAATGCGGCTTTCATGCTCGTACCCTGAAGGGATACGGAGGATTCCGGTTTCCCACCGGGATAACCGGGATCCTTGCGGAAAAGCCCTAAATCGTAAGTTAAACTCACCCCCTCTACGGGGGGCGCCTGGCTACCCTGCGGCCGGGAGGTCCTCGGCGTGGAAGGAACTGGGCGCGGCCCGATCCAGCAGTTCGCGTACCTGGGTCAAGAGATCGGACAAGGTGAAGGGTTTTTGTATGTATGCGCTGAGGTCGTTCCAATGCCGCATGATCTGATCGGAATACCCGGACATGAAAAGTACAGGCACGTCTGGGAACTCGGCGCTGAACTTCTCGGCCAGTTCCACCCCGCCCATCGTCGGCATAATAATATCGGTGAGGAGCAAATGGATCGGCCCCGGGTGGCTTTGGGCCACGGAAAGAGCTTCCGCTCCGTTGCTCGCTTCCAGGATGATGTAACCGTAACGCTGCAGGATGTCCCGCGTGTATTTCCGCACTCCCGTCTCATCTTCCACCAGCAGGATGGTCTCGCCTCGTGAGGAGACACGTTCGATGTTGACCTCTGGGCCGGCAGCGATTTCCAAGGCGAAAGAGGGGAAGAACAACTTAAAGGTGGTTCCCTTGTCGGGTTCGCTGGAGACCCAAACGGCCCCGTTGCTTTGGTTGACGACGATTCCATAAACTGTCGACAATCCCAAGCCCGTACCTTTGCCATGTTCCTTCGTGGTGTAGAAGGGTTCAAAGAGGTGGGCCTTCACCTCCGCCGACATTCCCGTGCCCGTATCGGTGACCGCCACGACAACGTACTGGCCGGGGCTGACATAGAGGTGGGTGCGCGCAAAGTGATCGTCCACCACCATGTTGGACGTTTCTATCGTCAGCTTGCCGCCGTCGGGCATGGCATCCTTGGCGTTCACGACGAGGTTCATGAGGGCTTGCCCCACCTGCGCGGGGGCGGCGCGAAAAGCTCCCGCGTGCGCATCGAGCGACAGGACCAACTCAATATCGTCACCCAGCAGCCGCGCCAGCATGTTTTCGTAGTCCTTAACGAAATCATTCACCGCAATGGTCTTGGGCTCGCTCACCTGCTGGTGATTGAAGGACACCAACCGGCGCGTCAAGCCGGCCGCCTGGAGGGCGGCCTTGGAGAGCTCTTCCATCGCATCCCGCTGGGGGTGTTGCGGGTCCATATCCGACAGGACCAGATGGGCATAGCCGTTGATGATGGTCAACAGATTGTTGAAATCGTGCGCGATGCTGCCTGCCAGCCGGCCGATGCTCTCCAGCTTCTGCGCTTGCAGAAGTTGGTGTTCCAGCCGCTTGCGCTCGGTAACGTTTAGAATCACCCCCACCACGCGGATGGGTTTCATTTGATCATCGAAAAACACCCGCCCGCGGCTGGACAGCCAACGTTCCTGGCCATCTTCAATGCCCAGCGTTCGATACTCATCGGCGTAGTCCCCGCCATTCTCGTAGCGCAGGGCATTTTGCATCGTCTGCGTGGTGCGCTCGCGGTCGGCAGGGTGGAGAGCCCGCAGGAATGTCTCGTAAGAGACTTCCGCATCCGTTGAGATCCCAAAGTGTTGCCGGGCAAACTTTGACCAGATGAGCTTGCCGATCTGCGGATAGTAATCGAACGTGCCGAGTTGCGTGGCCTCCACCGCCAACGCCAGGCGTTCCTCGCTCCCCCGCAATTCTTCCTGCGCCTGCTTGCTTTCCCGCCGCGCCGCCGCTTCCGCCAATTCGCGTTCGACGGCCGGCGCCAGGCGTGTCAGGTGGTTCTTGGTGAGGTAATCGTGCGCCCCGGATTTCATCATCTCGACGGCGGTGTCCTCACCCATCTTGCCGGACACCACGATGCAGGGAATGTCGCGGCCGCACTCCTGCAGAATGCGCAGAGCCCCGGGCGCGTCAAACCCCGGCAGGTAGTAGTCCGCAATGACCACGTCCCAGTTGGGGTCCTTCAGCGCGTGGCGCAAACCCTCAGCGTCTTCCACCCTTTGGCAAAAGACTTCGAATCCTGCCTGCATCAACAGGCGAACGATGATGTCCGCGTCGCTTTCCGAATCTTCGATTTGTAAAAGTCGTAAGGGTTTGCTCATAGCGCCTCACTTGATTATGGATATTCCACAAATGCCCGCTACTCGATGCAATTTCCCGATGGTCTTGCCGGAAAGCCCGGGCGTAAATTCTGACATTTTGTCACTTCACCTTCGGCGGCTCCTCATTCAGTACCAGCCAGTACAATCCCAATTGCCCCACCGATTGCACAAAGCTCTCAAAATCCACCGGTTTGCGGATATAGCTGTTGACCCCCAAGTCGTAGCTCGCGGCCATATCCTGTTCCTCCCGGGAAGAGGTGAGGATGACCACCGGCATGCGCCGGGTGACGGCGTCGGCGCGAATTCTCCGCAGCACATCCAGGCCCGACACCTTCGGCAGTTTTAAATCCAGCAGGGTGAGGGTGGGAAAATCAGCGGTATTGCGGCCCGCGTATGCGCCCGTGCCAAAGAGGTAGTCCAGCGCCTCCTGGCCGTCGGAGGCCACCACCAGCTCGTTGACAATGTGGCCCCTTTCCAGTGCCCGTTTGGTGAGCTCGATGTCACTGGAATTGTCTTCGATGAGAAGAATGGTTTTATCCATCATGGTTTGTTCTCTCCCACCGTGAAATACAGCGTGGCCCCCGCGCCCACCCGCGCCTCAGCCCAAATGCGCCCGCCATGCCGGTGAATCACCCGTTGCACGGTGGCCAGGCCAATGCCCGAGCCGGGGAACTCATTGGCCTTGTGCAGGCGCTGGAAGGGTCCGAAAAGCATTTGGGCATAAGCCATATCAAAGCCCACGCCGTTATCGCGAATAAAAAAGGCAGGTTTACCCTCGCGCTCCGTCTGGCCAAACTCCACCCGCGCCGGGTTGCGGGGGCCGGTAAACTTCACCGCGTTTTCGAGCAGGTTGGTCAGCGCGATTTCCAGCAGCCGGGCGTCGCCGGTGCACTGGAGCTGCGGAGCCACCATGAACTCGATGCACCGGTCGGGGTTCGCCTCCTTCAGGCGGGCGACAATGGTTGTGGCAAGGGAGGTAAGGTCAACGGTGCAGGACACCATTTCGGTCCGTCCGACGCGCGACAAGTGCAGCAGGTCGTCGATCAACCTGCCCATGCGCTGCGCTTCGGAGCGAACGCGGCCCAGGTACTTGTGTCCTTGCTCATCGAGGCGCTCGCCGCAATCTTCCAGCAGCGCCAGGCTCCACCCATCGATGCCGCGGAGGGGAGCACGCAAGTCGTGCGAAACGGAGTGCGCAAACGCTTCCATTTCTCGGTTGGCGGCTTCCAGCGCCGCCGTGCGCGCGCGCACGCGCTCCTCAAGTTCAACATTGAGCAGGCGGACCTCTTCTTCCGCTCTTCGCCGCTCGGTGACATCCATAAAGGACACGGCGAATTGATGCGGGCGTGGCGAGTACGCGCTTCCGGCATAGTACCGCCCCAGGGTGCGAGTATAATTTTCGAAAGTGGCCGGTTCACCGGTCGTTGTCACTCGCCCGTAAAGCTTGATCCAGTATTCCTCGAGGCCGGGAAGTATTTCGAGCGCCGTGCGCCCCACGATATGGCTGCGTCTCAGGCCGGTCAAGCGCTCGAAGGCCGGGTTGACATCCACAAAGCGATAGTCACGGGGATTTCCCTGCGCGTCGAAGATCATCTCGTGCAGCGCCAGCGCGCTTTCCGAGCGCTCGAAAAGTTGGCGGTAGCGAAGTTCGCTTTCCTCCAGGGCTTTTTCCGCCTGCTTGCGCTCGGTGATATCGACAAAAGTCCCGATGGCGCCGCGCGGACGTCCGCTCTCGTCCAGCAGGGGGACGGCATCGCCCAGCACGTTCACGGTGACGCCGTCCTCGAAAACAAAGTCCATCTCGGTATCCCGGACCTTCTGCCCGGTGGCGGCCGCCTTCTGCATGGGCAACTCCGGCAGCGGAATCTCCTTTCCGTCCTGCATGGCCCGGAAATTCACCGGTTTTTCGCCCTCCGGACCGGACTTGGAGAGATTGCTGCCGCGCGGTCTGCGCAATAGGTCGTAAGCCGCGCGATTGCCGGTCATCCCGTGGCACTCCACGTCGTCCGAACGGAAAATGCCCACCGGCGCCGCATCCATCAGGGCTTCGAACTCCTCCGCCCGCGCCCGCTCCCGGCTCTCGCTCTCGCGCAGGGCTTCCTCCGCCCGCTTGCGCGCAGTGATGTCGCTATTGGCTTCCAAGACCGTTTTGTTGCCGTCCGCGTCCACCGCCAAGGTCCATTGACTCTCTACGGTGAGCTTTCGCCCGTCCTTGGTGGTCTGGGTCAGTTCTCCCTTCCAGTGACCATCATGTTCCAGCAGGGAGTCAATCTGGGCCATGCCCAGGGGATGAGCGGTTTGGAGAAGCTGGTGGCTGACGCGGCCCAGCGCCTCCTCCCGCGTGTAGCCATAAAGGACTTCGGCGCCGCGGCTCCAGTAATCAATGGCGCCTCTGAACCGGCAAATTAACAGGGAGTCGTGGGCTTGTTCGAGCAAGTCGGCGTGATGGCGCAGGGCTTGGGTGATTTCCTCGCGCCGGACGGTTTCCCGTTCAATGACCACGCTGGCGAAGACCAGGAGAAGGATCAGCGCCGTGCTTCCTAACCCCAGAATCCAGCGCCCGCGAGAGGCCCGGGCTGCGGTTTCGGCCGTGCGCTCTGCGAGCAAGCGGCGCTCCTCGCCTACGACGGCATCCAGTGTGGAGCGCAGCTCATCCATGGACTGCACTCCCTGGCCGGAGCGAACGAGGGCCAGAGCCGCGTCGATTTCCGCAGCTTTGCGCAGCTCAATGGCACGCTTGAGCAAGCTCAGTCTCTCGCCGGCAAGCCGATTGATCTCGATCCAACGCGCCTGTTGGTGGGGATTGTCGGAGGTCAGATCCTTCAGATCTTTCAGGCCGATTGGGAGGGCAGTGATCGCCGAATTGTAGGGCGCCAGGTAGCTCTCATCACCCGTTAGCAAGTAACCGCGCTCTCCGGTTTCGGCGTCCTTCGTCAGCGACAGAACCGACTCCGCCGAGTTAATCACCCGGTAGGTGTGTACCACCCATCCTTCTGCGTCCCGGGTGCGCTCAAAGTCGCGCAGGAGGAGCAGGACCATCCCGGCCAGGACCACCGCCGCGCCGGCGAGAACCACGGTTTGGCGGAAGATGCGCACATTAATGTTTCTTCCACCTACGGATATGGAAGACGGCACTAGCCCGGACATTTCGCCCAGGAAACTGATGCCGGCCCCCACGGCGAAATAGCACGCCAGGTTGAGCATGACAGCGCGGTTCGCGATGGCGAAGGAGAATCGCGGTTCAATGATAAAGTACCAGGCGGAAAGTCCCCCCAGCAGCGTGGCCAGCAACCCTGGCCCCCTGCCCCAAAGGCGCTTGACGATCACAATGGTGAGAACAAAGAACAAGTAGGGCGCCCGGTCACCGAGCATCGGGTCAAAAACCAGACGTATGGCTACGGTGCATACCACGGCCAGAACGGTCGCGGTGTACCGCTCGATGGCGGGAAGCGCTTGCAGCACCTTTTGCCGGGTCAGCATCTGTGCATTGCCGATTTTCGATTGTTAATTGCCGATTGAGGATTGACAGCAGAGGGCGATTTCCTCGCTGTCAATCGGTCATCGACAATTGTCAACGGACGAATTGTCATCAGCCGAATGCCGATTGAGGGTTTACACCAGAGGCAAACTTCTCGGTTGTCAATCGACAATCGATGATCGTCAATCGACAATTCAGGGGGTGAAACTTCGCAGGGCTTTTGACCGATTTCACCTCGCCTCCGGCAACCTTTAGCTCCCCTGCCCGGGCTAACAGGATGATGGGTAGGGTTATCAACGGAAACCACAAATCACATATTAATGGTATAAAAACAATAACTTACGGGCCGTCGAGTTTCCGCAGCTTATAAGTCCCGGTTTGCGAGTTCTTACGCCCCACAAACGAGTGGCAAGCAACCCCTGCCTGCCTGTTGGGCTGGCATCGCACGTTGATGACCAGAGCCTCACCCGGATGAGGACGGGCGTTGTGTCATTAAATGAGACTTATGGGGACAAAAGCACGCCGATTCAGTGTCTTAGATGGGGCAAATGGCTCAAATTTGGGAATCATGAGAGTGAGAATTTGCACAATGGGATAAGGCGGTGGGTGGCAGGCGGTAGGTGGAAGGTGGGGGGAGGTCACCGTGTGGATACCTCCGTGCGAAGCACCTTGGAGTGCGGCGGCTCGACGCCGCTTTTAGATCCGACCGGCACGATGACGAACTTGACCGCACGCCGGGGACGAAAGCAAAGGCGGCGTCGAGCCGCCGCACTCCAAGGTGCTTCGCACAGTACCCCCACCATCTACTACCTGCCACCCACCCTGATTTATGGGCTCGACTCTTTGGCGGGGATCAAATCGACTTGCACTGATCGTTGGCCGCGAATCCATGGCGAAGCCCTAAATCGCTTCCGTTCGGATTACCCCCCCTTCGGATTGCGCAGAGCGAAGCTCTGCGGTCGGGACTTCGCCATGGATTCGCGGCCAACGACCCGCAGAGCTTCGCTCTGCGCAATCCGGGGTAGGGGGAGGAGGTTGGGGAAAAGGCGGCGTCGAGCCGCCGCACTCCAAGGTGCTTCGCACCGTACCCCCACCATCTACTACCTGCCACCCACCCTGATTTATGGACTCGACTCTTTGGCGGGGATCAAATCGACTTGCACAGAATTGGTTGAGCCTTCCGTGACATGGACCGACTCGCCGAGGTTCTCGTAGGGCTGGAGGAATTCCGTACTAGTGTAGGCGCCGGGGTCGATCTTTTCCCAGGCAAACACTTTGTAGTCGCCGGGAGAAAGACCTTGTAGAACGAAGTGGCCCGTCTGATCGGTGGTGGTGGACTTGAACAGCCGCCTTTCCCCACGATGGGGCGGATCAGGAACCAGCGTGATCGTAGCTCCCGGAAACGGCTGCTGATCCTTGGTAATCGCGCCGTCCACACTCGCTCCGTTGGAGCTGACCACGACTTCCAGAGAGCCGGGAGTTTGCTTGGTGTCCACCGTAAGGCCTGCCGTGAGCACATCCACCCCATCGAGTCGCGCCGACTTCACAAAAGAATTGCCCGGCAGGTTGTTAACATAGACCTCGTACTCACCGTCAAAGGCGTTTTTGAACAAAAAACTCCCGTCGGCTTTGACGGACTCACCGGACACGCCGAAAAAAGGTGTGTTGGATTTGGATGACAAGGAGATCGAAAGGGCGCCGGGATTGGAATCAGATTGCCCCTCGAGGCGCAGGTGGCCTTTGATTTCCACCCCGGGCGAAACGGCCAGCATGACGCCATCGAGGTCGGCATCACTTACTTCCAGGGGCTGACGGCCGACGCACTGCTTGCCTTCACTGGGGAGCACGGCGGTAAGGTAATACGAGCCCGGCAGGACGTTGCGGAGTTCAAAAACGCCTTGATCGTTCGAGGCACTATTACCCGAATTCATCTGGCCTGAATTCGGGCTGGCGTTCTGCAACATCACCATCGCTCCCTGGAGGGCTGTTCCGCACCCCGCGTTGATGATGTGCCCCTTGACCGTGAGCGTGCGGGAGGATTGCAGGCTGATATCGACGCCGGAAAATTCATCTCCCCCATTGACCGTAACGGGCGCGGCGCGGCCGGCATCGGGAACTCCCGGATAAAAGGTCGGCAGGTAGCCTTCTTTGCCCCCGGCATTCCGAAGCTGGCTGGGCCGATACGTGGCTTGTACGATGTACTGCCCGGGGGAGAGTCCAAAAA
>Ga0326727_10016116_pt1 | contig 15856 bp, 7 predicted proteins | sample MB2enrmetagenome_FD_207643 | JGI IMG/M metagenome (GOLD analysis project Ga0326727, IMG submission 207643) | Lab enriched peat soil microbial communities from McLean, Ithaca, NY, United States - MB29MY | ecosystem: Environmental > Terrestrial > Soil > Wetlands > Peat | place: USA: New York... | reverse complement strand
TCCGGCAAGCTCTTCAATGCCAAAGATCTCGAACTCGGCCGTTTCAACCCGCGAAACCTGCCCCAGCCAGCCCTGGATCTCCTTAAGAAACCGCTCCGGCCCAGGAACCATACCGGCAGCAAACTGTCTTCTCACAACGTCGATTCCGTACCCGGAACGTACAGGAGTCTCCATGGCGGAGCCGAGCGGGGAGGCTTCGATTGCGGGGTGAAGCGACTTGGCCAAGGCTGAAAGGCCGCGCAGCGACGCCCTCAGAGCCTGGCTCCACTCAGTGAGAATCGCCTCGATTTCAAAAGCGTATTTCTCAGTAACGTACTCATCCGAACCTGGAGCAACAAGCCGAAGCACGTCTGCGAGTGGAGATTTTTCCGGATAGTGGGGTGTCAAGCGGAGATCTGAAAAGGGAAAATCGGACTTCTGAGCCCGGAAGACCTTGGGGGGGGCGAAAACGAACGAAGATGCAAAGAACGGGGCCGGACGCAGGAGCAGGGGGGCCAATCCCATGCTCTTGAGAAGTGTCCGCCGAGTAAGAACCTGATTGTCGCTGTTGGCACACAACATAAGATGAGGGGGTCCGCGAGGCCTAAAAGGTGTGCACAGGATAGCACCGGGGCCAGATTCGGCCAAAATCCCCTTGGCAGACATCGAGAGCAACGCGTTTTAAGATGAACATGTTCGAAATCCGCGCGGCGCCTCAAGTAGCGAAAGAGTTCGTTTGCAAGGCCGCCTCGGCGAAGCAGGCTGGGGAAGGATTTTCCGGGCGAGGAATTCTCCCCGTATTGAAACGCGGCAGTCACAATTGCGCCCATCAACCCAAGGAGTTTTCCACAGCCTGTTCATTTCTGGTCAAGATCAGCCTGTTAGGAACCTGGTCTCCGATCGAACCGCAGAATGGGCTGCCGTGCGCCCGGCGCACCCGCACTTTGGCAGCCGGAAGCGTTTGTGAAGATCATGTTTCATTGATTCTAAACCATTTGCTGGCCAAGTGAAGCCGGTGTTGTTCAGGAACCCAGCCGCATCGGCACCGAGCTAAAATGTGCATTTCGGTGATCGGAGGCCTGTCTGCGGTCCGGCTGAATGACAATCTCGAACTTCCGATTGATGACCACCTCAAACTTTAGGTTGACAAATAATGCTCACTGGTAATACTCTGCTTCTCACGTGCTGTAACCGTTTACAGCTCTGCGTTGGAATCGTTTACAGCATCGGCTCGACTTGGCCACTTCTCCCCCGGGCAGCGAGCTTGGCGGAGAAGAACGGAAATTGAAACGGACGCAACCGAGACAAATGGAGGATATTCGGATGGGCCTTGATCGCAAAGCCTGCAGTTGGTTGAGACTGCTTGGCTACATCACCCTCACATGTTTTTGCTTCGTCCTGCTCCAAAGTCAATCCGCATTTGGACAGGTGGATGAAGGATCGATCACTGGTACGGTTCAGGATGCAACCGGTGCGGTTGTTGCGAACGCGCAGGTGACCCTCTTGAATACAGACCAGGGTATCACCCTGCAGACAAAAACGAACGACAGCGGCGGATATACCTTCTCGCCGGTCAGAATCGGGCACTACTCTCTGTCCGTCACCGCCAAAGGTTTCGCCAAGACCACTCAGCAGAATCTGACTTTGAACGTTGCGCAGACGCTGCTGGTCAACGTTCAGCTCAAGCTGGGCTCCGCGTCTGAAACCGTTGAGGTTACCACTGCGCCGCCGCTGATGCAGACCGAAGAAGCATCGGTCGGCCAAGTCATCAGCCAGGAGAGCGTAAACGATCTGCCGCTCAATGGCCGCAACTTCACCTTCCTTGCCCAGCTTGGCGCCGGCATGCAAACGCCGCAGGCCGACACGCGCGGCAACGCAGCCTCGGGAGCTTTCTCAGCCAATGGCCTGCGCCCAGCACAAAACAACTACTTGCTGGACGGCATTGACAACAACTCCGACACCGTCGACTTCCTGAACGGAACCAACTTCATCGTTCTGCCGCCCGTGGATGCCATCCAGGAATTCAAGGTCCAGACGGCCGACTTCAGCGCCGAGCTAGGCCGTTCCGCGGGCGCAGTTCTCAACGCTACCATCAAATCCGGCACCAACAGTCTCCATGGCGCGGCCTGGGAGTTCTTCCGTAACCGTGTTCTCGATGCCGCGGATTGGTTTGAAGACTACAACGGAACCGGCAAGGGAGCCTACGAGCAGAACCAGTTTGGCGTCTCCGCCGGCGGCCCCATCGTCAAGAACAAGATCTTCGTCTTTGGCGACTATGAAGGCCTGCGGCGCGTTCAGGGCAGTTCGACGACCGGCGCCGTGCCGAGCTTGCTGGAGTCCGGCAGCGGTTTCACGAATATGACCGACCTGATCTCCGCGCAGGCGAGTTCGACCCCCCTGACGGACGATCTTGGCCGCACGATTCCGCAAGGAACTGTCCTGGATCCCGCTACCACCAGGGCCGTCACCGCGGGCGTGGTCGATCCAGTGACTGGCATCGCGGCGACGACTACCGGCTATGTTCGCGATCCCTTCGGCTACAGCACCTGCTCATCGGCCGGGAAGAAGGCTCCGACACTTGCGGCCTGCTCCGGCCTGAACACGATTCCGGCCGCCAGGCTGGATCAGAACGCCATCGCGCTATTGAAGCTCTACCCAGCGCCGACCAACAACTCGGTCAGCTCGCTCTTCTCGAATTATGGAGTGAGCCCCGGCCTGTACGAGCATCGCAACGCCTTCGACGTCCGTGCGGACTTCAACGCCAGCGACAAGGACCAGGTATTCTACCGCTTCAGCTATGTGGATGACCCGCAGTATATTCCGGGCATCTTCGGTGGCGTGGCGGACGGCGGCGCCTTCCAGCAGGGCATCCAGAATGCGCACTCCAACCAGACTGCCGCTGCATGGACCCATGTCTTTTCTCCCAACGCGGTCAACGTGGGGCGCGTAGGCCTGAACCACCTCCACACCTCGCGTTTCGGCCCCGAGGGCAGCGTTATGGGGATTCCGGCGCAATACGGAATTCAAGGAATTCAGCAGCTACCTGAGAACGGCGGCCTTCCCGAGATCGACTTTGGCGGACTGGCGACTCTGGGCAGCAACGGATTCCTGCCTTCGGACGAAATCAGCCAGACTCTCCAGCTTACCGACGACTTCACGAAGATCTGGGGCAAGCACAGCTTCAAAATGGGCATCGAACAGCAGTTCATCAAGTTCGACACGCTGCAGCCGGCATATTCCCGTGGCAACTTCGACTTTAACGGCACCTACGTGGATGTTCCGACTACAACCAGCGGCAACCTGGGCCGGGCGCAGTTCCTGCTGACTCCCGCGCCGGTGACAGCAAACTCGGAGGGAGAGACTATTCCGAGTGCAGCCGCAGTAAACTACTCGGGCGGCTCCGACTCCATCCAAGCGTCCAACATCAGCACCACCTACGACTACAAGACCTACACGGCGCTGTATCTTCAGGACGACTGGAAGTTAAACCCAAAGCTGACCATCAATCTCGGCCTGCGTTGGGATTACTTTGGACCGATTCAGGAGACCAACGGCGGCCAGGCCAATTTCGTTCCAAGCGCCCTGAACGGCGGTACTCCAACATACTTGATCCCAAAGACCGGCAAAGACATCAGAACCTTGTCTTCGACGGCTGCCACACCGAGCCTTGCCGGCGACGGCTTTGTCGATCTGCTGGCCAAGGACGGAATTACGCTGGAAGAGACCAACCAATACGGGCGGGGATTGGTGCAGAACCAAAAGGCCAATTTTGCACCGCGCGTTGGCTTCGCCTATCAGATCACTCCCAAGCTGGTATCGCGCGGCGGGTTCGGCATCTTCTACAACTCGTTTGAGAACCAGGGATATTCACCCAACATCGGCGAGAACTATCCCTTTGTGTACAACCTGTCGTACGGCGCCCAGGTGCCGGCTGGCAGTCCCAACGGGTTGCAGGGTGTTTCGCCCATCAGTTACCAGACTCCCTGGGCCGGATGCGCGACGGCAGGTCCGGGCGGAACCGCAACCATCGACGCCGGTCTGTCCTGCGTTGCATTGTCGCCTGGCATTGTGAACGCCGAGGGATTGGGGCTTGAGGGAGCTCAGTTCGATTGGCAAACCCCCCGCACTCTGAGCGCTAACCTCACTTTCCAGTATTCGATCACCCGTACCCTGTCAGCGACGGCCGCCTACGTATGGACGCACGGCGAGGATCTGCAAGCGGGCACTGGCACCAACAACGTGAGCCAGATCCTGAACTACAACGCCAGCACAACAAACGCTGTTCCGTTCCCCGATTTCTCGCACGGCATGAGTTATCAGGCAACAGTCGGAGCCAGCGATTACAACAGCTTGCAAACCAAACTTGAACAGCAGTTCTCAAACGGGTTCACTTACCTTCTCGCCTACACCTGGTCGAAGACGATGTCCGATGCCGGCGACCTTCTGAACGGCGGCAGTACGGGAGGATTCCGCGCGCCTTCCGTCCCCGGCCTGGGAGTCAGCTTCGATCGCGGCCTGGCCGATTTCGATATCCGCCAAGTCCTTCACTTCAGCGGCGGTTATCAGCTTCCATTCGGCAAAGACAAGCGCTTCCTGAACCAGGGAGGCGTATCCAATGCCGTGTTTGGCGGGTGGACCGTAAACTGGATCGCTACGCTTCAGGGCGGCCAACCTCTCAATATCGGTTGCGTCAACGGGACGGCCTCCGGATTGGGCTGCAACGCTGTCAAGGTCGCTGGACAGAGCCAGAAGCTTGGGCTGCACAAGGACTCGAACGGCGTCCTGAGCTGGTTCGGAAACCCGGCCGCCTTCTCGCAACCCTGCGAGGTGGGCAATCCCGGGGTACCGGCCGGTTGCGTAACTGCAACTGGTTCCGCAGTTTTGGGCGATGAGCCTGGGCAGACAGTGACGCCTGGATTCCACCGTCTGGACTTCTCGACCTTCAAGGCCATTCAAATGAACGACCGCTTCTTGCTGCAGTTCCGGGCGGAGTTCTTCAACATTCTCAACCATCCGAATTTCAACGCTCCTGGATTTGGCGGCAACGGCGTCGTGTCCATCGGCGGCTCGACCAACTACACCAGTAATACCTTCGGTGAAATTGGATCCACTCGCGACAATCCGAACGATCCGAGAGAGATTCAGTTTGCTCTGAAGCTGTACTACTGAGTTAAAATGAAATGGCCCCGGAAAGGCACGCCAGCGGGCGCCTTTCCGGGGCTTTTCTTTTCTGCGTAGCGGTTGCTCACGCGGCGATAGGGGAGTTTGAGAGTGAGCAATAGGCCTGGCTTTCGGTTGGCGATTCATTGTGCTTTGCTGGCTAGCGCTTTTCTTGCTTGTTCAGCTTGTACCGCTAGTCCGGCGCTTTCGGCAGCTCAAGACACCGGGAAGCAAAAGCTGGACCGCCAGTTTCAGGCGGCGGTGGCGCAATACAACGCGGGACGCTTCGCGGAGGCGGCTGTCCAACTCGAGGATCTCTTGCCGCAAGCGCCAGACAGCTTCGAGGCCCATGAACTCCTGGGACTGGTCTACGCCGGCCTGTCGCAGGATGCCAAGGCCATAGAACACCTGGAAGACGCAGTCCAACTAAAGCCTAAGTCGGCGGCGGCGAGAGAGAATCTGGCCGCGAGCCTCATCCATGCCGGCAACGTCGAATTGGCCGGACAGGAGTTTCGCAAGGCGCTCGAACTGGAACCGCGCAATTACGACGCCAACCACAACCTCGGTGAGTTCTACATTCAGTCTGGAAGGATTGCTGATGGCCGTCCTCTTCTGGAACAGGCGCAGCGCATCAAGCCTTCCTCCTACGACAACGGCTACGATCTGGCGATGGCCGATCTCTTAACCGGGCGGCTCGGCGAGGCGAGGCTGGTTGTCCAAACCTTGCTGCGAACGAAGAACACTGGGGAGCTGCACAACCTGTTGGGCCAGATCGAAGAGAAAGATGGAAAGTACGTGGCGGCGGTGAAGGAGTTTCAGATTGCCGCTCACCTAGACCCGAGCGACGGCAATCTCTTCGATTGGGGAACGGAACTGCTGCTGCATCGAACTTACGAACCAGCTATCGATGTGTTCACCGAAGCTACGCGCCGCTACCCGGATTCACCCCGGCTTGCGATCGGGCTGGGAATGGCTCTCTACGCGCGTGGCAAGTACGACGAGGCGATAAAAGCCTTGCTCGCCGCGGCCGATTTGAGTCCTTCCGACCCTCGCTGCTACCTCTTCCTTTCCAGGGCTTACGACAATTCTCCAACCCAGGCGGAAGAGGTAATCCAGAGATTCAAGCGTTATGCGGAAATGCAGCCAGACAATGCGCTGGCTCAGTATTACTTCGCGATGAGCCTGTGGAAAGGAAAGCGGGCCGAAGACTCGAGCGTGGACCTTCAAGCGGTGGAGACTCTGCTGAAAAGGTCGATAGCACTGGATGGAAAACTCCCTGAAGCCCACATGCAGCTGGGCAACCTCTACGCCGACCAGCATGAATATGCCAAGTCCATTCCAGAATACTTGCGCGCGCTGGAACTGAATCCGAATCTTCCCGATGCTCATTACCGCCTGGGAACGGATTACATTCACGCCGGGCAAAGAGACGAGGCGCAGAAGGAGTTCGCGATCTATCAGAAGCTTCGGGCGCAGCATATGGCCGAAGAGGACAAGGCAAGGGCGGATGTGCAGCAATTCATCTATTCGTCCAAGGGCGCAGCTTCCACCAAGCCGTGATACCTGCGCGGAGGAAGTGTGGAACGCGTCCTGCCGCGACCGCATTGATAAGCTCCGGCGCCGCGAATATAATCGACCCAGCCATGATGCGGCGACCGGGAACGAGGCTGGACTTCCAGGAAATTCTTCCTCACGAGGTTTGCTTATGGAGAACGGACTTTGCCCGGCTGCCGAGATGGGTTTCGAGTTAGTCGCCGATCCTTCCTCCATGGTAAATGACTCCAGGCGAACTTTCCTGCGCGCGGCGGGATTGCTCGTAGCCGGTCTCATGCTTCCCCAGGCGCGCGCCGAAGATAGCCGGCAAACTGGGCCGGGTTCAGGCCACAAGGTGGTGGTAGTCGTGGTTGGCGGCGTGCGCCGCGACGAGACCTTTTCGCCCGACGGCCTGGTGAACATCCCGCACCTCTCCGCGGACCTGCTCCCCAAGTCGCTTTTTTACCAGCACGCGCGCAACGAAGGCGTGACCGCGCACTTCAATGCGATTTCGAGCATCCTAACCGGAAACTGGCAGCGCGTGGACGATTGGGGCAAGCTCGCTCCCACGACTCCCACGCTCTTTGAGCAGTTTCGCAAGGGGCTCGGCGTCGATCGCAGCGACACTTGGGTGGTGGCCAGCAACAAAGCGCTCACCAGCCTGATCGGCGCAAGCTCGGATTCGAATTATGGGCCGGCGTTTGGCGCCAACGTGGTGTTTCCCAAGCAACTGATGCTTCAAGCTGTCGTCGGCGCTCTGCGCGAGGGACGAACGGCTAACATGGCGGATCGAAGCAAGGTCGAGGCCGAACTGGAAAGCGCGATGGAAGGGAGTAACTACGAAGGATTGGGCTGGAATGTCTTCGATGCTTCGGACCGGCTCGATCCCCGCGTGCGCAGCAGCATCGAGACCGCAATCGCCAATTTCGTGCGCAGCGGCGGGCCCACCTCCGGCGACGAACTTACTTTTCACATGAGCCGCGAGGTCATGCGCAAGTTCTCGCCGCGCGTGCTGGTGGTGGTCTTCTCCGACGTGGAAGCGGCGCACTTCGGTTCTTATGCGCTGCATGTGTCGGGCTTGCGGACGGCGGACCGCCTTGCCTACCAGCTGTGGCAGGAGGTGGAAACGAACCCCGACTACAAAGGGAAGACGACCATGGTGATTCTCCCCGAGTTCGGGCGCGATCCGGACGGCTCAACCACGAATGGATTCTTCAATCATCGAGCTAACACGGATTCCACGCGCGACACCTGGATGATGACTCTGGGGGCGGCCGTCGACAAGCCGCAAGTTATCGAACGCCCCATTCGCCACGTCGATCTTTGTCCTACTCTCGCGGGCCTGCTCGGCTGCCCGCAGATGGATTCGCAAGGAGCAAAGCTGAAGGAGTTTCACGGTTAGCGGGCCGCGGGCGCCGGTAACAGGAGCGTGAAAGAATCATGCGGGCAGAAGATAAGTTGCCGGAAGAAATTCAGGACGCTATGAGCAAGGGGCTGCTCAAGCGCCTGCCGCTTACCTTTCTTCCCTTCGTCAACCAGCAGCTCAACCAATGGAGTTATCTCTTTCCCAACGAACGGCAATCTGTCGAGCGGCTTCTGCTCTATGTGGCCAGCCTGAGCCCGGAGCAGTCTGCCGGCCTGTTTCGGGATGTGGCCGAGCTGGAAGACAAGATGGGGGTTCGCAACTGGGAGTTCTCGACCACCGAACAAACGATTCTGAACTCCTCGCAGCTAGCCCGTTCGCCGTATTTTCAGGAATGGCGCTGGGCGGTGCAGGCGGTCTTCGACGCGGCGGACCAATATGCGCTGGGAGCCAGCGGCGACGCGATCAAGCCGCGCAATCGATTGGTCCTGCTTGACGTACCGCAGCCTCTTCCCTTGGATGCGGCGAGCGTTTGGCGAAGGTGGCTGGGAATAGGGCGGCCTGTGAAACTCGATCTCGCCCCGTCCGGCGAAAGCCACGGCGCTTTGGAACTCCTTCTCGCCGGCATCCCCAGCGCGGCAGGGGTGCGTTCGACGGGGCTATTGGATGCGGCGCGGAGCCGTTCGGAAACCTCGTATGCCGATATCTGGGTGGTGGATGCGGGAAGAGCTTTGGTCGATGCCGTTCTGGGGCGCGAGGCTGCCGATCCCAGCGAGGCAAGAGCCATCTTGCTGAGTTATGGCAGGCTTAATTTGTACCGGCAGAGCTTCTCCCACGAGATGAACACCATGCGCAAGGATCTGGCCGATGCGGACGCGGTCTTCGACCGCCTGCGCCATGTCGATGTTACTTCGTGGTGCCCAGCTGAAGTGGCCGCCGACCCGGCCGTCCGGGAGTTTCTTCGCTCGCTGTATCTGACTGGCAACGGCGCGGTCATCTTCGGCAACTCTTTTGTGGAGTGGGGAGCCTCGGAGGCGTTTCGCCGCGCCCGGCCGTCCTTCCTTGCCGCGCAGTTCGGAGTGCGCCAGAGGCCCAAACCGTTTACCGGAGTGGCCGTCTTCGACAACCCTGACCAGGTGAACCCGCTGCCGGCCGTAGACGACTTGCCGGGCAGCGCAGTGGATGCGCAGATGCTGGCGCTTTACGTTTGGCTGGCCGCCTATCGTTACCCGGAGTACCAGCGCTCGACCGTATGCGTCTGCGTGGCCGAGAGCCTCTCCCAGGCCTATGTGATTGCGCCGCCGGAGTTTGCACTTTGGAAGGAGGCGGAGCCCGTCCCTGTCGACCGGCTGGGCGACGCGCTGCGCGCCTGGATTACCTAACATGCTGGACCTTGGCCGTGTCTTCCCGCATGGGAATGAGTTGAGTGCAAGGTTGCGGAGTTATAACTCTTTGGAAGATGGAGAAGCTGAATTAGTGCTTGCCCGCGAAGTTAGAGGACGACAAGAGAAGGTATGGCTGGCGGTCATGCTGGCGTATGGGGTTGCGATTGTCCCAGCCCAAGCTCAAACCGCCGCCGGCGCATCTTCCAGTGCACAGGCTGCGGATGCCAATGTGCTCGTGCCGGGGCGCTTTGCCGATATTACAGAGAAGTCGGGGATCAAGTTTCTTCACCAGGCTCCGCACACATCGCGAAAGTATCTCATTGAGACCATGGGTTCGGGCGTTGCGCTCTTCGATTGCGACAACGATGGCCGCCTGGATATCTTCTTTGTGAATGGCGCGCCCTTCCCCGACCCCACGCCCAAAGGATTCATTCCGCAGAAGACAGGCCCCGAATACTGGAATCGCCTGTACCACCAGAAGCCGGATGGAACCTTCGAGGACATTACCGAGAAGGCGGGATTGCAAGGCGTGGGCTACGGCATGGGCGTGGCCGTCGGCGACTACGACAACGATGGCTACGAAGACCTGTATGTTACCGGGTACGGCGGGAACCATCTGTATCACAACAACGGGAACTGCACATTTACCGACGTAACAGAGAAGGCTGGCGTCGTCGGCGGCGGCTGGTCGAGTTCCGCCGCTTGGGTCGATCTGGACAACGACGGCCTGCTCGACCTGGTCGTGGCCCGTTACGTGGAATGGGACTGGAACGATCAATGGTGCGGCGAGCATCGCGAAGGTTACCGGCTCTATTGCCATCCGGATGTCTTTCAGCCTATCTCCATGCTCGTGTACCACAATGACGGAAACGGTCACTTTACCGAGGTCTCGCACAAACTGGGTCTCGACAAGCCCGCCAAGGCGCTGGGGATAGCCATCGCGGACTACGATCTGGATGGGCGCATCGATCTGGTCGTCGCCAACGACTCCATGCAGGAGTTTCTCTTCCACCAGAAAAAGGATGGAACCTTTGAAGAGGTAGGGCTGGAGAGCGGAGTCGCGGTGAATGCGGAGGGAAAGACCTTTGCCGGCATGGGCGTGGACTTTGCCGACTATAACAACGACGGCTGGCCCGACCTTGTGATTACCGACTTGGCCAACCAGCGCTATGCGCTCTATCAAAATGCCGGAGACGGCACATTCAACGACACGACTTTCTCCTCGGGACTGGGCGCAATCACCATGCTCCACTCCGGCTGGAGCCTGCGCTTCCTCGATTACGACAACGACGGCTGGAAAGATCTGCTGATTGCGCAAGGGCACGACCTGGATACGATCGAGACCATCTCACCGCAGCTGCATTACAAGGAGCCGATGATGCTACTGCGCAACACCGGCAAGAAGTTTGTGGATGTATCGGGCATCTCCACGGAGATATTTCACGACGCCTGGGTGGGCCGGGGCATGGCCATTGGCGATTTGAACAACGACGGGCGCATCGATGCGGTGGTCTCGACAAATGGAGGACCGGCACACGTCTTGCTCAATATGACCGAGACAAAGAACCACTGGATTACGCTGCGCCTCATCGGTCACAAGAGCAATCGCGACGGGATTGGGGCGCAGGTGAAGATATCGACAGCGCTGGGCGATCAGTGGGGAACAGTGACCACCGCGAGCGGTTACCTTTCGTCAAGCGATCCGCGGCTTCACTTTGGCCTGGGCGCGGAGCAGGTTGTTCAGCGCATCGAGATCCGCTGGCCAAGCGGAATCCAGCAAGTGCTGATCAACGTGAAGGGCGACCGGCAACTGACGGTCGATGAGCCGGCTCAGTCCGATAGCGCGCGGCCAGTCGCGGCGGCGGCAACTCCCAGGCCATAACTCACGCCAGCCTTGTGCGCAGCCGTGCTGTTATGCCCCGGTCGAATCGCCGCGGTTGTACAATGAGATAGTTATTCAGGGGAAGCCGGCGGCTTTGCAGGCGAAAGCGCAGTTACAGGTGAAGGATGAAGAAGCATACCGATAAGAGTTTCGAAGCGGCAGAGTCGAGTTTCATCGCCAATGGCCCATGCCGGTCGCGGCCTTGCTCCGCAATAGGGGACGGACGGTGTCTTCGGGGACTTCTCCCAGTTGCCGCGGCGCTCTTGAGCGTATGGATGCCGGCGGTTGCGCAGCAGGCTGCTCCGCAGCGCTCGGACGGGGTTGTGATACAGGGCACGGTCCACAGCGCGGCGGGCAAGTTGGCCGGCGACGCCACTGTGCGGCTTCAACAGAAAGGTGCTTCGACCGCCGTCGAGACCAAAACGAATGCGGCCGGTGTCTTTTCGTTTTCGGCCCTGTGCACGGGGAGTTATGTTCTTGTTGCGGAAGAGCCGGGATTGCGCAGCCGTGTGGTTACTGTGGTTACATCGTCCGAGGGGGAGCAAGAACAGGTCGATCTGGTCCTCGAAGAATCAGGGACCGCATCGGCCGATTCCAGCGCCGGTTTTTCCCAGGCCATGGAGTTCGCCGATAAGCCGACTTTTACCGTTGCCGGAGTTACCGATTGGACTGCAATTGGCGGGCACGGATCGGACTCCACCTTGCGAACCAGCGAATACCTGGCGCGCGAAACTCTCACCCTCAAGCCGGAGGATGCGAGTCACAGCGCCTCAGGCGGCAGTAAAGGGCATACGTCAGGAGTTAGTTCGCGCGCGGCAGCTGACGAGCATCGAATGGCCGGAGAGCAGGATGAAAAGCGCGGCGATCCTTTGGCCGCCGTCCGCGAGTTTGAGCAGGCGGCACGCCTCGATCCAAGCGAGCAGAACTACTTCGAGTGGGGTTCAGAGTTACTGCTGCACCGGGCCGTCTGGCAAGCGCAGGAGGTCTTTCAAAAGGGTGCGGAGGCATTTCCCAAGTCGGCCAGAATGCTGACCGCGCTGGGCACGGCCCTCTTTGGCGGCGCCCGCTACGATGAAGCAGCCCTCCGCCTTTGCGATGCTTCCGACCTGAATCCCGCCGAGACCGAACCCTATGTATTCATGGGCAAGATCGAGATGGCAGCGCCCAATCCGCTGTCTTGCATTGAGCAGAGGCTGGCGCGGTTTGCTAAGTTGCAGCCCACTAACTCGCTGGCCAATTACCTTTACGCCATGGCCCTCCTGAAACGCCAGGAGCAGTCGCCGGATGAGCAGATCATGGCGCAGGCGGAAGACTTGCTGACAAAGGCTGTGGCCATCGATCCCAAATGCGCCGAAGCCTATCTGCAGCTTGGCATTCTGTCTTTTTCCCGGCGCAATTTCGACAACGCGATCGGCTTTTACGCCAAGGCGGTCGAAGCGAACCCTGAGTTAGACGAGGCCCATTACCGGCTGGGCGTGGCTTATGACCGAATAGGCCTGCCGGAAAAGGCCAAAGTGGAATTTCAGTTGCACGACGAGATCAAAAAGCGCCAGGCGGAGGAAGTCGAGCGCCGGCGGCGCGAGGTCAAGCAGTTCCTGGTGGTGGCGCCAGGGAAGCCCGGTTATCCGCCGGCCCAATAATTCAAGAGCGACAACCTCAGGCATTCTTGCAAGCTGTGTTACCTCGGGTGCGGCTTGAACGTGGAGACGATCCCGTCGCCTTCGCGAATGGTCAGTATCTGGTTCGCCTTGACATCAAGGAATCGTTCCACCTTCTGCGTGGTCGGCCACTTTACTTCGATTGCATCCACTGTTTCTGCCTTGCCAAGGCCGAAGTGGAGGCGCAGATCGCTTTGCGACATCACGCTTTCCCCGCCATGCACTTCATTCATCTGAACATGCTTGCCGGTTATCACTCGCGCCCGGGCCCCGATGGCGGTGCGATTGCATTTGGTTCCCACCAGTTTGAGCTTGATCCAGTTCTGCTTGTCGCCCCCTTCGTTGCGCAAAAGCGATGGCAGATCGTTCAGATTCAGCACCAGTACATCCATATTGCCGTCGTTGTTATAGTCTCCGAAAGCCGCGCCCCGGCTGGAGAAGCGCTCGCTTATGCCGGGCCCCATCTCCGCTGAAACGTCCTTGAAGCGGCCATTGCCGAGATTCCTGTAAACCAGCCGCGGATTCTTGAAGCTTTCTCCGAAGTTATAAGAGTCGACTTCCGGGTATACATGCCCGTTGATCTGAACAATATCCGGCCAGCCGTCGTTGTCGTAGTCGATGAAGCCGCAGCCCCACGCAACATAGCGGTTGTTGATCCCCACGCCGGAGGTAAACGAGACGTCGCTGAAGGTTCCGTCGCCGTTGTTGTGGTACAGGTTGACTGTGTCGTCCACGAAGTTGGTTTTGAAGATATCGAACCAGCCGTCGCAATCGTAGTCGGCCACTGCCACGCCCATGCCGGCCTGCTCGTGTCCGTCGTCGCTGTATGCGCATCCAGACATCACGGCCACATCGGTGAAGGTACCGTCATGATTGTTCTGAAATAGAATGCTGGGCATGGAGTCCACCGCAACATAGATATCCGGCCAGCCGTCGTTGTCGAAATCGTAAGAGACGGCGGAAATCGAGTAACGCGGGCCCGGCTTCAGAATGCCGGCTCTTTGCGAAACGTCGGTGAAGGTGCCGTCCCCGTTATTGTGATACAGGGCGTTTGTGTCGGCCGGGAGCCCGCGCGGGCCGCACATGATGGGAACTCCCTTCCACTGGCAGTAACTCATGTCTTTGGCTGACGGAATCTTGGCGGGGTCGAGAACGATGTAATTGCACACGAAAAGATCCAGGTGGCCGTCCCGGTCGTAATCGAGAAAAGTGCAGCCGGTGCCCCAGCGGCCCTGCTCGCGGTAAAGTCCCGCCTTATGGGTAACATCGGTGAAGGTTCCATCTCCGTTGTTATGAAAGAGGATGTTATGGCCCCAGAAGCAGCAGAACAGGTCGTCCCATCCGTCGTTGTCGTAATCGCCCACGCAGACCCCGGTCTGCCAGCCGGTGCGCCCCAAGCCCGACCTCTCCGTCACGTCGGTAAAGGTTCCGTCGCGGTTGTTCTTGTACAGATGGGTTGTAGGCTCCTTTCCCGGCGGCCAATGCGCATCGAGCCGGTTTCCATTGGTAAGATAGATGTCCATCCATCCGTCGTTGTCATAGTCGAAGAAGGCGACCCCGCTTCCCTTGGTTTCAACGATGATGCGCTTGCGGTCGATGCCGCCCCACACGTTGGGTATCGTCAGCCCGGCCTGCTGAGCTACATCCACAAATTGGACCTGAGGCGCCGCAGAGCCTGCGGAAGCGGATTCCACCAAGAGAGAATCCTTCAATTTCCAAAGTGGAGTGGCAAGAGCGTCAGTCAGCGTGCCGCCAAGCACGAACAGGGATGAGCCGAGAAAGCGCCGTCGCGGAAATAACATAGATGGTGACGATTATAGCAACGCCGGCTTGGCCCGGAATAGATTCGCCGGCGAGGTGGCGGCCTGCCTTGCTGGGTGAGGAGTGATTTCCTTGAGTCTCCGGAGGGAAAACGATGCAGGACTAACAGCCAATGGAGTGAGTCTGAAGATCGTTGACAGGTCTCACCGCCGGCTGCAAATTTTTGAATTCATTGTCGATCCGGCCCTAGAGTATTGCTAGGCTGCAACGTGGCAGACGTCCTCTCGATTGAAGTAGCTCTCTACACCTTTCGGCTGTTTCTGAATGCTAAGCAAGACGCCAACGGCGGTTCCGCGCAGGGCAGTCTTATTGCGTCTCGGCGCGGCGCTTGCCACTTGGCGCTTGAGGCCGGTGTTGAATAACTCGTCCCGGCTCAACTCCGGCGAATAACTGGGCAGATAGAAGACTTCGATCTTGTTTGCATTTGAATGGAGCCATTCGCGCGCCTGTTTCGAGTGGTGTGCGCGCAGGCTGTCCAGGATTGGGAGTATTTCTTTCTCTTGCTGTCGCGTTGCCGTTCGCGGTAGAGGCTGTTGGATTCAGGAGGAAATCATGAATACCGGGGTGAACCCCAAAACTGTCCATGCGTCACCGCAGCAGGATGCACCGCCAGAGACTTTGAATCTTCTACATTGACCAGGAATGAAAGCATCTTGGGCGCCTCAAGACGGAGGACTTTGAAACTCCCGTACCGCTCACCGATCTGCTGGCCAACTCTTTACGGGACTGGCAAAGGGAAACGGTGTACGGGCGGCTAAGCGATTGGGTTTTCGCCAGCGCAAGAAATAAGGGGCGGACGCCTAGATCGAGCAGCGTTCTGACTGGGGACTATCTCCGTCCGGCAGCGATTGCCGCTGGGGTCAAGCTCAGGCCGGGGCAGCGGTTCGGTTTCAACAACTTCCGGCACGGGCTTGCAAGCTGGCTGGTGAGCCAGGGGACGGATGTCAAGACGGTTCAGGGGCTTCTCCGCCACTCGAATGTCAAGACAACGCTTGGCCTGTACACACACCAAGTGAATTCGTCGATGTTGGCAGCTCAGGAATCAATGATGCTGGCGTTGCAGCCCGGATCGCAA
>Ga0326727_10016112_pt1 | contig 15860 bp, 14 predicted proteins | sample MB2enrmetagenome_FD_207643 | JGI IMG/M metagenome (GOLD analysis project Ga0326727, IMG submission 207643) | Lab enriched peat soil microbial communities from McLean, Ithaca, NY, United States - MB29MY | ecosystem: Environmental > Terrestrial > Soil > Wetlands > Peat | place: USA: New York... | reverse complement strand
TGGCTCCAGTTCTCTTTGTTGCACCATGCTTTCTATGACAGAAGAAAAGACCGCCAGAACTATTACCAACTGCTCGCGCAAGCCGGAATCTTAGCCTGACGCGCATGGGCTTTGCCGCGCTGAGCCATCCGTGGTTCAATTCCCTTTGTTGCGGTTGGGCGCGCTGGTCCCACTTCCTGATCTTCCCCTTTCCCAAGCGGCAGGTGTTGCCGGCCAATGACAAAACGGCGGCGGGACGCCGCTGCCACCTTTTCCCCATTTCCCAAGAGGCGGGCGTTTCCGGCTAATGACACCCCAATACCGGCCCGGATTTTGTTCCCACACCGGCATTCCCATCTTTTTCGTTTCTTGGACCTCGACCGTTGCAATGGCGAATATTGCTGTTAGAATGGCAGCGGAAAGGCGAATCTTATGAGCGTGACCCTTGATTTTGACGAGCAAGCCCTTGCCACCCTGCCCTTCGGGCCGGGCGAACGCGAACGGCACATGCAAATCGAGCTGGCCTGCCGCTTCTATGCCTCCGGCTGGCTGACGCTCGGCCAGGGCGCTCGCATGGCCAATTTGGATCAGTTTGCCTTTGGCGTCGCGCTCGCGGAGCGCGGGATTCCCCGGCAATACGGACTCACCGAGGCGCAGGAAGACCTCGCTCATGGTCGTCGTCAGTAACACCTCGCCCATTTCAAACCTCGCCATTGTCGGCAGGCTTGAATTCCTCCGGCAGCGATACGCCGTGGTGCGCATTCCTCCCGCGGTGGCGGATGAACTCGCCGCTTTGACCCACCCTGCTGGATGCCTTCGCATCAAGGCCGCACTCACCGACCGCTGGCTGGTGGTGGAACCGCCGGGCAAATCGGTTCCGCCGCAACTGCCGTTTCCCCTCGACCCGGGTGAAACGGCGGCCATCGCGCTCGCCTGCCAACTCAAGGCCGGTGTCCTGCTGATGGATGAAAAACGCGGACGCGAGGCGGCCCGGCGCTGCGGGCTGGTTGTGGCTGGCGCGCTTGGCGAACTGATCCACGCCAAGCTCGCCGGCTGGATTCCAAACGTGCGGGACGAAATCCAGCGGCTTCGCTTGGAGGCCGGTTTTTTTGTGGATGTGCCTGTGGAAAAATTCATCTTGTCACAGGTGGGCGAGTGAACGTCGCGCCGGAATATGCGCTTTAGACAAGCTCAAAGGAATCGGCGGGCGGCGCTGGGCATCACTGCGCCGCCTCTCGCTTTGGCCAGCTTGCCTGCCGTAAGCTCGGTCCCCGGCAGTGTTTGCGACCGCGTTTGGCGCGGACTTGGAACAATGCGCTCGGGGCAAAAGGAGTTCTTGCTTCCGTTTGGAGAGGGAATGGCTACTCTAGGCGCCCGGCATGACCGATGACCAGACTCAACCCCAACCTGACGCCGCCGCGCCGGCCTTGCCGGAATGGCCCAACTGGCTTTGCCTGAGCGCGCTGGCGGCGCTGACCCTGGCCATCTTTTCGGAGGTGCTCTTTGTCCGGCCCCGCGAGGTGCTGTCGGACCCGCGGATGGACTTGAGCTATTTCTTTGTTCACTGGCGCTATTTTGGATTTCATGAATTGAAGGCGGGGAATCTGGCGCTGTGGAATCCGCACTGTGCCAGCGGCGGTCCGTTTTTTGGAAACTTCCAGTCGGCGCTGCTCTACCCGCTGAATTTTCTGTATTTGCTGGCCCCGCTGGAGGCGGCCATCAACTGGACCATCGCGCTGCATGTATTCCTGGGCGGCGTGTTCACGTTTTATTGGATGCGGAACCGCGGCTTGCATTCGCTGGCCTGCCTGCTGGCGGCGGTGATGTTTATGTTTTGCGGCCCGCATTTTCTCCAGGTTCATGCGGGCCATTTGCCCAATCTTTGCACTCTGATCTGGGCGCCGCTGTTGTTTCTGGCCCTGGATCAAGTGGCGGACCGGCCTTCCCTGGGGCCGTGTCTGCTCGGAATGTTTGCGGTGGCCATGTCGGTCTTGGCCGGGCATCCCCAGTTCGTATTTTACCAGGGGGTGGCGGCGGGGGTGTATTCCGTTTTGCTGGTCGTCCGCGCCCGGCGGCGCGGGAAAGTGATCCTGGGGCTGGGGGCCATCGCGCTGGGCGGGATGGCCTTGAGCGCGGTCCAGCTTTTCACGGGCTTGCAGGAAGGAGGCGAGACGATGCGCAGTGTCGGGATGTCGTATGATTTTGCGGGATCTTATTCCTTTCCACCCGAGAACTTTCTGACGCTGGTGGCGCCCTGGTTTTTTGGCGATATGAAAAGCGTGCCCTACTGGGGCCGGTGGTATCTGACGGAGACATCGCTTTTTGTCAGCGTCATGGGTCTGGTGATGGCGGTGTATGGCATGGCCTATGGCAGGCCCGCCACGCGGCGGTTTTCGATCACCATGCTGGTCCTGGCGCTGGTGCTGGCGATGGGCCGCTATACGCCCTTCTTTTATTGGCTTTTCAATTATGTGCCGGGCTTCAACGCCTTCCGGGGCATGGATAAATTCCTCTGGCTGGCGGCTCTCTTTCTGGCGGCGCTGGCGGGGATTGGGCTGGATGAGATGCTGCGGGGACAGGCCGTGCCCCGGCGGCTGGCCGCGGGAGTGGCCGGCCTGGGAGTGATGCTGTGCCTGCTGGCCTTGTTGCCCGGCCAGTTGGATTGGTGGTCCCGCGTGGTGCGGAGCATCCCGGCGACCGGGGCGAGCACGTTGCTGTTCTCGGGTTTCGACGACCCTCGCTTCGTTGCGCTCAGCAGCAGCCATGCGATCCACAGCCTGCTCCGGGGCGCCCTGGCCCTATTCGTGGCCGCCTCCCTTTTGGAACTGGCCCGGTCGCGCCGCAACCCGGCCTGTCTGGGAGTTCTGCTGCTGGCCGGAATCGAACTGGCCGCTTTTGCCGGGACTTCGCTGATGACTTTTCAGATCAGCGCGCCCTATTCGCCTGTCGCCAGAAACCTCCTGGCGCAACATCCCGGCGATTATCGCATCCTGGAGTTCAATCCGAATGTTTCCATGACGATTGGGGCCTTGAATGTGGAAGGCGATGATCCTTCGGGACTGTTGCGCTACCGGCGGTTCCTGGATTTTACCGAAGGCTTCGATTTCGACACCGCGCCGTACGGCATGCCACCGCGGGATCTGGACACCAACGCCTTGAGGATGCTGCGCTGCCGATTCCTGATTTCGTTCGACGAAAAATACCAATTGGAGATGTCCGGCGCCTTGCCGCATTTGCTGCTGGCGGACCGGTTCCGGGTGATGACCAATTACCACGAGATTTTTTCCACCCTCACCAACGCCAGTTTTAAGATGGAGGAGGAAGTGATTCTGGAAAGCCAGCCCTCGCCGCGGCCGCAGCCCGCCCGGGAAAAGGGCGCGGTGAAGCTGCTGGAATCCTCCACCGACTGGCTCAAGATCGAAGCGGACACGGGCGCGCCCGCGCTCTTGCTGATCACCGACTCCTACGCCCGCGGCTGGCGCGCCCTGGCGCTGCCGGGCAGCGCGCAGGCCCGCTACGAAGTGATGCCGGCCAACTATTGTTTGCGGGCCATTCCACTGGCGGCGGGCCATCATCTGTTGCGAGTCGAGTATTCGCCGCTGGGCTTTCGCGTCGGCAAGGCGGTTTCCGTCGCCGCTTTGGCGGTGTTCCTCGCCCTGTCCGCGCTGGCGGGTGCAGGACAGAATTCTTCACGTCCTTGGTAGGGCGGCGCTGCTGCGCCGCCCAAGATTTTAGGGCAGAGCGGCAGCTCTGCCCTACCGGGAAGGCAAAGAATTTTGTCCTGCGCCCCGCGCTGGCCCTCAAGAAACATTCTTCTGGTTTCCCGGCCGATGTTGTGGTATTGTCAGAACACGACTGCTGAAAGCGTGTTGAGTGAATTGAGCACACGCCGAGGCTGCCATACATGAAAACCAACCCATTTGCCGGACTGTCCCGCATTCTGCTTATTTTCCTCATGGGCGCGCTGGCGTTTCCCCGGCAGGGCCGCGCCCAGGTTGACCTCGGCCATCCGCCGACGGCGCCCAAGGATGTTTCCGGCCTGCCGGGCAAGGTGCGAAAGCAGGATGTCACCGCGGGCTTCAGCGTCAACAACTCTTCCCGCGAAGAAATGCGCCAATTCTACAACGCCGTGTACACCGCGTCGGACGGCGTGCTCATCAATTCCACGTCGGTGGTGAGCAACTGCGCGCCCGGCGCCAATTCGGTTGCCTACCAGGACGCCGTGGCGCGGCGGATCAATTGGTTTCGCGCGGCCGCGGGAATGTTTGCATCCATTACCCTGGACAGTGGAAACAACACCAACGACCAGGCCGCCGCCTTGATCATGTCGGCCAACACAAACCTGAGCCATTTCCCGCCGCCTTCCTGGTCGTGCTACACCAGCGCAGGGGCCAACGCGGCCTCGAACTCGAATATCACCATTGGCAGCGCCGGCCCCGATGCCATCACGTCTTACATCTGGGACTTTGGGGCCTACAACACGGAAGTCGGGCACCGCCGCTGGATTCTCTTCCCGCAAACCCAGGTCATGGGCACGGGCGACATCCCGGCCCAAGGAACCTACTACGCCGCCAACGCCACCTGGGTGTTCGACGCCAATCTCTTCGGCCCGCGTCCGGCCACGACCCAGCCCTATGTCGCATGGCCGCCTCCGGGCTTCATCCCCTATCCGCTGGTCTATCCGCAATGGTCCTTCGCCCTCTCCAACGCCGACCTGAGCGCCGCCACCGTGACGATGCAAAGCAACGGCGTCAATGTCGTCATCACCAATCAACCTTACGCGCCCGGCTATGGCGAGAACGCGATCGTGTGGGTGCCGGCCAATCTCGACGCCACGAGCTATAACACGGTATTTCCTTTCAGCGGCACGGACACCGTTTACAGCATCGTGATTACCAACATCAACGCGGGTTTGTCCACCACGGGATTTGCCTACACGGTCACGCTGTTTGATCCGGCCGCGCCGGGCGCGGATTACATCCCGACCAAAATCAGCGGCCCCGCCCAGCCTGTGGCCGGCCTTCCCACCAACTACACCTGCGCGCCGCCCAACAATCCGCACGTCACCGGCTATCAATGGGTGGTCGCCCAAGCGCCTTCCGGCAATCTTTTCGACGGCGCGCAGAACGGCGCGTCCAACTTTATAACCGACATCTCGCCCGGTTATTCTGTGACGACCCAGGGTCTGGCGGCCGCCGGGGGTTTCTGTTTCCAACTGGGCATGCCCGATTTGGCGGACCAGCCTGCCCAGGACCAGATCCTCCAATTGAACCGGGTGCTGTTCCCGGCCACCAACACGCTGGTCCGCTTCGCCGGCCTTTTGGGCTACGCCACCAGCAATCAGGTCGCCGAGGTGCAAGTCTCCACCACCGGCGGCGTGAGCTGGCAGAATCTTTACAGTCAGCCTGGAACCAACGGACCCAACCCCGGGTTCATTACGCATTCGCTCTCGCTGTCGAATTACGCCGGCCAGTCTGTTTTGTTGCGTTTCAATTATCATTTGGCGCCAAACCCGGATGGAGTTTATTCCCTCTATTACGGGCCGACGAACAGCGGTCCGATAGGCTGGTTCATTGACAACATCCTGGTCACCAATACTTTGCAGTTGACAAACTTTTCCACCAATGCCACCTCCTCTCCCGGCTTCGTTTTCACGCCCGCGCAGAGCGGAAGCTACATTCTGGAGGCGCAGGCGGTGATCTTCAACCAGTTCCCCATCGGCTTTGGGCCGATTGCGCAGATCACGGCCATTCCGCCCCCCACCACGGGCGCTTTGCAGGTGACGATCATTCCCACCAACGCGGTCGGCGCCGGCGCCCAATGGCAGGTCAATGGCGGCGCTTTTCGGGCCAGCGGCGCCATCGCCACCAATCTTTCCCCGACCAATGTCACCGTCTCGTTCAAGACCATTGCCGGATGGGCCAGTCCCTCCAATCAAACGGCCGCGATTTCCATCGGCCAGACCAACACCCTGGTTGCCGCCTACCTGGATGTCACCAAGCCAACTCTGGCCATCACTTCCCCCAAGACAGGAACCACCGTCAGCAACGCCGTCCTCATCGTCACCGGCACGGCAAAGGACAATGTGGCGGTGAAGTATGTGTATTGTCAAACGAACGGCGGCAGCCCGATGCCGGCCTCCTCCGGCAACGCCTGGTCCAACTGGACTGCCTCCGTGGCTTTGTCCCCGGGCGCGAACACCATCAGCGCCTACGCCGTGGACACCAGCACGAACATATCGCCCACCAACAGCATCAGCGTCACATTCATTCCCTGCGCGCCCCTGGTGGTGGGAACCAGCGGCCTCGGCGCCGTCACGCCCAATGACAGCGGCAAAGTGCTGGCGATTGGCACCAACTACACACTGACCGCCACGCCGGGCAAGAATTGGATTTTCTCCAACTGGGCCGCCAGCGGCAGTCAAAGTTTTGTCTCCAACAATCCGGTCCTCAACTTCAAGATGCAATCCAACCTTGTCCTGGAAGCCACCTTCGTCACCAACCTTTTCCTGGCGGCGCAGGGCGCTTACCACGGCCTGTTCGCCCCCGCCAATGAGGCTCGGAACCAGACGAATTCGGGAGCTTTCACTCTCCAGGTCGCCACCAACGGCGTCTTGTCGGGCACACTTCAAATCGGGACCAACTCGGCGGCCTTCACCGGCCAATTCGACGCCAGCGGGGCGGCCCTGATCGCGCCAACAAAAGGCAATCCATGGACCACCGCGCTGCAATTGAACCTGGCGGACCAATCCGTGCAGGGGACGGTGAGCAACAGCGCGATTGCGGCGATGTTGAGCGGGGACCAGGCGGTGTTCAGTTCCACCGCCAAAGCCACCAACTATCAAGGCCTGTACACGCTCGTCCTCCCCGGCGTCACCAACTCCGGCGTTGGCCCGTTCGGAAACAGCTACGGCACGGTGTCGGTCAATTCGTCAGGAACCATCACTTTTGCCTTGTGGCTGGCGGACGGGACCGCGGTCAGCCCGGAGACGAGCGTGGTTTCCAAGGAAGGCTTTTGGCCGTTTTATGCGCCGCTCTATAGCGGGGAAGGATCGCTGTGGGGATGGAATTATTTCACCAACCAGACGATTGTTTCCGCTCCGTTCACAAGCTGGATCAACGTCACCAACACAGTCAAAACGGCCGCCTATCGCTCCGGTTTCACCAACCAGCAGGCGGGCATTCTCGCCTCGTCTTACGATCCCACCAACAAGCCGCTCCTGCGCTTGACCAACGCGCAAGTGATTTTGAAGGGGGGCAACCTGCCCTTCGCCATCACCAACCAAATCGTCCTGGAGTCCAACAATTCGGTCAAGACCGCCGAAAACACCAATGGACTGACGTTGCAGATCACGACCAATGGTTTGGTCTCCGGCAGCATCCTGAACCCGACCAATACAAGGCTGTCCATCAGTTTCAACGGGGTGCTCCTGCAGAATCAAACCAATGCCGCCGGTTATTTCCTCGCCACCAATCAGAGCGGCGCATTTATTCTCATGCCGCGATGAGCGGTCCGTTTTGCATTCCGGTTGCGGGCCGGCCTTCTCTGGCCCCGGTAGGGCGGCGCGGCCGCGCCGCCTCTTTTGGATTTCGGGTTGGTGACCGGTCTTCATTGGCTGATCATGGCCGTTTGGAAGCCCGGGAGAACCGCCCCGGCGGTTGAGGCCACGGCCTGAAAATTTGCGATTTTTAGGTCTTGCAATTGGGCGCGGCTGCTTTAGATTTGCGCCTGTTCGGAAGCGAGCGTAGCTCAGCCTGGTAGAGCATCACGTTGCCAACGTGAGTGTCGAGGGTTCGAATCCCTTCGCTCGCTCCATTTGCCCATTTGCGTCACAGTGCGACAGACCGCGACAAACCCCCTCATTTACAACCACTTGCGCAGGCTTTGACCCTTCAATCGTTGCGACAGGTTGCGACCCGTTTTGACCCGCCACGCCTAAAATCTGTGCGCGTCCTTGTGTATACCCCAGCATCGGCGGCAAACCCTTGACAGCCTCGTAAATCTCAAATTGTGTCCCATCCGTGTAGCCGTCTGTCTGGTGGATTGTTTGATGCCGCATTTGCTTTCTCGCAAAATTATCAGAGATGCCGTTCTTACGCATGAAAGTCGCGCAGGTGTAGCGCAGAGCGTGAAAGTCGGCATACCGGCCTTGCTCATCCCGGTAGGCCACGCCGACCCGCTCCGAATCCACCTTGAGCCGGGAGGCGCGCGGAATTCCATGACGAAACACCAAATCCGACGGCGACCAGTGGGCCGGGCGAAAGTCTTTCAATGCCCCGACAATCTCAGGCATGAGGAAAACAGGCTCCTCTCTTTTGTTCTTTGCCGTTTCCGCACGTACCACGATCAGCGGATTTTGCGCGTCAATGCGGACATCGCCCCATTGAAGCTGTTTTAGTTCTTCCTGTCGCAATCCCGTTGCCGCCGCCGTGAAATAGATTATCCCGCGCGGCCCCGACCCCGCGATCAGCTTGCGCAATTCCTCATCCGTGAATGCGCGGCGCACCCGTTTCTTTTTCCCGCGCTCATCCACCTTGCCGACAAATTTCAGCGCATTCGACTTGATGCGCCCCGCCCGCTCCATCCAGTTCAGGAACGAAATCGTACCCTGCAAATAATGGTTCAGGGTCCGCGCCGCCGCCTTTTGCTCGTTGCGCCAGGCGATGAACGAATCTGCCGTGACGTTGCCGGCCAGCTTCCAGCCGCAATCGTCCATGAGCCGGAGAATCCGCGCCTTGAGCAACCGCGCCCCGCGTCCACCGCGACCGGCCCGCCCGCGCGTCAGCAGATCAGCTTCGTAATCGTCCAAATGCTCGCACAAAGGCCGTTGCGCGGCATCCCTCACCAGTTTTGGTTCGATGATGCCTGCCGCCTCACGCTCGCGCTCCTGGATGAATGCGTGTGCTTTTTTGTCGGCAACCTGGAAATCGGTTACGCCAAGCGATTTCCACTTGTCAACCGGCATGTCGCCGAGGCGATAACGCAAATAATAGAACCGTGTTTCCAGAAGTTTTCCACCCTGCCGGAACCGCCGTTTTTCAATGGAGAAGATCATGTTGCTCCTTTCATCATAATTTGCTCAATGTCAGACGACCGAAACCGCACCGCGCCCCGGATTTTAACCGCCGTCAATGTCCCCGACGCCACCAGTCTTTCCACCATTCGGCAGGAACAGGCCAGTAAATTCGCCACTTGCTTCTTGGTCAGCAGTTGCAGCCCTGCCGGACTGCCAGGTTTGTTTTCAACCTCATTTTGCATTCTTTTTCCTCCCATCCAGTTTTGCCTTTGCTCTTGCCGCCACGCCTTGCCGGGCTTTCGCCCCCATGAACGTCGGGAAGTCCTCAGCCAGGACCTCTTTCAATGCCTGCCGGACCAGTGCCACCATTTCTTTCGCAGGCAGTTTCTTTCCCGCCGCCGCGACCTTCTTTGGCTCGTCCAGAAACTCCCCTTCATGGTCTGGTTTCTCGCCGCCGGCAGCTTCCAGATACGCCTCTTTCCGGTCTGGCCGTGTTTTCAGTTCTTCCGCCCAGGCTTTGCACTCGCTCACCGGAATATAAACGTAAGGGCGCTTTTTGAGCTTGTCCTGATACCCGAAGATTGACCGCTTGGCCTCGACAACGTGGAAACAGAACGCCGTCATTTTGCCCTCTTTCAATCTCTTGTAAACCCCCGACCGGGAGACCGGCGCATACATCCCGACGCCGCCAGGGGAGACAAAGCCCTCACCGGGGAAATGCTCGCAAAGGGCATCGAACCACGGCCCGGAGTCCTCATCGCTCCCCTCGCGCCGATAAATCCGCGTGTCCGGGTCAGGCTTGCCGACAACCGGTTCAATGCCCGCCGGGACTTCCAAATACTTAAAATCTTTATTCATTATCCACACCAATACAACGCGCTCCACATAATGTCAACCTTTTTCTTTTGAGAGGTAAAATGGCAACTGAGGGATTTCCCCGCGGCTCGTTCCCATGTCGTCATCCGGCTTGCTCAAGGCAGGAAGGCCAAGCCGAATGCCAACACGCGAACGCTCCGCCCCGACAAGTGCCTGGCCGTGCCGTCATTGTCCCCCGGATTGCGCCCCGCCTGCCCTCGCAACACGGGGGCCAATGCCGCCACCGCCAGGGAGGGCTTGCGCCGTTCGTTCACTTCTGGCATTTGCCTTCCCTGGATTTGTCAGGCACAAGATTTCGGCAGAAAGTTTCCGCTTGCAGTTCGCGATTGCCAGTGCTTCAATCCGAACGACCCTAAAAATACGTATGTGACCAAAGCGACAAACTGATTTGCGGCTTCGGCCGCTGTCCACTACGAAACTGGCATTTCACTCAACGGACACGATTCGAGGCACGCCCACATCGGGCGTGCCCGAAAGCGTTCCGTTGAGGGCACGCCAGTGCCTGTAGTGGGGCGTGAGTAGGGCACGCCTCTTTTTGTGTTGAGTAAGCCAACATGCTGGCAAAAGACCATAAGAGCAGGGAAGCGAATTATCAGAATTAGACAGCATAAATCGTGAACATGTTATGAAAACCAAACTTCATTCCTTTTTTATCATGCTGGCGTTGCTCGCTGGCGTTCATCATGCCGCCGCTCAAGGGACCACGGCATTTACTTACCAGGGACAGCTACAGGACGGCGGGACGAACGCCAACGGCACCTACACAATGATATTTGCGCTCTACGACTCCGCCAGCGGCGGCGACCTGATCGGTAGCGCCATCACCAACAGTACGACGCTCGCCAACGGACTATTCTCCCTGAATCTCGATTTCGGCTCGGTTGCGTTTAATGGCAGCGCTCGTTGGCTCGCCATTACCATCACCAATGGTGGAGCGACCCAGACCCTTGCCCCTCGTGTGCAAGTGTTGCCTTCGCCGTACGCCCTTTTTGCAACTACAGCGGGGACGGTGGCCAACGGTGCCATCACAAGTGTCCAACTCGCCGCCAATGCTGTGACCGCGCCTAACATTGCCAGCGGCCAAGTCGTGAAAAGCGTTAATGGACTGGCGGATTTTGTGGCACTTGCGGCGGGTGCAAACATCACTTTGACCACCAACGGACAGACCTTGACTATTGCGAGCACAAATGGAGGTTCGGGCGGAGCTGGAACTAATTTTATTCCGAACATGCAACTTTTCTCTACGAACGGAACATTCATTGTCCCAGCAGGCGTGACGAGGATATTAGTTGAAATGTGGGGTGGCGGTGGTGGTGGGGGCGGTAATAACACCGATGATTCCATGGGTTTTGTCAACAGCTACCTGCAAGGCGGCGGCGGCGGGGGGGGCAGTTCGTATTCCAAAGCTATACTTACCGTAACTCCGGGATCCAGTTATCCGGTTACTGTCGGACAAGCCGGCTCTGGCGGAATTGCCAATGCCCTTGGCGGCACTGGTGGCAATGGCGGCTCCAGTAGTGTAGGCAATTTGATAAGTGCGGCAGGTGGCAACGGTGGTGGGAATGGTAATGATTCTTCCGGTGACGCTGCTCATTCTGGATATGGCGGCAATGGTGGCTCCAACAATGGTAATATCAACTATCTCACCATATCTGGCGGGAATGGTGGAAGCTCTAGTTCCGACAATCCAGGTGGGGCTGCTGCCGCTGGTGGAAATGGGGGCCAAGAGAACGGCGGCAACGGCGGCTCCCCTGGTGGAGGTGGAGGGGGCGTTTATGGCTCTGCTACTGCTTTGAGTGGCGGCAACGGTGCAAGTGGCATGGTCATTATCTATTACTGATGAAACCAGGCGGTATAACCATCAAACAATCCCATGAAACTTCTGATTGTGCTACTCCTTTCTTTTACGGAAGCGGCGCTTGCCCAAAGCAGTGCGCGGTTCGCCATCACTCGGAGCGTGATCAACAGTGGCGGAACAACTTTCAGCACCAGCAGCCGTTTTCAATTGGGGAGCACCATTGCCCAGCCGCTGGCCGCTGTGCCAAGCAGCACCCGGTTCTCGATTCAAGGCGGCTTTTGGATTTGGCCTTCGCCACTCATTTTCGCGCCCACTAAGGTCGGGAACAGTTTTATGATTTCGCTTCAAACGCAACCAGGAGAAACCTATACGGTGCAATACACTGATTCCCTTTCGGCGCTTAATTGGCAGAACTTGCCCAGCATCGCCGGCGATGGAACAATAAAGACCGTTACCAATTCTGCCCCCGGCACCACCCAACGATATTACCGGCTTTTTCAACAACCGTGAGAGCGGCAAGCCAAGAATTCGGAATTAGGTTGCGGTAATCTCACAAAGGCGGAGCAATTTCGGCAGACGTTCAAGCCAGAACTCGACATTGCAAAACAGCTTGGCCGTGAAATCTTCCGACCAAAGTTGGCTCTTGCGCAGATATTTCCGCTTCTCCGGTGGCGTGTTCGCCAAACGGTATCGCCGCATGACCCGCCGCAGTTTCACCGCCTCACTGGCGGTCACTTCCCGATCTTCCCGTTTCCCAAGCGGCAGGTATTGCCGGCCAATCACGCCCCAATACCGGCCCGGCTTTTGTTCCATCACCGGCATTTCCTCTTTTTTCCCGATGTAACGCTTGCCCGCATAGGCAAACGCGCCCTTCATGGTCCTAAGACGCTCCACACGAGTCCCGGCCAGGTAGTGCGCGAAATCGCCGCTTCCGACCACCCCAAACCAATTGCGGGACGCCCAACACTTTAACGAGTCCGCCCCATAGACTTCGCCATTCGGGAATTCCCCGCCGTCCGGCAGTTCCGCCCAAACACTCATCACCGTACTCTGTCTTGAGCCGTTTAGCTCAATCTCCTCTTTCCAGTGTTCGCCGCCTTCGTGAACACGCACCCGGCGCAAGCGGGCGAATTCCCCACGCTCCTCTTTGAAACGAAACCGCCAGGGGACACCGAAAACCAGCAGGTGATAATGCGGCGCGATCTTCCCCTTGTTCGTGCCCGATTGTCGTTCTTTGAATTCCAGCTTCCAAATAACCGCCGCGCCCGGCCAACGCCGCTGCATCCGGTCGCAGAACGCCTCCAAATGGCCTTTGTAATCCTCCCGGTAGAGAGGGAAGTTGTCCGGGTAAGTGAGCGTAAAGGCGAGAGGCACCGCCGCCTGTTCCACTTTCGCCAGCAATTCCAGCATCCGCCGACGCGAAGCCGGGGTGAACTCGACTATTTCACCACGCGGGCCACAACCGCTCGTGTTTCCTGCCGCCACATCCCCACGGAGGCGCACCTGAATCAGGCTGGCCCCACGGTAGCAGGTTACGCTTCCCCTTCGTTGTCGCGCCGAAATATGCGCTTTAGACAAGCCCAGCGGAGGCGGCGGGTGGCGCTGGGCGCCACTCCGCCGCCTCTCGCTGTCGCCAGTTGTCACCACATTCGACCGCAGAACCGGCGAGCAGTGGTGCTCGCTTTCCGGTTCTGCTCGTTCTACTTCGCCGCCGTGCCGCTCCGGTGTCACTGGCCCCCCTTGTTCCTAGCCGTGTCAACAATGGCGAGGATTGCGGCCTTGAGCGCGGCAGGCAATTCACCCCAGGCAGCGACTACTTGCGACAAGTCGCGCCAGTCATTGCCCTGAATCTGTGCGCGTGGTTGTGTATAGCCCGTTTCACCATCATTCGTAACAGGTTGATTTTCCGCAGGTTGTGGATTTTGCGGGGAAGGTTCGAATCCCTTCGCTCGCTCCATTTTTACCTCGTAGAGCCTTTCCCATTGACTTTTAATGACGGTTTAGTGATAGTTTTTGCATGGATTAAGAATCCAGATGCCCCAACACCGGCTGCTCCGAGGCGGCCACCGAAACGTCGCCGGTTTGTTCAGTCAGCGCCTGGAGACGTATGGCGGCACGCTTGGGCAACTGGCGTTCCCTGCGTTGCTGGCGGTTTCATTCTGGCGCAAGGGCGAGGCCATCTCCTTTGCCGTCTCGGTGATCTGGTTCTTTGAGAACTGGCTGAACATCACCCGCTATATGGCGGATGCCCGGGCGCAGGCGTTGCCGCTGGTCGGCGGTGGCGACCACGATTGGGCGCGCATCTCCGCCGGCGAAATTTCGCCGCCGCCCGCGACGCCGCTGCGAGCCGGGACCCTGGCAGCGGTCGTGGCTGGCAGTTACCTGATGTTTTCATGGTTCATCCATCTGACGTGGAGCCTTCACGATCTCCTCGCGACTGGCATTGCCGCCGGGACGATGCTGATGCTGGCGTTTTGGTCTTTCTTCCGATTGCGCGGACATTCCGCCGCCACCATCGCACCGGCACTCGGCCGCGACGTGTCTCTTTTCGGCCTGTTGATGCTGGCCATATTGAATCTGCGCATGGACGTGTGGGTGGCATCCGCGTATGGCGTCACCGCGGCCGAAGCGCACGATCTCCAGCCAATCTGGATCATTCCCATTCTCAGCTTTGCCCTGGTCGCTTGGTCCGTCTTGGTCATCGCCCTCACCAAACCGAAATCAAGCGTCTGACCGTCCGCGCAATGCTGGGGCGCGCCGATCCAGGAAATTCGGCCGGGCGACATCATCTGGCTATGGGCAGCGACGGAAAGAAAGCGGTGAAATTGTTTGACACCGAATACTGACCGGAGATGTTCACCCTGGAGCATCGGGCTGAGGCTACGGGTTACTTGGCGGACGCGTCAGCCCTTGCGCCTCCAGCCAGTAGTAGAATTCGTCGATCCAGTGGTCGCTCGATCGCCCCTGTTTTCGCATGCCCCAGCCATGACCCCCCGAACTAAATCCGTGGAATTCCGGGCGATATCCGGCCGCCTTGAGTGCATCATAGAAGCGGACGATGTAACGGCCGGCGAGGTTGTCGTCTTGCGCCATCGCGATGAAGAAAGGCGGTAAACCTTGCGGTATCGGCGGGACGGATGCGATTGGGGCACCGTAAATCGGAGCCGCGTAATTCGGGCGCGCATCGGGTTGTATGGCCGCATAAGCAGTGATCATCCCTCCGGCGGAGAATCCGGTAAAAACGATGCGATCCGCAGAGACGCCCCATTCGGCGGCGTGCGCGCGCGTGACTTTGACGGCCTGGATGCCATCGGCAATGCCGTACTTACCGTCCTCGTCGATCAAAGCGAGGTTTTGAAGTTGAGACCCGAAGCGCGCGCCGGCGGACTGGTTCAGTTGCGCGGCATCCTGGCCATCGAGCTGCACCGTCCGATACTTCAAAACGATGGCCACAAAGCCTCGATCCACCAGCCATTTCGCGACGTCATTCCCTTCCGAATCAATTGACAGAGCGACGAAGCCGCCTCCGGGGGCGATAATAACGGCTGTGCCGTTTGCAGCGGAAGCGGCAGGGCGGTAAATGGTCAGCGTGGGCGTGGCCACGTTGACAATGCGGCGGTCATTGCCGGAACCAAGAACGGTCTCCGTCTGTTTCCATTCTTCGGAGCCGGGGGCAACCCCGGACCAGAGATTAACAACCGTCGGCATCGCTGTAGCGGTGCTTTTGCTGGCATCTTGTGCCCTTGCTGAAGTTAAGAGGACGGCTCCAACCACGCAGAGTCCGATAAAAAATGTGCGGTCACTTTTGTTCATGGATTTTTGCTCCTTCAGCGGTAAGACATTTTCAGGATGGATTCTGGAAGGCGCTCGCCCAGGATCGGGGTCTTCGAAGCTGCGCTATTGATTTCATCAATATCTTCCCGCGTCAGTTGGAGCGAGGCAGACCCGATGTTCTCCTCCAGTCGATGAATCTTGGTCGTTCCGGGAATCGGAACAATCCAGGATTTCTGGGCCAGCAGCCACGCCAGTGCGACTTGTGCGGAGGTGGCATTTCTTCGTTGGGCAATCTGCCTTAGAGCGTGTTTTAAAAATGGGCAATTCATATTGACGCAAGCCGTCTCACCATAAGGCGAATCATGCAAATCCGTATCATCGCCTCGCTATGATCCAAGCGAACTTCATAATCCCGGC
>Ga0326727_10016108_pt1 | contig 15864 bp, 14 predicted proteins | sample MB2enrmetagenome_FD_207643 | JGI IMG/M metagenome (GOLD analysis project Ga0326727, IMG submission 207643) | Lab enriched peat soil microbial communities from McLean, Ithaca, NY, United States - MB29MY | ecosystem: Environmental > Terrestrial > Soil > Wetlands > Peat | place: USA: New York... | reverse complement strand
TCATGTCCGGATAGATCCCGCTCCACTGATTCTCGAAGGCGACGAAATCAGGAAACCTGGTGGCGAAGCGCCTTTGGTCAGCGCTGGCCGTCGTCCCGAACAATGCCGCCGCCACTTTCGTGCCACCTTCTGTGACGCCGGCGTCGATCTGGCGCATCTCGGCCTGGTAGCCGCTCAAACGGGCGGCCGTCATGTAAGGGCGAAAGCCGGCGATCATGTGGGCGCCTTGAGGAGCCCGGGTGAACATCTGGAAAGCAAACGGCATGATGATCAGTGCCAGCCCGAGGGCCGCGAGGGCGCCAACGACCCACCGCTTCGGCTTTCCGGGTGATGTCACTCAGACCGAGACCAGGCGCCGGACGCCTCGTTGAGCGCGTTTGCGACGGAGCACGACCGAGCGGACCTCTCGCCCTGGCTGGGCAATTCTCTCCTGTAAGGCGTTGCCGCCATGGCCGCGGTGCTCCTCTCGGTGGCTTCCTCTACCAGCCCAACGGAGCCGTAGACCCAGACTGTTCCCATCAACTATACCGAAACAATAGAATAAGTCCACCCTGCTACCTGCCAGGACGACACGTGGTACCACAAAGGTGCCAGGCGGCCGCTCAACCTCATCATCGGGATACCGCCCCACGCCCGACTGGCAAGCCGGTCTGTCACCTCGATTAGAGAGCGGACTCAGGGATTGGTCGGCATCCCCTGACGTCGCTAGCCGGAGAGACTTGAGTTCACCGGCTCGAGGAACTCCCGCCAAGCCGGTATGCTTTGCGCCCGACAGAAACGGAACGTGACCCATCGTGACGACTCGCTACCTTCCGGCCGAGAGCCGCTACGGCTCGATGACCTACCGTCGCTGCGGTCGCAGCGGCCTGCTGCTGCCCGCCGTGTCGCTCGGGCTCTGGCAGAACTTCGGCGACGACCGGGCGCTCGAGCTCCAACGCGCCACGCTGCGCCGGGCCTTCGACCTCGGTGTCACCCATTTCGACCTGGCCAACAACTACGGACCCCCCTACGGCAGCGCCGAGGTAAACTTCGGCCGCATCCTCCGCTCCGACTTCCGGGACCACCGCGACGAGCTGGTCATCTCGACCAAGGCCGGCTGGGACATGTGGCCGGGCCCGTACGGGGATCTCGGCTCCCGCAAATACCTCCTGGCCAGTTTGGACCAAAGCCTCGGGCGCATGGGGCTCGACTACGTCGACATCTTCTACCATCATCGCTTCGACCCCGACACCCCTTTGGAAGAGACCCTCGGTGCGCTCCACTCGGCTGTGCAGCAGGGCAAGGCCCTCTACGTGGGGATCTCCTCCTACTCCGACAAGCGCACGGAGGAGGCCATCGCCGTACTCAGGCGCCTCGGCACCCCGCTGCTCATCCACCAGCCGTCGTACTCGATGCTCAACCGGTGGATCGAAGACGGCCTTCTCGAGGTCCTCGGGGCACAGGGCGTCGGCTGCATCGCCTTCTCGCCGCTGGCACAAGGCGTCCTCACCGACCGCTACCTCAACGGCATCCCCGAAGGCTCGCGAGCCTCGAGGGACGGTTCCCTGTCACCTCGGATGCTGAGCGAGGAGAACCTGGCCCGCGTGCGCGCCCTGAACGCGCTCGCGCAACGGCGCGGGCAGAGCTTGGCTCAGATGGCCATTGCCTGGGCCCTGCGCGACGCCCGCGTCACCTCGGTCGTGATCGGGGCGAGCAGCGTCGCCCAGCTCGAGGAGAACCTCGGCGCCCTCGACAACCTCGGTTTCTCCAAAGAGGAGCTCGCCGAGATCGACCGGCACGCGGTAGAAGGCGGCATCGACTTGTGGCGGGCGCCTGCAACTAGCTGACGCGAGGGCCGGGGTTCGCGTTTTTCCGAGGGCGGGCCGGCTCTGAGCGTCGGGACCGGACCGAGCGCAGCGTACGGCTGGGATGAGCGCCCTTCAGGCCCGCTCTTCCTCGTCCAAGGTGAGCTCGGCGGCCGGGTCCGCTTCGAGACGGGCGTCCGGGATGGGCCGCCCGCTTCGCACCGAGAAGCCGAAGGTCCCTTCCTTTATGCGGACCTCGGCGCGCGCGAGCGCGTTGAGACGGGCGCGCAGTTCCGTGGCGATGACGTCGTCGGTCTCCTCGGCGGTGAGCCGCTCGGCCGGATCGGACAGGACGCCACTCTCGTTGGCTGTCTCCCGGTCCTCTTGGCCGGCCACCTCCATCTCGGCGAGCAGCTGTTCCACCCGACGCCGCTCCGTGTCGAGCAGGCTTCGAGCACGCTCCTGGTTCATCGTTCGTCCTCCAATGGCGGCAGATCTCGCCCTCCTACGGTAAATGCGCCGACACCTGCTGCGAACGCGGCTCTCGTCATCGGCGGTTCGTTCTCACCATTGCTATATATGTGTCGGCTCGCCGCCGTGCACCAGAGTTCCATCCAACCTGCACTGTCGGAGAGGGAAGAAGTCGTTCGACGGCCAGAGCTCACTGTTCAACATCCACCTGCACCTGCAGATCCTCTCGTGAGAGTCTCCTGGCCGGCGCGCACCGGAAATTCATCTCCCGTTCAACTAGCCGTACCGCATGTTCGCGAGCGCGCCACCTTTGGGCCATCGGCGCGCTACCTGGGCCGTCTACCGTGCCGCCTAGCCGAATGGCCGCGGCGGGTCGCGCCGTGATCGGAACGTCCCCAAGGGGACGAGAAGGAGGATCCAAGGGGAATGCAGAAAAAAACAGCTCTGCGCTGGTGCGCCGGGATAGCCCTTGCAGTAACGGCGCTCGGGCTCGGGGCGGTCTCGAGCGCAGGCGCCAGTGTCACGCACGCACGGGCATCTTCGGCGAGCTGCTGGGCGACGGCCCTGACGGCCAACCAGTGCGGCGGGATGAGCGCGCTCGTCGCCGCCGCCAAGGCCGAGGGCAATCTCACCGTCACGACCGACCCGCCCACCTGGGCGAACTACGGCAATATCATCAAGGACTTCGAGGCCAAGTACGGCATCAAGATCCTCGACACCAACCCGAACGGGACGAGCGCCGACGAGATCCAAGAGATCGTGAGCGACAATGGCAAGCCCGACGAGCCCGACGTGCTCGACATCGGCCTCACCTACGCCACAGAGGCCGTGGCGGGCGAGCCCGGCGTCTTCAAGGGCCCGATCTTCTCGCCCTACGAGACCCAGGAATGGAATGAACTCCCTGCAGGCTGGAAGAACCCCAAGGGCTACTGGGCCTATGACTACGCCGGCCTGGAGACGATCGGCTACAACGCCAACGTCGTTAAGACCCCGCCGACCACTTGGTCGTCCCTGCTCCTTCCGGAGTTCAAGGATGCCGTCGGCCTCGACAACGCTCCTACAGCCTCTGGCGCTGGCTTCGGCGCGGTGATGGCGGCCGCCATCAACAACGGCGGTTCGGTGACCAACGTCCAGCCGGGCATCAACTTCTTCAAGAAGCTTGCCGCAGCCGGGAACTTCAACCCGATCGAGGCCGGCGGTGCCGGCGACGGGCCGATGGCGGACAAGAGCGTGCTCGCCACGCTCGACTGGAGCTACAACCAGCTGTCGTGGCAGCAGGAGCTGGCGAAGTCCCCGGGCATCGACTGGAAGATCATCGTTCCCGCGGGCAAGCCCTACGCCCAGTACTACGCCATGGCGATCAGCGCCTACGCCCCGCACCCGGCGGCGGCGCGGCTGTGGCTCGAGTACCTCTACTCGCCGACCGGCCAGAACCTGTGGGCCGTCGGTGGAGCGCTCCCCTCTACCTGGACGACGATGGTGAACGATGGCACGGCATCGGCAGCGGCCAAGAAGGGCGTCCCGGCGCTTAGTCAGGCGCCGGTGACCGCCACCCCGGCCGAGGTGACGACGGGCCAGGACCTCGTCATCAAGGAGTGGGCGTCTGCAGTCGGCTGATCCGGCTGCGGTTACCGCATCTGGCGAGGGCAGGGTCCGCGTTCTCGACGCGGGCTCTGCCGTTCGTCGCGCCCGACGACGCGGCCTTTTCTCGGTCATCGGCGTCGCCCCCTTCCTCCTCTACATTGGGCTTTTTCTTGTCGTACCCGCCGGCTCGGTGATGGTCGAGGCATTCCACGACAACAACGGCCACCTCTCCCTCTCCAACATCCGTACGCTCCTTGACTCGAGCCAGCCCTACCTGAACGACTACGCCACGAGCCTCGAGCTGGCTGCTGTCTCGGCTGCCGTCGCGGGCGTCATCGGCCTTCTCGGCGCCGTTGCGCTCGTCGGCTCCCCGAACCGCACGATGCGCCATCTCGTCTCGACGGCCTGCGGGGTGCTCGCCAACACCGGAGGGGTGCCGCTCGCCTTCGCCTTCATCGCCTCGGTCGGCAACAGCGGCGTCATCACCGACCTTTTGGCTCGGCTCGGGTTCAATCCCTACGACCACGGCTTCAACATCTCGTCCTTCTCCGGCCTGGTCATCGTCTACCTCTACTTCCTGCTGCCCCTCACCATCTTGCTGATGCTGCCGCCCGTCGAGGCGCTGCGACGGGAGTGGCGGGAGGCGGCGTCGACGCTCGGGGCGGACGCGCGCACCTACTGGCGCAAGGTCGGACTCCCCGTCATCGCCCCCCCGTTCGTGGCGACGATGATGGTCCTGTTCATGGACGCCTTTGCCGCCTACGCCACCGCGGACGTGTTGACCACCGGCGTCGTCCCGCTCGTGCCACTCACGATCGGGCAGTTCCTGGACGGGAACGCAGTGGCCAACCAGGTCCACCTCGGTGACGCCCTCGGCTTTGGGATGGTGGTCATCGTGATCATCGCCGGCGCGCTCTACGTCGTCGTGCAGCGCCGCACATCACGGTGGTTGCGATGACGGGGCTCCCGACGACGGCGGCCGAGAGGAGGCCGCCGTCATGATCCGCAACCGCACCTTCCGCTACGTCACGCTCGGCCTCATCGGCCTCTACGTCATCGTCCCGATGTACGCGACCGTGCAGTTCAGCCTGGAAGGCGGCTACCACGGCCGACTCTCGTTCGCCGCCTACTCCCAGGGGCTCTCGCAGCCCGGTCTCGGCTCGAGCATCATCACTTCGATCGAGGTCTCGTTCGGCGCCATGGCACTGACGCTGGCGCTGCTCGTGCCGACGATCATCTTCGTCAACCTGCGCCTGCCGCGCTGGCGGTCCGTCCTCGAGGCGCTCTCCCTGCTACCGCTCGGCGTCCCGCCGATCGTTATCATCGTCGGGGTGCTCGGCGTCTACAACAGCCTGCCGAACTGGATCATCGTCTCGCCCGTGATCCTCGTGCTGCTCTACGTGGTCCTGGCCCTGCCGTACTCGTACCGGGCCATCGACGCCGGCGTGCGCTCGATCGACCTGCACACCCTCGTCGAGGCGGGCCGTTCGATGGGGGCCGGTTGGGGCAAGTTGTTCGCACGGGTGCTGTTCCCCAACCTGCGGTCGGGCATCCTCGCCGCGTCGTTCCTCGTCGTGGCGCTCTCGCTCGGCGAGTACGCCGTCGCCAGCCTCCTCTTGCCCACGCAGCCGACGTTCCCCGTGTTCCTGGCCGGCGTCGAGACGAGCGGCGTGTACCTGTCCGTGGCGCTCTCGGTGATCGCCCTGGCCGTCACCTGGGGCCTGCTCGCAGCCATATCCGTCTTCGGTTCCGGGCGCCGGCGCAGCTCAGCCGCCGCGACCGCCGCGGCCGGCGCCGACGGGCCGGACGAGCCGCTCGCCGAGACCGCCGTTCCTTCGCCACCCGCCCAGGCAGTCGCATGACGATGTCTCAGGAGGTCCGATGAGCACGACCGAAGCCGACATGACCGAGGCGACCCGAGCCGTGTCGACGACTCAGCAGGTGCAGCGGCGTGCCGCCAGCGCCGGGCTCGAGCTCGTGCAATGCCGGCGCAGCTTTGACAAGGTGCACGCGCTCAACGGGTTCTCCATCTCGATCGCGCCCGGCGAGTTCGTGGCGCTGCTCGGCCCGTCGGGGTGCGGCAAGACGACGGCGTTGCGTGCCGTGGCCGGGCTCGAGCAGCTTGACGAGGGCGAGGTGCTCGTCGGCGGCGAGAATGTCACCCGGCTCCCGGCGCACCGGCGCAACCTCGGGATGGTCTTCCAGGCCTACAGCCTGTTCCCGAACATGAACGCGTTGGACAACGCTGCTTTCGGCCTCGAGGTGCGCAAGGTCCCCGCTGCGCAGCGCCGAGCACGTGCCGGGGAACTACTCGACCTCGTCGGGCTGACCGGGCTGGCCGAGCGCTTCCCCCACGAGCTCTCGGGTGGCCAGCAGCAACGGGTCGCCCTGGCACGCGCCCTTTGCGCCGAGCCGCGCCTGCTGTTGCTCGACGAGCCGCTGTCGGCCCTCGACGCCAAAGTGCGCGGCCAGCTGCGCGACGAGATCCGACGCATCCAGCTCGAGTTCGGCATCACCACACTGTTCGTCACCCATGACCAGGAGGAGGCCCTGTCGATGTCGGACCGGGTCGGGGTGATGCGCACGGGACGCCTCGAGCAGCTCGGCACGCCGGCAGAGGTCTACTCGCACCCCGCGACCGACTTTGTCGCTCAGTTCGTCGGGTCCGTGAGCCGCCTGCCGGGCGAGATTGTCGGCCCGGGCACGGTGAGCGTCCTAGGGTCGCGCCTCCCCGTGCCCAACGTTGCCAGCGCCGAACTCCCCTCGGGCAGTGCGGTCGACGTCCTCGTCCGCCCCGAGAGCATCCGTATCCGGCCGTCGGCCGACGGCCCGGCGGAGGTGGTTCGCGCCTCCTTCTTCGGTGCGTCCGTGCGGGTGGTCGCCGTCCTCCCCGGCGGCGTCGAGGTGGCCTCGACGCTCTCCGCAGCCGACAGCTACACGCTCCCGGCTGGCGCCCGGGCGGACATCGAGCTACTCGATGACGTGCTGTTCGTCGTCGGGAGGCAGCCGGCACCTTGATCGGCCGCGTCATCGGCGCCCGCGCGTCGGCCTGCGCCATCGTCACCCGAGGCCCCAGCACACCGGTCCTCAGAGTTGCTGCTCAGCTCTCCCAGCTGGCTCTCAGAGCTGGCCGCCGCTGACATCGACGCCGGTGGCGTCACTGATCGCCGGGAATCGAGGCACTCTTGGGCGCAGTGAGGCCGCCTGCCGGCAGCTTTCCGTTCCCTGACCCGGACCCCTTCGGAGGAGACCCGGACCCCTTAGGCGGAGCGACGCCGCCTGCCGGCAGCTTCCCGTTCCCTGGCTCGGACCCCTGCGGGGACCCTCCTGGCGCCGAGTGGAACCCCTTCGGCAATTTGAGTGCTGAGCTCGGCGGCGGGAATTTCGTGCCCCTGGTGCTGCTTGGGAGCCCACCTGGGAATCCGGCACCGCCAGGAGTCCCCACCGCCCCAGCTGCCGTGAGGCTCCGGAAAGAGGAGAACCCGAGAATGGCGACGATGACCAGCGCCGCAAGGGGGAGCCACTTGGGCAGTTGCATGAGCAGCCAGGCGCCGAGCAGGGCGATAAGGCCGATTGCCGGGAGATAGAAACGGATGACGTGGATTCCTCCGCCGCTGCCGCCACCGCCTGGTGGGCCACCGCCGAGCGCCGCGCTCTGAGCGGTCCAGTTGTACGCCGAGTACAGCGCCCAAAGTCCCGCCCAACCGGCAGCGAGGACGAGCCCGATGACGGCGTCGCGCCGGATCTTGGACGCAGACGTTGGATCGGTGGTCATGGACCGGCTCCGGATCAACCTGGCCGCCATCCAGACGAGCGCGGCTAATCCCAACAGCAGCGCCGGCATCGCCTTCACCAGGTTCGGCGGCATGAGCTTCAAGTTCGGGATGATGGCGCCGAGGCCGAAGGTGATCTCGCCCGCGCCGTAGCCGGTCTTGAGTGGTCCTCCGTAGAAGGACTGGTCGAAAGCCATCACGCCACTGGCGAAAAGCAGAACCGAGCCAAACCACCACACCAGCGACCGCACCGGGATCCGCACCTTTCGGAAGGTGAGGGAAACCGCGATCACGGCCACCAGCAGCATCACGACGTCGGTGTACCGGATGAAGACCGCCGCCTCGAGGGAAAGGAAACCCAGAACGCCGACGACGGTCCGGCGGCGCGCTGGGACGTCGCTGGCCAGGAAAACCCACAGGAGTGCCCCGGCTCCGGCGGCGACGAGTGACGCATCGGTGAACGACGGCATGGTCGGCCGCCATGCGAAGGCGATCGCCGCGCCTGAGGAGACGAAGAGGATCACCGCCCACGTGCCACCCCAGTTTCCGAGCCAGCGACGGCCGGCGACGAAAAGACTCGTCGACGCCAAAGCACCGGCAAACAACGGCGCCGCCCTCAAGATCCCCAGTATTTGGAACGGTGCTGCAAAAAACGGGTACCCGGGGTTCTTCTCACTCATCCACCGGCCGTTGGGCAGGTGAACCCACTGCAGGATCCCCGTGCCGTCGTGCGCGCTCAGTTGCGCAAAGAGAACATCGTACTGAGCGGTCGACAAAGTGATGTGGCCATGGGTGAGCGCGATTATCGACGCCAAGTAGGCGGAGTCGTCCGGCTCGAGGAGCTTGGTCGCCTTCGTGAGCACAGCGATGCAGAACAGAGCGAAAGCGCACGCGGCGACCGCGACCTCCGCTGCCGGGAATCGACGTGGCGCTTCGGCGCGATCGACAGGCGTGAACTTTGGGGCAGCAATGGTGTCAGAACTCAAGGTTCCACCGTTGGGGCTCGTCTTGATCACGCACTCAAAACTTGCACCCAACTCTGTCAATTGGCTGCGTGGCTCCGCTGAGATTGCTGAGCGTGCAAGCACGCATGGCTTCTTCCATCGCGGGAGCTCCGAGAATCCCTGATGCCCTCAAGCCAGCTCGTCAACGATGTCCACCAGTCGCTTGCTCATGCCTCGGGGCGGCTGCGGCGGGCCGGCTTGCTATCCGGGCGTGGGCTGCCGCACGAGACCAAGTTGCTGCATCATGGACATCACGTCCATGACTCCCCAGTGTTCGTGGACCAGGCCATCGTCACCGAACCTCAGGATGTCGACGACCTGCACGTCGACGCCCTTGCCGGTCGCCGGCATGCCCATGAAACTGCCTGTATTGGTCCCGGTGACCCGCGCCCGGACAACGACCTTGTCTCCCATCGACATGACGTCTTCAGCGTTGAAACGCAGGTCCGGGAACGCTGCCCTCATCATCCTGAAGAGCTCCTTGGTTCCGGCCTTGCTCGCGTCCTGAGTGGGCGTGGCCTCGTGCTCTACGAAATCATCAGCAAGCTGATCGCCGAAACCGTCCAGATCGCCGGCGTTGATCGACTCGTACATCCGTCGCTGGGTCGCAGCGTGATCCATTTCTTCCCCCTCAGATGGTTGACCGTCGGGCGAGCACGCGCGACGGATGACGCAACGTTCGAGTGAGCCAGGCGTTCCTGGGAAGTGGCCCTTCGCCCCTCCCCCTTGTGACGGCCCCCGTCACCCGTAGGTGCGCGGACCGCTAGTCTACGCCCTCATGCAGGAGGGATGCTGTGAGCCAGGCAGCGACTAAGGTCGGGCTGCCGCCGCAGTCGGGCGAGACCCGTCCGGCAGTGCGCCTCACCGCGCTCCGCAAGAACTACGGGCACGTCGTGGCCGCTGACGGCGTTGACCTCGAGGTCGCCGAGGGCGAGTTCTTCACGATGCTCGGCCCTTCGGGCTCCGGAAAGACGACCCTCCTCCGGATCATCGCCGGATTCGAACGGCCCGACAGCGGCATCGTCGAGCTCGGTGGTGCCGACGTCACGCGGCAGCCGCCCTACGCCCGCGACGTCAACACCGTCTTCCAGGACTACGCGCTCTTCCCGCACATGACGGTGATCGAGAACGTCGAGTACGGCCTCAAGATCCGCAAGATCCCCAAGCTCGAGCGGCGGAGCCGGGCGGAACGGATGCTCGACATGGTCCGGCTCTCCGGCCTCGGCGACCGCAAGCCCCTCCAGCTGTCGGGGGGGCAACGCCAGCGCGTCGCCCTCGCCCGGGCGATCGTGAACGAACCGGAGGTGCTCCTGCTCGACGAGCCGCTCGGAGCGCTCGACTTGAAGCTGCGCCAGGAGATGCAGACAGAGCTGAAGCGGATCCAGCAAGAGGTCGGGATCACGTTCATCTACGTGACGCACGACCAGGAGGAGGCGCTCACGATGAGCGACCGCCTCGCTGTCATGAGCGGGGGCGGGATCGAGCAGATCGGCACTCCGGTCGAGGTCTACGAGCGGCCGGCAACCGAGTTTGTGGCCGGCTTCATCGGAGTCTCGAACCTGATCGACCGCGACGGCCACCGCCTTACCGTCAGGCCGGAGAAGGTGCACCTCTTGCTCGACGACACCGAGGCGGCACCGCCGGGGGCACACGTCGAGTCCGGGATCATCGACGAGGTGGTCTATCTCGGCGTCGTCACGCGCTACCGTGTCCGGCTCGACGGGGGCGGCCAGCTCGCCGCAGTCCGCCAGAACCTCGAGACGGCCGCGGCCGAGGCACTCGAGGCCCGCGGCCGGCGAGTCCGGGTCGCCTGGCGCCCGGATCAGGCATTCCGCATCGGCACGTAGGGCTCGTTTGGCTCGCCGGATCCGGTGGCGGGGGCCCAGGCCCGACAGGAAGTGAAGAACAGGAAGTAAGAAAGAGAGAGGGAGGGAAGATGAACTATCGGAGGTTTGCCCAGCTCAAGAGCTGGCGGGCGGCGGTAATACTTGCAGCTGCACTGCCACTGGCGATCGCCGGGTGGGTGAGCGGTGCGGCCGCCTCACCGGGAGCGACGGCAAGACCGAGCACCCCTGGCGTCCTGACGCCGCCGACCCAGGGAATGACGCCGCAGAGCTCGATCGGCAAAGGTGAGGGGCAGCTCAACTTGATCGCCTGGGAGGGTTACGTCCAGCCGGAGTGGGTAAAGCCCTTCGAGCAGCAGACCAAATGCACGGTGAAAGCGACCTACGCAGGCTCCTCGAGCGAGATGGTCTCGCTCATGGCCAACGGGGGTGGCGGGCAGTACGACCTCGTCTCGGCTTCGGGCGACGCCGACCTTCGGCTCATCTACGGCGGTGACGTCAAGCCCGTCAACATCAAGCTCATCCCGTCATGGAAGCAGCTGCGACCCTTCTTGCAGAGCCCGGCGTTCAACACGATCAACGGAGTCCACTACGGGATATCGCTGCAGTTCGGGCCGAACGACCTGCTCTACTCGACCAAGGTCTTCCCCAAGCCCCCGACGTCCTGGTCCGTCATCTACTCGAAGAAATATGCCGGCCGGATAACGATCCCGAACAACCCGATCCAGATCGCCGACGCCGCCCTCTACCTCTCCGTGCACGAGCCCAAGCTCGGGATCACGGACCCCTACGAGCTCACCCAGCCCCAGTTCAACGCCGCCGTGGCCCTGCTCAAGCAGCAGAAGCCGCTCGTCAAAGCCTACTGGGACCTCGCCTCGAGCGAGATCTCGCTCTTCGCCAACGGCGAAGCCGTCGTCGGCGCGGCCTGGCCGTACCAGACCGGTCAGCTGCAGGCCGAGGGGGCCAAGGTGGCCGACACGATCCCGAGCGAGGGTGCCACGGGATGGGCCGACTCCTGGCTCCTCGCCACCAAGGCACCGCACCCGAACTGCGCCTACATGTGGATGAAGTACATCGACACTCCCGAGGTGCAGGCCGAGCAGGCCGTCTCCTACGGCGAGACGCCCGACAACTCGCTCGCCTGCCCGCTCATGAACAAGCTGGCAAAGGGGTCGTGCGACTCGCTGCACGCCAACGAGCCGGACGCTTACTTCAAGACGATCAAGTTCTGGAAGACCCCACTCGCGCAATGTGACAACGGCAAGGACAACTGTGTCCCGTTCCAAGACTGGGTCACCGCCTGGACGCAGATCACCGGGTGACGGCCTGACGCCTCGGTGGTGACGACAAAGGCCCAAGAGGGCCGAGAGCTGACGGGGGTGGCCCGAGTCTCCGCTGCGCTTTGGCGCAGGGCGTGGCTCAGGGCCGCCCTCACGCTCTCTCCCCCGCTCGCCTGGTTCCTCGTCATCTACCTGGCCTCGCTCGTCGTCATGCTCGTCACGGCCTTTTGGACCGTGAACCCATTCACCAACAACCTGCAGCACCAGCTCTCGCTCACGAACTTCGCCGCCCTGTTCGACGCGCCCATCCCCGCCATCATCGGCAGGACGGTCCTCATCGCGGCCCTGGTGACGGTGACCGACGCCGTCATCGCCGTCCCCTTCGCCTACTTCATGGCCCGAGTTGCGACCCGCCGGGTGCGCAACGCCCTCTTCGTGGCGGTGCTGCTTCCTCTGTGGGCGAGCTATCTGGCCCGCGTCTACGCATGGATCGTCATCCTCACCAAGGACGGCACGCTCGACTGGACCACCCAGCACCTCGGGCTCGGCTCCCCCAACATTGCCTACACGAACCTCGCCATGGGGATCGTCTTCTGCTACATATGGCTGCCCTTCATGATCCTGCCCGTCTACGGCGCCCTCGAGCGGATACCGGACTCGTACTTCGAGGCCTCCGCCGATCTCGGGGCGCGCAACTCGCGAACCCTGCGCAGCGTCGTGCTACCCCTTGCCCTGCCGGGCGTCGTGGCGGGATCGATCTTCACGTTCTCTCTCACCCTCGGCGACTACATCACACCCCTGCTCATCGGCTCGGGGTCCGGCACGAACCTCATCGGCAACGTCATCTACGACAACATCGGACTGGCGAACAACCTCCCCTTCGCCGCCGCCCTCGCCATCGTGCCGATCGTCATCATGATCGGCTACCTGCTTGGGGCGCGCGCCCTCGGGGCGTTCGAGGCGATGTAGATGGAGGGTCGCTGGACGCGGGCCGTCCTCGTCGTGTGGGTCATCGGCGTGCTCGTGTTCCTCTTCCTGCCGATCGCCACGATCGTCATCTTCGCCTTCGACCGCTCGAACATACAGAGCTGGCCCATCCGGGTCTTCACCACGCACTGGTTCACCGTCGCCTGGGACGACCCCGCCGTCCGATCCGCCCTCTGGCTCTCGGTGAAAGCAGGCGTGGCGGCGACGGCACTCGCCCTCCTGCTCGGCTCGGCGGCGGCCTTCGGCGTGCACCGGTTCCGTTTCTTCGGTCGGGAGGCGGTCTCTCTCTTCTTGGTGCTGCCGATCGCCCTCCCCGGCATTATCACCGGACTCGCCCTGCGCTCCTTCTTCACCTTCGCCGGGGTCAACCTCTCGATCGTGACCATCATCATCGGCCACACGACCTTCTGCATCGTGGTCATCTACAACAACGTCATCGCCCGCCTCAGGCGCACCTCGGGCTCCCTCGGCGAGGCCTCCATGGACCTCGGCGCCCACGGCCTTCAGACCTTCCGCTACGTGACCCTGCCGACGATCGCCACCGCCCTCGTGTCCGGGGCGCTGTTGGCCTTCGCCCTCTCCTTCGACGAGGTCATCGTCACGACGTTCACGGCCGGGGCCCAGACAACCCTGCCGATCTGGATCTTCGGCGCCATCCGCCTCGGCCAGCAGCTGCCCGAGGTGAACGTCGTCGTGACGGCCGTGCTCGTGCTGACGGTGATCCCGGTGGCCTTGGCCACGAAGCTGACGGGCGGTGGAGGCCTCACGAGGTCGACGGTCCAGTAGCCGATCAGCCGAGCTGCCAGCGCATCGCCTTGGCGGGAACCGGACGGCCGGGTCGACTCAGCACTCGTGGGGGCGAGCCTGCGCCCGTGGGAAGGTTCTGGGAAGAGCGCCCCTTCAAGCTGTCAATGTCGGCGATCAAACCGACTCGATCAGAACCGAGGGGGAACCGCAATGAAAAAGTGGACTATTGGCGCCCTGGCTGCAGCAACAGTCGCTGTGATCGTTCCGTTGGCTGTGGTGCAGGTGGCCTCGGCCGGCGTCTCCAGCGCCAAGCAACAGCAGAAATCCGGCGCCATCACGATCCAGTCCTGGCTGAACGCGGTCCCGAGCGAGAACGTGCTCTCCGCCACCATATGGGACTGCTTCAAGATCACCGGGGCGATCACCGACCAAGGCGGAGGGCCCACGTGGAGCAACGACAGCACGTACTACGCGCCGAACTCGATGACTACCGGCGGCGTAGCTGCCGCGGCCCAAGAATGCAGTGACAAAGTGCCGGCCGGCGGAGTCATCTTCGTGCCGCCGCCCGAGCCGGGCCAGTACCAGTTTGCTCAGTACACCTCGCCCGCCGGGCTCACCACCATCTACGCCACGCACACGATCGCTGGCCAGAAGGGGGACATCTTCATCAGCTTCTCCGGGACGTACAACATGACGAACAGCGCCATCATGGTTGGGACCGTCAAAGTCCAGCCGTTGACAACCGGCCCGCAGTGCACCTGGGTGATCACGGGCGGCACCGGCGCCTACAGCGGCCTGCAGGGAAACGGGACGTGCTTTGGCAACGCCGGGAACACGTTCCCCTGGATCAACCACACCGAGAACGGCAAAATCTGGTGGTCGAACTGATAGCGGACTAGTAGGCCGGATCAGGCCCCTCGGGGCTGGTCATTCTCTGAACAGGGGACCGAAGTAGGGCTCGCCGTGGCGGCGGGCCCTACCTTGGTTCCCGGCTGCTGGTGGGGAACATACGCTGATCATGGTGAGCTACGGTTCGGCCGGGTCACGCCCGTGGCCCGAAAAGGGGGGATCAACAATGGCTGTTCTCGAAGTGCTGAATGACGAGGTCGCACAGGAGCTGCTGGCGTCCAGGGAACTGGCAAGGCTGGCCTACACCTGGCGAGACGGAACCCCGCGGGTGGTTCCCGTCTGGTTCAACTGGACGGGAACAGAGGTCGTGGTCGCCTCCCCGACCAACGCCCCCAAGGTGAAGGTGCTGGCTTCTCGACCCGCGGTGGCGATGACCATCGACGGTTCGACCTGGCCGTACCACACGCTTTTGTTGCGCGGCACGGCGCGGCTCGACGAGGCCGAGGGGGTCGTGCCGGAGTACGCCGCCGCCGCCGAGCGCTACTTCGGCCCGGAGCAAGGCTCCGCCTGGGTGGCCCAGCTCGAGCATATGGGTGTGGCTTGGACGAGGATCGGAATCACCCCCACCCACGCCACCATCCTCGACTTCGTGACCCGTTTCCCGAGCGCCCTCGCCGGCTAAGGAGCGGCACCGACTCGCTGCCGCTTGCCCTTAGCTCGTTGACGGTGCGCGAGCCCGCAACAGCCGGTCGGCCGCAAGCTCGCGGTGTCCCGTCGGGTACTCACATGTAACCGAGCATCACCGCCAGTTGCAAAGCCTCGGCAAGTTTCTCGTGCGCGACTTGAGGCTCGTTCTCGTCCCAGGCGGAGCCGGCTGCTTCGAGTAGCGACTCGAGCTCATCGGGGAGACGCTGCTGGGGCGGAACCAGGATCTGGCGGCTGGCAGCGACGGCCTCGGCGATCTGCCCGGAACGAATGTGCACGGCGACCATCGGCCACAGGCACAACCAGTAGAAGGAATAAGAGACGACAGTGGTCCCCCACAACTCGAGCGCCTCCTCGCCGAGTGAGATCACGTCCTCGAAGCGCTCCTCCTGCCATGCCAGCCAGGCCAAGGTGGCCTTGGCGGCGGCAACGTACTCCGGGAATGCGGCCGCCGCCCCGGCCGCCATGGCCTCGGGGGCCAGACGCCGCACCGTGCCGGCGTCGTGACCTCGAAGCGCGGCCACGTTCAGGTAGCAGGGCGAGCGCGACCGCAGGACGACGTCGCCGGTCCGGTCCGCGATCGCGAGCGACATCTCCAGCTTTTCCCGCGCTTCAGCGAGCTCGCCGCGCCAGAGCAGACAGAAGCCCGTCAGGAATACGGACCAAGCGAGGTCGTTCTCCCCACAAACTTCCTCCGCCGCTGCCAGCGCCGCTCGTGCGTTGGCAAGGATCTCGTCGTCGATCCGGTAGCGGGTCTCGCGGCTTTGCTGCAGCAGGAGCGAGTCGTAGAAAGTTTTCTTCTGGGCCACGCTTCCCCGGGTCTCGACGACCGGGCG
>Ga0326727_10016107_pt1 | contig 15865 bp, 11 predicted proteins | sample MB2enrmetagenome_FD_207643 | JGI IMG/M metagenome (GOLD analysis project Ga0326727, IMG submission 207643) | Lab enriched peat soil microbial communities from McLean, Ithaca, NY, United States - MB29MY | ecosystem: Environmental > Terrestrial > Soil > Wetlands > Peat | place: USA: New York... | reverse complement strand
ACCGTAGACATTGTCCGGGACGTTATCGAGGAGGGCAAGTCGCTGCTGCTGGTGGGGCCGCCCGGCGTCGGGAAAACCACCCTGCTAAGAGAGGCTGCGCGGGTCCTGGCTGACGATCTGGGCAAAAGGGTCATCATCGTCGACACTTCGAATGAAATAGGCGGAGACGGGGATATCCCACACCCGGGGATCGGCCGGGCGCGAAGAATGCAAGTGCCTTCGCCCAACAGGCAGCATTCGGTTATGATTGAGGCCGTCGAAAACCACATGCCCGAGGTCATCGTCATAGACGAAATCGGGACTGAGGCCGAGGCTTCCGCCGCGCGCACGATTGCGGAACGCGGGGTGCAACTCGTCGCGACCGCGCACGGCAGGACATTGGAGAACCTTTTGCAAAATCCAACCATGATGGATCTTGTGGGCGGTATCCAGGCTGTGACGCTCTCGGATGAGGAGGCCCGAAGGCGCAGAACTCAAAAAACGGTGCTGGAGCGCAAAGCGCCTCCTACTTTCAACGTGATGATCGAAATCCAGGAGCGCGACCGCCTGGCTGTCTATGATAACGTGGCCGAAGTAGTGGATCGGTTTCTGGCTGGCATTCCGCTTTCTCCGGAAATCCGGACCAGGACGGAGGGCGGCAGGGTCGAGATCAGCCGGGCCGAAATCGCCGAAGAAAAAATAGTTGAGCCCTCCCGGGGCAGACCTCTCGCGACTCTGGCGCTCAAGCGGCAAAGGCGGAAAAATATCAGGATATTTTCCTACGGGGTGAGCCGTTTAAGGCTGGAGCGCGTAATTGAGAAACTTGGGGCGCCGGCGGTAATGGCTTCAGACATCGAGAGGGCCGATTTGATTTTGACACTCAAATCTCAGGAAAAACGCCAGCCGGGAAGCATCCGGGAAGCAGAAGCGCGCGGGAAGCCAAGGTATGTGCTGAAGAGCAACACGACGACCCAGATGGAAAACTTCCTGCGTTCGCTATTTCCCACCGACGAAATGAAAAATGCGGATGAAATTGATGGGGTCACGGAAGCCCGGGCGGCTGTCGAAGCCATTCTGGAAGACGGCCGGGTCGTTGAACTCATGCCTCGAAACGCCCGTGTTCGAAGGCTCCAGCATATGCTGGCCGAACAAAGCGGGCTGAGGTCCAGGAGCATCGGCAGGGACCCCAACAGGCGGGTGATCATCAGCGACCGGTAAGCCGGTTCTTCTAACGATATCCGAATTCGAGCATGGCCCTCGGGTCTTTTCTCCAATTTTTTTGAACTCGCACAAAAAGCCCAAGGTAAATGTGCCATCCCAGGAAAGTCTCTATTTCCGCGCGGGCCTGTTTGCCGATCTCCTTCAGCATCTGACCGCCCTTCCCTATTATGATCGCTTTCTGGGATTCACGCTCCACGTTTATGGTCGCGGATATCTCGATGAGGTTTTTCTCGGGGTTTTCGCTGAATTGATCTATGACCACGGCGACGGCGTATGGAATCTCCTGGTGGACGAGGTGGAAAATTCTTTCTCGGATAAGCTCGCCGACAAAAAAGCGTTCGGGCTGGTCCGTTATGTTGTCTTCGGGATAGTATTGCGGCCCCTCGGGCATGAGCCCAACGACTTCCGCCAGGATATCGGCCGTTTGCTCGCCATTTAGGGCCGAAACGGGAATAATGGCCTTGAAATCGAACCGGTTCCCGTAATCCTGCATCAGGGGCAGCAAATCGCCCTTATTGCCGAGGGTATCCACCTTGTTTATGACTAGTATCACGGGTGTACGGATCCGGAGAATGTTACGCAGAATGAACTCATTCGTAGCCCCGTGCGCTCCGTCCGGCTCAATCATGAAAAGCACGGCGTCGGCTTCGCCCAGGGCGGAAAGCGCTGTTTCAACCAGCCCCCGGTTGAATTCATCCTGTGCTTTATGTATTCCGGGAGTATCCATAAAGATGATCTGGCAGTCGCTCGATGTGAGTATTCCAAGGATTCGATTCCTGGTCGTCTGGGGTTTGGGCGCCGTTATGGAGATCTTCTGCCCAAGGAGCCGATTTAACAATGTGGATTTCCCGACGTTGGGGGCCCCTATTATTGCCACGTATCCCGATTTGAACACTCAATGCCTCCCCACTATGAGCCGGCCGGGGAAAAACCCCCGTGCCGGTTCATGCTATTCTTTCGACAAGCGCATCGGCGCCTGCCAGGTTTGTGTCCTTCGATACCTTTACGTTTATGCCCCACCGGGATTTCCAGTAGCGCAGGTTTGACCTCCCATGCCCAATTGCTTCGCTTACCCGGTTCGGTGGTACCCTCAGGATAACTTCAGCTCCGCCGATTGGGGCAAATAAGGCGAATTCTTCGTCCATCCGGTCCCTCCAACAGCGGGACTTTACCATGTGACCGAAAGCCGGATGGTAAGGACCGGCCAGTACAACCCCGGACTTTTCCAGCAAAGGGTCGGCGTGCAGGCCCATTCTGATGACCGGAATCCCGGCCCCGAGCGCCGCCGCATATGCCGGTGCGACCCACGTTACGGCCTCATCGAGACTCAAGGGAGTGTAACTCATTTTCCTGTAGGAGTCTGCCAGGGCCGTTCCTTCGAGCACAAGCGTCGGATAGATGCGCAGGAAATCCGGCCCAATTTCAATTGCTTTACGAACCGATTCCAAAAAGGTGCCCTGTGTGTCGCCGGGTAATCCGGCCATCAGTTGAATGCCCAGGTCCCAGCCCGCATTCCTCACGCGTTTCGCCGAATCATGGACCGACGTCGCGCAATAGCCCCTCAGGCTTCTTTGCAGAACATGGTTGGACAGGCTCTGAACTCCGAGTTCCACCGTGCGTACCGGGAACCTTGAAAGCAGATCCATCACTTCGATTCCCAGGCAATCCGGACGGGTTGAAAAACGAATACCGGTGAAAATCCCTCGCTCGACGTGAACGGAGGCGGCGGCAAGGATAGATTCGATCAGCGCCGGTTCCAAAGCGCTGAAGGTGCCCCCGAAAAAAGCTATCTCTCCGGGGATGCCCGTTCCGCCGATCCGTTCGGCGTAAGCTGTCAAATCGGCTTCCACCTTATCGAGAATACCCGTTGTCCCGGGATCGCAGGAGACAACCGTCCGCTGATTGCAGTAGATGCATTGAAACGGACATCCTGCGTGGGGCAAAAACACGGGATAAATAATCTTCCTCGGAGACATTCGAAACTCACTGGAAATTGAATGGTGAGCCGGCAGGATCCATTCCGGGGCCGAGAGGGTTCTTCATGCTCACTGCTCGCCGCTTGCCGGTTCAAGCAGCCCCGGGTCTTTTGCGATCTGATCGATCGCTTTTCTGGCGGCTTCCTGTTGGGCTTCCTTTTTGCTCTTTCCGGAACCGTGCGCAAGGACCATATCGGCGATCGCGACCCTCATGAAGAAAGTCTTATCGTGGTCGGGGCCTTCTTCGGCTTCCAGAAAATAGGTGGGAATGATCCTCAGTTTGGCCTGCGTGATCTCCTGGAGCTGGGTTTTGTAATCCTTGTCCAGAACTTTAAGCAAAAAGTCATCTTCACTGTACTCCAGGTAATTACGGAACATTTTTTTGACAAGCCGCACCGCCGCCTCAAGCCCTCCGTCCAGGTAAACGGCGGCAAGAAGCGCTTCGAGTCCGTTGGCCAGAAGCGAAGGCTTCTGGCGGCCTCCTGAAAGTTCCTCCCCTTTTCCGAGAAAAAGAAAATCTCCCAGATCCACAGCCGAAGCGATTTGAGCCAACTCGCGCTCATTTACGATGGAAGAGCGCAACCTTGATAACTCTCCTTCATCGCAATCCGGGAAGATTTCGATCAAAAGATGGCTTATCGCCAGCCCGAGAACAGAATCGCCAAGAAACTCGAGGGTTTCGTTGTCAACGGCGACATCCTGGTTCTCATATGCGAAGGAACGGTGTATCAGCGCGCGGAGAAGAAGGTCTCTGTTCCGGAATTGATACTCGAGTCGATCTTGCAGTTTTCCGAGATCGGTTGCTTGCAACATGGTCCCGTGTTATTATTATCGTTCAAAGTTGGGAAAGCCATCAGTGCTTTCGCACATTCAAGAAATGGCTCCTTAATAATATACACTTTTTCTGGACTGATTTGAGCATAATCTGATCCAAATACGACGGACCGGTAAAATGCTTGTATGGCTGAATCTTCCGCAACCTCCAAACAGCCGTTTCCTTCTTTTGGACCGGGACGGCGTGTTGAATGAAAACCGGCCCGATTATGTTAAGCGCCTGGATGAAGTATGCTTCTATCGGGATGCTCTCGAAGCGCTTGAGTTACTCAAGCGTAAGGGTGTCGGCGTAATGCTGATCAGTAATCAGTCCGGCATCAATCGCGGCCTGATCGGTATGGACGACTTCTGGGAGATTCACGAAGGCGTGATCCGCAGGGTGGAGGAATGCGGGGGGAGTATTATGGCCGCCTTCTATTGCCCCCATCGCCCGAACGAAAATTGCGACTGCAGGAAACCCGCTCCATCCATGATAGCGGCCGCCTGCAGGTTTGCCGGTATTGAGCCGCAAGAGGTATTTTTCATTGGGGACAGTGAATCCGACATGGCGGCAGCGGCAAATGCCGGTTGCCGCGGCGTGCGCCTGTACCGCGACGGAGCTTCGGATGGTACTGATGCCGACGCCTCGGGCAAGCCTTATTTTACGAACCTGGTGGATGCGATTTTGACTATATTCGGAAATAATGTGTAAGACTTTTAAATACTTATTCGAAATGGCCGAAAGGAATTCAACAATGCTGAACCTCAACGACAACCGCTACGCCCCACTTCTGAAACAAAAGATGGCCGCCGACAGCTACCAGAAACTCATAGCGCTGCAAAATCTCAGGCTCTTCGAATTTATAGGAGAATATACCGAGCTTTGTGAGCCCGATTTTGTATATATGTGCAACGACAGCGACGAGGATGCCGAATATATCAGGAAAAACTCCCTGGCGTTCAAGGAGGAAAAACCCCTCGCAAAGGACGCTCACACGATCCATTACGACGGGCCCGAGGACCAGGGCCGGGCGCCCGGGGCCACAAAGAACCTGGTGAGAAAAGAGCTTGTTCCCCTGATGGGGGCGCTTCTCGCAAAGGAAAGAGAGGAAGGTCTCGCAGAAGTAAAGGGCATTCTTAAAGGCATCATGAAAGGCAAACAGGCTGTAGTAAAACTCAGTTGCGAGGGCCCGACCCACAGCCCCTTTTCAATTGCATGCGCACAGATGACAGATTCCTTTTACGTTTGTCATTCCGAGGAATTGCTCTATCGGCGCGGCTACGAGCATTTTCGCATGATGGAGAATAAAGACAAATTTTTCCGTTTCGTGCACAGCGCAGGGCGACTGAATGAAAACGGCAACTCCATAGACCTCGATAAGCGGCGCATATACCAGGACATGGAGGACTACATAGTACTTTCTGCAAATAACCAGTATGCGGGTAACAGCGTGGGACTGAAAAAACACGCCATGCGCCTCTCGATCAAGCTCTCCGGCACCGAAGGCTGGCTGTGCGAGCATATGTTCGTAATGACCGTCCCGAACGCGCAAAAAGGACGCTCAACCCATTTCTGCGGGGCCTTTCCCTCGGCCTGTGGGAAGACGGCAACCGCGATGCTCCCCGGCGAAAAGATAATCGGTGACGACATTGCATATTTCCGCAATATTAATGGAGAGTTTAGAGCGGTTAACGTTGAAAACGGCATATTCGGGATCATAAAGGACGTAAATGCGCTGGATGATCCGCTTATTTTCAAGACACTTCAAACTCCCGGTCAAGAAATTATCTTCTCGAACGTACTCACGGGTCCTGACAACCAACCTTATTGGCAGGGCATGGGAATAGACCATCCGGACCATGGCCGCAATTTTTCGGGGGAATGGTTCGAGGGTAAGCGGGATGGGGACGGCGCGCCGATTCCGTTTGCACACAGCAACGCCCGTTATACGCTTAGGCTCGGATATCTCGAAAACATAGATCCGGATTATGACGACAAAGACGGAGTGCTCGTTCACGGTATAGTCTACGGCGGCAGGGACAGCGACACTTCGGTCCCCATCGAAGAAGCCGCCGACTGGAAAAGCGGGATCATCCTGAAAGCATGCACCCTGGAATCCGAGACGACCTCGGCCACTATTGGGAAAGAAGGCGTGCTGGCCCCTCAGCCGATGGCAAACCTGGATTTCATCAGCTACCCCATAGGCGCCTATATAAAGAATAATATTCAATTCGTGGAAGGTGTCAAAGACGTGCCGCGAATCTTTACGGTAAATTATTTCCTCAAAGATTCGAAAGGCAATTTCCTCACGCACAAGCTCGCCAAGAAAGTCTGGCTCCATTGGGCCGAAAAGCGTATCCACAACGAAGCCGATGCTTACATGACGCCTCTTGGATTCATTCCGAAGCACGAGGATTTGAAATTTCTATTCCAGGAAATCTTTCAGGAGGACTTTCCCGTGGAACTGTACCGGGAACTGTTCAAGTTCCGAATCGATGCATGGATTGCCAAGATCTCCCGCGCGGTCAATTTCTACAAACGTACCGCCCCCGATTGTCCGGAAGAATATTATGAAATCTGGAGATCGACCATAGAGAAGCTGCATGAGCTCAAGCGCAGTTTTGGTCCGTTCATCGAACCGGGCGCATACAAAGGATGACGTAGAGGGCAACCCGGCTCATATGCCATGAGCCGGGTTCCTTCAAGGGGACACCGAATGTTTTTTCCGCCTTTTCTCATTTTTTTTGTTTTTATTTGCATATTCCTGCTCCTGTTGGCTTTCGGGCTCATTCAGTTGGGCTTGTTTTCATGGGCTTTCGCCAAGATAGGCATTCCGCCCGAATACCTTTTTACCCTCCTCTTCCTTTGCATCGTCGGCAGCATGTTCAATATTCCGCTGCGCAGGATCAGGCTCGAAAACGATTTCGACGACCGGAGGGTCGTCTCCTTTTTCGGCATGCGGTTTCGGCCTCCATACCACGAGCGTCCGAATGAAATGGTGCTCGCGGTAAATGTCGGAGGCGCTGTCATTCCCGCGGTTCTTTCCCTCTATCTTTTGGTCAATGCGTTCGATCCGATCCGTACATTGCTTGCGATGGCCGCCGTGGCTTATATCGTCTACAAGAATGCACGCCCGGTTTACGGAGTGGGAATCGCCGTCCCATGGCTCATTCCGCCTATCGCGGCGGCGGTTGCGGCCATGGTTCTCAACTATCATTCCGCGGCTCCGACCGCCTACGTGGCCGGGACATTGGGAACACTGATCGGGGCTGACATTCTTCATCTCAATAAACTGAGATACATGCGCGCGCCCGTGGCGTCGATCGGAGGGGCCGGAACGTTCGATGGGATTTTCCTCTCTGGAATTATCGCCGTCCTTCTTGCTCCCGTCGGAGGGTAAAACCTGGAAACAGGATGAACATCGGGACCTCGAATTCCTGCTATTCACCGTTCACTGATTTGGAGGAGTATGATGGCCAGCGCTGTCTATTTTACCAATTTGCGTGCCGGATTCAACAATAGCCTGTTAATGAAAATCGAGCGATTGGCCAAGGCCGCCGGGCTCGATAAAATCGTGAAGAAACGGGGTCTTACTGCGGTGAAGCTTCACTTCGGCGAAAGAGGCAATACGGCATTTATCCGGCCGCTGCTCGTTCGTCCCATCGTGGACGCGATTCGTGAGGCAGGCGCCAGGCCCTTTATCACCGACTCCGGGACGCTTTATCCGGGAACGCGCAGCAATGCGGTAGACCATTTGAATACGGCCGTTCTCAACGGTTTTGCATACCCTGTTGTCGGCGCGCCGCTCATTATCGCCGACGGTATAGACGGCCGCGATGAAGTGGCTGTCCCGGTCAATCTAAAGCACTTCAAGGAAGTGTTGATAGGCTCCGCGATAGTGCGCGCGGATTCGCTGGTCTCGCTCGCACATTTTAAACTGCATGAAGCGAGCGGCTTTGGCGGCGCGATAAAGAACATCGGAATGGGAGCGGCTTCACGCAAAGGCAAGATGGCCCAGCATTCGGATGTTGCCCCCGAGGTCGTCTCAAAGTTGTGCATCGGTTGCGGGATTTGCCTTGAACAATGCGCCCACGGCGCCATAAGCCTCGTCCCAAGACCGCCGGATGTGCCGGCCCCGAGCGACTCCGTCACTAAAATCATGCAGATAGACCCGGAACTTTGCGTTGGGTGCGCGCGCTGCATTCATGCCTGCGCGCAGGGCGCTTTATCCATCAATTGGGAAAAAGATCTGCCCAAGTTCATGGAAAAAATGGTCGAATACACCGTCGGGGTACTCAAGGGAAAGGAGGGGCGTTCGCTTTTCATAAATTTTCTTACCCAGATCTCTCCGGCCTGCGACTGCTACCCCTTCGCGGATGCCCCGATAGTGGGAGATATCGGCATCGTCGCTTCCACGGACCCTCTGGCGATAGATCAGGCATGTGTGGACCTCCTGAACCGGCAACCTTATCTGGATTCTTCATGTCTCAATGGTATCGAGCAACCGTGCCCCGACAAGATCAGGGCCGTTTACCCAAAAATTGACTGGGAACGCCAACTGGAATACGCCTGCGAACTCGGCCTCGGCTCAAGGGAATACGACTTGATCCCGGTTTAGTCCTGGTTGCTAAGTCTGTATCACGTAATGTATATTTGCATCGAGAGGAAGCGCCAAGCTCACTGGTGGGGCTCCCGGACTTCAAATCCGGTGTGGGGGCGTGAAGGCGTTCCCAGGTGGGTTCGATTCCCATGCGCTTCCGCCAACTTACAAAACTACTGTTTTTCACAATATCTCCCCTCCCCTTTCCTGTCCATCTCCTGTCCACGGATGCAATTTGAAGCCGTATTTCGCTGCTCGAATCATCGTCCCGGAAATGCGCGTTCCAAGGATACCGGCCTGTTCGATTTTCACCGGATGATAGGCCGTGCAGAAGGGCAATTCCGTGCCTGAAATCGACGTTCTTTCACCCGGCCATATCAAACCATCGTCTTCGAGATTTTAGTCGAAAATGACGACTCGGGTGCAAACTCAGGATGTGCGGTTTAATAATTCCTCTGTCTTCCGATGGGTCCCATCCGCCCGGCGGGGGTGGCCATGGGGGACATTCAGGACGCGCACCCAATCACATACCCTATCCGAGGTTGCCGCACAATTTTTTAAACTTCCGGAGTTCTTCGCCCCGGTACGCGCGGGGGAAACCGAGTACTTTTTGCGGGCTATTATAAAAAGGAGTCGCAGAAGGGGAAAACCTCCTGGTGAGGTCAGGGAAGGTCCGCCAGGAAACGGACTTTTCGAGCAGGTTCATGACGCCTGCTCTATCCCTGGAAGCTGGATTATCTGTATGCCTCTCTTCGGTTTGCTACATGCTCATTTCGGGAATGGTCAGGTACCTGCATATCTTTCTTGCAAGCCGGTCGGGTATTTCAGTGTGTCGCGGTACTGCTTCGCAGTGCCCCGTTTTAGGGTTGCACCAAAGAGAATGTTCACCGCCTTCTCTTTTCAGGTAGCATCCATGTTTACGAAGGTGTCTCAGCAGCGCTGCCCTCTTCATTGGATAACTACCACTTCCTGAATGGCCTCCGGTGGTAATCCGCGTCGAGCATCTTCCCGACGATCTTCGAGAATCAGCGATATGGCTTCCGCCAAGCTGTGCAGGGACTCAGGAACAGTTCGGCCTTGCCCGTTTGCCCCCGGAATTTCCGGGCAGTAAGCAATGTACCATCCTTCATCTTGTTCAATAATGGCTGTAAATTCATTATGCATTAGTGGTCCTACTCCTTTCTCGCCTGATTTGGTTAGGGATTCAGCAAAGATTAATATAATGTCATCATCATTTCACAATCTTCAAAACCTGTCCATGCTTCGGCTTCATGATTTCGGCGCCTGACTCTTGCAACAATGAATTTCCCGGCCTGAGGGCTCTTCCATGACTGATACCATCGGGGAGGGGGCAGGCATTAATTTCCACACCACAGAATTCAGGTTGCCCGCCTGATGGCTCGAACGTGGTCTCAATCATGGAGGAGCCCTCAGGCGGAGCACTATCAAGCAATCCAAGAACTTAGACGTAGGTGGAATGTCTGTTCTTGCAGCATTTACTCCTAGCGTTTTCCGGTCAGTGCTTCAAAGCCAGCGACAGCATCCAGGATTTTCCCTCAGATACCTCCCACATGGTCCAGTGCAACCTGAATTCCACTGATCGGCTCAATCCGCCTGCAGCCAATTGGTTACGGCAACCGTGGCGCCGTCGGAGAACTTGATAGTTCCGGTTCCTGAACGGTCGAGCGTAAAAGTGACCAAAGTCTTGCCGGTGCTGACTTTAGTGATGGTGCCTGTGAGTTGCCGTGTTGCGTTGTCGGCCACCGTGATCTGGAATTTCTGGTCGTGAGCATTGTCCACGACGGTCCAGCCGGTCGGCAAGGGTGGAAAGATGGTCGAATCTCCCGCGTGACCGTCGAAAACGGCTTTTCCGTAGGCCGTTCCGCCCGAGATTGCCAGTGTCCCGGTCGTGGGGGCCGTCAGCTTCAGCGAGCCGAGCGCTCCGGTAACCATTGAAGAACCGCTGCTCGAGAAACGCAGCACCTGGCCATATCCCGGTGCCGATGTTTGGGGTGCCCAATTGACTCCGTTTGCGGAAGTCAATACGATGTTCCCATAGCCGATGGCGACAAACTGCGTTCCGGTCCAAGTCACCGCCTTAAGGCCCAGGGTGGTCGGCGATGTTTGGAGGGTCCAGTCGGTACCGTCCGTGGAAGTAAGAATGCCGCCTTGTTTACCTACGGCAACGAACTGGTCCCCGGACCAGGTAATGCCCAAAAGATCGCCGGGGGGGGACGTAGCCCATTCCAGGTAGGTCCATGTCTCGCCGTCCGTGGAAGTAAAAATTGACGTTTGTCCTACAGCCACAAAGAGCTTCAGCGTTTCCGACCATGTCACTGCAGAAAGATCTGTCGAATCACCTGTTGGGGGAGGGGAACTCGTCCATGTCTGCCCGCTGGTGGATGTCAAAAAGGTTGACTGGGCTCCCACGGCCACAAATTTACTCCCGGACCAGACCACGCTTTGGAGGCCGCTCTTTGTCCCCGATGGCTGAGAGGTCCACTTGCTACCGTCCGGAGAGGTGAGAATGGTCCCGGATGAGCCGACAGCGACAAACTGCTTTCCCGACCATGCCACCGAGGCCAGGCTTGCAGAGGTCCCCGAGCTTTGGCTGGTCCACTTGCTACCGTCCGGAGAGGTGAGAATGGTCCCGGATGAGCCGACAGCGACAAACTGCTTTCCCGACCATGCCACGGCGACCAGGCCTGCGGAAGTCCCCGAGGAACGGACAGTCCATGCGGTTCCGTTCGGAGAGGTAAATATCCAGCCGGCGGCGCTGACCGCCACAAGCTGCGTTCCGGACCAGACAATCCCCGGATTGGTCACCGGCATGAAGGTGAGCGGCAGCACAAAGCCGAGGGAGAGGTCGAGGTTCTTGAAATCCTGCGCGATTGCGCCGTAGCAGTTCGCAGGCTCACCAGTATTGAGAAAACCGATCAAGTCCATGGAACATGCGAGGCCGAGCTGAGCCGGGGGCCCTCCATTGGCTGGAGTGAAGACGCCAAGACCGTTGGTCATGGACCCGGCGCTGCTTTTCATTGTAATGTCGATCGACTCGCTGAGCGTCATTTTCCCCAGCGCGGACCCGCTTGGGCCGAAGAAGTCGGCGGTTTCATTCGTGGAGCCGGCAAAGCTTGTTCCCCCACCGGAGATGGACATTTTCCAGTCGGTGAGTTCCGATTTCATCCAGGGTTGTTTGCAATAATTGTCGTAGAAAATGGTGGCGTATCCGGGGCTCTCAGGAGAAGTCGGAGCCCAGGGCGTTAGGCTGCCGGTATATCCTTGTTGTCCCAGAGGGAATTCATCGGCTTTTCCGCATCCACCGTTTCCCACACTTGAGTAAAGCAAAACGTTAAACGCTAGGGATATTTGACTAAGCAACGTCTGAGTAGCGAGCGCCATGCCCATTCCCTGCTGCGCAATGGCGCGCTGTGCGACCGATGAGGCGTCATCGATCGTGTAGACCCCAACGGCCGTGTCACTCTGCTGCTCGCCAACAGCCACGGCCACTGCCTTTATTGTGGTTGTTTTGGCTACCGGGATGGCCACACCTTTGTAACGAGTGGACTTCGTCGTTGGATTGGAACCGTCGGTCGTGTAATAAATTACTGCACCGGCGGCGGCCAGTGTTACGGACTGGGTTGTCCAATAGCCGCGCGGCGGAGGCGAAAACGTGGGCATAGCCGTCTTCGCCTCAATGGTGTATGTCCTGCCGGCAACGGAGCTTTGCGAGAAGCCGGAGGCGACGGCTATGGCCTTGATGGTAGTGGTGCGGGAAACCGAAATCGGTTTCGTGTAGAGGGGGGAACTCGCCTTTGGTTTCGTTCCATCGGTGGTGTAATGAATGGCGGCGCCTGGAACTGCGTCGGCCAGCGTCACCAGTTGCGGTGTATAGTAGGTCCCTTGCGCCGGTGAAAGCGTTGGCGCCGGTGCGGCGGCAGTGATCGTGTACGCGGCAGTAGCGACCGGACCCAGAGAGTAACCCGGCGCGATGGCCACCGCCTTGATCGTCTCGCTGGAGGCCACGGAAATCGGCCCTTTGTAAACCGTGGAACTCGTGGTCGGCGTCTTACCGTCGGTGGTGTAATAAATCGTGGCGCCGCTAACGCTGTCGGTCAGCGTCACTGACTTTGTCCCGGGATAGACGCCCGCAACCAGTGAAAACGTTGGCGGCGGGGCGGCCGACTTCGGGACGGTCCCCTGGATGCCCGCGATTTTCCTTATGCGTTGGTTCTTCGAGTCGGCGGCAAACAGGTTGTTAAGCCGGTCGCCAGTCAGGCCTGAGGGAAAATTGAACTCGGCGGATTTTGCCGTGGAGCTGTCAATAAAGCCGGGTTTGCCGTCTCCAGCTACGGTTGAGATCACGCCGGTCGCCGCTGCGACCTCTCGCACCACGTTGTTGGCGGAATCGGTAATGAAGATGTTGCCTCCGCCGTCCACGTAGACCCCTGAAGGAGTGTTGAGTTGAGCGGAGGTTGCAGGATTGCCGTCGCCGCTATAGCCCGGGGTCCCGTTCCCGGCAACGGTCCTGATCTTGCCGGTCGAGGCGGTTACTTCCTGGACGACATGGTTGTCGCTGTCCGCTATGAAGATGTTCCCGCTCGCATCTACGAAAAGACCGGCGGGGAATTTCATCGCCGCGCCGATAGCCGCTCCGCCGTCTCCGCTATATCCCCATGCCCCGTTGCCGGCGACTGTTACGATCTTGCCGGTCGAGGCCTCAACCTCACGCACAACGCTGTTGTATGAGTCCGCGATGAACATGTTGCCGGTCCGGTCCACGAATACCGCACAAGGGCCGCTCAGTTGCGCGTTCAAGGCAGGACCTCCGTCGCCGATATACCCCCATGAACCGTTGCCAGCAACCGTGCTGATCTCGCCGGTGGGGGCCGCCACTTCCCGAATGACGTTGTTGTATGTGTCGGCGATGTAGATATTGCCGAAGCCGTCCACGAACACGCCGCAAGGTTCGGCGAGTTCTGCCCGCACTGCCGAGCCGCCGTCTCCCGAATAGCCCTCGGAGCCGTTGCCGGCGACCGTGCTTATCTTGCCCGTGGAGGCCGACACCTTCCGGATAACGTTGCTGTATGTGTCGGCGATGAAGATATTGCCCGAGAGGTCTACGAAGGCGCCTGCAGGTCCATTGATTTGAGCGCTGGTAGCCGGTCGGCCGTCGCTCGCGTAGCTTTCGAAGCCGTTTCCGGCGTAACTGCCGATGGTCTTCGTTGATGCTGCGACCTTGCGAATTACGCTGTTGTATTCATCTGCGATGAACAAGTTGCCGCTTCTGTCGGTTGCGACACCGGAAGGTCCCGAGAGTTCGGCGCCAGTGGCCAGGCCGCCGTCACCCGCATATCCTGCCTGGCCGTTGCCGGCAATGGTGTAGATCTTGCCGTTCGTTACCTCGCGAATGACGTCGTTATCTGTGTCTGCAATGAAAATATTGCCTGAACCATCCACAAAAACTCCAATTGGGCCTGCCAGTTCTGCGCTGGTAGCCGGGCCCTTGTCCCCGCTGTAGCCATACTTGCCGTTGCCCGCTACCGTGGTGATGATGTGTGTATTGGCATCCACCCTGCGGATTACGCAGTTGATCGAGTCATCGAAAAAAAGGTTGCCTTTAGCGTCCAGGGAGAGGCCGGTGGGGTAAGCGATCAAGGCCTGGGTAGCCTTGCCGCCGTCTCCGCTGTAGCCACAGTACCCGCCGGTTTCGCTGAAGCCGGCATACAACTGGATTTGACCGGTTGCGGCCACGAATTCACTGATCTGGCAAAGATCTGTTACGGCGAAAAAAATATTGCCGGAAGAGTCCACGGCAACGCCGCCGTTGACGCTGTAATATGAGAACACTGTTTTGATATTGCCGGAATTGTGATCTACCTTCCGGACTGAGGCGGTATAGCTATCCGCAATATAGATGTTTCCGGAACTGTCCACGGCAACGCCCGTGGGTGAATTAATTTGGGCGTCAACTGCCGGGCCGCCGTCGCCGGTGTTGCCCGGAGTACCGTTGCCGGCGATAACCGTAAGCGTGCCGGTGTTATCGACTTTGTACACGCGATGGTTGACTTCATCGGCGATATATAGGTTGCCCGACTTGTCCAGGGCCGCAGCCGAGGGCCGGCCGATACTTGCCGCGCGAGCCGACACGCCGGTCGATCCACCGCCTGCAACCGTGCTGACGGCAAGATTGGCGGCGAGGGCTGAACTGGAAACCATCATAAAAAGGGATGTCAAAAAAAAGAAACCGATACCGTGCCTTTTCATGATCACTCCCCCTCCCCGCCGGGTATTCGGCGCATGGTTATCAGCTCGGCGCAGGCCTTGCCGTCCGGGGTGTTGATCCGGAAAAGCAAACGGCGGCGGGCGTCCTTGCGCCAGCGTTCGTACTGAACTTTGGGGACCGCAAACTCCAGGGCGACAGTCTCGTCAGCCAAGGGCGCGAGAAGGACAACCGGCCGGTTTGCGCCCGCGGCGGCATGGCGGCTTCCAAAGGAAATGGCCTCGACTGTTAATGCCTCGTTGCCATGGTTCACCAGTTTGAGGGTAAATGCGACCCGTATCCGCGAACCAAGGTCGGTTTTCTGCACCACGGAATATGACGCGGAGATCTGCCTGCCTGTTCCCGCCAAAACAGTATGCGCAAACAGGACCGGAATGGTCAGAACAATCACGGGAATCAGGCTGCCCATCATGCGACTTTTCATCACGGCCTCCCTTACATGTTGTTTCCCAAGCCCAACCGGAGCGCAGGGTCCACCCTTAGCCGGAACAATGCATCGCCATGCGTCCGAACCGCATGTTGAATTTGGACTTTTTGTCTGAAACACCTTCAGTGTACTCGAAACCCCTTTTAAATTTACAGTCTCGCTGCAAGAATACGCAAGTGAAATGTGATGTGACAGGCTTAGGCCAGTAGAATGCGATAGTATCGAGCAAGAGGAAAGGCGAATGCAACATGGACGTACCACCTTTGGGCGTGATAGTCGACTCTGGCCGTTTTTCACAATGTCTTGCTTGCTGCTTCCTGTGCATCTCCTGTGCACGGATTCAAATTGAGCGCCTTTTCTTCCCCCCCCCACACATTGCCCAGGTCCCCTTGCCGAACAGAGACACGCTGACGCACAAAATATGCTGGGGAGGATTATGCCGAAGCGGCAAAGTGGTATCAAACTTTAATCGAAGGGAGTCGGGCCTGGCCCGATAATCATAGAAAGGCACCTCCCCCATTGCCGGGATGTATTATCCTGCAATGGTGTTTAAAGCAGCCAACTT
>Ga0326727_10016106_pt1 | contig 15865 bp, 15 predicted proteins | sample MB2enrmetagenome_FD_207643 | JGI IMG/M metagenome (GOLD analysis project Ga0326727, IMG submission 207643) | Lab enriched peat soil microbial communities from McLean, Ithaca, NY, United States - MB29MY | ecosystem: Environmental > Terrestrial > Soil > Wetlands > Peat | place: USA: New York... | reverse complement strand
TGAGGCCGGGGCGGCAACAGCGGCATGCGGGGAAGGGCTCATCCGGGTCGGTTCGATCTCCAGGCCGTGAAGTGCTCTATCAGGCTTCGGGCCACCAAGTATATCGCCATCTGCGCCGGAGCAGGAGGCGGGGCTGACCGGCCGTCAATGCGCGAAGATGTCCGGCTCGGCGTAGCCCAGGAGGTCGAGTGTGCCACGGGCGGGCAGGAAGGCGAAGCAGGCCTCCGCCAGGGCCAGCCGGCCCTCGCGCACCAGCAGCGCCTCCAGCCGCTCCCACAGCGCGTGCAGGTGGAGCACGTCGGAGGCCGCATAGGCGAGTTGTTCGGGGCTCAACTCGGGCGCCCCCCAATCGCTGCTTTGCTGTTGCTTGGAGAGATCGATCCCCAGCAGTTCCTTGCACAGGTCCTTCAACCCGTGCCGGTCGGTGAAGGTGCGGGTAAGCCGCGCGGCAATCTTGGTGCAGCGCACCGGGGCGACGGTAATGCCGAGGGCGTGGCCCAGGATGGCGACGTCGAAGCGGGCGAAGTGCATCAGCTTCACCACCGCGGGGTCGGCGAGCAGGCGGCAGAGGTTCGGGCAATCCGCACCACGGCCACCGAGCCGCTCGGGCACGACCTGCACCAGATGCGCGACCCCGTCGCCAGCCGAAAGCTGCACCAGGCAGAGCCGGTCACGGTGCGGGTTCAGCCCCATGGTCTCGGTATCGACCGCCACCACCGGGCCGAGGGCGAGATCCGGCGGCAGGTCGTGGCGGTGCAGGTGGATGGTGGCGTTGGCGGTGAACTGGGTGATGTCGGCCATGCTGTCCAACTTGTGCCGCGCGAAGCGGCGGAGCCGTTGGCGGGGACGGAGCGCCGCGCTCCCTTATCAACGGCGTGATCGGCGGTCAAACCGGCCCCTGGCTCGCGGAAGGCCAGGGGCGCTGCCCCTGGACCCCGCCAAGGGCCAAGAGGCCCTTGGAACCCAATCTTTTGGGCGCTTCGCGCCATTCCCGCCGCGGCACGGTTCGGCGCGAAGCGCCCAAATCATGGGGTGCAGGGGCCTTATGGCCCCTGCTGGGTCCCGGGCGAAGCCCCGGCGGAGCGCGAGGCAGCGCCTCGCTCTCGGTAAGCCGGCAATTTCGCCGGTTGGGAGCGGTGTCGTTGCTTAGCGGGGATAGATCCGGATACTGTTCGCCACCGCATCCGCAACCTGCTCCTTGGTGATGACACCGAGCACCGTCCCGGCGTGGGGCCGCCCGGTCGCGGCAACCACCAGCGCCGTCGTCGCGTGCCGCCGCCTCATGCGGGCGATGACGTCGAACCCCACGCTCGTCTCACGCACGATGGTAAAGTCCCGCCGGGCGATGTCCCCCATCCGTACCCCTTCGCCCACGGTTCGCCTGAGATCGGTGTTGACGCGGATCGCGCCCACGATGACGGCGCCGCGCGTCACCACGGCATGGCGCAGCCCGCCGCCGTTACCGGCCCGTCGAAGGAATTCGTCGAAACTGGCGGTTTCATCGATCAGCACGATGTCGCGTTCCATGGCATCCCTGGCGCTGCGGACCAGGAACATGTTGGCGTGCAGCCCCCGCGGCATCGGGTGACCCCGGCGGACCAGCTTCATCGTGTAGATGTTCTCGCGCGACAGCATGCGCCGCACGCCGAGTGCCACGGCCACCGCCAGGATCATCGGCAGGACGATGTCGTAGTCTCGCGTCATCTCGAACACCATCGCCGTGGCGGTCATCGCCGCGCCGGTACCGCTGCCGACCATCGCCCCCATGCCGACCATGGCGAAGGCCGGCACACTGATCGGCAGGCCCGGCAGGACCGCGCTGGCGAGCGAGGCGAAGGCGCCACCCAGCGTCGCGCCCATGAACAGCGAGGGCGAGAAGATGCCCCCCGACGCGCCGGAACCAAGACTGAGCGACGTTGCCAGCAACTTGCAGGCGTACAGCAGGAACAGAAATGAAATTCCGCTCAGCCCGCCCTGCAAGGTCGACTGGATGGTCGCGTAACCGACGCCCTCGACGTAGTAGTGCCCGCCAAAGCGCATCAGCGCGGCGATCAGCAGGCCGACCAGAGCCATGCCCAGCATGTGGCGCAGATACGGCCCAGGGATCCGATCAAACACGTCCTCGGCCAGGTGCAATCCGCGCACGAAGGCCGCCGCCGCGACGCCGATAACGGATCCGAGGACGACATAGAGGCCCAGCAGCAGTGCGCTGCTCGGCACCGCCGGCAACGGGACGAGGTTGGCCGGCACCAGGAAGGCCGGCTGCGCGCCGAAGAACAGCCGGCCGATGAAGGTGGCAGTGCAGGTTGCGAGGGCGACAGGAAGGAAGGTGTTGACACTGATCTCCGGCATCATCAGTTCGATCGCGAACAGCACGCCGCCGATCGGCGTATTGAATGTGGCGGCGATGCCGGCCCCGGCGCCGGCGGCGACCAGGATGATGCGCTGGCCGACCGACATGCGGATGAACTGGCCGAAGCTGGAACCGAGCGCGGAGCCGATCTGAATGATCGGGCCTTCCCGCCCGACGGCGCCGCCGCTGCCGATGGACAAGGCCGAGGCCAGGGACTTCGCCACTGCGACGATCGGCCGGATCACGCCGCCCTGATAGTAGATTGCGTCCATCACCTCCGGCACGCCGTGGCCTTTCGCTTCCGGCGCGAAATTGCGGACAATGAATGTCACCCCGATGCTGCCGGCGACCGGCACAAGCACCACCAGCAATCCCCAGGGCGACGGTGGCGTGAACAGGCTCGAATCGTAGACGAACGAGGGGCGGCCCAGGAACATCAGGTTGTGGACGAAAGCGATGAGATCGCGGAACGCCACCGCCCCCAGGCCGGTGACGACGCCGACGACCAGCGCCAGCACGCACAGCGCCAGCAGCGGCAACGGGGGCACATCGTCATCGATGGCATGATCCTCCCGCCGGGTAGGCTCGCCTGCCTGCGTTGCCTGTGCCACGGGAAGCGCCACCCGGTCCTGCCTCATCATCCAAATCGATCTCCGTCTTTGGCTGAACCACACCTAGCAGTGGCAACAGGGCCAGCCCAACTTCGGCATGGCTGCCGTATCCCAAAATTCCGCGACCCCGCTCCTCGCTAGAGTCCGAGGTAGGCCGCCTGCACCTGCTTGTTGTTGGCGAGTTCGGCGCTGGTGCCGTGCATGATCACACGGCCGCTCTCCAGCACGTAGGCGCGCTGCACCAGGGTCAGCGCGCGGCTCACGTTCTGCTCGACCAGAAGGATCGCCGTGCCCATCGAACGGATTTCGTGGATCTTCTGGAACGTGACATCGGCGATGACGGGGGCGAGCCCGAGCGACGGCTCGTCGAGCATCAGCAGGCGCGGCTTCAGCATCAGGCCGCGGCCCAGCGCGAGCATCTGCTGCTCGCCCCCGCTCATCGTGCCCGCGAGTTGGCGTCGACGCTCGGCCAGCACGGGAAAGATGTCGAACACGAGTTCAAGGGAGTGTTTACGGTCGGCCTTGGCGGAGGGGATGTAGGAGCCGATCTCGAGGTTCTCCTTCACCGTCAGCTCGGGAAACACCTGGCGGCCCTCGGGCACATGGGCGATCCCCAGCTCGGTGATCCGGTACGGCGGCAACGACCCGATGCTCGTACCGAGGAAGCTGATGCTGCCGGACGCCGCCCGGACCAGTCCCGAGATCACCCGCAGGATGGTGCTCTTGCCCGCCCCGTTCGCGCCGAGCAGGCCGACTGCCTCGCCTTCGCCGATCTCCAGGCTGACATCGCTCACGGCGGGTACTGCGCCATAGCCGGCGCTGACATGCGACAGCGTCAGCATCGGCTGTCTCCGCCGGCCGCACGACCGACATAGCCGCTTCCCAGGTAAGCGCGAATGACGTCCTCGTTGGCGACGACGTCCGCCGGCTTGCCCTCGGCGATCTTCTGGCCGTGGTCGAGCACCACGATATGGCTCGCCACGGCCATGATGGCACGCATCACGTGCTCGATGATGACGATGGTCAGTCCGCGGGACGCGAGCTTGCCGACCAGCTCGACGGCCTGATCGATTTCCGCCGGGTTCAATCCGGCCATGACCTCGTCCAGCAGCAGCAGCCGCGGCTCGGTCGCCAGCGCGCGCGCCATTTCGAGCCGGCGCTGGTCGATGGTGGTCAGATCGTGCGCCGGCGTTTGCTCCTTCGCCGACAGCCCGACGAAGTCAAGGGCTTCGCGGGCCCGGCTGCGCGCGACGTCGAGCCGCTTGTCCCGCAGGAAAGCGCCGGTCATCACGTTCGCCAATACCGTCATGTTGCCGAACGGCCGGGCAACCTGGAAGGTACGGGCCAGGCCGTGCGCGCAGATGTCGTGCGGCCGCAGGCCCACCAGTTCGCGGCCGAAGGCGACCACCGAGGAACCCGCATCGGGGTGATGGTAGCCGGTGATCAGATGAAAGCTCGTCGTCTTGCCGGCGCCGTTGGGACCGATCAGCGCCACGGTCTCGTTTTCGTCAACCGAGAAACTGAAGTCATGGACGGCTTGCAGGCCGCCGAACCGCTTGCCGAGACGGCTGACAACGAGGGCCTCAGCCATCGACGGAAGCTCCCGGCCCACGCAGTGAAGCGGCGTTGACAACCCGATCGAAGGCATCGCTCAAGAGGCCGAGCAAGCCGGTTGGGCGCCACAGGATGACCGCCATCAGGATCAGGCTGTAGACCGTCAACTGCACCCCGCCATGGCTGCTGCCAAGCCAGCTTTGCAGCAGCGCGGAGGTCACTTCCAGCAGCACGGTGCCGAGAACGGGGCCCCACAGCGTGCCGATCCCGCCGACGATCGATACCAGCGCCGCTTCCACCGAGATGCTGAAGTTGAACGCCGTGTTCGGGTCGATGAAGTAAATGTACTGGACATAGAAGGTGCCACCCAGCGCGGTCAGGAACGCGCTGATCAGGTAGATGTGGCGCTTGATCCGCGGCACGTTCACGCCCACGGCCTCGGCGGCGTCTTCGTCTTCGCCGACGGCGACCAGGTAGTAGCCGATCCACGACCGTTCGATCCACCACGTGATCGCCAGCGCGATGGCCAGCAACGCGAGCGCGATGTAGTAATAGGCGGCCTTCGCGTCGAACTGCATCATCAGCGGACTGTCGCCGAAATTGGGGATGGTCGTGCCCTCCGCACCCCAGGCGAAATCCCGGAACTTGAGAAACAGCAGCATCAGCACTTCGGCGAACGCGATGGTGGAGATCGCGAAATACGGGCCGCGCAGCCGGAAGCAGACGGCGCCGATCGGCAGGCTCGCCGCCATCGCCACCACGCCCCCGGCCAGCATGCCGATCCAGGGCGAAATGCCGAACCGGATCAGCAGGATGGTCGAGGTGTAGGCGCCGAGCCCGAAAAATGCCGCGTGGCCCAGCGAAAGCTGCTTGGCGTAGCCGCCGATCAGGTTCCAGGCGACGCCGATGAAGGCGAACAGGGCAACCCGGATGAAGATGTCGATATAGAAGGGACTGGGCGCTGCCGCCGGGGCCAGCAGGGCGAGGACCACCAGGCCGCCGAGCCAAAGCGCAGCCGGGATGCGACGCTTGCGCATCAGCGGGCCCAGCCTCCGAACAGGCCGCTCGGCCTGAAGACGAGGGTGATGAGAAACATCACGAACACCACGATCATGCCCGAATCGGCTCCGACGAACTGGATCCCCAACGATTCGGCCACCCCCATCATCAGGCCGGCGAGCAACGCGCCGGTCACGCTGCCGAGGGTTCCCAGAACCACGGCGACGAAGGCCATCAACACGAACACCTGGCCGACCATCGGATAGGCGGGGTAGAACGGCATGAGCAGCGAGCCGGCGGCGCCGGCAAGCGCCAATGCCACGCCAACGGCGACCGCGAATACCCGGTTGGGGTTGATGCCCATCAACATCGCCACGTCGGGGTTCTGCGCCGCGGCGCGCATCGCCTTGCCGAGATCGGTGGTGTGCAGGAACACCCAGAGGGTGCCGCTGAGCAGCATGGCGACGACGAAGGCGATGAGTTTCGCCACCGCGATGTAGACGCCGCCGAGATGCAGGGCCAGGTCGCTGTAGGGCGTCTGCACCGTCCGGTAATCCGCCGTGAACAGCAGCAGGGCGACGTTCATCAGCAGCAGCGACAGGGCGAAGGTGAGAAAGATCTGCGGCATGTCGCCGAGCCCGAGCACCCGGCGGATCAGGAAATGCTGCACCAGCACGCCGACCACGAACAGCACCGGCATCGAGACCACGAGCGAGGCCAGCGGGTCGATGCCGAACCGGGTCGCCAGGAAGAAGCTGATGTACATGCCGATCATCACGAATTCGCCCTGGGCGAAGTTGACGATCTTCACGACACCGAAGATCAGCGTGACGCCGATGCTCACGAGCGCATAAATCCCGCCGATCAGCAGGCCATTCACGATGGCCTGTGCCACTGTCGTCAGCATGGCTGGCGCGCCGGTTCTAGGTCTTCATCAGCGGCGCGCGCGCGTCCTTGGCGGGGAACACGCTGACGAGGTCGCCCTTCTGCCACTGGACGCCGACCGGAACGGCATAGATGTTCCTGCCGTTGGGCGCGAACTTCACCCTGCCGCCCGGGCACATCGCCGCATACCCGGAGGAGACGTCGATCGCGGCGAGGGCGTCGCGCACCTTGAGCGGATCGGTCGACGCGGCGCGCTCAAGCGCATCGGCGATCATGAATGTCTGAGCCACCAGGCCGCCGCCGTATTCGAAGATGAACTCTCCGTAGAGCTTTTTGTATTCCGCGTTGACCTTGAGTGCGTTGGCGTCGGTGTCGTGGTTCCAGTGCTCGACACCCAGCAGTCCTTCCGCAAGGTTGCCGACGTTCTGGTAGAATTCGGGCAGCACGAAGCCGCCGGAGCCGCCGTTGATGGCCAGGTTGAGGCCGGCCTGTTTGATCGAGCGGATGATCAGAATCAGGTCGTTCAGGTACGAAACCGGGAACAGCATGTTGGCCCCCGAGGCCTTGACCTTGTTGACCAGGGGCCCAGCGTCGGCGAATCCGGCCGAGTAGGGCTCGAACAGCACGATTTCAGCGCCGTACTTGGGTGCCTGTTCGCGCAGGCCGTTCGAGGTCGAGGTGCCGAAGGCGGTGTTCTCGAACACCACGGCCACCTTCGGATGGTCGCTTACCAGCTTGGCCATTTCGAGCTGCGCCTGGGCGAACTGCGAGGCCCTTGCGAACGGCGTGAAGGTAAAGCGCCGGTTGCCCTGGTTGAGCTGGTCGCTGCTCGAGCCGGTGAGCATCGGGATGTGTGCGCGCTCCGCCACTTCGCTGGCGATCAGCGTCAGCGCGCTGGCATAGGCGCCGTGGATCGCCGACAGCTTGTAGCTGCTGATCAGGCGGTCGGTTTCCGTGCGGGTGACGGTGGTGTCGCTTTGCACGTCCGATATGATCAGGTTCAGCTTCGCGCCGCCAAGCGACTTGATGCCGCCTGCGTCGTTGACCATCTGCACGGCGAGCTTGGCGGCGTTGACACAGGCCTGGCCGGTTTGTGCGAGGCTTCCGGTCACCGGGTACAGCCCGCCGATGTTCACCGCGTCGGCCGCTTCGGCCTTGGACAGACCGGTGCCGGCGGCCAGGGCCACGCCTGCCGATCCGGCAAGGAAGCGCCTCCGGCTGGTTAGGATCTCACTGCGGAACGTGACCATGTTTTCCCCCCAATCGCTGATATCGTCCGGTGGTGCTTGAGCGCGACCGGGGGCAGACATGCAACTCAGTGGTTAGCATTGTCAACCGGGTACGGCGCGAAGCGCCTAAACGAGAGGGATCCGCGGGCCTCTCGGCCCTTTGCGGGGTCCAGGGGCAGCGCCCCTGGCCTTCCCTTACCGCCGGACGAACCGCCCGAACCCGGACTCCTTGAACACCTCCACCGTCACAGCCCTCACCTTGCCCGCCTCCCCCGGCTCGAAGGTGACCTGCGAGGCGGAGCCCGCGGCGGCATCCTCATCCTCCAGCGAGAACACGAAGTCGTTGCCGTCCCAGTGGCGCAACGCGAACTCCATGTGCGCAGGCCCGACCGTCAGCACCAGCCGGTTGCCTTTCTCGGCAACGACGACATCGCCGTAATAGGCGTTGGCATAGCTCCCGACATAGGCGCCAAGGGGCAAGGCCGGCGCCGGATGCGGCGGCGGCGACTTGCCTGCCAGCGACCCGGACGGCGCGAGCAGCGGCGCGATCATCTTGCCGTAGGCATCGAGCCAGTCCCGCGTGACGGTGCCGAACTGTACGAGATCGGTGAACTGGCTGGCCAGCGCCTCGACCGCCCCGATGGGCACGGCGTTGCTGAGCACGGTGATGCCGACCCCGAGCGAGGGGATCAGCACATAGGTGGTCGCGGCGCCGAGGGTGAATGCCCCGGAGTGCTGGAGCGCCACGCGGCCGGACGGCAGCACGCCAACGCCGAAGCCCAAGCCGTAGGTGCCGGGCCGCGCGTCCATACCGTCGTGCCCGCTGACCACCTCGGCCGTCACCGCCGGCAGCAGCGCGCTGGTCTCGATGAGGCGCCGCCCCTCGAACCCGCCGCCCTGCAGCACCAGGCTCATCCACTTCGCCATATCGTGCACCGACGAGGAGGCCCCGCCGGCCGGCGCCTGCGCGCTCGGCTGGCGCTGGAACCTGGCCGCGAAGGCGTCGCCCACCCGCACGTGGTTGGCGGCGCGATTGCTCCGGGCCATGAAGTCGGTGTAGCGCGAGCTGGTCGAGGTCATGCCGAGCGGCTTGTAGAGCGCATCCTCCGACAGCGTCGCCCAGTCCTCGCCGGACGCGGCGGCCACCGCCTCGGCCGCGGCAGTGAAGCCGAAATTGGTGTATGCCCACTGGGCGCGGAACGGGCCGAGCTTCAGCAGCCGCAACCGCTGCACCACCTCGGCGGTGCCATAGCCGATCTCCTCCAGGTCATCGCCCGCGTGGTTGGGAAGGCCGGAGCGGTGCGAGAACATGTCGGCAACGGTGACATGTTGGCTCACCCATGGATCGGACAGCGCGAAGCCGGGCATTGCCTTGATGAGCGGCATGTCCCAGGCGACCACGCCGAGGCCGACTTGGCGTGCCACCACCGTCGCGGCGAGCGATTTCGAGACCGAGGCGAGCTGGAACACGGTGTCGGCATCGACCGGGGCCGCCTCGCCGACGCGGCGGACGCCGAAGCCGGCCTCGTAGGCGGTGCCCCCGTTGCGCACGACGGCGATCGCCAGGCCCGGGATGTGGGTGCGGGCCATGATGTCGCGCGCCAGGTCGGGGAGGGCGGCAATCGCGCGGTCGATCTGGCCGGGCGGCACCAGGTTCGCGGTCGCCACGGCTGGCGCGAGGTTGGGATCGACCGGGGAGGGGGGCGCCTCGGCCCGGGCGCCGGCAACCGCGATGCCGATCAGCGCCCCGGCCAGGGCGGGAATGCGTCGCATCGGCTCGTTTCCTTCCTCATTCGCGCAACAGCCTGGCCGCCACCGGCGCGAAATAGGTGAGCACCCCGGCGCAGCCGGCCCGCTTGAAGCCGATCAGCGCTTCCATGATGGCGCGGTCGTGGTCGAGCCAGCCGTTGCGGATCGCCGCCATGATCATGGCGTACTCGCCGGACACCTGGTAGGCGAAGGTGGGCACGCCGAATCGCTCGTGCACGCGGCGCACGATGTCGAGGTACGGCATGCCCGGCTTCACCATCACCATGTCGGCGCCCTCGTCGAGGTCGAGCGCGACTTCGCGCAGGGCCTCGTCGGTATTGGCCGGGTCCATCTGGTAAGTCTTCTTGTCGCCCTTGAGCGTGCCGGAGGAGCCGAGGGCATCGCGGAACGGGCCATAGAAGGCGGAGGCGTACTTGGCCGCGTAGCTCATGATGCGGGTGTCGAGGAGGCCGGCCTCGTCGAGGGCCGCGCGGATCGCGCCGATGCGGCCGTCCATCATGTCGGACGGCGCGATCACGTCGATACCGGCCTCGGCCTGCACGACGGCCTGGCGGACCAGCACCTTGAGGGTGGCGTCGTTGGCCACGGTGCCGTCGCGGATCACCCCATCGTGGCCGTGGTCGGTGTAGGGGTCGAGCGCCACGTCGCCGATCAGGCCGAGCCCTGGGAACTCGCGCTTCAGGAGCCGGGCGGCACGACACATCAGGTTGTCGAGGTTGGTGGCTTCGGTGCCCTCGGCGTCCTTCTTCTCCGAGGGCGTGGCAGGAAACAGGGCCAGCGCCGGGATGCCCAGCTCAACCGCCGGCGCGACGTGGCGCGCCAGCCGGTCGAGGGTGACGCGCGCGACCCCGGGCATCGAGTCCACCTCGGTGGTGGCGCCGCTGCCCTCGATGAGGAAGATCGGCCAGATCAGGTCGTCCACCGCGAGGCGGTGCTCGGCGACCAGCCGGCGCGTCCACGGATCGTGGCGGTTGCGCCGGAGCCGGGTGGTGGGGAAGCGTCCCAGCGTCATCGGTGTGGGTCCCTCCTGGATTGCAATGGGCCGACACCTCCCCCTGAAAAGGGGGAGGGGGGAACGGGCAATATCTACTTCAGCGCCGAAAACGCCGTGGGTTCCAACAACTGATTGGTGATGCCCGTCAAGAGCGGACCGTCCTTCTGGCTCTCGGCGCGGATCCGGTCCCACTCGGGGTCGGTCATGAACCCGTTCCATTTCCGCTCGCGTTCATCCAGGCTCTCCCAGGCCAGCAGGTAGGTCAGATCATTGGAGGATTCGCCCACGACCGTGGTCCAGAACCCGACCTGGCGGATGCCGAAGCGGTCCCAGATCCGCAACGCGTGGTTCTGGAAGCGACTGAGCACCGCCGGCAGCTTGCCCGGCACGGCATGGTAGACTCGCATTTCGTAGATCATAAAGGCTTCTCCTGCGGATGGGCCGGTGCGGCCCGTGCGCCCCCATGGTGACCTCCCGGCCCGCGGCCGGAAAGAGGCTGACATGAGTCCGACGAAAGACCTGCATGTCGTGGTCATCGGCGCCGGTATCGTCGGCGCCGCGACAGCGCTGGAATTGCTCCGCGACGGCCACCGCGTCACCATCGTCGAGCCCGGGGATCCCGGTGGCGAACAGGCCGCGAGCTCCGGCAGCGGCGGGTGGCTGAGCCCGAGCTACACTGTGCCGATTCCGACGCCGGGCCTGTGGGGCCGGCTGTCGGGCAACTTGTTGCACCCGCTCAGCCCGCTCGCAGTGCGCTCGGCCTATGCCGCGCGCGCCCTGCCATGGGTGACACGGTTCATGTACGCCACCGCGAGCGAGCAGAAGGTGGAACAGCTGTCCAGGGCGACGCGCCCTCTGGTGGCGGATTGTCCCGCCCGCCACCTGGATCTGGCCGAGGAAGCGGGGGTCGGCTATCTGATTCGGCACACGGGGTTGCTCTACGCCTACGCCTCGCGGTCGGATTTCGCGGCCGAGGCCCTGACCTGGCGGCTCAGGCGCGAGTGCGGCGTGGAATGGACCGAGCTGGACGCCGAGGCACTGCGCAAGCGCGAGCCGGCGCTGAGCGAGAACTATGGTTTCGGCGTTTTCCTGGCGCACGGCGCGCACTGCGTCGATCCCGCCGCCTACGTGGCGGCGCTGGCAGGGCGGGCGACGGCGCTCGGCGCGAAGCTGGTGCGGGCGCGGGCCACGGGGTTTGTGCTTGCCCGCGGCAAGTTGCGGGCGGTGTCCACCAGCGCGCAAAGCATCGCCTGCGACCGCGCGGTGATCGCCGCCGGCGCGTGGTCGAAGGCCCTGGCGCGCGAAGCCGGCGACGACGTGCCGCTGGAGAGCGCACGGGGCTACAATGCGGTGATTTCCGATCCTGGCCTCGAGTTGCGCCACACCATCATGCTGAGCCCATCCAGGGTGGCGACCACCATGATGCTGCAGGGCCTGCGGCTGGCTGGGCAGGCCGAGATGGCCGGGCTGAAGGCGGCGCCCAACTGGCGGCGGGCGGATGTGCTGCGCTACGAGGCGCTGAAGGCCTATCCCGCCCTGCCGCGACGGCTGCCGCCGGAACGGGTGAAGGAGTGGATGGGGCATCGCCCGATGCTGCCGGACAGCCTGCCTTGCATCGGCCTGGCCGGCTTCACCGCCGACGTGGTGCATTGCTTCGGCCACGGCAATTTCGGGCTTGCCGCCGGCCCGGTTTCCGGCCGCCTGGCGGCGGATTTGATCAGCGGCAAGCCGCCGGTGATCGATCCGGCGCCGTACTCCCCGGCGCGCTTCCGCTAGCGAGGCGCTGCCTCGCGCTCCGCCAGGCCCGGCGCGCGCCTTCGCGCGACGGCTCCGCCCTGGCCTTTCAGGCCGGCAGCACCGAGACGCCGAACAGGCTGCCGTGCACCAGCAGTACCACCAGCCACAGCACGACGCCGATCGCCGGCACCAGCCAGCCGATCTCGCCAGGCGAAAAGTGGTTGCGGCCGGCGAGGATGGCGACGAACGGCAGGATCGACGTGCGTTCGTTGAGCCGCACCCAGCCGCCCGGGTTGCGGCCGGCCACCTTGCGGTCGATCGAGGGCATGCCGGCCGCAGCGGTGACGAGGAACGTGCCGAAGAACACCAGGCTGGCGGCATCGCCGGCGCCGATCATGTGCACCGCCGCCCAGGTGGCGACCGCCACCATCATCGGATGGCGGGTAACGCGCTGGATGCCCCGGACATCCTGGCGCAGGAACTGCTCCCCCCCGGCTGCCGTGGGATTGGCCCGGAAGGCGGCGACCAACAGCACGAACGCCGGCAGCATCACCCCCGCCAGCAGCCAGCGCAGCCAGCCCGGCGCGCTCCACAGCACCACCGTGTCGGCATAGGCGTACGCCCGGACCAACGCCGCCAGCACCACCAGCGCGGCACCCGAGAACAGGGCCCGGAAGGGGTTCGCCCCGATCCGGGCGATGATCGCCTGGCGCACGAACGTGCCGGCAACCCCCAGGTGCAGCAGCAGCCAGATCAGGGCGACAATGATCAGCACCGCCATGGCGCAATCCCCCGCACGGGCTCTCCCGTTATGCCGCTCCCATCCTATACGGGCGCATGGAAGCGGGCGAGGGGCCCGCGAATGGGTTGCGGCGTGGCCGCACCGGCGCGAGAGTGGCAGCGAAGCTGATCCGAGGAGGCAACGGGCATGGCCGAGCGTTTGTATACAGTGAGCGACCTCGAAACCCTCAGGCAGTGGGACACGCCAACCATCTGCAACGGGTTGGAGCTGACCTCGCCGGAACGACGGTCCTACGGTTACACGGTCGAGCCGATGGTGTGCATCGATCGCCAGCTGGCGCCGATCGTCGGGCTGGCGCGCACCGGCCTGATCCGCGCCAAGGAAGCGCCGCGGGGACCGACCCCGGCGCGCGAGGACTGGTACGCCTATGTCGAGGCACACGACTTCCCCACCATCGTGGTGATCCAGGACATCGATGACCGGCCCGGCCATGGCGCCTTCTGGGGCGAGGTGCAGAGCGCCGTGCACAAGGGGCTCGGGGTGATCGGCTGCGTCACCAACGGCTCGTTCCGCGACATCGAGATGTGGGCGCCGGGCTTCCAGATGCTCGGCGGCCGCATCGGGCCGAGCCACTCCCACGTCCACCTGGTCGGCATGAAGTGCCAGGTGAACGTGTTCGGCATGAATGTCGGGCACGACGACGTCATCCACGCCGACTACCACGGCGCGGTGGTGGTGCCGGCGGAGGCGGTGAGGAAGCTGCCCGCGGCGATCGACCTGATCGCGCGGCGCGAGAAGGTGATCTGCGACATGGCCCGTGCCCCCGGCTTCACCGCGGCGAAGATGGCCGAGGCGCTGAAGAAGGCCGGGGAGATTCACTAGACGAAACGAAGGGGGAGGGGGGAGAAGAGGAGGGGCGCATGGAACTTCCGCAACGCGGACGGCTGGCCGAGGGCGCCTACGGTGTGGCGCACACGCCGGGCGCGCCGGCTTATCCGGTCAACATCCTGCAGATCGGCGACGGCAACTTCCTGCGCGCGTTCGTCGACTGGATGGTGGACGTGTGCAACGGGCAGGGGCTGTTCCGCGGCGGCGTGGCCATCGCGCAGCCGCTGCCGCAGGGGATCGCGCCCCGCCTCGCCGAACAGGACGGGTTGTTCACCGTGCTGTTGCGCGGCGTCGAGGGGGCCAAGGTCGTGCAGTCGCGCCGGATGGTCAGTTGCGTGCGCACGGCGCTCAACCCGTACGAGCAGTGGGCGGCGATGCGCGGGCTCGCCGCCGACCCCGCGCTCCGCTTCGTGGTGTCCAACACCACCGAGGCCGGCATCGCCGATGCCGAGGAGCCGTTCGCGCCGGAGGCGTGCCCCGCCGGCTTCCCCGCCAAGGTGGCCGCCCTGCTCGCCGCCCGGTTCAAGGCGCTCGGCGGCCGGCACGCGCCGGGGCTGGTGTTCCTGCCCTGCGAGCTGATCGAGGCCAACGGCGCCCGGCTGAGAGCCATCGTGCGGTTGCATGCCGAACGCTGGGGGCTGGGGCGCGACTTCCAGGACTGGCTGGCGGGCACCAACCACTTTCTCGATACGCTGGTGGACCGGATCGTGCCGGGCTATCCGGCCGCGGAGGCCGCCTCCCTCACCGCGGAGTGGGGCTACGACGACGCCCTGATCACCACCGGGGAACCATTCCATATCTGGGTGATCCAGGGCCCGGCGGAGCTGGCGGAGGCGCTGCCGCTGCACAAGGCAGGGCTGAACGTGGTGTGGACCGACGACCTCACGCCGTATCGCACGCGCAAGGTGCGCATCCTGAACGGCGCGCACACCGCGAGCGCGCTCGCCGCCTTCGCGGCCGGGCTCGACACCGTGCAGCAGATGATGGAGGACGCCGACGTCTCGGCCTTCCTCCGCGGCGTGATGTTCCGCGAGATCGTGCCGTTCGTGCCGCTTTCGGAGGCGGAGCGGCAGGCCTATGCACAAACCATCGTGGAGCGTTTCTCCAATCCCTTCATCCGCCACGAGCTGATCTCGATCGCGCTCAATTCGGTCTCGAAGTGGTCGGTGCGGGTGCTGCCGACGGTGAAGGATTTCGCCGCCGCGCACGGTTCGGTCCCTGCCGGCCTCGCCTTCTCGCTGGCCGCGCTGTTGTGGTTCTACCGGGGGCGGATGGTGGATGGCGCTTACGTGGGCACGCGCGCGGCGGGGAAGTATCCGATCCGCGACGAGGCGGCGGTGATCGCGAAGCTGGCGGCGGCGTGGCAGGATGGCGATGCGTCGCGCGTGGCGGCGCGGGTGCTCCCCGATGCGACGCTCTGGGGCGAGGACCTGACCGTGCTGCCCGGGCTGGCGGCGCGGGTGACCGAGGGGCTCGGGGCGATCGCGTCGGGCGGAGTGCGGGCGGCGCTGCGCCAGGCGATCGCGACCGAATGACGTGCATCCGAACGAACAGCGGGAGGTGTCGATGTTGACGGAACAGAGGCTTGCGATCGAGCGTGAGGCCGAGAAGGTGTTGCTCAGGTTCTTCCATCACCTGGATGCCGATGAGTTCGAGGCGCTGGCGGCGCTGATGGCGGAGGACGGGGTGTGGCACCGGCAGGGCAAGCTGCTGCGTGGCCCGGGCATGGTGCTGGAGGCGATGGCGGCGCGGCCGAAGGGCCGGCGCACGCGGCATCTGATCACCAACCTGGTCCTGGATGCGGTCGATGAGCGGCATGTCCAGGCGATCTATTACCTGACCGCCTTCCGCTACGACGGCGCGACACCGGGCGAGCCGGCGCCGATAGAGCTGCCGGCGAGCGTCGGCACCTACCGGGAGAAGCTGGTGCTGACCCCGGCGGGCTGGCGGGTGGCGGAGATCACCTCCGAGGGCGCGTTCCGGCGCTGAGCGAGGCGGCGCTGCGTCGGTCCAGGGGCAGCGCCGCATAGGCGCGAAGTTAGAGCCTGAGGGGGTAAGCTTGGAGGGTTCTGCGGCGAGGGGGCTCTGCGAGTTTGCGGCGGA
>Ga0326727_10016103_pt1 | contig 15867 bp, 11 predicted proteins | sample MB2enrmetagenome_FD_207643 | JGI IMG/M metagenome (GOLD analysis project Ga0326727, IMG submission 207643) | Lab enriched peat soil microbial communities from McLean, Ithaca, NY, United States - MB29MY | ecosystem: Environmental > Terrestrial > Soil > Wetlands > Peat | place: USA: New York... | reverse complement strand
TTGTGGGAATTCGCCGTCAGCCACGGTGAGCCGTCAGCACTTTGGCCGGGCAAGCAGGGGCACCCGTGGGCTCCGATGACGGCATAAGCAGCAGCGCGCGCTTCAATAATCCTTTCGGTATTACGGTAAACAGCGCGGGCAAGGTATACGTCGCGGACGCTTACAACAACACGATCCGCAAAGGCGCATAATCTGCGGATGACATGCAGTCCCTGAGCGTATGGCTTACGAAGGTGAATAGGATTGCAAGCTTGCCAACAAACTTTAACACCGTTCTACCCCTTCAAGGCGCCCATAGTGATTCCCTTCACAAGGTGGCGCTGGAGCAACACATAAAAGATCAACGTGGGGATGGTCACGAGGACGAGACCCGCAAAGGCCGTCCCCCAATCGCTACGGTATTGTGATGCAATCGCGATGTTCGCCAGCCCCAGCGGCAAGGTGCGGATTTGTTCGCTGCCCGCGCCGGACATAAACAGAAATGCGGTGAAGAACTCATTCCAGAAACCCAGGAACTGAAAGATCGCCACGGTGATGAGGCCCGGCCGCGCCAAGGGGAGCATAATGCTCCAAAATGCCCGCCACTCACTGCACCCGTCGATCTGCGCGGCTTCGTGCAACGACGACGGTAGTGTTTTGAAAAAACCCGCCAGAATGAAAACGGCAAACGGGAAGCTCCCGGCGATATAGCAAAGCGTGAGTCCGAGTCGTGAGTCGAGGAGACCGAGACTTCGCATTTGAAAAAACAACGGGATGATGGCCAGCTGTCCGGGAACCATTAGACCGGAGAGAAACAGATAAAACACCGGCTTACCGCCCGGGAGCCGAAACCGGCTCAACGCATACGCTGCCATCGCTGCCAGAAGCAAACTCGCCAGCAGTGCGGTCGTGGTCACAAGCGCACTATTGAAAAAGTACCGGGAGAAATGGGCTCCGACCCAGGCCCGCTGAAAATTGCCCCATTGAAGGTGTCTGAATTCGGGGAGCGAGAATGGCGACATGAAGATCGCCCGATCGTCCTTCAACGACGTGTAAAACAGCCAGAGCAGAGGAAACACAACGACCACGAGGTAACACAACAGCACGAGAAAGAGCAGGCCCTTCCCTACCGCAGACCGTGTATGTTTGGTGAGGGGTGACAGGATCATTGATTAGATCTCCACGGTTTCCCGCTTCATCAAGCGCATGACGGCGATCGTTCCGAAAAACACCAATACAAACAGAATAACGGCGATCGCCGTGGCTTCACCGACCTTGAATTCCCCGAACATTGTCGACACCATCAGTGTGCCGATCACATGCGTTGTGCTCGTTGGTTCCTGGTTGGTCATGAGCCAGATCTGGTCGAACACTTTCATCCCGCCAATGACCATAAACACGGCTGAGATGGTCAGGACCTCCCAGATCATCGGAATCGTGATTAGGAAAAACTGCTGCCCTGGACTCGCGCCGTCGATGGCCGCCGCTTCGTACAGGCTGGTATCGACGCTTTCCATCGCCGCCAGGTAGAGAATCATGTTGAAACCGCACGCGCCCCAGATCGTCATCGGCACGAGTGCCCAGTACAAATGGTCCTGTGACAACCAGGCGAAGTTCCTGAATCCCAAAAACCAGTTACCCGGTGCCTGCAGGCCGATGGTGTTCAGCATGTTGCCAATCGCGACCAGCGCACCGTTTACCAATCCGCCCTGCGGGTCGTACGCGTTCATCCACAAGAGCGTCACGGCGATGCCCCCGAGGATGTTCGGGAAAAAGAAGCAGACACGGAACACCTTGCTGCCCCAAACGCCCCGACTGATCAGGTACGCGAACAACAACGAGAGCGGGATCACAAACAGCGCGGGCACGAACATCACAAACAGGTTGTTCTTCAATGCGATCCAGAAGACGTCACTCTCGAATAGCAGCCGTTTGAAATGAAGCAAGCCCACATACTTGCGGTCGGTGATCCCGTCCCACTGCGTCAGCGCCCAACCGAACGATTGGAGGCAGGGTTTGATGCTAAACAGCACATACAAGCCGAGCGCCGGACCGACGAACAGCAGGGCGGTTCGCCACCGCATCCGCGCCGAGGGTTCTGCGGTTGGCCTCGCCGATCCGCCGTACGACCGGCGAAACTGCGTGTACAGCGTGTAGGAAACGATGGTTGCCATGAGCGTCAGCAGCGCGCTGCCGGCAAAGCGATGTCGATAGGACACACGGTTGGGGTCCTGGGCCTGTGATCGTTCTTTGGTCGCCGCCTCCTCAAGAAAATCGCCGTACTCCTCCGGCGTGAACTTTCCGGTCAGTAATTTGAATCGCGCGTCGTTGACGGCTTGTCCCATGCCGGGGAAATTCGCCGCAACGTCCGGCGGCGCTCCGTAGGCTGACTTGGATTGCTGGATCAGCCTCGCGATGTCCCGCATGCGGGGCGAGTAGACCTCCACCGGAATGCCCCGCACCGCGGCGGGCGTGTCCTGCTGTGTCGCAAACGCAGTTGCGCGTTCTCGCGAAGTCATGAAGCGGAAGAAGTCCACCGCCAGGTCCCGGTTCGCGGCCGGTGCCAGAAGAAAGTAATAGCCGCTGCCAACATTCAACGCCGTCGGATCGCCCACGCCGTCCGCAAACACGGGAAACCCAAACGCCCCGAGCTCGAAGTCCTGGGGAATCTTGTCCTGCATTTCGCTCACCAGCCACGATCCGTTCGCCATCATCGCGGCATGACCCTCGAAAAACTGGAGCTGCGCCGCCGTATGGCTCATTCCTTCCCAGCCCTTCTGGAAACAGTTCATCGCCAACCGCTGCACGGTCGCTGCCGCCCGTTTGTAGCGCGGATCGGAGCGACTGCCGGGCTCGAGCAACTGGAACCGCGCGTAGTCTTGCGCCCCCACCAGGTTGTAGTGGGCCGCGTTCAAGATCATGTCGGCGTAGTACAGGTACACGCCCGGAAATGCGAACGGGGCGACCTCGTCGTGCTTCATCCGCTCGCAGAGCGCAAACAGTTCATCCCACGTGCGCGGCACCTCCCAGCCGTGCTCCCGAAACAGGCGTTTGTTGTAGAAGATCCCGTAGGTGGCATAGGCAAACGGAACGGCCCAGACGTGCTCCTCATCACGCCACTGATCCAGCGCGCCGGGCAGGAACGAATCCTTCCATTTTGCGTCTTCTTCCCAATTGGGACCGTCCATCGCCGGAGCCAAATCCAGGACTCGCCCGGCTTTGATTAGATTCAGCCATGGCAGCCCGGAGGCATCCGTGGCATTGGGATAAGTTCCTTCGAGGACGCGGATGCGCACCTTGTCGTTGATGCGCGGATCACCGTAGAGATTAACCTGCACCCCCGGACGCACGCGCTCGAATTGGCGGGCCGTATCCTCAAAGAATTTGAGCCCGTACCCGCCCGCGAAAATGGCGACCTCGATTTCCTTCGGCGGCTCCCCGAAGGTTACACCGCAAACGAGCACCGCCAGAACCATCAATCCCCACGGTGACCTGGCTCGTCTCATCAATCGCAATCCTAATGCACTTCGATTTCGCTCAGCCACATCAAATTGGGCCGCGTTTCCGAACCGCCGCGGGGAGGCTGACACAGTTCGATGGCCTTCAGCTTCCGTGGTTCGAATTCCGCGCGCGTCACGGGAACGGGCTTCTGGTTTGTGAACTCGCCCAGCACCACTTTCTCTCCCGACTCCGTCCAGCCGATGACCGTCCCGCGCCGCGAGGTATACGTCACGCCTTCCTCGACATTCCAGTAAGCGGACAGTGACCGCACGGTTGCGGGTTCCGGAAAGGTGATTCTGACCCAATGAGGGCCGCCCGATTCTTCCGATGCCCAGGCGGCTTCGTTCCAGGCAACTCCCGTCGTGTCGCGCACTCCATCGGTCAACGCCCTGGTCGAGTATCCAGAGTACGTGCTATCGACATCGATGCGCGCTCGACTGTCCCGCGCCAGGCTTTCCCCTGCCGCTAAAAACGTCACGTCAAATCGACGCTGGAACACCGTTGCACCATCGGACTCGACCACCATCGATAATCCACCCCGTTTGGCCGTGCTCGCTGTCACAGGCAGCCGCATTGATTGGACCGACTGCGGAGCCACATTTTCTTCGCGCTCACCGCTGCCGAAGTCGCCTTGCCATTTGACCCGGACCGCACGTGCGCGCGTCGCCGCGTTCTGCAACGTGATCTCCAGCGACGTCTCCGCGCCGATGGACACCACCTCGTCCACCGGGCACGAAACCGTCAACGGCGCAATCAGCCGTGGTTTGAAATCGCGGACACATACGAAATTGGTCTCGCCACGATCGAGCCGCCACTGAATCTCGACCCACCGATTACTTTCAGTTCTCAGCGACCCCGAAACGACCACGAACTTGCCGGCTGGGATTTTCCATGGCCCCCCATCGGGAGGGGTCAACCGACCACCTGTCGTCGCCTGCAAGCCGGAAACCGCGAGGGGGGTGGCACTGCGGTTGGCAATTTCGAGCGTAATCCGGTTGTCCTCGTCACGCACCAACGTCGAGGGCATGGTCAAGGTGCAGAGGACGCCCGCAGCCAATTCGGTCTGCAACGAGGTCAACGTCTTCGCGCATGCCTCAGCCTCGCCGGCGCCTGAATTCCAGTGACGCGCAAATTCAATCTCTTCGCTCAAATGGGAAACGGGGACAATATCCCGCACCCCGATGGCCGAGCCGGAAAGCACCACTTCGGCTTTCCCAGGATTCTCGACAACGTCACATCGGCCATCCAGCGGGTTCACCAGCACGACCGGTTCGTTGAGCGCGCCGACCGACAAGTGCGTCGTTACGACCGTGTCCCGTGGATTGCGCAGCGTTACATGTCGAATCGCCGAATCGGTGCTGCCGAAACTTTCCACCCACAAATCCTCGGAATCGCTTTGCACCGATTCCAGCGGTTGCCATCCCGCCGTCGCGAGTCGGCGGATGATGGGAATGTACGTCTGGAAAAGACGACGGTCCCGCTCGAACCATTCCGGTTTCGTCCAATACGGATTGCTCGATCCATCGGCGCTGAAAAAGCTGGGCAGGAACCCCCAGAACATACAGTCCTGGAAATATCGTTCAACCAGCGGCCCGTTCAGCTGGTCGAAATTCGCGGCCTGTAGAAAACCGTAGGGCTTTCGTCCCGAGATCGCCCGCCGGTAGGCCAACTGTTGGTCGCTCAGGCGCTCGTATCGGCCGCCCGCCCACCACGTCGTTTCCTCTCCAGGAATATCGATGTACTTCATATAATACGGGAAACGCCAGCAGGGGAAATTACCCATTAAATACTTGCCGCGCCGCTGCAAGGCCTGCCCCAAACCAGCGGTGTATTCGCAGGACGCAATCTTTGTCGACAACCCCGGCTGGAACACGCCGGCCTCGTACGTGCATGGGTAATCAGCCACCGCGATGGCCGCGGGATTGTAATCCACCGAATCCATCGCCGACATGGAATCAAGATAAATCCCATCAATACGTTTGTCATCGAGAACATGTTTGACGTGTCGCCATTCCGACATCACGCGGTTGATCGGCATGGCTGCGGACGTCGGCAATTCCGGGTCGGTGCTGACCTCCATGCGCGCGCCCGAGTTCCATGGCACATCCATGAATTCCATACGGATCGAACCGTCCGGCTTGCGCACCGCGCCGGATAACGCTGCGGCGGCAAATTCACCGCGCTGATCGTTGCCCGCCGCGGCGTAGAACCTCATGCGTCGGACCGCTTCCGCTTCGGTGCGATTCTTGCCCGGCATCGGCAGCCAGAACAGCCACGGTTCCGTGTACGCCAGCGTCAGGATTCTGTTCGTGGCACAGTAATCAACGTCCTTCCCCGCCGCGCCCTCCTTTTCGAAGAACGCAAACCCGAAGTCTTCGGCGTGCGGGATCGTCGAGATATCGGAAAACGGCATCCACAATCCCACGGACGGCGAGCGCCGCTCAAAAAACGCGGGATTCCGTTTGTAGAATGCGGCCAGGGCTCGTCGGAATGCATTCGTATCGTCAGCTGGTAACGATCGCAGGGCACAGCGGAACGTCGCCTTCCCCGGAAACTTGGCCGTCGTAGGCGTCACCGCCAGATCGTAATACACCCCGAAGAAGTTTTTCTCGGTCTCCGCGAACATCTGGGACACGCGCGGCTCGTCAGGATCGGTCTCGGCAATGAGCGCGCCGTGGTTTGAGCTGATCACGCCAAACGGATACAGCGATTGTTCACCGCGGACGCCGCAGGGACTGGCCACAACGTTGCCATAGGGATCGGACGAAGCCGTGATCGAACGACGCGACCGCATATCATCGTGCCACGTCCAGTTGATCGGGTTCAGGCTGCAACCGACGCCGACGCGCACGCATCGATTGGTGTTGCTCCGCAATTCACCCGACAGCCACACGTCCCCGCCTCCGTCGGGTGTGGCCACCAACGTCCAGTCGATTCCCAACGTCGTGCCCTCCCACCGCATAACGTCACCGTCACGAAACGCGCGCACGGGCTCAGCGACAGCCGTTTGCCCCTTCACGACGTCGGTAAGGACCACGCGCACTGGAAAGGAAGTCTGCATCTGCCCCACTTCCCAGAGCGGTGCTCGGTCCGGCATGGCTTCCCACGTGTGCGCCTTGATCTCCTGTTCGAAGCGGCAACTGAGTGAGGCAGTGCGGTTGGTCAATTCACTTACATCCTCTGAACGATGGTGAACGTCGAGCTTAAATTCGGGCAACGCCTGCGGTGTGAACTCCGATTCTCCAATCGTCGGGAAGCGATCCGCTGACGACCAGTCCGGGTTGGTTGTTTCCGCAAGCCATCTGATCGACGACCACGACGGAGCGTCGAGTAAAACATACGTCAGCGTATTCCCGTCGGCGATAACGACAGGCGGGGTCATGACGTTCCACGTCCAGTTGGACGCGCCTGCCGGATAGCTGTAGAAATTGACGCCTTCCAACATGTAGTCCGCGCCGGTGTTCGGTTCGCGCGCGTGGGATTGGTTGGTATCCAGCATCAGGCGAAACCGCGCCGGGTCGGGCGGGCCTGCGAAAAACACTTTGAACGCCAGGCCACCGACGGGAACTCTCAGGGGAACTACACTGGTGATCTTCAACCCGGGCACAGCCACTTGGCGCGCCAACTCTTCATTGGGCAATGCCGGCAAATCCTGGAATCTCAGGTCGGATTTCTCTTCCCTCGGAAAACGGTCAACGACGGCCCAATTCTGATCCGTAATTTCGACCACCCAGCGGGCGGATGTCACGTGAAAGGATTTGGGCAGGAGACACACAATCTGGTTGGTTCTGGTAACAATCAGCGGCGGTTCCATGGCAATCCATTGCCAACCTTTCGCCCCTTCGGGGTAGCGATAGAAACTCGTCCCTTCCAGCATATAGTCGGCGCCCGAGTTGGGTTCTCCATGCTCACGGCCGTCGACATCCAGCAAGATGCGCAGCCGGGCGGGATCGGGGTTAGCGGACAACTCGACCTGAAAGGCGAGCCGCTCACCATCGGCCCGATATGCGGTCACGGACACGATCCTGGGCGAAGGATTGTGATCAACTTGGGCCGCCAAGGCCGTCACGACAACGCCAAACACACCCACGCGGCAGGCTTGGAATATCCAGGTTATTCGAGAACGGTCCACTGGGAAAGAAATAGCCATCCGGAGGGTGATCCGCAAGCTAAATCGATTTATCCTACATTTTTGTATTGCCATTCTGCTACTACCATGATACCAAATAGGCTCGATGAGAGCGGTGCCCACAATACACGCGACCAAAGAAAAAGCACAGGGTTTCACCTTGATTGAATTGCTCGTGGTGATCGCCATTATCGGAATCCTCGGGGCACTTCTTCTGCCGGCCCTTGGTCAGGCACGCAAGAAAGCAAGAATGGCTCAGTGCGTCGGCAACTTGCATCAACTGGGAATGGCGATGGCCATGTGGTGGGATGACAACAACCAGCATTTCATGCCCTTGGAGGCTGGCGGTTACAACCCCGCCCTTACCAACAGTTGGCCAATCTTGTTGCTGCCCTATGTCGCCAATGCACAGAACGTGTACCACTGCCCCGACGACAAGTACTTTATTTGGGATGGCGGCAAAATGTCGGCATTGACAGAGTCCTACGGATACAATTATTGGGCTCTGACAGAAGAGGAGACCGGCAGCGAGTATGTCGGGGCGCCTCTGTCCAGTTGTTCCAACGCTGGAAAGACCCTGCTTCTGTCGGATTCCACGGATATGGACACAAACGGCACGCAATACGCCTACGCCGTTTCCAATTGGGGCCCCGAACAGCCGAGCCTGGGTCGCCACAACGGATGGGCCAACTGTCTGTTTGTGGATCTACATGCCGAGGCTCACCCCATTGTACCAGACATGCAGCAGGCGGCGTTTTACGACATGTACTAGCTTTATGGGTAGCGCCAGACGGACCATCCGGATTCTGGGTTCGCTGCTGTGGATACTGGCTGGCAGGTCGGTTTCCGCGGGAGTGGTCGTTTCTCCGATTGATGAATGCTCGTTCTCTCAATCCCCGGGCTCGGCGCCAAACAGCTTGGTTCGACTTACAAACGCCACCCCGCGCGTCACGGAGACAGCATGGAACTTCAACATCGCGACCGAGACCGCCATCGATCCAGGTCTGTTCCACATCTATCTGGACACCGATGCCGACGCCTCCGCCGGTTCCCAACCACCGTCGCGGAAACCGGAAACGCTCGGCGCGGACTATTTGATTGAGGGTTCTACCCTGAATGTCTGGGACGGCGGCAGTAATCACGCCGCCTTGAGTTGGAAGCGCGTCGGTACTGTGGTAGTAACCCGAGGAATGCAGGGGGAAATGGCGGTCTCTGTCCCACTGGATCAGTTGAGGGTCAGGACCCCCTCCAAACTTTGACCGAGAAATGGGAAAGTGCCGACACACTGCCCCGCCAGGGAATCTGGGACATTGATCTGACGGGAATCCAGAGGATTGATTCCAATTCTCCTGCCTCCGCCGGTTTCAACGTCGATTGCGGCGCAACAAGGTCTCATCGAAGCCGGCAGCGTCGAGCAAGCTGGCAATCCTGCCGCGAGGCAATCCGCCAGCCTGGTCCGCGCGTCTGCCAGTTTTGTACGAGACACGCTCATTGTGAAAGCAACCACGGAAGCTGAACCGGATCTCACGAAGTTTCACGTGTACATCGATAGCGACCTGAATGTTTCGACGGGGTTTCATCCGTCCTCAGCTGTTGCCGGCCTGGGTGGCGCGGATTTTCTGTGTGGAGGCGGATTCTTATATGCTTGGGATGGAGATCAAGACCACACCGCGTGGAGCTGGCGGAAGATCGGTCCCATCAAGGTCACGCGTGGCGCTCAGACCGAATTGCTCATCGCCATTCCACTGATCCCGCTGAATCTCCACGGTGGAAAGGGAATCCACTGCTCGTGGAGACAATCGACGATAATTGGAAAGGTGAGGACGTCATCCCGCGCGACCGGATCTGGCGGGTCAAGCTTCACGTGGGAAACTAGGCGGTTATGTGTATAACCATCGATCGGGGCCTCGCCCGGACAGAACTCCTCCCAAAACATCACGACCATCGGTGGAGTGGGCACCGACGGTCGCGATTCAACAACCTGAGTAATCGTCTGTCTCTTAGTGAGACCTTCGAGTGCGAACAAACCCGACGGCCATGAAGAGGCCGAACCCGACAAGCGTAAGCGTTCCCGGCTCGGGAACAGTCGCCAACGTATATGTCAACGCCCCGTAATTGGCCCAGTCTGGCAGAGAATCGTCGGTACCTGTTTCGTTCCCCAACTGAACTCCAATCGTGTTGCCGGGCAGCAGTGGAACTCCTGCAAACGCACCACTCACTCCGGTGACGTCCAGCGCGATCCTGAATTCAAAGTTCGTTCCGGGAAGCGAATCGCACGCATAAGCGACATCCGCATTCGCCAGTGTTCCCTCGTTCCACCCACCGCCTGCCTGCTGATATGCCTGGTCGTTGATGATCATCAGCGACGAGCCGAAGTTCGGGTTGCCAAACGGATTGAAGCCCGTCGCAGGGTTCATATCGCCGTCGAGCCAGATGTACGTATTCCACCCATCGATCGGATCCGCGGGTTGCTGGAGCGTAAAGCGGATGTAGAGGTAATTGTTGTCGTTGGCCAGATATATATTCTGAAAATCAGCACCACTCGGATTGTTCACGCCATCTTCGTCCGTGTACGCCACGGGGACACCCGCCCAGTCAGAGAAACCACTGCCGATAGTGATGTTCGCATACGTCCCGCCTGACGCATTGATCGCCAAGGCGCCGGCACTCACTAACACCAAGAATACTTTCCCAACGTCGATTCGTTTCATCGCTGTTATCCTTTCACTCGCGGTTCCCTACCCACACATGGACTTGCGATCCATGTAATTCTGAATCTCATTCTAGTCTCCCACCCCCCAGAGTCAACACAAAACTTATAGGTTAATCGGTTTATCTGTTAACCAAAGACTGGGCCTCCCAATGTGTTTCGATGGAAAGGAGAGCGCGACCGAACATTGTTTTCACCGAGTCGTGAACGCAGGCCTTGTTGTTGTTCAGCCCACTGCATGAGCGGTCGCGCTCCGCAACCGAATCTCTGGTGGTTACCAGTTACGGGGTTTGGGCGACGCGATAGAATCGCGCCGGCCTGTTGGTTAACGCCAGTGTCTCCGTATACTGGTTGGTGACGCCCACCGAGGCGCTGCCGGGGTTAATGATCGCTGAACTGATATTGGCAAAGCCATTGGTGCTATAGTTGCCGTTCTTGGCCTGGACGTAGTTGGTGGTCCCGCCTGGCGCCGTCCACGTCAGCGTAATGTTGTTGGTCGCTCCTCGCACTATCGAGAGAATCTGGAAGGGCGCCGGCGGACCCGATGCGAGCGTGTAGTGGATTGGCCCGGAGAAGAAGTTGGGAGTGCCCACGTCTGTAAACACCCCGATACCAATCGTGCTTCCGTTGGGCGGAAATACCGGCGCACCCGTCGCGGTATGCGTCGCGGCGCGCGGAAGTGCATACTGCTGGGCACTGGTGAAGGAGTCGTAGGGCGAGATCAAAGCTCCGCCTCCCGTGATGCCAAGTCCAGTGTTCCACACGCCATTCGACATGTCATAGGCCGTATCGTTTTCCCAGAGAACGTCACACCCGAGGACTCCTTGACTGAAGATGTCGAATCCTGTCGCAGGATTATTATCCGCGTCCAGCGCCACGTACAGACCGTCTGCAGCTTGCGGGTTCACGTCCATGAAGTATGTCAGGCGAATGTAAACATAGTTGTCGTCGTTGGCCATTTGGATGGTTCGCACACCAAGTGGAAATCCGTCATTGGGGTCACCCGTGAACACCACCGGTATGTTCGTCCAAGCGGAGTAATCCGGAGGCCAGCTTGTAACCGAACTGATCAGCTGCGCGTAGGTTCCGGCCTGCACATTCGTGGCAAACGCATAAGACACCGGACCAAGATAATCGAGATTCGCCGTCGGGTCAGCATAGGCCATCAGATTGAACGTGTTATTAGGGAAGATCGGCAGCCCATTGGCTATGAATGTTGCGGACCGCGCGATGGCGTATTCCTGGGTTGCTGTCACCGTGTAGAACGGCGCGATCGAAGCGTTTCCGTTGGTAACGCCACCGCTGATGCCAACGCCACCGTAGACATTGTAATCCCCATTGGACTGCACAAAAGGTTGATCGTTGTCCCAGCCGACTTCTGATCCGATCAAACCGAGGCCAAAAACGTTGAATCCTGTGTTCGTGTTGCTGTCATTATCGACCGCCAGATACACACTCGGCCCGGCGTTGGGGTTGACGGGCTGATTATACGTGATCAGCAGGTAGAGATTGGAACTATCATTGGCCATCGACAGCGAAGCCAGATCCAAGGTTGTCCCGCTCGTGCCGGGGGGAAGCCAGGCCAGCGTCGGAACCCCGTCCCAGTCGGAGAAGCTTCCGTCGATCGTAATCGTCTTGTACGTTCCCGAGGGAACGTTGGTGGCGCACGTATACTGCACTGGCCCGAGCATATCGATGTTGGGCGTGGGATTCGCATAAACCGCCAGGGTGAACGTGTTACCAGGAAACACCGGTTGCCCGTTCGCGTATGTCAAGAATCGCGAAATCGCATACTCCTGTGTCGTCGTCACGCTGTAGAACGGCGCAATGGCGGCGTTTCCCCCAGTCCCGGATGACACGTTGGTAATCGTACCACCGGTATTGAACACGCCATTGGACTGCACAAAGGGCCCGTCATTTTGAAAGCCGACTTCCGACCCGATCAAATTGAGACCAAAAACGTTAAAGCCCGTCGCGGGATGATTATCGGTGTCGAACGCCAGATACACATTGGTGCTGCTCGAATTCGGATTCACGGGCTGATTATATGTGATCAGCAAGTAGATGTTGGATTGGTCATTGGCAATGGATAGCGAGGCGAGATCCAGCGCCGCTCCCGAAGTGCCGTTGGTGGCAGTGGCCACGACCGGCACACCGGTCCAGTCGTAGAAACTTCCATCAATCGTGATTGTTCTATAGGTGCCGGCGAAAGTATTTCCCGCCAAGCCGTACAGCGCCAGCATGGTCAGCATTATTGATAACCGCTTGAAGCTCGCGTGTTTCATGGTCTTCTCCCGCTGCGTTGTTGTCGCGCCCTGCCCTTCGCCAGGGCGATTTGAAATCCCCAGTACCAGTTCAGTGTAGCCCGATTGGAATCTTCCCGTCAACACAAAAACGCTTACTTAATCGATTTATCATTGAATTATCAAGCCGGTACCATGTTTGACTCCTGGGCGGTGTTACTCCTTGGGGGGCGGCCCCGATGATTCACGGACGACCAGCTTGGTGGCCAACATTCTCTGAACGTGGCTGGCGTCTTCGTGTTCGATCCGGCGGATCAGTCCGCTGACCACGACTTCGGCCAGTTCCCCAAGGGGAATCCGCACCGTGGTAATGCTGGGCATAACCAGATTGGCCGTCTCGATATCGTCGAAACCGACGACCGAAATGTCTCGGGGCACGCTTACAGAGCGGGTGAGCAGTACCTTTATGGTTCGAATCGCGAGGGTGTCGTTGGTCGCCACGATCGCCGTGGGCAACGCCTTGCGTCGCAACAGCGCGTCGATGACAACCGCGACCTCGGGTTCGGACATGCCACAATTCAGGATCAGGTCCTCAGCCGCCCGAATTCTCGCCTGGCGATGCGCCTCTTGAAAGCCTTCGAGTTTCTGGGGACTGGGAATTCCGGCCAAAAATGCGATGCGACGGTGCCCGAGATTGATCAGGTGGCTGGTGACCGCGAGAGCCCCGGTCTTGATGTCGACATCAACGTAATCCTGCGGTCTGCGCTCCATGTACCCGCCGCCCAGAACGATGGTGGGATGGCCGATTTGCTCGAGCGCCTCGACCACCCGCTCCGGCGAATGTCGATCCCAGATCAGAATCGTCCCATCGACGCGCCCGGGACGGGCCGAGAGGATGTCCGGGCTCTTGGAGTGGAACAAGTCCAGCAGGATATCGTAGTTGCGTTCGCGTGCCGCGGAAACGATATTGCGGGTCAATTCGAAATGGAACATCTCCGAAAGCACATCCGGATCGTAAGGAAACACCAAACCGATGGTGTCCATTTTCCGCCGGATCAGGCGGCGCGCCCCGACGTGGGGCTGATAGCCGAGTTGCCGGGCGGCTTCCTTGATGGCCCTGCGCTTCTCCTCACTGATGCGGATGGGCTTGTCATTGAGAACCAGGGAAACCGCGGCCCGCGACACGCGTACCAAATCCGCGACGTCCTGAATGCTTATGTCGTGGGGCCTTCGTGAGATTGGTGGCACACCAATCATTTGCCATGACTCCTCGATAAAGTAAAGTCGCCAACTCTCACGTCCGTCCTTTGTGTCTCGCACCTTTTCGTCTTATGGCACAATAGTAGAACACAATCGCCATGGAAATACAAGATGATTAATCGATTTATTATGATATACCTGCGGGGGTCGCGGCCCGGCGGTCCGTCGCCGGTCGAACGGCTGTCCGCGGTTCCGACACCCCCGGGATGTGACGGACCCCGCCGTCCCGTAACGAACGTGAGGCCTGGCAACCCACAGCGACGCTCATGCGGCCGGCCAGCGGATCGCTGATGGGTTCGATTCCGTGCAAAACCGCATCGAGAAAAGCCTGGGCGATAAGTGGATCCCCGCCGCCGTGGCAGCCGTTGTTGCTCACGATCGGGTAGTCTGTTCGGACTGGTGGCTTCTCCCAGGCGTGGCCGTCGGGACGGGAGATGGTCCAGAGTTTGAGATGTTCGACTTCCATCTCCAACCGACCCTTGGTCCCGATCAAGACATAGTCGCGAAGATATTCCGGTGTGAAGTGGCACTGCATGTACGAAGCCTTGATTCCGTTCGCAAGTTCCAGAATCACCACGTGATTGTCCTCAACGTCCACCTCTTGACGAAATACGCACTGTTGGCGGGGACTGGTCGGGTCCTGTGTCTCGGGACAGACAGTTGCCTCGGGGCAGGTCGGACACGTCAATGTATTCTCCTTGTCGCCGCCGAAGTAATCCAAGCTGCCAAAAGCCGCCACGCGCTTGGCATACGCTCCGCCGAGCCAATGAATGACATCGAAATCGTGGGTCGCCTTCTGCAAGAGCAGGCTGAGGGTGTTGGTGCGACTGGCGTGCCAGTCATGATAGTAGAAATCGCCGCCGGCCCCAACGAAATGCCGCACCCAAATGGCCTTCAGTTCCCCGATGGCTCCGGACTCGACGAGTTGTTTGGCGCGAGCGACGATTGGCATGTACCGCATATTGAATCCCATCATAAGTCTCGTGCCACACTTGCGCCACGCCTTCAGAATCCGGTCGCAACTGGCAATGCTGATTGCCATCGGCTTCTCCAGATACACATGCTTTCCTGCCTGAAGAGCGGCCACGGCATGTTCCTCATGCACGTAGTCGGGGGAAAACACTCCAATCGCGTCGAGATCCGGCCGCGCGAGGAGCTTCCGGTAGTCGTCTGTGACGAAGGCCCCGGGCATGGCCCACTTTTTAAAGTCGCCCAACGCCTTGGGCGCACAGTCGGCAGCCGCCACGACGAGCGATTCTCCCGTATCGGGCCTGTGCCAATGCTTCGCCAATACCGCCCGACCGGACGCCCCGATCAAACCAATTCGTAACGGTTTCATTATCCTATTCCCTTCCGACTCTTGGAATTCATGGTACAATAACGCCATCAAAATAGCCAGCTAAAACGATTTATTATTGAATTTAATACCGTTGCGACAGGACTCGATGACTTCCCGAAGCTCTTTCGGAAGGCTGCCAATGAAGCCGGCTCCGCCGGCGACCAATACTCTCATATCAGACTCTCCACAAGTTTCAGCATCTGTTCCTCTTGTTGCTCGATGGACTCGACCAGTTTGAACTGGGTGCGGCAACGGTCGAGGTTGTGGCCTTCGCGATGCACCTTGAAATACGTGTCCCCCTGCAAGAAGTCGGTCAAAAAACGGAGGCCGATCTCAAAGGTGATTAGCTTCCCGGAAAACGCGAGTTGTTCACGTTCCCCTTTCGTGAGGAACCCGCCGGCAGTGGACAAATACCCCTGTACGAGCGCCTGAAACATGGGGAATTGCATCCGCACTTGCGTGAGATCACGTTCGTCCTCCAACGCCGGGCTGGTTGTCGTGCGCACCATGTCGCCGAAATCGTACAGCACCAGGCCGGGCATAACGGTGTCCAAATCGATCACACAGATGCCTTCCTGCGTCGCGTTGTCCAACATGACATTGTTGAACTTGGTGTCGTTGTGCGTCACCCGCTCGGGCAAGCCGGCACTGAGGAGCACGTTCGTCATCGGTTTCCGGCTCAGCGCGAACTCGATCTCTGCCTTCG
>Ga0326727_10016100_pt1 | contig 15867 bp, 11 predicted proteins | sample MB2enrmetagenome_FD_207643 | JGI IMG/M metagenome (GOLD analysis project Ga0326727, IMG submission 207643) | Lab enriched peat soil microbial communities from McLean, Ithaca, NY, United States - MB29MY | ecosystem: Environmental > Terrestrial > Soil > Wetlands > Peat | place: USA: New York... | reverse complement strand
TCCAGGGGTGAGTCGAGCAGTGATTTCATCCAGGGTCCGGTTTTCTTCATCGGAAAGACTAGCGCTGAACGCAGTCGGACTCTCGCTTAGACCCAGTAATCGCACGGCTTGATACGCCGCTGCGTCGGCGGGAGTCAGGTTGCGGATTTGCAGATCAAATTTCTGCGACATGAGAGTTCATGCTGAAAAGCTGTGGCGTGGCGATGCCCGGTGATCCCGACCACGGGACATCGGAGCCGGAAGCATGGTTCGCGCTTCGCCCGGCAGTATCCGCAAGGCAAGGGCGGACTGTTGCTTCCATCCTCCGGGTGCTCGCGCCGCATTCACTTGCCTATCGCGACCGGTTGCCAGTGCGGCCACATGGCGGCGTGGCCCTTTGTCAGAGTCGTGATCGATTGTTCGTGTTTGTCGCTCAGGCGCATCGTGTAGAGTTGTCGCACGCCGTCGCGCTTACAGCCGTAAACCAGCCATTTCCCATCTGGCGATGGCTGCGGATGGTAGTGAAGGGTTCCCGCTGTCGACTGCGTCAATTGTTCGATTTTGCCATTGAGCGACACTTGCATCAATTCAACGTGATTGTCGATTTGAGCGGTGTAATAGATCGACTTTCCATCTGTCGACCAGGCAGGTACATCGCTGCTTCCACCATGAAAGTCGGGGACATCGAGGAATTCGACCACACCTCGATACCCTCCCCTGTTGGCGATCCGTTTGCCGTCGGTTCCGTCGGCCCGTACGACATAGGGGTGGCAGTTGTAGTGCTCCCCGGAAAGGAACATCAGCCACTTGCCGTCCGGCGACCATTGCGGTGCAAAATTGAAGGGCTGGCCCGTATTCACCAGCTTCGCGTTCGACCCGTCAGCGTCCGCGACGTAAACGCGATAGCTCTTGTGATAAGCCACACGTTTACCATCCGGTGACGCGCTGAACCCATACGCGAATTCCTTGGATTGAGGAGTCAGATCCTGCTTCTTCGTTCCGTCGCGCTTCATGCGGTATGGATGTGAGTCGCCGTCGATGAGCGCTTGAAAGCCGAGTTTCGAAGGATCGTCGGGCCAGAAAAAGACGCCCGTGTTGTAGAAACTCACGCGCTCGACAGCCGTCACGTTTTTGGACCGGCCACTTGCCAAATCGAGCAGAAAACAATCGCACAGCCAGCCGTCTTTGATGAAGCGAAACTGCTTGTGTTCTTCCTCCCAGCGACCGTTCTCCGGGCTCTCCCAACCGCGACCGACGATTGCCGTTCTACCATCCGGCGACCAGCCGACAAATTGTGTCCAGGTATTGCTGTCCGTCGTCAGGTCGTTTGCAAGGGTACGCCGGCCAGTTCCGTCAGAACGCACGACGCAGGCTCGCATCGTACTCACATTGGCGTGGCGACCCCCCGGTAGATCCGTTCGGAGCTCGGTATAGCCGATGAGGGGTATCGACTGCGCTTCGTCCGCGCTTGCTGCCGAGAAGAGACATAACAAGGCCAGACACGCTGCCGAATGCGTGCTGCGAACGACGAGGTTGTTCATAGTGCGGTGTCCGACGACCAGCAGGCTGGAGCTTTAACGGGATTGATTCTTCCACCAGTTCGACCACTCTTCTTTCGCGCGCTTCCGATCGGCGTCGTCCGCGGTTGCGGCCGGTCCGAAGTCCTGGCCGGTCAGTCCCTTTAGAGAAAGATACGCGGCGCGTGCCACGCCCGTGTCGCGATCGGAAAGCAACTCGATCAGGCGAGGAATGAGTTGCTTCGTCCCCTTCATTGCGCAAGCGAGCGACGCGGCCCGGCGAATCTCGGGTTCCTCATCTTGCAGATAGTCTTCGATCGTCTCCGGCTTCATGCGCGCAACTCGGGAAGCCAATGCCTCGCGAGCTTTGCGGCGCGTCTCCGGATTGAGGAAAGGAATCGCGGAGGCCAAAGCCTCCGTGTTCTCGGTTCCCTTGGCTGCTTTCAGCCGATCGATCTCCTCTTCTTGCCTGTCGGAGGCAAGCGCGATCAGTGCCTCGGCCAGCTTCGCACCTGGCGTGGTGCCGAGATAACCGACCTTCGAGCCGGTATTCGAGCCATCTAATGACGGCCGACCGGAGTTTGTCGCATGACTGGAATCCGGTTTCATATCGGTTGGATGGGGCAGGTTCTGATTCAACGCTTCGTTGCCGAAGCCGCCGCGCAAGACAGCTTTGCCGGGATCTTGCACTCGGCCTCGAAGCAAGCGGGAGAGATCACGGGCAACATTTGCCTTGGCAAGGAACAGCAAGGCGAAGCTGGTATCCGCGCCGCCCTCGGTATAAGCGCCAGCCCAGGAGCCGTCCTTCCGCTGTGTGGCAATGAGAAGATTGGAGCCCCACTCGTACCAATCCTTCTTTCCGATCGTGTCGATCTGCAGAATCATGGCAACGCGTTCGACGCCCCAAAGGTAGTAATAAGCGCGCCCGGACGCTTGCGTACTCACTTTGAAGCCGGCCGCGGCTTCCGGCGCGGCCGGCAGTCTCTCGAACGGTAGGCCGATGCTGAGCGAGAGCGCACGCAATGCAGCGTCGAGGTGCTTATCCCTCACCTTGTTCGCGCCGCTTTTCCCTTTATCGTTCTCGTGCTCGATGCTGAGACCGTAGCCGACGGCTAATCCGAGCAGTCCCGCACAGGTCATCGTTGGCGTCGACGTATTGATGTCATCGCCGCCCGTTGGAACGAACATGCCGAGATCCGGGTAGGACCAGCCGCCATCCGGCCGCTGTGTCAAACGAAAACGAGCCTCGATCGCTCGAATGGACTCCTCGACCGGAAGTCCGTGACGCCGGGCAACCCAGAGGGCCAAGCAGGCGAACTGCGTATTCGAATTGTCACCCACTTGCACTACGCCCAACGTAGCTTGGGGACGGAGCGCCTGTACCTGAGCCAGAAAGGCTCTTCTGTACGGGCTTTTCTCGCGCGGGGAATCGTCATTGTCCTTCTTGTCGCGCTGTGGATTGACGTCAGGATTCACCCGGAGAAGGCTGATCGTGGCAGTGGGATCGGGGCAGTCATAGGCCCAGGCGCCGGTTGGACATTGGCCGGCTACCAGGCGCGCTGCCAAGGCAGTGATGAAGACTTCGTCGGCCGGATCTCCGAGTTGATCGAGGAAGAGGATCGACAAGGCCAGGGCATACGTCCAACGGAGAGTCGGAATCTGACTCCGCACGTATTTCGCTGCGGATTGAACCACGGGGTCATCTTTGGGAACGCCGCATTCAAGCAGCGTCAGGCCGGCCAACGCTGTGGCGGCCGTGGATGCTTTCGGGGTCGCAAAGCAATCCCAGCGACCGTCGCTTTTCTGCATTCTCTTCAATGCAGCGACGCCGGATTGAATCGCCGCGTCTATCTTTTCCTTTTCGGCCGCTCCGACGGCATGCGGCAAAAACAGAGCGAATAGGGTGGCGGCCGGGAAAACTCGTCGCATCGAACGCCCTCCGAGGGGAAAGCCCCGATCCCTCTCTGACAGAATACTGATCGCCGGTCCCCGTTTGCCAGGGGATTCCCGTTGCGACGATCGCAGGGTCGCGGTAGCTTCCACTACCTCTCCTCTTCATCTGCCCTCTTCGTCGGATATTCCGAACGCGTTCGAAAGAGGTTCGTCCATGGGTGAATCAGCTCCGGCAGACGCCACAGGCACGCCCGCGCTCAAGCGACCTCTGGGAGTTCTAGATGTCTGGGCGCTCGGCGTCGGCGTCGTCGTGGCCGGTGCGTACTTCGGCTGGAACCTCGGTTTGAAGGACAACGGCCCGGTCGCGATGCTGGTGGCGTCGTTGCTGGTTTGTTTGCTCTACCTGACATGGGTGCTGGCGCTGGCGGAGTTATCCGTGGCGATGCCGTACGCCGGCGGACCGCTCGCATATGGCAGACGGGCTGCGGGACCGTTGCCGGGCTTCATCATGGGCTGGTCGATGCTTTTGGAGGCGCAGTTCGCCGCCATCGGCTGTGCGCTGGCCGTTGGTGGATATGTCGCCTTTCTCGTCAATCCGAACGAACAAAGTCAGGCAGTCGAAATCCTCGCCGAGCTAGTTACGCTGTTGATTTTCTTCCTGCTACAGGCATGGGGTGTGAAAGAGCAGTCGGTGGCACTAGTTGTGATGACGTACGGCGCCTTGCTCGGCCTGTGCATCTTTTGGATCGCCGCTGCGACCAATTTTTCGGCAGAGCGCGTTTGGCCGCGTGAGAACCTGCTGGCGGGCAAAGGCTGGCGAGCGGTGCTGGATGCCCTGCCATACGCACTTTGGTGGCTGGTGATGATCGAGACGGTCGCGTTGGCCGCCGAGGAGATGCGCGAGCCGCAGCGCACGCTGCCGCGTGGCCTCACGCTGGCGCAGCTTACTCTCGCTGCAATCGTCGTTCTCACCTGGTTATTCGCTTGCGGCGCCGTCGAGTCGCAGCAAATCGCAGTCGACTCCGCCGGACAGGACATCAGCTATCCGTTGGCAGCAGTCCTTCACCACCTGAAAGTAGGTGAGAATCCGATCCTGTCAATCGGCTTCGGCGTTCTAGCTCTATTCGGTCTGATCGCCAGCTACCATGCGATTCTTTACGCAGTGAGTCGCCAGGGATTCGCGTTGGGAAGGGCTGGTTACCTACCGAGCCTGTTCGGTCGACTTCACGCCGGACGGCGCACGCCGACAGTCGCATTGGCAGCGTCGACTCTTCTCTCCGCGGCATTTGTTGTGGCCAGCATCTGGTTCAAAGACGCGATCAATGTGGCCGTGCTGGTATCAACCCTGACGGCGCTTGTCTGGTACGTGCTAGCGATGGCTTGCTTGTTGATCCTGCGGCGGCGGGAGCCGGCGTTGTTCGCAGCATATCAAGCACCCGCCAGCCGGGTGTTGCCGTTCGTCGTTGCCATCTTGTCCATATTCGGGATTGTTGCCTACGCGCGATTGGAGTACGCGCCGGCGGTCTTTGCCCTGGCAGCTGCATTTTATGCTGCGGGCATAATCTATTTCCTGGCATTCGCCCGCGGCCGGTTGCGTTCCGACGCTCCTGAGGAACGCGGAACACAAATGGCGGAGTCGGTCCGATGATTCAAGGTTTGGAACGGCTAACCGCTGCGGCCCTCATCCTGGTTGTCGCGGTGCTGGGATGGATGGTATTGGCTGCCTTCCGCCCAGAATTCGCACAATTTGCATCCGAAGAAACCGAGATTCTCGCGGTCCTCGGACTGTTGGGAGCAACTTTATGCCTGGTGAGTCTGCTTGCGCTGATTCACACGCGGCGCCATTAAGCGCAGGCGATGACCGGAAGTTGACAATGATACCGGGATGACGCAGGTTTGCATTGTCGGCGACGGGAAATGGAAATTGGCGCCTCTTCCCGGGGGCGTCATGCCCCTCTTTTCTCTGCGCGCTGACGAGCCTCGGTCGACACGGACGACCGGCGCCCAAGGGAGAGCCGCCGCGGTCGGACGCCTAACTTCCCTCGATCGCGCGCGAAATTTCCGGCTGGCTCCGGCCAGGATGACCTCCAATGGCGGAAATAGCATCCTCGGGCAGCTCCAGCGAAACACGGAACTGCCTCGTCGCACGGCAGCCCGTTTTCGAGCCCAATCGCCAAGTATTCGGTTACGAGCTTCTCTTTCCTCTCGCTAAGAGCGCTTCCGCCGAGCAAGGAGACGAGGCCGCGTCGCGCGTGCTGCGCGACACGCTCTCCGTGTTCGGACTGCACCAGCTCGCTGAAGGTCATCGGGCCTTTATTCCGTTCAGCAGCGAATCGTTGTTGCAGGGCTACGCAACTTTGCTGCCGCGCGAACAAGCGGTGATCGTCCCGCAGCACGTCAGCCGTACACCCGGCGTATTCGATGCGTGCGTCAAGCTCAAGAAGGATGGTTATTGGCTGGCGGTCAGTCATCCGTTGACCGTTCGCGGCACCGAGCCGCTGCTCGACATGGCCGACATCGTCCGCATCGATTGGCCCGGCACATCACCGGAGCAGCGTAAAGAGCAGGCGGCCCGATTTTCCGCTTGCGGCAAACGCATGTTGGCGATGCGCGTCGAAACGTGGCAGGAGTATCGCGACGCTCTCGCGCTCGGCTATAGCTACTTTCAAGGGAATTTCTTCTGCCAGTCGGAAGTTATTGCCTCGAAGGAATTGCCGCCGTCGCGTTTCGCCGTGATGCGATTGCTCGCAGAGCTGGGCAAACCGCGCGTCGACATGTCAGCCGTCGAGGAAATCTTCAAGCAAGACCCGCCGCTGGCGCTCAAGGTCTTTGCCTACCTGAACTCCGCACTTTTCGGACGCCGCTATGAAGTGACTTCAATTCGTCGCGCCGTGATCCTCCTCGGCCTGACCAATTTGCGGCGCTGGGTCAGCATGTTTGCCGTGTCCGACTTGTCGGAAGGCCGCCCGCCTGAGCTATTCCGAGCATGCTTGATCCGAGGCCGATTCTGCGAGCTGATCGGTGGCCGAGCGGGGCTTGGCAGGCTCGAGTTTGATTTGTTCCTGGTCGGACTGCTCTCCAGTATCGACGCGCTGCTCGGACGGCCATTGAATGAGCTGCTCGAGCACCTGGCGATCTCCGAGAACGTGCGCGAGGCCCTGGCAGGCGTCAACAGCCCGCTTCGCCAGGTCTATACTCTCGTGCGTGCATACGAAGCCGCCGAATGGGATGCCGTAGCCGATCATGCCCGCAACCTCGGCGTCGAGCGCGAGCGCATCGTTGAAGACTATATGCTGTCACTGCGCTGGGCCGCGGAAGCGTGTGGATCAACGCAATCGAACGGGCGCTGATTTACATCCTTCGGATCCCATGCGTGCTTAAGAGAAGTGTCGTTCCTTTCAACGCTAAGCTGACAGCCAACAGACGTCAGCTATCAGCTTAGCGATGAAATGACGATTCAGATCAGCTCACGAAGGCTCGCATTCATTTCGGCCGGCGTGACTTGTAGTCGTTAATCAAGCCATTCGTCGAGGAATCGTGTGATTTGACATCACCCGCCGCTTTCAATTCGGGCAGAATCACCTTTGCGAGTTGTTTGCCAAGCTCGACACCCCACTGATCGAACGAGTTGATATTCCACACGATGCCCTGTGTGAAGATCTTGTGCTCGTAGAGCGCGATCAACATGCCGAGCGTTCGCGGAGTTAGCTTCTGGAACAGGATCGAGTTCGTCGGTTTGTTGCCCGCGAACATCTTCTGGGGCACCAGCTTCTCCAATTCCTCCGGCGACAGTTTCGATCCCTTCAGTTCGGCGCGAACTTCCTCCGCGGTCTTTCCTTTCATCAAGGCTTCGGTTTGGGCGAAGAAGTTCGAGAGCAGAATCGCGTGATGTTCGCCGAGCGGATTCTGCGTCTCGACCGGGGCCAGGAAGTCGCATGGCACAAGCTTCGTGCCCTGGTGGATGAGCTGATAGAAGGCGTGCTGACCGTTGGTTCCAGGCTCGCCCCAGATGATCGGCCCGGTCGACCACGCACATTTCTGTCCGTCCTTGGTGACGCTCTTGCCGTCCGATTCCATGTCGCCTTGCTGGAAATAAGCGGGGAAACGGTGCATGTACTGGTCGTAGGGCAGGATTGCGACCGTTTGCGCTCCGAAAAAGTTGTTGTACCAAAGACCAATCAAGCCCAAGGTCGCCGGCAGATTCTTCTCGAGCGGTGTGGTGCGGAAATGCTCGTCCATGGCGTGACCGCCGGCGAGCATCTGTTCGAAATTGTCCATGCCGATGCTGACGGCGATCGACAGACCGATTGCCGACCAGAGGGAATACCGGCCGCCAACCCAATCCCAGAACGCGAACATGTTTTCTTTGTCGATACCGAACTTGGTCACTTCCGCTTCGTTCGTCGACAGGGCGACGAAGTGCTTGGCGACGTGCTTCTCCTCTTTCGCCGTCTTCAAGAACCAATCCTTGGCGGAGTGCGCATTGGTCAACGTCTCCTGCGTGGTGAACGTCTTGGACGCGACGATGAAAACAGTCGTTTCCGGCGAGCACTTCTTCAACGTTTCGACGATGTGCGTGCCGTCGACGTTCGAGACGAAGTGGGCATGCAAACCGGGTTTCGAATACGGCTTCAGCGCCTCGGTCGCCATGACGGGTCCGAGATCGGAGCCGCCGATGCCGATATTGACGACGTCGGTGATCTGCTTTCCGGTGTAGCCTTTCCAGCTTCCCGAGCGGATCGCTTCGCTGAACTGGCGCATATGCGCCAGCACGGCGTTCACTTCCGGCATCACGTCCTTGCCGTCGACCAGGATCGGCCGATTCGAGCGATTGCGCAGCGCAACGTGCAGGACGGCTCGGTCCTCGGTCGTGTTGATTTTCTGGCCGGTGAACATCTTCTCAGTCCAACCCCTGAGATCGGACTGCTTGGCCAGATCGTAGAGCAGCGGCAACGTCTGATCCGTGATGCGGTTCTTGGAAAAGTCGAAGAGAATGTCTTCGAAGCGAAGCGAGAACTTCTCGAAGCGCTTGGGATCCTGCTTGAACAGGTCGCGCATCTGGAGCGGAGCGACCTCCTGGTAATGGGCTTCGAGGGCTTTCCAGGCGGGAAGCTGCGTCGGAGTCGTCATGGTCGTTCGCCTCAGGGGTTGAAAGGGGCGCGTTGAGTTTGCCCGTCTTCAGGTTCTAAAGCAAGCTATAGCGAAAACTCTACCGCGCAGTTACCGCAGTTGCTGCGGCTTCTTTCTGAATCGGCGGCGCTTTGTAGCGTGCAACCCAGCGCGGTATCCATTCGTAAAAGGGTAGGAATACAAGCGTCAGAATCACCATGTTGGCATGAAATCCCCACCCGAATAGCTCGATTTGCCCGATATGAAAGCCGATCAACAATAGACCGATCCACGGCCGCAACCCTCGCGACACAATGGCCACGAATCCCGACGTTTCGCCGATGAGCGCGGCCCATTGCAATACCGTGGCAACGCGCCGATCGGAGACCACCAATCGGGCCCAGAAGGAATCCGGATCACGCGGAAATACCTGTACCCAAATCTGCATCGAAACGCCGTTGGCCCAGCCCGGACCGCTCGTCAGCCACTTCATCAATCCGGAGACGCCGTAGAAGTATCCGACCGCGAAGACGCTGCAGGAGTAGACCCAGCGTGGATAGAGCGGCGTGCTCCAGAAACGACGCTCGCGCAGGGCGGCGGCAATATCCAGCCGGCAGGTGTGATACCAGAGCGCGTACAGCAGCAGCAGCATGTCCGTCAGATGAGCCACGTGCGTCAGTTGCGTGGCATTTTCCGCGTATAGCGCGATGATCCCGGTGAACGAGAGAGAGGCAAGCCACGCCGACCACGGCAACAATCGATGCGCCGCCCACGCGAGCGCGCCGGCGAAAAACAGCACTCCACAAGCGATCTGCGTCCGCCGGTCATGCAATACCTGGTCGGGAAGGAAGGACAGAATCGTCGCAGTCCCGCTGCGAGGTCCATGCGGCAAATCGCCCGGCCATTTCAGCAGGAAGTAGCCGGCCAACGGGACAGAGCAAAACAACAGACACGACAGAACCAGGACGCCGTAGTGAGGCAGCGTGCGCTCGGTGAGGCGATCGATGCGTTCAGACCAACTCATCGCGCCTTTTCTCGAAAGCGGGGATTGTCGATGTGCCAGCGCATCCACTCGGTCGGCCCGATGTGCAAATCGTCGATCGGCTCGATCACCGTCTGTGTCACCTCGACGTAAGGAAGATCGGGGTGATCGGCCAGGCGATCTTGAATATGCGCGATCAACTCGAAGCCCGACGCGGCGTGCCCGAAGCGATCAAGACTGTGAACCGGTTGGTAGCCGACACCCACGCCGAGCGGATTCCCCCAGTAGTTCCGGTGCAGTCCGAACGCTCGAGCATCCAGCTCTCTGCATTCCGGATCGTTGATGGTGTATTCGCAGTAAAGCACCGGAGCGTCCGAGAACATCGGTGCACGACTGAAGGGAAACAACTCCGTTCGAAAGATCGGAACCGTCGCAAAGGCAAAGACAAACAGACCGGCCGCGATCAACTCACGCCGTCGTTGCCGGGTCTCGTTCCCGGTTGTTGTCCGCTTGGTGTCGGTCGAAGCAATCATGGGACGGATTGAAAAACTCGTTCCGGCGGGGTCCGTGGTGCGTCTTCGTTACGGGTGCTATTGTAGAACGATTCGGCCGGCTGCAAGAGCAGTGCCTGACCCGGAGCGAACTTTCATGTCCACCGCCACGCTGCCCGAACTGATTGCCGATGCTCAGACAACAGAGGAATCCTTCCTCCGCCATATCTTCGTCCGCGATCAAATGCAGGAATGGAGCAAGGCGCCGCTCATCATGGCGCGCGCCGATGGCGTCCTCTACTGGGACGTCAGCGGTAAACGCTACCTGGACGCGCTTTCGGGCATCTATACCGTCTCGGTCGGTCACAACAATCGCCGCGTGATCGAGGCGATTCGACGTCAGCTAGACATCCTGCACTTTTCGCCGCCGATGCACGGGACGAATCCGGTCGCCGTGCAGTTGGCCAATCTTTTGGCGGAAGTCGCTCCGGGCGATCTCTCGGCCGTCAAGTTCCAGTGCGGCGGTTCCGAAGTCACGGAGGCAGCGATCAAGCTCGCCCGCCAGTATCACCGCCTGACCGGATCGCCGGGGAAGTACAAGGTCATCAGCCGGTATCAATCGTGGCACGGCTCGACGTTGGGGGCGCTGTCGGCATCGGGGCTTAAGTCACGCAAGACTGTCAACGAGCCACTCGCGCCCGGCTTTCTGCACGTCTTTCCGCCAACTTGCTATCGCTGTCCCTTCGGCAAGGAATATCCCGACTGCGGCATCACCTGCGCAACGATCGTCGACAGCGTCATCCAGATGGAAGATCCTGCAACGGTCGCCGCGATTATGGTCGAGCCGATCGGCCACACCGGCGGCATCATCGACCCGCCGCCGGAGTATCTGCCGATCCTGCGCGAGATCTGCGACCGCCATAACGTATTGTTGATCTTCGATGAAATCATCACAGGCATGGGACGCACCGGCCAGCTGTTCGCCGCTGAAACTTTCGGAGTTGTCCCCGATGTAATCTGCACTGCCAAGGGCTTGAGCGGCGGTTTTGTGCCGCTGTCGGCAATGATCTGTCGCGAGCCGATCGCGGATGCCTTCTGGGGCCCGATCAGCGAGAATCCCGGCTTTGTCGAAGGTCACACGTTCGAGGGCAATCCAATCTCGTGCGCGGCCGGGATCGCAGTCTTAGGCGAAATCCTCGAGCGCGATCTCTGCGCGAACGCTCGCGCACGTGGCGAACAATTGCGCGCCGGCTTTCAGCGCCTCGCCGACAAGTACGGCGTCATCGGCGACATTCGCGGCAAGGGATTGTTGCAAGGAATCGAGTTCGTCCGCGATTTGCGCACAAAAGAGTCGTTCCCCGCGGAGATCGCATTCGGTGTTCGCGTAGGAAAGCGAGCACTCGCGAACGGGTTGCTCTGCCGCTTCGACCCGAACTGGCTCGCCTTCGGCCCGGCGCTGGTAACGACCGCCGAGCAGCTCGACGAGATGCTTTCTCTACTGGATCGCAGCCTCGGCGAAGCACTCGCAGGCGCCCTCCCGTCACCGCATTAAAGCTGAAGTCTGATAGCTGATCGCTGATAGCTCTTCGATCAAAAATAGGCTTCAGGACCGGACCCCGCCTGACGGGAGTTGTCGCGCTCCGAAAAGCGAACTTCGAAGCGTGCGTCTGCGTCAGGTCAATGACCGGAGATCCTGGACTAATCGCTCCTGAGGTCCAACAGGCATTGCCGAGATGGGTAACGTGCAGCAACCGACCGACCCGGGTTTTTCCCTCGCTCATGGACGTATTTGCGTCGTACTGGCAGCCATACTCTGGAGCACCAGCGGCGGGTTCACCAAGCTCCTGACGCAACCGACCATCTTCCATCTGAATGAGCCCGGGCTCTCAGGTCTGCAAATCGCCTTTGCGCGAGTGCTATTCGCCGGCCTGGCGCTGAGTCCGTTGCTGCGCCGCCGCGATCTCACTTTCCGACCGGCCATGCTGGCGACAGCGATCACGTTCGCGGCCATGAATGCTCTCTTTGTGTCCGCGCTCGCGCTCGGATCGGCGGCGAACGCGATTTTGCTCCAATATACAGCGCCGATGTGGATGTATTTGATCGCCGTGACCTGGCTGCATGAGTCCGCCGATCGGCGCGGAGCGGTGACGCTCGCGATCGGCATGATCGGCATCGCGATCATCATTGGAGGCGGCGTCTTCGATACTCGGGAGGTCGGCCAGTTGCCGGTGATCCTGCTCGCACTGGGCAGCGGAGTCACCTATGCGGGAGTGCTGGTCGGCTTGCGCGTGTTGCGCGACGTTTCGTCGCGCTGGCTCACCGTCTTCAACCAGATCGTCAGTGCGGCCGTCCTCCTTCCATTCGTGTGGAGCAATACTGCGCCGACCGCGGCTCAGCTCTTGGTCCTCTTCATTTACGGCACGTTCCAGCTGGCATTGCCCTATTGGTTGGTCGCGCGCGGGTTGCGGCGCGTCAGTCCGCAAGAGGCCGGGACGCTGACATTATTGGAACCGCTGCTAAATCCACTCTGGGCCTACCTGGTATCGCCGGGTACCGAGAAGCCGTCGCTATGGACCTTGGCTGGCGGCTGCTTTATTCTCGGAGGGTTGGCGTATCGCTACTGGCCGCAGCGCCCGCCTTTGCTTGAAGCGAAGGACCCATCATGACGCAAGCTCCTGCCGCTCGTCCTCGCAACGACCCGCTGCCAAGCCGCGAGATTCTCGCCCGAACTCCCTCAAATCCGGCAAAACCCGCACGACTCGTTTCTCTCGACGCCTATCGCGGGTTGATCATGATCGTGCTGGCCGGCAGCGGCTTCGGGCTGCACAGGGTCGCAACGAGCAAGGCAATCGGCGACCTGCCGGTCTGGAAGGCCGTCGCTTTCCAGACCGACCACGTCGAATGGGCCGGCGGCACGCTGCTCCATCTGTTCCGGCACGACGATGCCAGCGAGAAAGCGAATCACATCGGCGACTGGTTCGGCGGCGGAGTCTGGGATCTCATTCAGCCATCGTTCATGTTCATGGCTGGCGATTCCGTTCTCATTTGCAGCGCGGCGGGCGCGCGGCGATTCGATGTTGCGTATGTGGTTTCATGTTCTCTTGCGATCCTTCTTGCTCATCGCATTGGGCATCTTCCTGCGCTCGACCGGCAAGAAGGATCAGACCAACTTCACGTTCGAAGATGTGATTACCCAGATAGGCCTCGGGTATCCATTTGTTTTCTTGGTATTTCTTGTCGCGCAGCGGCTCAATGCCAAGGCTGTGGTTTATTTCTTGGCCTTGGCAGCGATCCTCGTCGGCTACTGGGCATACTTTGCCACCTGGCCCTTGCCTGCAGCCGATTTTGATTACGGCGATGTGGGCCTTCATACCGGACCGTGGCCGTGGCACGAAGGATTGTTCGCTCATTGGTCGAAGAATACGAACGCGGCACAGTGGTTTGACGTGTGGTTTCTGAATCTCTTCTGGCGAAGCGAGCCGTGGAAGTTCAACGGCGGCGGTTATCTGACGCTGAACTTTGTCCCGTCCATGGCAACCGCAATCTTCGGAGTAATCGCGGGTGAGTTGCTGCGAGGATCAATGACAAAGGGGACCAAGTTCTTATCGTTGCTCGCGCTGAGTGCCGCTTGCCTCGCATTAGGTGCCTATGCCGGCGATACGGTTTGCCCGATCGTCAAGCGGATCTGGACACCGTCGTGGGCTGTTTACAGCGCCGGTTGGACTTTCTTGCTTCTGGCGCTCTTCTATGGCTTCGTCGATTGCATCGGCTTGAAGTGGCTGGCATTTCCCTTGGTCCTAGTGGGAATGAATTCCATCGTCATGTATTGCATGGAATCGCTTCTCAAGGGCTGGGTCGGAGCGATGCTGCAGATTAACCTGACGGTCCCGGTACACAAATTGATTGACAAGATTAACCAGCGGCTGCCGCAGGACGGGCAGATTGTCATGCATGACGCATGGTACTCCTTCGCTGGTGTTTATAGCCCGATCATCGACACCTGCTCGGTCTTGCTCGTCTTCTGGCTCATTTGCTTCTGGATGTATCGGCGGAAGATTTTCATCCACCTTTAGTAGCCCGCGACCGCTGGTTTACTTGCTCTGTTCCTCACCCGAGATCAGTTTGATGGTCTCGAGCGATTTCGCGTGTTCGAGCAAGATGCGTCGCACTTCGCGCACCGCCAACGGGTGGTGATGGACGTGCATGTGATCGGCTGGCACGGTCACTTCGGACTCGACGCCGTCGAGATGGGCGCTTCGATACGGCACGACGCCATCGCCCAGTTCGGGTATGCCGACACCCGGTATCCAGCCTTCGATTCCGAGTCTCGAGCGCGGCAGCAAGCCGATCACGGAATGATAGCGCACCGGCTCTTGCCGCGGCTTGGCGGCCAACAATTCCAGGGCCGGCTCACCCGGATCGAGCATGTCAACGCTCGTGGGGATGTGTCCCGCGCGCAGCTTTTCAGGCAGATCCGGATCCTCGCGCACCAAGTCGCCAACTTCGGTCAAGAACGCCTTGGGCATCTGCACCAGGCTCGCCGCCGTTCGACCGAGAATGGACGGGCTGATCTTCGACCCGTGGTGCGGCGTCCCCAGGAAAACCACTCGCTGAATGCACTTCTGCCGCTCGAAGAAAAACACCGGCCGAAGCGCCTCGCGCGCGTCAGCACTCAACGGCAGCGAGTCGAACGGGCGCTTGCTAATCTGGTCCCAGAATTCGTTGCCGCTATCCACCGTAAGCAGGTGCGAGATCAAACCACCCATACTGTGTCCGAGAAATACCATTTGATCGAGCGCAGGATCTTTCCCTTGCGGGTCCAGGTCGGCGCGAATCTGCGCGAGCTGCTTGCGTAGATCGGCAGCCGTGACGAGATATGGTTCGCCGGTCGGGTAAAAGTATGCCCAGAACTGGAACCGGTCGCGTACGGCGGGGTCGGCGATGAGGTCGTTGAAAAGCGGCGTCCACGTCAAAGGAGACGACAACAATCCATGCACCATGACCACCGGAATCTTGCCCGGTTGGTACTGTTGGAGCATCTGGATACCGGTTTTACCCTTCAAGCGATCGGCGTGCAGAAAGCCCGTGTATTCCAGACCGCGCAAATCGCTGTGAGCCAGCATGTACGCCGTCGGCGTGGTCAGATCGGTCTCGATCGGCACCGACCGTCCGCGATCGGCCACGAGCCGCTGCGTCAACGGGTTGATCAACTCGAGCCGGCCGACACGACGCGCCCCAAGATCGGCAAGCGAACCCTCGAAGCGCAGGAAGGCGGTGACGGGGAAGATGACCTCGTCCGGATAGTATTTTCCCTCGTTCGTCGTACGCGAGACTTTTCGCGTGCCGATGAGCGGAACGCCGAGGCCGTACGCGTGATACTGATTGGCGAGCCCCACCACCTCGAAGTCGTTGCAGAACCGCAGCGAGCCGAATTCTTCGGGTTTCCAGTCGAACCCATGATGATCGATCGAGAGAACGTATGCCGTGCCGTCGCCCAGAGGTAGCCGCAACTGGGAACAAGGATCAAGCCGGTGGCTCTTTTGTGCGGCCCGAATGCACTTGGCGACGCCGGCGTTATACAGCTCGCAGGCCAGACGGAAGCGTGGATCGAACGCATCGCGCGGCGAAAGCGGCTTCGCTTCACCGCCTAGATCGCTCTCGGCAGCCGTGCTGAACAAGTAGTGATACGCGTACCCCGCCGCGAGATAGTTGTATCCGATGACGTCCTTGGACGACCATTTCTCGGCCTGGCGGCCGCGCATGAAGTAGATCTCGGCCAGGGCAAAGAGCAGGTCGGGCTGCGGGTCGGCCAGGGCCTCGCTGTGCAGGCGCGCCGCGGCCTGGTCCGGCGAACGGGTATAGATGTGCTCTAGATCGAAGCGGCGCAACGTCTGTC
>Ga0326727_10016099_pt1 | contig 15868 bp, 19 predicted proteins | sample MB2enrmetagenome_FD_207643 | JGI IMG/M metagenome (GOLD analysis project Ga0326727, IMG submission 207643) | Lab enriched peat soil microbial communities from McLean, Ithaca, NY, United States - MB29MY | ecosystem: Environmental > Terrestrial > Soil > Wetlands > Peat | place: USA: New York... | reverse complement strand
ACGAGCGCCAGCATGATGACGCCGAAGTTGAGCCTGAGCGGTGTGTGCTTGAGCAGGAAGTTGAGGACGCGCCTCGGGTGAGCGTCGCGCCGAAGCTCGATCACCAGCCTCATGCCTGTGCGGTCACTGTAATCGTTGATGTTGGTGATCCCATCTATCTTCTTCGCCTTGACGAGGTCGGCAATCTGCTCCTGCAGGTTCTTCTTGTTCACCTGGAACGGCAATTCGGTGACCACAAGCTCGGTCTTGCCGTTGTCCTGCGGCTCGATGCTGATCTGCGCCTGCATCGTCACGCGCCCACGACCGGTCTCGTACGCCTGCCTGATACCTTTGGTGCCAAGTATGAGAGCGGCGGTAGGAAAATCGGGGCCTTTGACGTAGTTCATCAACTGGTCTATCGTGGCATCGGGGTTGTCGATCAGGTAAATCGTCGCATCGGCGACCTCCCGCAGGTTGTGGGGCGGGATGTTAGTTGCCATTCCGACCGCGATCCCCGCCGATCCATTGCACAGGAGGTTGGGGAACCTGGCCGGCAGGACCATTGGTTCTTCGGTGGTTTGATCGTAGTTCGGCTGCCAGTTGACGGTATCCTTTTCCAGGTCATCGAGCATTTCCATCGCGTAAGGAGACATGCGCATTTCCGTGTAACGCATTGCCGCCGGTGGGTCGCCATCGATGGATCCCATGTTTCCCTGGCCGTCGATCATCGGATAGCGCGCGTTGAACTCCTGCGCCATACGAACCATGGTAGGATATATAATTTGCTCGCCATGGGGGTGGTAGTTACCTGAGGTGTCGCCCGCGATCTTTGCCGATTTTCGATAGCCGGCGCCTGGGGAGAGATGAAGGTCGTTCATGGCGATTAGGATTCGCCGTTGAACCGGTTTGAGTCCGTCACGAACGTCCGGAAGCGCTCGGGCGATGATCATGCTGACCGCGTACCCGAGATACGACCGCTTCATCTCGTCTTCGATATTAATGGGAACTATTTCCCTTGCAATTATGATGTCATTCACAGAAACTTGCCCTCGATCCCGCACAAATTCAGTACATATGTTCTACGCTAATTATACCGTTTTCCGAGGGACCAAGTCAAACGAGGCAGGGGTGTAATGCGCGCACAGCATGCGGAGGAAGGATTGCGGGAAACGGTGGATATTATGACGCCGAATTGGTCCGACGCGCCCGACTACTCAGACGTGTCCGACGGCTCGAGCCTTCGTGCGCCGACGAGACGGCGGTGGTACCCCGGTTGATCGAGTACGTCCTCGCGGACTCCGCGGCCGTATGTAGAGGCGTGTACGAATCTGCCGTTGCCAACATAGATTCCCACATGGGAAATCCCGCGTCGGCTGTATGAGAAGAAGAGCAGATCGCCGGGTCTTAGCTCGCTCTTGGGGACCGGCCGTCCGCAACTGAACATCGCCCGTGATGAGTGGGGGAGTTTGATTCCGTGTTTGGCGTAAACGTATTTCACCAAGCCGGAGCAATCAAATCCGCCGTTCCCTGTTCCACCGCCCCTATACCGCATACCACGGCAGGCGAGCGCCATTCGGACGACACTCCCGCGCATGGAGTAGGTATCCGTGACCGGCAGGGGCTTGCGGGAGTCTCTAACGGCGGCGTGATGATGCCCGGTCGCATGCCGATGAGCACCCTCGCTCCTCACACTGTGCTTGTACGCATGTTTCGGGCGCGAATGGGTGAGGCGCTTGTTCGCATGGCAGGAATGGTGATGGGAAGCAAAGGCTGCTTGTGCGAACACCAGGGCCAGGAATGCGGCAATTATAAAGTTAATACCAAATTGCGTATTCTTTCTCAAGAATCCATATCTCCATGCTGCGCGATTGCGCACGAATCAAGGCTGGGCAGCACATTCCCAACCGTCGTATTCTCCCCCATGTAAACGGGCGAGATCATCAAACCTTGCATAGGCCTCTTCGATCGAATCAATATCAACAATTGCGGTGGCCGTGGCCAAAGCCAGCCATGGATTGGGCGTTTTGGCGGTGGCTCCCGCGGACGGCCCAACTTCTACCCTGAAACCCTCAGCCAATAAAGCATCACCAACAAGATCGGCAGCCTCTGAAGTGGGCAAATAGAAAAAGTGGCGTATCTCACGGGGCTGAGTCAGATCGGCTCCATGCTGCGCCAGGGCATCGAAAATATGCAGGTCAGCCTCATGCCTGTCACAGCGCTCTCCGAGAATCTTCATTTTCGGACCGGGCTTGAAGTGAGACAAAAGGTCGCGCCAGTTCATCTGTCCGCTTCTTTCCGATGTTTTATGCGATCAGAGGATCGCTCGGTGAGTCTTCAACACAACATGTTGTGATCAGAAGGCCGACCACATACAAAATATCTACTCTACCATGCGACGCCGGATGTATAATACCCAAATCGTTTGTATAAGTCAACCCTCCTACTGTTGAGCTGGTTGACGATCAAACGACGCTCATTTCATGCTTAATCAGGAGAATACCAAGAGGCGAAAACGCGCAAATTTGATGGAAAATTCACGAAGTTTTCTTGAAATAGTCAAGAAAATGTGGGGGTTAAACAGAAGAAATCAGGGACGGCCATCTGCTTCCCAGCCGCTGTATTGCCCGCCGAACGAACGCGCAAGCGCTGTGAACCGCTCGTAAAAGGAATCAACGGCGTCTATGCTGACGATGGCTTCGTTTCGAACCAGGGCCATCCATGGGTTGACCGTGTTGCGGTCGGAGTCGGCAGTCTTGGCGACCTCTATCCTGTACCCTTCCATCAGAAGGCTATCCGTGGCTCGGTGAGCCGCTTCTGCCGTAGGCATGAAGAAGAAGTGAACGACTTCGCGAGGCTGTGACATGTCTGCCCCATCTCGCGCAATCTGCTCGATGATTCGAAGGTCACCTTCTCGACGCTCTTTAGGATCGTAGGTCGCTACAACGACCACACGAGGCTTTCGCCAAAATAACAGCTTGCGCCAGTTCATCGCGCAGAGACCTCCCACAAGACCGAGTCCCGGTTTCTTTTCTGCGCTGACTGACTCCTGCCGAACGCTCTTTTCGCGGGTACCGTTCAAGGGCCGTACTCCGTTCAGTAAGAAATACGCCGAGTGCTTGCGCAATCTTACGATATGTGACTATGATAGCGAAATCGATGTGATATGTCAATGTCTGAACAAGCATTCCGCGAAGTTTTCAAACAATTGTCACAATCACGCTGGATTTTTTCCAGGAAATACCTGGCTATCGGTCATTAATCGACAGAATTGTCATGCATTTGTCACATCTTGCTTTAATGAGTGGAGGGATCGGGCATCTTTCGACTCAGAGCCGCCATGAATTCCGGGCTGGCAGAGCCTCCGAGATCGAGACACTTGTGTACATTCTCCCAGGATTTTGTGTAATCCTGCTTGTAGAAGTATACCATCGCCATCACACCATACGGCTGAGGAGTCTGGGGATTCTGCCTGAGAAGAGCCATACATTGGCTCAGGGCAGCGTCATACTTGCCAGTGAGGACGAGCAGCACCCCCAGAGAGGTTCTTGTTGATACTGAAGCTGGGTCGAGTCGAACAGCCTGCGATAATATCTCTATCGCTTCTGGTACCTGTTTTTGAGCGCTGAGAACCATGCCGAGATTTTCGTACGCTTTGGCGTAATCAGGCTTGATCCTTATAGCCGATCGGTAAGCGCTTTTCGCCGAATCAGGGTCATGTCTCAGTATGAAGACTTGACCCAGATTGTTGAAGGCAACCGCATCGCTTTTGTCTATTCTTAACGCATGGTTGAAATCGTCTTCTGCAAGATCCAGTTTGCCCAGCTTAATATACGCCACGCCTCGATTGTCGAGTGTGGCGCTGTCTTCCCGGAGCGCAAGTGCAGCGTCGAAATCAGCGATCGACTCCCTCATCTTGCCCATGGACATAAAGGCCAGGCCGCGATTGGCAAAAGCTGAGTCAAAGCTATGGTCTATTTCGATCGCTTTCGTAAAATGCTGGATTGCATCTTCAGGCTGGCCCCGATCCGACAGCGTGCGCCCGAGAATGTCCTCCGCGCGGCTGTTGTTTTTGGTCACCTGAAGGGTGTGCCCCAGCAGAGTTGTCGAATCCTGCCAATAGCTTGCCTGGACAAAACACACAACCGAACAAGCGAGAACCGCAGTTGTCGATACTGCGGTCAGCACACGAGAAACAATCGCCGGAGCGAGGCCAAGAGATCTGAGCACTTCCGGCAGACCCCAGGCGACGGTAATGAAGATCCCGATCAGAGGAACGTATGAAAACCTGTCGGCGACAGTTTGATCCCCTACCTGACCGACGATCACACCGATCAACGGCGCCAGCGCGAACAGATACCAACCCCACCCGACGGCCAGAAACGGGGTGCTCCTTCGCAACAAGATCGCAAGTATCGTGACCGCCGTTAGCAGACAAAGAGCGCCCGGCATCCACCAAATCGGCATTGTGTAACCGGGATGCACGTATGGAATCGCCAGGTTGGTGGGCCATAACATTCTCAACAAGTAATGCGCATAGCCGACGATAAGGTAGTCAACTCGAACTGAAAGCGGGAAATGCTGCATGTGATTGCGTATTCCCACAGCCCCGCCAGCACATTGCGCCCACCTGGTGATTGCCGCTGACACAACCGACAGCGAGAACAGAGGCACTTTCTCCAGGATCAAGGCAGTCCGTGGATAACGAGGTTGCCGCACTGCCCCACTCTCGATTTTCCCTCCGTCCCCATAACTGACTACTGATGACTGATAACTCCCAACTCGATTCATCGGCCAATAATCAAGCAAGAGCATCAGGATCGGCAGAGTAACCAGCATGGATTTGGCAAGCAGGGTCAGTGTGAACAGGGCAAATACAGCCAGGTAGCGGGCAAGTCCCGGTCGTTCCGCATATCGCACGTAGGCCCACAGCGTCAGGAGACCAAAGAACAGGCTAAGCACGTCCTTACGCTCGGCAGCCCATGCCACTGATTCCACGTGCAATGGATGAATCGCGAACATGGCAGCCACAAAAGCGCTCTTCCACCTTGCGCCGGTGATTCTGTAAAGCACGAGGAAAAGGATCACCGCGTTAAGGATGTGGAACGCGAGATTCACCGCATGATGGCCACCCGCATTCATGCCGAACAGGCTCACATCCGTCATGTGCGAAATCCAAGTCAGCGGGTGCCAGTTTGCGAAATAGTCGGTTGTAAACGCCCACTTGATTCCAGCCATGGTGAGCCCGGCTTTGACCTGTGGATTGTTGAAAATGTAGTGGTCGTCGTCGTAGTTTACGAATTGATGGCCGATTACCTGAGCGTAAACCGCAATCGTAAGGATGATGAGCGCCAGTGCGATGAGGGTTGTAGTGTACCTGAAGTTGAGGGGATGGGAAACGACGTTCTCGGAGTCACATCCATGGATTCGTCTTGCTTTTTCTATCTTTACGGTCATCTTCTCCTCCAGCGGGTTCCCACAGGAATAATACCTGAAGCATTTGGGCGTGTCAACATCGATAGTGGCCTCCATGCGGAAAGGGAATTCGCATATCCGTGGAGAAAATGATAATATACCACTTGGATAGCAAGATGACCATGCACGCGACTACAATCTCTGCTCCGGATGTCCAATCCACCGATCCACGCCTGCTTCTACAGGCCGCCGCCCGCACTCTTTCAGCCCGACCCGGCGTCTATATAATGAAGGATCGAAACGGCTCCGTTATTTACGTCGGTAAGGCGGTGAATCTCAGGCGGCGCGTGTCCGGTTATGCCACAATATCGGGGCAGAAGGACAGCAAGGTCAGAAAACTCGTTGCCGAGTTCGCATCGCTCTCGTGCATCGAGACGCCGTCGGAGATTCAGGCGCTGCTTGTGGAATCGAGGCTGATCAAGGAGAAGATTCCCGCATTCAACCGCCGTCTGATAGAGCCGGAATCCTGTCGATACCTGAGGGTCGATCTCCGAGAAGACCTCCCGCAGATAGAGGTTGTCAGGTCTCGAAACGGCGATGGAGCCACCTATCTTGGGCCGTTCTGGAGTTCGGCGTTCGTGGAAGAAGCGACCCTGGCAGTAACCAACGTCTTTAAGCTTCGGCGCTGCACCCGCGAGACTCTGCCTGGTTCCAAAGAATGGGCATGCATTTACCATGACCTCCAGAAATGCTCCGGCCCATGCAGCGGGAAGGTGAGCCGGGAGGAGTATCGAAAGGCCGTGCACGATGCATGGCGCTCTCTCGGCGGCAAGAGCGATCTGGCTCTGGCGGCTCTTTTGAGCCGGCGCGACCGATTGTCCGACGAACTCCGATTCGAGGATGCGTTCCAGGTTCACAGGCAAGTCAGGGCGTTGGAACTGGTTGCAGCGCTGAATCCGGAGGCCGTGACACCAACGGGGACGTTTGGCCTGATTGCGCCGTCCTACATGAGGGGAAGACCGGTCGCCCTGGTTTTCTCGAACAACCGGCTCATCGCCCAGTTCACCTGCGGACCGCGCACCCACCCCAATCAGTCGGTGATCGAAAATGCACTCGAACAGTCGGCCGCATCAAAGCGCGACCTCCTGCCCGGTCGTCCCACAATCGACGACATGCTCATCGTCAGCTCATACGTCCGCCATCACGATCTGGACCGGTTCATCATTCCGATGCCCGATGGAGCATCGAGCGCGCGGTCAGCCGAAAGCCTCTCCGATGCCATCCGAGACTTCCGTAAGCGGAGTGGTGGAGTGGTGGAGTAATGGGGGTTCCGGAAGTTTACTTCAACCCTCCATCACTCCTGGTACTCCTCCCACTCCTTCTCTTCCCCCTCCCCAGACGGGCCATTGACGTTGGCAGATATTCCATGTATACTCGGCTTATTAGCTCAGCAATGGATGAAAAGGGCAGGAACCGAACCGGTCTATTCATCCGGAATTCCGGCCCTTGATCCTGAATCCGATTTTGTGAGGGGGTTTATAATTGAAGACGCACCGAATCGCAATCCTGATCTGCCTGACGGCGCTCGCCTGTTTTGCCTGCCATAGAGCGCAGAGTCAGACAACGCAAACGGTTTCATCTTCCGGCTCTACTCAAACACGCCTGTTCACCAGTCGAGACACCTTTTTCGCCCCATCGGCTACGATCTGATCCCCGAGGACCAAAGGGACATCATGCCGAACGCGCTGGGCATAGGCCTCAGCTACACGGATGAAACGCAGAAGTACTTGTTTAGCAACGCCTCGCTTTCGCTCAATGGGCAGCCGCTGCCGCCGCAGTTGGTGAGCCTGGATTCCGCCACTGCAACCACTCACTCTTTGACCCTCCGCGCGGACGCCTGGGTGTTCCCGTTCCTGGATATGTACCTGCTCGGCAGCACTTTCGAGGGAACGGCGAAGGACATCAACGGATCGCTGGGCGGGCAGCCGCTCCCGGTGCCGCAGTCGATCGCGTTCAGTGGAAGATCATACGGCCTTGGCGGTACCTTGGCGGGCAAGTACGGATCGCTCTTCGGCAGTTATGACTACAACATCGACTGGGCCTGGACGACCGTTAACGACAACGCCTTGACCGTCATAAGGCATGGGCCGAGAGCCGGTGTTATCCTCGGTGACCAGAATTTCCGAACGCGCGCCTATCTCGGGGCCGTCCAGGAGATCGTTCCGAGTGCCGTCACCGGTTCGATGCCGGTCCAGGGCATGGGCACCCTCGGCTACAAACATCTATGTCGCCCCGCAGGCAAACTGGACGTATCTGATCGGGACATCCTGTGAGATAAAGAGGAAGACGGACGTTATGCTGGAGGTCGGTTTCGGGCAGTGGACGCAGACAACCGTCTGCATCGACGGCCGATTCTAGGAAATACCGGGATGGGAAGTTCTGGAGTGGTGGAGTAATGGAGTATTGGAAAATCCGGAACGTTACTCCAATACCCCAATACTCCAATACTCTATATTAGCTTCCTAGCTGCCGCTGCCTGTTTGCCCCAACTGCTGCTTCTGAGCCGCAGTCAGCACGTTCAGAATCTGGCTCATGGTCGCCTGGCGAAGAGCGGCGATCTGCTGCTGCCTCTGCGAGAAACTCAGGCTCGCGTTCTGGCGAATTGCCCTCAACTGCCCCAGGGCAGTCTGAACGATGGAGTGAATCTGCGTCTTCTGATCCGCAGTGAGACCCAGCGAATGAATCTTCTCAAGTGGGATGCCAAGCGCGATCTCAGCTCGAATCACTTCCATCTTCTTCTTCTGGTCCGGTGTCAGCACGCTCTCGATCTCGCCAACCGCCGACTTGTGGATCGATTCGATCTGCGACTTCTGCTGATCCTTGGTCAGGCTGGTGTTAGCCACAACGGCTTTCATCTGCTGCTCCGCAGACTGGATAATCGTCTGAATCTGAGTCTTCTGATCGTTTGTCAGATCCAATCTGGCCAGAATTCTCTGGAGTTCGGCGAAAGGATGCGGCAGAGGCGCAGGGGTCTGCGCAGCTGCGAAAACGGCCTGGCCCATCACGGCTATTGCGCATAGAACCAGGATAGCGATAGAAACTCTCTTAACTGATGTCATATAAAATCTCCCTGCTTTCCAACGAATTAGCCAAAGGCAGGCAGAGGGCAAACCCCTCCACCCACCTATACGCTTTACTTACCCATGACGAACATCGAGAGGATTTGTTCACGATTTTTTCGTCGCATTTGCTTCCGTAGTCTAGCCCCTTGTGGGCGTCCGGAAAAAACGGAAGTTCCCTCACGCAGGGAAAGGTCTGAACTATGATTTACGTGATTTCGGTGATTTAATGATTGGTAAGGGATGGCTACATCCTCTTTCTACCTCGCCCGCTTCCCGTCTTCCGGTCATCCAGTCTCTTAGCCGCCCTGCGTCCCCCCGTGAGAATCCCTCAGTTCCCTGGTCTTCCCTTCCACCTTCTCCATTCATCATTCATCACTTCCCGATTGTCCACTGATACCCCACATAGCTCATGAATCGCACGTCCCCCTGAATCCCGCTTCCCACCGAAAAAAGGAGGTGGTGGCCCGCATCGAAATTATACTGACCGCCGACATTGAAGTTCACCTCACCCGACGCATCCACGGTCATCGGCGTCGTTCCGAAGAGTTCGCCGCCAAGCGTCAGGCGCTCGTTCAGATCCTTCTGAATCTCCCATCCGAACAGCCAGTAATCCCGATTCCCCGGCCCCGGGTTGATAAAATATCCCCCTCCGCCGTAAGTGGTCCAGGAACCCCAACTCTTCTGGAGCCAGACCGGGAGGAAGAACTGGAAACGCCCCGACCCCAGGCCCTCCGACGCATCGCCGGTCGGAACCTTGATCAGCGGGAACACGCCGATCATCGGGCTCTGATCGGTCTCCTGCGCGAACCGGTACTTGGTGTTCCCCATGTTGGGCTGGTTGAACGAGTAGGGGAGGATGATATGCGCCTGAAGGTTCGAGGCCGCTCCGTAGTTCACCTCAACGTGAGGAAGAGTGCCGGTGATCCCCGATGCATCGCGCAGGATCATCGATGAGATATACACCTCCCAGTGCCCCAATTCGACCGGCTCGGGATCGTCCGTGACGAACGGCGGCCCGGCCCATGCGCCCGGCAGCAGCATGAGGCACAGAACGACGACACCCACGATCCGAATACCCATATCCCCCTCCCTCCACATCGGCAGTCCGAGGATACTGTACCCGGAATCGGCGATGCAATCGCCTCCTACAAGACTACCGACACCTATCCGTACCCCCTCATCCAGTCATTTTGTCCACCCTTCCCTAATTCATCATTCATCGTTCATCATTTCCGCAGGCCGTCCCCGAGTCCCTCCGATTGCTACCGCACTCTTACATTGTTGTGGTATAATTGTAAGGTTAGGGTAAGGAATGAGGGGAATAAGAAGGCGCTGGAGCTTAGGGACAGGTTCTTGCCGACACCGGGAACGCGGGCGTTTCGCCCGCACCATCGGCCAGGCAGAGCGGGCGAAACGCCCGCGTTCCCAGCCCCACAACACTAACGCCCTCGCCCCTTCCCATTCCAACTCCTGAGCTCTGTATTCTTTCCGAGGATGATTTTATGAAATTCAAGTTGTTCATTCTGTTTTCGCTTGTGGTGATCGCAATCGGTTTGGCCGGGTGCGGAGGGACGGACAGCAACGGCGATCCGATCAACCGAACGTCGTTCCTGGTCAACGGTGGACCCAAGCATCAGTCATACACATCCGATATCGGTTTCGTCCATATCGGCCTGCCGCCGAGCGTGTCATACACCCAGGATAAGAACGACATTACGCACAATTATCTGTCGATCCAGGTGCCGACCGACGTTGGCCCGGGGAAGACCTACACCCAGAACGACAGCAGCATCGGCGGATTCTACGTGGTCTATTACAATGCGAACGGTGTGAGATACCAGTTGGATAGCACCGGCACATTCAGCCTGAAGGTGACTGATTGGGCGGGAGCGGGGTCGGTCGCGAAGGGAAACTTCTCAGGCACGCTGGTCAATGAGTCGGTACTGGGGGATTCCGTGCAGATCACCGACGGAACCTTCCAGGCGTTCATTCATAATAATTAGGGCAGATGTTGGATACTGGATGTTGGTTGCCTGTCCGGTCCCTTCCATTTCAACTTCCCGCTTCTAACTTCTGAATTGTAGATTCTGAGGGGTGACATGAACAACCAACCGAAACAGCGCAGAGAGTGGCAGCCATGGCACTTCATTCTGTCATCGGTCTTTGCCGGGTTCTGGGTACCTGGAATGATGTTGAGCATCAACTATCAGCGCGTCCAAGACTGGCCGACCGCAAGAAAAGTCGGGCGCATGGTGATTTGGGGACAACTACTGCTCTGGCTCGGGGTAGTCGGGTTGAACAGGTTTGTCTTCAACGCCGGTCCGATGTCGCACAAACCGTGGACCCTCTTTCTGCTGCTTACAAACGGTTTGTTGGGCTATGTTCTGTACCTGGCTCAGGACAATCTTTATTACCAATACGCCACGCAGTTCTACAAATCATCGAAGAAGGAACCGTTCATTCGATGGCAGTTGTGTTTCATGGGTCTTCTGGGTACCGTGATCACGGCGCTCGTAATCGGCCAGCTTGAATACAGATTCTTCTAGGGAAGGGTTTTAGGGTATTAGGGTTGTAAGGTTATAAGGGAAGGATCGGAACCCGGATATATCCGAAATCCGTTAATTCCCATATAACCCTGGAACCTTGGAACCCTAAAACCTTTCTGTATTCCTGATTCGTCCATCCGACAAGGACTTGCGTCATGGAACAGCCGGTCGAAACCAGGCAGGCTACCATAGAGGATCTCCCGGCGATTGCCGAGGTTTTCATCGAGGCGTTTCCGGAGAGCGTCCTGCACTACACGGGACGGACCACCATCCCGCCGAATGCGCTCGTGGACGCCTTCAGGGTTTGCCTGGATGCCGAGCCTGAGGCGTTCTTCGTGGCAACAATCGCCGGCAGGGTCGCCGGTTACATCTTCGCACCAACACACTTCTCCAGAATCGCGACCACGGCGATTCTCCACGGACATATCTTCCGATTGTTTTGGGGCTGGATAACCGGCGCGTACGGGGTCGGCTTTCGACCGATGCTTATGTCGGTCCGAAACACTCTGCTCCTTGTGAGTCGGAAGGAGCAGGAGAAGATGCATTCCGACGGGCGCATCCTCTCCATTGCGGTCAGCCCATCGGCTCAGGGCCATGGCGTTGGAACTCTGTTGATGCAGGCCGGTCTGCACTACCTGCAAGCCAGGGGCGTGACGACCGTGAGGCTGGAGGTCAGGCCGGACAACCCGCAGGCGATCCATCTTTATGAGAAGGTCGGCTTCACTCATGTCGGAACCACCCACGATTCCCAGGGCGAGTGGCTGATAATGGTGAAGCGGGGGTATTAGGTGTCAGGTATTAGGTATCGGGTATTGGGTGTCGGGTATCAGGTGCTGGGGAGTTCGGCAATCCGATCCGGTGCTAACTGCTAATGGCTAACAGCTAACGGCTAATCAAACGACATCGTCTGCTGTCCGGCTGCCTCAGATCGTCGGGCGGCCGCCGCGCCCCGGGTGGGGGCGGGGAATAGGGTGTCGAAGTCGTCGCCGAAGCACTCACGAAGTCGGCAGGCGAACTTGTAGAGCTTGTCCAGCAGGTAATCGCGGTCCTCATCGTGATCGTAGTCATCCACCAGGCCCAGTTCGCCGTTTCGTCGCTCGTAGAGCGTCACGTAGTCTCCGATATTGATCCCCTGCGCAATCGCCGCCGTCCGCTTCTTCTGCATGCTGCTGAAGGTCTTGGTGGTGACCCGCTCCCTGCGCGAAAACTGCTCTACCCCAAGCTTGCCCTTGATGATTTCGTCCGAAAGCTCCTTGTACAGCTTGCTCACACCCGCCAAGTCGCCGCCGATCAGCAGATCGACCGACCGTGAGATGAAGTCGCGACCGAAGAGTTCGTCTGCCCGCGAGCGCACGGATGCTCCTCGGAAAACCTTGGTTCCGTCATACTCGATCAGCACGTAGTTCTTGATCTTAAGTGAGAGCATGGCCGCGTAGCGGCCGTCATGGGCGAGGCGAATCCCCTCCGGCAGCATGGTCCCGATCTGAGAAACCAGTAGAAACTCGTCTTCCTCGGTGGTCACGCCGGGAGGAGCCTCGAAATAGACGCCGTCGGTGTCTATTTCGATCACATCGCCGCCTCTCTCCTCGATCAATTGCGCGATCTTCTTCACAATCGCCTGGCCGGAGGTGGTGACGCGCTCAGCGGCATCGGGATCGTTGAAATTAAACGGAGCGCCGAGGTAGCCGTAAAAGGAGTTGATCAGAATCTTGAATGAACTTTGCAGGCCGTCCCAATACGGGCGCTCGGCTTCCGGCGCGTACTTCGACTTCAGTTTGGCGTCGATTCGCCTGCCGGTAAGCTCGTTCAGCGCGGGGAGGAAGATGTTGAGCACGTCGGCTTTCGGCTTGATGCTCCGGCTCAGCATCAGGCTGGGGTAGAGGCTCTCCACGTCGCACTTGACTACGTTTTGGATCAGCCCCGTTCGGCGAATCTCCGTATATCCACCGGCGACCGCCCGCACCTTTTCCGGCTTGGGGATCGCGTGGCCACGCCTGAGATACTCGCGAACCATTAGGGCGTTGATCTTCTCGCCGGTTCCCGTGGTGGCAACGTTCTGGTAGTTGTCCGGCGTCATCTGCGTGAGGTAGAACTCCGCCGGGCAGATCAGCGCAGCGAGGCTTCTCGTCTCCCGAACGTCATGCAGGGCGTAGGTCTTGACCAAATCGGGATTGAGCTTGAAGAACTCGCCGATCTCATCGCCGGGGATCAGTACGCGCTCCGGTTCCGAAAGTCCGAATACCCTCGCGCACTCCTTGAGACCATAGCGTTCCAGCCGTCCCTTCACCACATCGAACCTCTGGACCGCGAGCAGGGTGTCGATGATGTGCCTGCCCTGGATTCGGGCCGGGGTGAACGGACGTGAGTACCCGCCGACCGGACAGTTGCGCTCGGTGCCAAAGGTGAGGTCGGAGCCGTCGCGTCCGAGGGCGAGCGGAATGCCATGACGCGCGGCACGGGTTGACAGGTACGGGAGGTCGAAACCGAAGAAGTTGTGGCCCTCTATGACATCCGGGTTCCGCTCCTGCACCAGCGCGACCAGCGCCCGAATGATATCCGGCTCCGGTCCCTCCAGGATGGTCTCGAATCCCCGATTATCCGACACGGCGATCAGCAGGATCCTCGCCGACTCCTGTTCCGCGGAGAGATCGGCGGTTTCGAGGTCGATCTGCATCCGATACACGTCATCGAAAGTCAGCCCCTTGAAGAGGGTCTTGCCGGTGGTGACCATGAACTGCTTCTCCGGGAACGGATAGGCAAAAAGGTCGATCTCCTTGGAACGCATGGCGCTTCTGGTGTGGGTGAAGCTCATCCAACTGGAAAAGCTGACCACAAACCGGTAGCCGTCGCCCTCCAACTGAGTGACGGTTGCGCCTTCCGGCACATCCTCCTCACGGCTGACGAGCAGCCATGGGGCGAACGCCTCCCGCGTCTCGGTCACCCGGTCGCCATCGCGCACGTAGATTGTAGCCGCTGACTCGCCCACCTCAATGGAGACGATCCCCTGGGTGGCATCCGAGCCGAACAGCACGGTCTGCTCATCGTTCATCGGTATTTCATTATATCACGATATGGAAAATGCGGTGGTCAGAACAAACGGGGACTGAGCCTTATTTCGAAGTTCCATCCGAGCAACCGGCATGCACAAACACGAAATAAGGCTCAGTCCCTATTTCCTAGGTTGTGGTAAAATACCGCCATGCCAAGAACAGCAAGGATTATAGCGGTCGGAGTGCCGCACCATATCACGCAGAGGCGTGAGGAGAAAAGAGGCTCACTTTTGCGCTGGGCGTCACTGAGATGACTAGGCGTCACTGTCGATGGGAATCAATGGGAGGATTCGCTCTATCAGACTGGGAATATCAGTTTGAGTTGCTTCCCAAATGACGTCCATCCTGACCTTCTCATATTCATGAATGAGGCGATTGCGCGTTGAAACCATTTCTCGCCATGGAATCGTAGGGTGGTTGACGATGTACTCAGTGGAGATTCGTCCGGCGGCCTCGCCTATAATCTCAAATTGTCTGATCACGGCGCTTTGGATCAACTCGTCACTTAGAAATCGGTCTTCCGTGACATTGTCTATAAACAAAAGAATACGGCGAGCGGCCTCCAAAATATCCAGAAGATAGCCGTCATCTCGCCACATAAATCGTCTCCGTGTTGGCTAATATGTGTTTCCTGCGTATGTAGTTCCGGCTATCCTCAACCGCGGCGCGCTCAACCACATCCACTTTCCTGCCGACAATTTCGGAAAGTTCATCCTCTATATGGCTAAAATCAAACAGACTGACCTTCGTATCTGGAGCAAACGTTACCAACACATCGACATCACTCTCAGGCGTGAAGTCCTCACGCAACACCGATCCGAACAGCGCGAACTCCGTGATATGCCGACGTCGGCAGAACTCCTCTATCCTGCTTATGTCTAACTTAACGTGTGGACTCATCTCTCACCTCCGATTGCGTGAAGAACACCTGATTGTATCGGAACCATTCACCCTCGTCAAATGTCCGTCTGTCGGCAAAGGTCGGCGATGCTATCGACATATCAGTCTAACTGGCAGTGGGTACCAGTGGCGTGAGAATGGCAATGAGATCGGGAATATCTTTGTGAAGAACTTGCCAAACTATCTCTAAATCTATGCTGTCATACCCATGGATCATTCTGTTGCGCATTGAAATGGCCCCTGCCCACGGAACCTCCAAATGATGTGACTGGAATTCATCGGAAACCCTGCCTGCGGCTTCGCCTATTATCTCAAATTCCCTGATCACAGCCGCCTGGGTCTTCGCATCGGCAGCAAACTCTGCATATCTCATGCCTTCTACAAAGCTCATTGCTAAGGTTGCTGCATGGAGCATGTCAACCAAATAAGCTATGTCACGCCGCATAGAGCACCTCTGCCGAAGAAAGAATCGCTTCTCGTCGAACATAGTTCGCGCTCGCCTCTATCCCTCGTTTGCTGACCAGATCCACCTTGCGGCCCAGGATTTCAGACAGTTCGGCCTCCATCCGGTCGAGATCGAGGAAGGACAGCTTAGAGTCAGGCGCGAAAGTAACCAATACGTCGATGTCGGAGTCGGGCTTAAAGTCCTCGCGCAACACCGATCCGAACAGCGCGAACTCCGTGATATGCCGCCGCCGGCAGAACTCTTCTATCTTGCCCATATCCAGTTCAATATGCGATCTCACGTCATTCCTCCAGGGCAAACACCGGTCTTAGGCTTGCCATGTCGAAATTTCCCCAAATATTTACAGGAGAAAGGTATCATCTCGATGCTATCGACATGATAGAATGCTCACCT